>BNJS01003716.1_pt1 | contig 381560 bp, 444 predicted proteins | sample 8540461 | NCBI WGS metagenome assembly BNJS01 (sample SAMD00202454, study PRJDB9452) | human saliva metagenome | isolation source: human saliva | place: Japan
AACAGGCCACACACGTTCAAAGGGGATACAAGTTCGCCGCCGCTTAGCTCCATAGGGCATTTATCGGCTTTGTGAAGCATAAGTGTTTAATGTTTAAAAGTTTAGCAACCTGCTTTTGCTCATGTCTTTGCTGATGCCTGATGATGAGGGGTAAAGCATGACATTTTTCTCGACGCTCCACCTGCTTGTTATCGCTGACAGTTTTGAAATATAATGCCAACTTCGCTGCCCAAGCTCGCGTAAAGTCTCTTTATCATCGATGTCGTCCATTTGCGTCATGCAGACATTTAGCTCGCCAGCAAGGGGCGAATTTTCCGTAAAATGACTTCTAAAAGCGTGCTCTGGCCTCACTCGCCTGTGATAAAGACAAGTCATTTGCGTAGATGTTCACTGTTATTGATCACAAACTCACAGTACCATAAGTTGTGGGGCTTGTACTCTTTGCACTAATTATCCTTGCATCAGCCAACATTTCAAAAGTTTCGTGTGTTGCTACCTTTTCATGTATTAATATTTGTTTTTTATAAAATATTCGCTTTTTCATCGCTTATTTTGACAAAACACTGTTTGGTTTATTAAACGGCCCAAAGGAGACTTTTTGTGCGTACCATCTTATTATGGTAAAATTTCTCAAATGTAAAAAAATGATCATCTTTTTGATGATGAATTTTAAAATTTTAATGATATTTTTACGTTTGTCTTTTCTTTTTAAAGTTTAAAATCCTCAGCCAAAATCAGTTTCTATTATTTCAACCTCACAAGTAACACCGTCATAGATATCCTTTTATGTCTCAGTATCTTCAGCATTTAAGCCTCATTACTTCTAATTTCTATTTTTTAAAAGCTTCGATTTTTGAGTTTGTGGGCTCTGTAATTTATCAACCAAAGTCACAATACTTCTTGCTATCACCCCAGCTCACCTCCCACCACCAACCTTTAGCATCCTCTCACCAAGCGCAAACGCCGTTGAGACCACTGTCTATGCTCGGCTCTATCCCCAAGCACCGGAAAGTGCAAAGATTCTATCAACCAATGGATCCAATCAGCGATAGCAGCTCTATGTCGGTATTTATCAGCCTCAGACATTTTCTAGGGCACCTGCTCATAGCTTTAAGCATTGCTCAGATGTTTATTTATAGACTTTGATGCCGATAATCAGGGCTGATTGCTTGCCCGATAGAAGGGCGCCTGCCAGAGCCAAAGCTCATCTCGATAAATACTCCTTTACCTATCTATTTCACAGCGACACAAACTCTCTTCAAGGCTTAGTAATTTCACCACTCTTTTTGTCAATTTGTCTTTTTACAGCAAATGCTTGGCTGATGATGCCGTTACACCTCTGTTCTTTAAAAAGCTCATGTTTCTTGCAAAAGGCCAACTTAGTTATTTTGTAAGCTTTTTCCCTACACAACGCTATTTTTGCTGCCTTTACGACAGAAAAAGCCTTCATTTTGTGTGGATGAGCCCTGTTTCGCCTCATCTATTCGCCAGAGAATGATCTTGTCGCGCCTAAACGAAACGAGAGCCCTCATGACGAAGCTATGAATTTGGCATTATTTTGTGCTAACTGTTTTGATGACTTATCAGAAGCGATGCTGCACTATCGATTGCTACGACGTTGCAAGAGTAGCTAGCACCCGGCTGGACGCCATCGTCTTGCGTTTGTTCTGCTGATATTACAAATACTTTTCGGTTTGCGCCGCCTCTATAAAGAGTATAGAGCCAGCTCTCCACCGCGCCCAGCGCTCATATTTACGCTGCCGCCATCGTAGCCAGCACTTATGCTTGAGTTTTGGCGCACCAAGCGTGATACCGACGATCGGCTCTTTCTTGTTCTTAAGCTCTCAAGACCGTCTTTATCGACTGCCAGGACTCTATAATACCTTGTCGCAGCGTTTGTATTTATATATCTGTAGGTGTTAAGGGTAGTTTTGCTAGGTATGTGTAAGGCAAAATTTACTAATGTTCTATAAACTTTATATATCGAAAAGTCCTCAGTCATGCATAATCCCACGTCAAATGATCTTTTGAAGCGTTTTGGTGGCTTCAAAGATTTGTTACTGCCCTAGGGTAACTCCTTTGTTGTGGCGCTTATATTTTGGCTTGGTTTTGAGACGACGCCTGACAGTTTTGACGAGTATCTACATCATAAGCCTTTGCTGTCTTTTACCTGTGCAGCGATACTGGCATTTAGTCCGCCATTTACCTTCACATTGGCTACCGACAATTCTACCACTCTTTTGACGATGAAGTAGCCGCAATTGCGCCATCAGGACGTGGTTCCATATCACTTTCATTACTGGCCTGCGCCCTGTAGACAGCCTGCAACGGCACTGAGTCGTTAGTGGTTTAGAATGCAGCGCCGTGGCGATCACCTGGCTGGAGAGATGATGTTGCTGAGCAGGTTCTCATCTGATATGAGTAAGTCGTCTCTAGCTGTGGTCGCGATCCACGTAGTGCGTGTGGCGCGCCCGCGTTTGCAACCAGCGTACTTTGAGCTCAACGTTTGATCGGAGCTGCAGCGCAGCCAACGACGCCCTTGTCACCACTGTCCACCGAAGCCAACCGGTCATGTTCCAGCTGAAGTTTTTGCTTGTATAGTTGGTAGTGACGTGTTTTGGAGTCGGTACGCTAGAGCCGCATCCCGCCAAGAAAGTTGCTAAAATGGTGTCATTATGAAGGGTTTTTTTTCACTGAAAATTCCTTGGGATTTTTTGTAAATTATTTGGTTGAAGTCATCATACGTTTTGCGGTACTTATCTTTTGCCAGTTCGTGGATGGATAAATAGAGCATATGTGTTTTGAAGCAACTGCGCGGTTTTGCCTTGGCTCTAAACAGTATAAATCATCGCTCAAATGTTGGGCGTTAGCTAGATGAACTTATCGATGTGTCCCAACTGTAAAAAGGTTGCTATCAATTACTCGCTTCGCTGCAGTACAGGGGCAGTTTCGCTAATTTTAGAAGGTCTGTGAGGATCGCTTTTTTTTTAGGCGGGTTGTTTGGATTTCTTGATTGGCTTGTCGGTGATGACGTCCTTTTGGTAGGTCGGTGAGGTGCTAGATAGACGTCCCAGTTCTTATCGCTAGGGGGCTGCTCGCTTTATTTTGTGGGCGAAGTTGTTTTTATAGATGACGATAGCGCCACTGTGTTTTTATTCAGGCGGTGACGATGCTGCCTGTCGCCGTTTTTTTGGGACATAAAGTTTTGTTTTTGGGCCACTGACAAGGTTCTTTGAGTTTGTTGTGTGAACGACGAGTTTGTGGGGAATGTTTATATTGTATGATCGTCTTCATAGATGATCGGTATGATTTACTTCGTTGGTTTTGCACTTTTTGTGGTTTCGTAATTTTATTGTTTTCGGTAAGAAAGCTTGGTTTTGAGACTGTTTTAATTTCGTTTCAGGGGAGTCTTTTATCAAATTTAAAGCTTGATTGCGTGAATGTAGCTCATGTTAATGTAATATGCGAGTTTTGAGCTGTTTAAACATTGGTTTAACTAAAATCAAAGTTTTGTTTTGTGATATAATCTAGCCTAAAATTAAGGTTTGTTTTTGATAAAACTAGATTGGCGTATTTTTAACACATTTTGATTTTATTCAGTCGTTTTAATAATCCCAATTATAGCCATATCATACATTTGAGTTTGAAGTAAAGATTTAAGTGCTCAAACAGCTTTTATATTTTGGCATTGGATTTTTTATTTTGTGCATTTCGTTTTTGTTGCCTATTAGACGGATTGACTGATTATACCTATGTTTTATGTTGCATCGTGTCGCTTTTTGCTGATATTTTTGTAGAAGCTTGGTTAGGCGTTGGGCTTGAATTTCTTTTGTTCATTTCTACACTTCAGCCATCAGAGCTGAGAACGATGCCTTTTGCCATTATCTCATCTGTTAAGCAGCGCCTCCAGAGGCTGAGATGGATGGGGCTAAGATTTTTACTTAGTTTTTAGGCATACCTTGCCATTTGCGTTCTTTATGAAAGTTATTTTGACTTTGCATCTGCGGATTTTGATAGTTGGTTATGCTATCCTTGTAATCGGCGTAAATAAGAAAATTTGATCTGTATCATCTTGCGATAGGCTTTTTTGTAGCCGGTTTTGGGCGAGTACATGCCGAAAATGGGGTGGATCCAGCGGATTTATCGCTGAAGAGCTGTTTATCACGTCAAACAAAGTATCATCGCCATAGGTATGGCGGCCAAAGGCGTCAAAGGGACGAGGCAACGCAAACTCACTTTACCCACCAATCGCCACGAGTGACTTCATCTTATTATAACATCGAGTTGCTTCATTATACAATTGCTTTTGCTTGGGCTTTATGGAGCGCTTATAACGCACTTGCTTAGCCTAAATTATTATGGGCTTAGAATCGATTATTTCCACGGCGGTGACCGCCACTCGGTGGTTAGCCACGCTCATCTTTGCTATGCAAAATGTTCCTGATGACGATCGGTTTTGCGCTGGTCAGTGGCGTGCCACTGCTGCTAGCTTACTGGCGTGAAAGCAGCTTCTGTCACTCTCTATGGTACTTTTGGGACACTGCAAAATCTACCAACTTTTTAGGGTCTGATCAGACCTCGCTGCGCGAAATTTAAACGTTTAAAATTTATAATTTGTTTGTCAAACTCAGACAACTCGTCAGGTGTCTGTAAAATTCTCATGAACGAGTGCATTCTTGGCCCTAGTAATTTGAATCAAGCTGCAAGCGAGTCAAATTTCTAGTAGTCAATTCTTGCGCGTGGAATGGAATTTGCATTTGTAAAAGTAATTTTGGAAATTTGAAAGTTTTATTTCTTTTGTTAAGAAGAGGCTTTGAATTACGGTCTGCTTACAGTTGCGAGCTTTGCGAAGCAAAATCACCCCTTCCCCTTAATAATCTGTCTGCTTCTAGACAGCGACGACGAAGTCGAAGTAAAGCCTCGACAATCGTTCTAGGTGGCATGCACTGTGCTGAAACACTGCATGCGGTTTATCCTCAAAACTATATCACTGTAAATTTGAGTAGCCGCATATATATTTCTAATTTATAATGCTGATCGAAGCTTAAAACCCTACTTTTATCCTTGTAGGTAATTTCTGCCTCTGATTTATCTTTTTGCCTCTTATATTTTCTTTGATAGTGCCATCTTTGTAGATCGCTGAGATGATTGCGATGAGACTCAGGATTTATGCGTGGAAAGGAGCTGATATTTCTCCTCATTTATACCGCTTTTCTTATGACGCAAACTGGTAGGTTTAAACGGCTTTGCTTCTGCTTCAACCACTCTGAAGGCCACATTTTGGGGCACGGCTTTAGGCTTGTGGGTCGCAAAACTGAGCTCAAAAGCAACGTAGCTATAGCTCCTGCTTTTTAGCAGCATTGATGGCTAACAATTTATATCATTATAGGCAGCGCTAACGCCTAGTATACTATGCGTCCTGCCTGTAAATTTCTCAAACGCTCTCTTGTCCTCAGCCTTTACTCAAAATGAACGGCCTTGCGCCTATCTTTTGGCAACTTAATTGGTGTCGCCAGCTTACGACACCTGCACCGTATTCCTTCTCGCATACCGGTACTCACCTTTGGTAAAGCTCTCTGCCTTTGACCGCATCGGACCTCCAAACCGATTTAACTACATTCTAGTACTCTTCTAGTGTAACGCAAGTGTGCCTACCTGTCAGGGCATTGCAGCAAGTCATCACTAATAGCGTACTCTCAGCCATTAAGCTTCCAGCTTTATGATCTATAGGCTGCGCGCCAATGCTTGTCTTTTATGAGCATATCCCATTTGCCACAATTTTAGCGCATTTTATAGCTACGCTTACTGATCAAGTTCTTGCTGTGCTAAATAGCTGCTAGCGAGCTTTGAGAAGCTAGCATCCAGCGCCGTGCATCACCCGTGGCTCCAGCGCCTCGCCACCTCTCATCACTCTCTCGCCACCTGAGATAGAGTCTATCTCGCACTCCACTAACCTCTGTCTTTGCTTTGTAGCACTCTATCGCAAGGCAATTTGTAAAACTAATCCCCAAAATCCTAGCCTCATCCACATTTGGCGTGGCGAGGAGTGGCTAAGGCTTAAAAGTTCTCTTTTAGTGCTTTCCTTATCGCTGCGTCTTCAAGCAGTTTTGCGTCTGACTCTTGCTACATGCAACTGGGTCCATGAGCTAACTGGCACATAGCCTTAACTCCTTTATGCACTGCAACGGCCATTATCTCCTCGTTAAGAGCATGCCACAACCTTCACAGCGCGTCTGTTATATCAAGCCCAGCTTAGCACCATCTCAAACTGCGCTTACTCATGCCTGCTGGCATCGCAAGCCACGCCGTTAACGCCATTTGTATTTTCGCGCAGTCACGGCCGTGATGACGCTTGCGCTACAGCTAAGCCAAATGCCCCGCAGCTGTATCCGCCGCCTGCACTCCCGTGAGTAACACCGCCGACGCTGTCGCTTCCAAGTCAAACCATCAAACATTTTCTCACTCACCGACACACCCACTCTCATCTCTTTTACTGTCAAAAGTTGGTCTTTGACCTGCACACGAAAGTGCGTATTTCTCGACACTTTCCTTGATCGCACCTAACACCAACAACAATCACATCCCCTCAAAGGCATGCGTATAGGCAGGCTGGACTCCCTCACCCAGCCTGGCTTGTGAGGAGTAGCTTTCAGATTCCCTCTAGCCCTTAAAAGATCGCGTCCGTATGAGCTGCAGCACACTGAGCAGCCAGCGTGTTTGTATGCCATACTCTTGCTTGTAAAATTTTGAAAGCTCTGCATGGAGTCTAATGTTTTACATCAACGATGGCAAGGCGCTTTGACTGGCTGGGCAGTAGCTTATAAGCTCTGGGATTTCTCAGCCTTTGGCAAAAGTAGTCAGCTAAGCTCATGCCTCGTTTTCATAGATAGTAGCAGCCCTCATCTCTCTCTCTTAGTCTGTAGGCCACGTCACGCATAAGCCCCAAAATAGGCGGTGTGCCAGCTCTCGAGTGCCTCTGATCCTTAAAATATACATGGAAGTGTGCTCACACAGTTTACCGTGCCACCACCTGCAGCAAGCTTTGGCACATCGTCATTTGTTAGCACTTTTGACAGCCAGCAGCCCACAACCGCCAACCCGCGCAAGACGTGCGCGGCGAGATAAAGAGCGCGCCGCGTAGTCGCAGTCCAATCACCGCATATGCACTATGTTGCTCGCCACGTCAAATGCCACGATACCGCGTCCTCTTCACCATCGTGTAACTTCTGTTGTAGTCGCTTTATGACGCTCTGTGACGTTTGAGGCTGCGCGCGCCAGCGATGCAAATCTCACGCCCTTGGTTTATCTGTAAATTTGCTCCAATGCCTGTACTGTATGCGCTGCCATCTTTTGCCAGCCTTTACGGCAGCTCAACTCGCAAAAGCGCCTCTTTAAAGCTGATCTCGTCGAGGGTGCCTCATATAAGGGCCGAAGTATGACTAGCGGCGGAGTCGTTATTTGGCGTAGATCAAACCTTCTTTAGCAGCTGGAGGCACGTAAAGTCTCACATGTGCCTGTGAAATCTCTTGATCGCACCCAGTGGCACCGTATCCAGTGGCTATAGAGATAAAACCTATCATCAAGCTTCCCAATGCGCGCTTTAGCCTCGCTTCTATGCGTTATCATATGTGCCGGTGCGCGACAGGCGCTTGGACGACAAAGAAGGAGCGGGTGCTGCGCGGTTTTGAAGATATCAGCGACTGTCCTCGAGCAGGCTTATACGCAAGTCCTGGAGGCGGTGTAGTCAGAAATAATGTGTCCTAAAATAATATCCTCTAATGCGCTCAATGTCACCAACTTAGCCTTTTTAGTTTCTTTGCGTGATTATAATTGTAAAATCTTTGTCTATATGCTACAATCCGCCACACAAAGGATACGAAATTTTAGCCACAAAATCGACATCTGAGCGAACGAAGTCACTTTGGTATTGCTAGTGAAGCTAGGTACTCCCATCCTGTTTTTGACGACTTTTATTGTGGCTCCATACCACGACGTTTTTGAGGCGATCAGGCTGCGAAATTTTAGATGATTATAAAGTAAATCTGATGGCTAGGTTTTACCTTTGACGAGGATTAGCGACGAGGCCATCGTACTGGCTCTCCGCTAAGCTTTGCTAGGCGACAGCAGGGCTGTAGTTGTAATTTTAGCGAAATAAAATTTGTGCCCAAAGCATGACAACATAGGGTCTATGCAAAGCTTTTTAGGCAAGGATTTTTGAGTGCTTGAAAAGAGCTAAGAAAAGCCACGAGTAAAACAAACGACAAATTTAGCGAGCTGAGCGAGTTTACAAGATAGAGAGGCTAAAATCCACTTCAAGGTACCACTTTTTCAGGTTTTGGCCTAGATTTATCGAGCCAAATTTTACCGCTTTTTAAAGAGGGCAGGAGCGAGTTAGAGCTTTAGAGCTTATAAGTAAGAGACTTGACTGAGTCGCAAGCTCCTGGCTTTGAGCTTTGAAGAAGGGCGAGTTAATGGCTAAAAAGCTTGATGTATTTGGCATTTTACTAAGCCTCGTTTTGAGCAAAACATTGAGCTTGGAGCATGCTTTTAGCATACAAATGGCAAGATAATCAAGTCGTGTCGAAAGTACAAAAGCAGCAGAGAAAAGTACTGTATGTCTTACTTAGTCCTTCATCAGTGCGAAAAGCTGTGGCATAAAGCCAGATATCGTCGTACTTTTCAAAAAGTGGGTTTTAGCAATCGAGCTTTTGGGTTTAAAAGATGAGCGCTTTAGGGCTTTATGGGAGATAAAAGATTATGAGGAGTTGCCGGAGTGATATCGATATACAAATGGCCTAGTGCCGATAGAGCAGACCCATCTCGATAGAGCGTGAGTATATATACTTTGACCTGCTTCTTATATGAGCTTCTGCAAGGTTTTATAAAAGAGATCGTGGAAATGTGCCAAACTGCCATTTGGGTGCTATGATGAAAATGATGAAATTTTCTGCAAAACTCAGAGGCGCAAAAGCTTGGCAAAGCGCCACCTGGTCCTCAAAAGATGAGGGCGAGCTCAAACTTTGGCCACAACGTATCTCAGTAAAAAGGTGGCTGCAAAGATGATAAAAAGATCATCCTCAGCCACCGACATAACGCAGAAAAACGCACCGAGCGCTCTAGCCTGATGGGTCAAGTAGCGAGGCACTCTAGCCTCACGAGAGATAAGAAACTCTATAGGCTCTATCTGCTTTTTAAATCTCATTCCTTTTAAAAAGTGGCTGGAGCCGCACTGCCTATCGTCGAGCAGATACAAAAGGGTGATCTGGCGAGTTGAGCGCGCATCATCAAAGCCACACTTTTGCACGAAAAGGGCTTAGCATCACGCCAAAGAATAACTTTTTAGATATCAAAAGCGAGCGCGAGGAGTAAGCGCTAAACGTGTGAGTATTCAAAATGCATATGTACTTTGAGCTAACTTCCTTGACGCCCTTTATAGTGGCGGACTTGACCTCATCGCGATGGTCTTTTCAAAACATATTTATTTATCGCCATAGACGCTACTCGAAGAGGACGAAAACGACGAAGGTGTGGGTGGAGACTTAAGCTGGCGAAAAGACACCAAGCGAGCACATTTATAGTCTATGATAGCGTGGAGTTTCTAAGTAAAATGAAAACATCGTCTTTGGAGCCATTTAAGACGAGCAAATCGAGGGCACGGTATCTAGGACTGCACTCTCGCCTGCAGATCATCGGAGGCGTACAAGGGCAGCATAGAGATAACTCTTGAGCCAAAAACATTTTTGCATACTGCTCATGTAGGAGAAGGCTTGGATGAGTAAAATTTAGATGAGCTTAAATGCGTGGTCAAAATGGCCTAAAAGCGCTGCAATTTAGTGAAAATTTTAAAAATGGCATGCGAAAGTAGTCTTTATAAGCGCTGATATGATAAATGGTTTTTGCTAGTAGCTGCGCACCATTACAGCAAGCGTGTGGGTGAGCTCTCAGTGCTGCATAGCAGAGACTTTCTAAGCTGAAGCAAGTGACAATTTGACCTTTTAAAAACTACATCCCCATTCCAGATGCTCAAGTGAGCCACCCAGCTGAGAGTTTGGTGGAGCTTCCAGTTCTGCGCTTTAAAAGGGCAAATGAAGCAGGTGGCAGTTGATGAGCGCACGAAATTTGGACTTTTTAGTGAGACGAATACTTTTTATAAAACTCACTTTAGTATCGCTTACTCGCAGGAGCTCAATACCGAGTAAGTGATTTGATAGTTTTGTCATTATGGGCGACTGCATCAAACTGATATGTGCGTCTATCTGCTTTGTCTCCTCACCCAAGACTTGACGCGTGCACTGAGCAAAATTTAAAAAGGAGATCATCGCTGGCAATTTAGCCCAAACCTACGACGTCTAGGCATAGTGGTGATTTTTACTTAAAATGCATTTTTACACTCACATGCAATGCATAATGGCACTAAACGCATTGTGGTAGTAAAAAGAGCTAGAGCTTTAAATTCTAGCCTCACAAAATGATTATCAGCTCTTTTTAAAATTAAGAGCGCTATATTCTTAATCCAAGTAAAACAAGATAAATTAATTTTAATCTTTCTCATCTATATTTTGACATTAGGTTATCATTCTGCGTTATACATATACACGGTATTCTCTCAGCAGCACTCAAGAGGCATTATGGAACTTAAACATCAGTATCGATCCACATAATCATCGGTATTTTAGAGCAGCTGTGAGCTTTTGATGCTTTTGCATACGATAGAGCGTATTATACTCACGCGTTATTATGAAATGGTCACGCAAACATAGAAACTCTTTGAAGAGGCGCTGACGGACGTAATCACCGACCACACTTTATATCACTCCACCCAAATGCCCGGCATATCGGGACTTCTGGCACGGCTGCTGGCATAATCGATCACACTTTACGACATGGTGTGGCTGGCGGCATCGATACGAAAAGCACGGGTTTGGTCTCTCTTGCAGCTTAGCGACTGCATATTGGCCCATTTGTGGTGATCCTGACGCTCACGATGATATACAACGCTCTACGTGCGTGCTAGACGTCATGATCAAACAGATACAAGGCTCACGCGTCTAAATAGACGGGCCACATCGTCCCACGGTACGTGACATCATGCCTGTTTACTCAGCCATCGTGTTAAGCATCTCTGACCTTCATCGCTTCAGTGGCACGCAGTCGATCTACCAAGTGCAAACAGCACTGAGCAGATCAAAGAGGACGAGCAAAGTGAGTGTCGTTATCGATAAGGATAATGACTTCCTGTGGACGACGTGGGTTAATGCGTCAGATGAGCTCAGAGAAGTTTAGTTGCCGTAGATATCAAGACTTTGTGCAGCTAAAAAGCGATAAAACGTAATCGGATAGCCTTTTGTAAAGTGCTGAGGATATATTAGTACGAAAAGGGACACGAAAACTCTTTGCAAATCCAAAACAGCCCTTGGAATAGACTCAAACCATACCGGCCTAGTTGTCCTCGCTGCTGGTGCAGCGTGGCGCTTTATATTCTCATCATGGTGCACTTCACCACTTTGAGATGCAGCGCTGATCAAAAGCCCATCAAGATATCTCTGCAGTCATTTCTGTAGCAGAGACCACGGCTACCTGCAGATAGCCGCTGATCAGCTGCTGATCGTGAGCCAACACCGCCAGTCCCGCTGCCACCACCTTGAGCCTCCAAAACCAGAGCCTAAGCCTGAGCCAGCAAGCAAGGTGGGAACCACAAAAGCCTGAATCCCAAACCCAGAGCCAAAAAGATAGAAAACCAAAACCAGAAACCAAAAAGTGGAGAAAAGCCAGAACCTAAAACCTGAGCCCCGCCCAGAGCGTGTAAAATTGAGCCAAAGGCATTGAGCCCCTGGCAGAACCAGCACCATCTCCTGCTGGGCGACACCAGCACCTGCTGTAAATGGCTACCTACCAGCAACAATGTTCATCGCCCGCAGCACCAGCCTCAAAAGTAGCGTGCAAGAGCTGGGATTCTATCGTAAACGCACAAAGCGGACGAGAGTGACTTGAAAGTAAGGTTTTAGCTGCCGTGAGACACAAAACTACCTCTTTGCAAGTAACGCAAGGCGTATGGAGACACCAAGGCGTTGTTGAAGCGTTAGATTTTACTAAAACCGATGGTCTGATAGATGAGCTTAAGGTGAGCAAAAGTTCTGGCTTTGAGTCACTTGGATGTAAGGGAGGAGAGAAATATCTTAAAAGCAAGCTCCGAGTTTCCAAAACTAGTGAAGACCGCTATCTCCTGCTTTCTGATTAGCATTTATGTTGTAATATATCTTAGCTCATTTGAGCTTTCATTTTTAGACTGGCGCATTTAGGATCAGGATAGTCCTGCGCAGTCAAACTCTAGCGCTCAAGTCGTCAGGTTTCTTTGCGCCTTTGCAGCATAGTGCCACCAAGCCCCGCACGCCTCTCCATAACGACCTCTTTCATCAAGTCCAGCCGCCTTTTGTGCCACTTACCCTTGCATTTACGCACGCCCAGTGTGTAGCGCGACAACCAGGATCAAGCTTGCTTTGTAATTTTCATCCATGCTGCGAAGCTTTGAGCGGCTTTTAGCCCGCCTCTTGTAAAGACATTCATCACAACCTGCAGTCGCGGGATTTTATCCATCTGACCGACATCTTCAGCTGGCGCCAAGTGCGCCCAAAGTAGCATCCAGCGACTCATATTTCCAGCCCGTGTTCACAGCAGCCGTGTCCACATCAGATCTATCCTCAATGACTTCTTTTCTTTTTACACTTAGTCCGTCGCAAGCTCTTACCTATCAAAGCCTTTTGCCCACGCCATATTTCTCGGCCCAAAGAGCCTCTTCATCACGGATCGTGCAAGCGCAATATGGCGATCGCCGTAAAATGGAGCAAACTGCGCGCTATTATCTCGTCAATATCTCTTGGCGGTAACCCTCACTATTTCTATAGCGAAGCGCGGCAAGCTCTCAAGCACCGCCACGCTTCTGTGCTGTAGTAATCTTTATGCTCTCATCTTTCTTTCGTTGTGCTGTTTATGGCACGCACACCTCTTTTAAAAATACCAAAGACTCCACTTTCCTACCCAAAACTCGTCGTTCCTTCGTCGAAATTTTAGCCTGCACTCGTAAATTTGCTGCTCATCCATCAGCCCTCGCCGCCTCAAACAGCTGGTAGCGGCTTGGCGTCATGTTAGCTTTATGCCCTCGCCTGTGCTGGATCTTTGCCTCCCGGCCCGCTCTCAGCCTTTTTGTTGCGGTCGATCACCTGCGTTTTACGCCACGTGTACTACAGCAAGTAGGCTATAGGCTCTTCGCTTAGACTTGGCACGATCTTTCTAGCGTGTTCTAATAATTCCTGTCAGATAAACGGCACTCAGCCAAGAAATTTCTGCAAAATATATGACCTGTGTCCCCATCTTTAGTACCGTAAAGACTTCAAGGACAGCTTGTCACCGTATAGCACTTTAAAAGTCAAAAGCTAGAACTTCCGTGAAATCTCTCAAGCTTTGGTGGTGACAAGCGTGTTACCAGCGAGTAAGCTGCCATTAGCCAGGATGTCTGTCGCCGTGAAGTGCGGCAAATGGTAGCTTTGTCGTTTTGCACCATATAGACTTTGCCGTTTAGCAGGCGCCGTGTTAGCTAAAGTAAAAGCTTCCAGCAACTCGTGCGTGCCAAGATGCAGCCCACAACCCATCTTGTGAGCTAGAAACAGCGAGTGCGCTCCAGTAGCATCGACTACGACGCAGTTTGCGTGATCACCCTCGCCATCATTTATCTTGATGTGAAAGGTATCGCCCACCCTTTTTCATATCGGTCACTTCTGGAGCTTATGCTGATCTCACAGCCATCTCCGCCCAACGAAGCGCATATTTGAACGACGTCGAGCGGCCACGCCAAAGTCCATCGTGGTGTACTTCGCCGGCTTTTGCGCGCCTATTGCGATGGGATTATCAGGATCACTGCCAGCCTGCGTCACGACATTTGGCTCGGATCTGCTTTGACTCTTTCTTTGTCATACTCAAGATAAGGAAATAACTCTGTAGCTTCCTGTTATCGCCCTTGATGCGCTTCTACTTCGGCATCTCCGATGGCCAGCGTCACCTTTGATGAGCGTAACACATATTCTGCCCTGTTGTATTTTAGAGCGCATTTACCGGGCATGTTTGCCACTATGCGAGGACCTTTGCCTTTTCTAGCGTGTAGTTTGTCCTCGATATCGCCGCAGTGATGGTCCGCGAGCTGCCCTCGCCACTTCGAATCTGAAAGCGTCGTTACTGTCAAGCATTTTTCTGCAAAGTGCGACCTTTTATATCGCCAAATGCAGCCAGCCTCGTAAAAAGAGTGCCGTCCCGCTACTGCCTGCTCCAACAATTGCCACTTCAGCAGTGCTTTTATGCTTACTTTTCTCCCCTGAAAGTTTAGTCGCAATAATGATACTATATTGGGCTCCCGGACCAAACAGCAGCGGATGTGAAAAGTAGGCTGTGTAAAGTGAAATCGGGCGTTGGCACTCACCTTGCCATAAAATCTTAGTATGCCCTTTATAGGCGTCTATTTTGCTCATTTTCTCCAAATTTTTCTATGGCGTTGCTGCAAAATATGGCGTTGCGTAGTGGCTCCCGCGCGCGCCACGCCGTCGCAAACATCGCTGGCAGGCAAACGGCTCGCACCTCGCTCTGCCTGTGTACGAGGCCAGACTGCGATAACTGCACACCTTTAACTGCATTTTCACCGCCTTTGCGTAGCCAGCCTGATAAAGCGCAAATTTACGGCATCGACACTTTCCATGTAGACTCCGGCCAGCTGAGCGCGTGGATACAAAGTCAGCTCCATTTTCTCTAGCTGGCACGCGCCAGCTACGCCTCTACGTCCCAGTCGCCCTGGCCAGCCACTGCACTTATCCTCACTACCAACAGTGATATTAGCGCCATTTGACTCTTAAATGTACCAGCAACAGCCTTATGCGGTTTCTGCAAAAGTGCGCCGTATCTCGTCATCTCGTCGATTCAGTGCCAGTGCATAAGAATTGATTTATTGCTATGCATGCTGGGTGTGTATCTCCACAGCCCTCGTATCATCTCAGCGCTCGCCTGCACGCACCGCCGCCTTACAAAGCTTTTGCTTTGACGATTGTGATATCCTGCGCCAATCTCTTTGGCGTGGCGTGTTCATCACTGGGTGCTGATTTCACTCTGGCGCACAACGCCTCTCTTCACACGTGCCCTTTCTCTGCCAGCGTGAGCTAGCTGGACGGCCATTTTGGCGCGCATATTTAGCGCAGCCTCTCACTAGCCTGCGCGTGAGCATCGCTCTGCTCGTCACCCAAAGTCCAAGGTCTTTTTAGTGATCCTGCCGCGCGCCTCAACAGCCAGTCGCTTTCAACGATAATCACACCAACTCCGCCGATCGCCCTTGTAGCGCAGTGTAGCCCAGTGAAAAGCACCTCATGGGCCATCCTCTTTTGACCATACATGTTACACATCGGAGCCATGATAATGCGGAGGTTTTGATCCTCGATGCCACGGTATCTTAAGCGGCATAAAAGCTTTACTTTGCATGCGAATTTCTCTAACTGGTTATTTTCAGTGAGATATTTGTCAAATTCCTTGGATTTTATAAAGATTTGTGTTTTCTAACTCTTAAAAGTGCTTTAGCAATCTTTGTAGGGCTGCATGAACGAGTAATTCCTCGGCTCGAAATTTGAGCCAATCCGCAAGCGAAGTCAAATGTAGAGTCACCCTCTGCGAGTGAATGGACTTGTGTAAAATCTGGCAAAATAGTAAAATATAAGCTCTCATGTTGTAAATTGGCATAAAACAACCCTACTTCTGACCCTTAAACAAAAGAGGCAAAACTACTCATCGTGGTATTAACGCCATCTTTTCATCTCTTTAGCCTCGGGTCTTACGTCGACATCTCACAAAGAAGTGGCGGCAATGCAAACATCACTCTTTATCAAGCGCTAACCTACGCACATCATCGCGCGCCAGCCATCTCCAGCGGTAAAGCTCGTCGTAATCTAGATATACGCCGGCATAACACCCAGCATAAAACTGCGAGTAGCCAAGCTTCGCGTATCTTCCCATTTGCCGCTATCTGGCGCGTAGTAAAAGACGTTGCCCTGGCTTTGCCGCCAAATGCGCCGCCATTTACCGCGAAAAATCCGCCCAAAAACATCGTCCGCCACGAGCAAATAGCGAGGTATCTGTCCTGCTCGTTAAAGCTTTTGCCAAGTATGAGCTGTCAATCCGCGCTTCATCCGCCGCATCCAGAGCCAAGCACACGCAGCCAGCCGCCATTCATCACTATGCCGCCGCACCCATAAACAAGCGCGCCCATCGGTGATCGGGAGTGGTACCTGAAGTCCCAAAAAGCTCACTTTGCGCCCTGCTTCCCATCTCGAGCGCGTACTCATAGCCATTTTTAGCCCTCTAGCCACCTTCTATCAGCGCCCAGCCTGGCTCATTTGTCTATAAGCTCGTCAAAGCTCTCTCTTCTGTCCTTTCCGATAAGTCTGGTGAAAAATGAAAGGCGAGTCGCCCCGCCAATTTATATATAGGTTATTTTGCGTCCGCTAGATAGTGTTGCTCGGCGTCGGTAGCCACGTCGCCCATACCCATGATGTTGTAGCCGCAGTCACGTAGTGAACTTCGCCTGTTACGCCGCTAGCTAGGTCGCTAAGCAGGTACATAGCGCTGTTGCCGACGTCTCAGTGGTGACGTTGCGTTTTAGCGGGCCTGTTTACTTCGCTGTAGCGCAAGATCATCCTAAAGTCGCCCTGGTCTCGCGGCAAGCGTTTTGATAGGGCCTGCACTGATTGCGCATTTACGCGGATATTTTTAGTGCCAAGGTCGTGCGCGTGCAGCGGACTGAGCTTGCGCGCGCTGGCAACGCCCATGACGTTGTAGTGGGAATACCCTGGTCCGCCAAGATATGTAGAGTTAGCACCTGAGCCGCCCTTTTAGAACTGGCAGGACCGCGCGAGTAAGGCTTAGCAGCGAATAAACACGAGTGCCCCATCGCTGCGTCAAAATGCCTCTTTTGTGGTATCACAAACTCGCCCTCAAGCGCTTCTTTTGGTGCGTTTGCCTAGCGTGCACGACAAAATCGATCTCGCCAAAGGTCTGCTTTAATGCGATCTGCAAGGCGTCAAGGTGGGCTTGGTTAGTTTACGTCAAGTCTCGTGAGACAATATTGCTTCCCAAACCCCCAGCGATCGGCTCACACGCTTTTTAAGAGCGTCATTTAGGTATGTAAACGATCTGCGCGCACCTTGATCGTGACAAGCCTTTTGCGATGCCGTGTCTATTGACTTGGCGTTGGCAACGCCTACGATAAGACCTTTACCTTTTAAAATCATTATATCTCCTTTAAACTTTGTAATCAATTTTAAACCACTGATAGCGGTATCACGCACCCGAGATGTTTAAATTTATGTTTCGGAAAATTTAAACAAACCAATGTAGCGGATATATCGCTAGGTAATGAATGTTTGTGAGCATTATCCCAAGACTAGGCAGATAGCCTGTCGCAGGGTGAGATGTGCAAGATCGTTTTCAATTTATCAGCGAGATGCCGCGCTACACAAGCTCCCTAGAGAAATTATTCGCATCCCAGCTGGCTGTGCTTTACCAGCACCCCATCGCAGCTTTTTGATACCTGCGATATCAGCGATGTTTGCCGCATTGACGCTTCCGCCGTAAAGAAGCGGCACGTTTGCCTTTGTCTTTAAGAAAACTTAGCACCCTCATCTATCTGCTCTATGCTCAGCACTCCTGCCGGTTCCTATCGCCTGATCGGCTCGTCAGGCGATGACTACATTTTCCATAGCCAAGATCGATATTTTCGCTGGCGGCTTTTAGAATCTTTTGGTCGCTCCGCTTTCATTTGTGCTTACCAGCCGATGCAGTAGATGACATTCCAGCCGTTTTTGCGGCAGCCACTCGCCTCGCAAAAACTCCTCGCCTCTCATTTTAAAATTTCACGCCTTTCAGAGTGGCCGATCAGCACGTCTTTGATCTCAAATTCATCAAGCATCGCCCTTGCTGATCTCGCCGGTAAAAATGCCCCACCTCGCTAAGGGTAGAAATTCTGCGCCCTAAGCCTAAAAATATGCCTTTTCATCAAAGGCACTAGCTGGGGCAAATACGCTCACGTCGTCATTGCGCCTAAATTTGCGTCTAAAGTCTCACGCGTACTTTCTAAAGCTCTCTGTGTGCGTTGCACTTTAAATCGCTAGAAATTTCTCAAGACCTACCTCTTTTCTAAGCGGCTTTATGCCAGGTAGCTCTTTCCTTCTATTAACTCCAAGCTCGCACCGCCGCCAGCTGAGATAAATGTCATCTCATCAGCATCTCCCGCGCGCTCGACCACGTCAGCCGTATCGCCGCCGCCAACAACGGTGGACGCTGTGAGTGTCGATGATGGCGTGGTCATTTTGGATGCTCGCGTTTGCTACAGTTATCCATCTCAAAAACGCCTAGGTCCGTTCCACCCAGATGGTTTTGCACGGCGATGACCTTCTTTTAAATAGCCTAATGGACGCTGGGCCGATATCAAGCTCCCCATCCAGCCATTTGGGATTTCTGCGCTGGGACGTATTTTCACGGCACTTTCAGCTGAAAATGTCTGAGCCAGCGACGACGTCTACTGGCAGGTAGATCTGATCACTCAGCTCCCCTGCCCTTTACGTACTGTGCGCATCTTCTATGAGGTCCCTTCAAGGAGCGACATTCCGATATTTTCACCCATTGATTTTAAAAATGTAAATGCCATGCCGCCGCCAATTATCAGCTTATCTACGCGCGGAAGAAGGTTGGCAGGGCTTGAAGTCACACTCACCTTTGCTGCCGCCCACAACTGCGACAAATGGACGACGGATGTTTTATCGGTTCTGAGCGCAAAATTTATCTCTCTTTGTAGTAAAACCCGCTGCCTTGTGCTTCTCATCGTCACGTTAGTGATCGCCTCAACCGAGCCGTGCGCTCTGTGGCAAACGCCAAATGCGTCGTTTGATGTAAAATTCCCAAATCTTGAAAGCTCTTTTGCCAAAACCCTCATCGTTTTTGGTTTCGCCCTTTTCAAAAGCGTGCGTTTATCTATCATCACCTGCCAGCTTTTTAGAGCTGCAGCCTTTTGTTTTAGCGTCATTTCCGATCACATCTTTCATAAATATCACCTCTCATCAAGCAGTCTTGATAGCCTCTTTGCTACACCGCGAAGTGGTAATTTTCTTCATAGCCATGACGTCCCAAGTGACTAGCCAAAACCACGCTGCAGCCGTTATCAGGCAGTAGCGGATAGTTGGTATCGTTGAGCGGATCCTGCGGTCATCAGTGATGTTTAAAAATCTCCGTCCCATAGGCACGTTAAAATCGCACCTTATAAAGACTTTTGCACCATTAAAGCCCAAGGTCGTTGATCGATAAAAAATATCACCTATTTTCACCCTTTAAATTTACTTTTGTAGCCACGATCTTAGCAAGATCTACTAGCTTGTTGAGTAGCCCCACCCGTTGTCGTACCACGCAAAAGAGCCTTCACCATATCATCAGCGATAACCTGCTAGTGTCGCTAGCTACGACATCGCTGCTATGCGCTCGAGCAGAAAGTCGCTGCTAACTCTGTAATCGTCATCGACGAATAAAATCTCTTTAAATTTTGACTCCGCAGCCGCTCTAAATGCCTCGTTTATCTCCCTTTGCTAGCTGGTCTTTTTAAAACCGCCGTTAGATCGACCATTGATACGTTTGCTACTGGTACGCGCACCGTTTAGCCGTGTAGTTTGCCACTAGCTCTGGAAGCACTTTTAGCGATCGCTTTTGCAGCTCCAGTTGTTGTAGGTCCGATATTTGGCGCTGCAGCGCGTACGGCAAATCCTTTAGCCTTGACATCAACTAAGCCTGACCATTTGTATATGCGTGGATCGTAGTCACAGCCCCTTTACGATGCCAAATGTATCATTTAGCACCTTTGCAACTGAGCTAGGCCGTTTCAGGTGCAGCTGCAGCTGCAAAACGATCGCCTCGCCTGCGTATTTATCGTCATTTACGCCAACTCAAAGCGTCGCCGTGTCGTCTTTGCAGGAGCGCTCATGACGACTCTGACGCCGCGAGCAAGATATGGCTCACATTTTTCAGTGGTTACTTGCCAGTGCATCTAAAACAACGTCTGTGCCGTAGTCTGCGTAGCTAAGCTCGTTTTGAATCTCTTGTAGAAAAACTCTTATCTTTTGCCATTGCTTCATAAAATCGTCGCTTATCACCTTAACGTCTTGCTTAAATTCGCCACGCACGCTGTCGCATTGAGCAAATACTCGTCATATCCCTTGTTGCGGTGTCGTTAATAGCGACAAGCTCAACATCAGTCTCGCTCTAAAATAATCACGAGCGGCACTACTGACCGATACGCCCAAAGCCGTTTATTGCTACTTTAACTGACATCTTAGCTCCTTTTGATATAATTACGCCTAATTCTACAAAAAGAATTCTAAAACAAATATATAACAAGGCACTTTAATAGATGAAGTTAGTACTTTTTGCTGGGAGCTTTTGATCCAGTTCATTTAGACACGATAGCATTGTGAAAATGGCACTAAGCGGCCTCTTGACATCGACAAAGCTCATCATCATGCCAACTTTATATAAGTCCCTAAGAGCTGAATTTTCATTCCACCTGAGCTTCTGCCTTAAAAGTGGATAAGAGAAATTTTGAAGTGTCTAGAAGGTCGAGATCTCAGATTATGAGATAGAATAGCCTGCCTGGTGCCTACCATAGAGACGGTTAAGTATTTGTATGAGAAATTCTAAAGATAGAGGTTTTATCTCATAATAGGCGCTGTCCACCCAGCCACGCTTGATAAGCGGCATGGCTATGAGGAGCTAGCACAGTCAGTCGCAGGTACGCTGTATGCGCCACATCGAAAACTTTGCCAGAAATCTATCAAAAATGGACGTGCATGTGCGATGTTAGCTCGTCGCGGATCAGGCGACCAAAAGGGGCTTGATGAGCTGTCGAAGCGAGATAAAAGATGAGATTATAATTTTACCAAGGATTAAAGATGCAGGAGATCGATGCAAGAGCGCACCGAAAGTGAGAGTTAAGGTTTTAGACGCAAAAAGGCTGAAGAGATCAAGTGTTTGATATGAGCGGGATGATTATTTCTGCGTAAAAGGCCGTAGTTATCGCTACTATCGCTGGTGAGGCACTGCTACTCGCTAAGGAGGACCCAAAGAGGACAAAGCTCTTGGAGAATGAGCACGGAGAGCTCACCTGACTGATCGTGATGGACCTTGGCGACATCTTGATACACCTTTTGCCCAGCTTACAGAGCAAAATACAATATCGAAGAGTTTTTGCAAAAGCTAAAACTAGCAAAAGAGTCTTAATAAATACAAGCGATGAGCAAATAAGCCATAAAAATATAAAAATGCTAACAAAAATGGCTTTTGCCCGTCGCTTTAAATATTCTCTACTTCATCCCAAAGCCCCAGCACACATCGCGACGCAAAGGCAGATACTAGCGGCTAGCTTTTAAAATCTCCACCCGATCTCAGGGAAAAATGGCAAAAGATCTAACGCAGATCGCCATCTAGGGAAAAATAGCGCAAACCATGGTATGCTCTTTAGCTTTGAGCGTCACTATTTTGGCTTACATTGAGAATGGCAAAAACAAAAAGGTACTAGCATGATGACGCTGAAGCATTTTATGATGACGGCAGTGCTGCTTGTTGTCAGCTATCAAATGCCGCTGAGGGCTGCGACAATGTGGGCTACTTCAGAAGGAGCCGCTGATAAAAAAGCCAGTTTGGTGCGGCGTGAGGGCTAGAAATGTAGCGATAAATGGATAGGATAAACATGCCAATCGTCCCCAAAAAGCACTACTGTGCAAAATGGCGATAGCAGTTTATTTGCGTCTGCTTTTATCTCATTTTGAGTAGCTATAACAGCAGCTGGGCCGATGATGCTAGCCCTGAGCCAATGAGCACGGTACTATCTTTGCATAAGTTCCCAAAGCTTTAGCGACAAAAAGAGCAAAAGAAAAGGTCGCAAAGACTATAAAACACTGAGTATATCACGCCCTAATGCCGACACTTGCGATCTGGCTAAGACTTAGTGTTAAAGCCAAAAGTATGGATGCCCAGCTTGGGAAAACTTGCTTCCCAGCGATCGCCACGACGCTTACTAAAATTTGAGGTCTGTTTTGGTGAAAGATTTGCAAAAATGACGCCAAGAAATGATCAGAGATGATGAGCGACTAGTGTGAAATTTGCCAAAACCGTGTTTGAGAGCGCAAAAAGAAAATGGCGACAGATGAGCGATAAAACCAAGACAGCGAGAAAATTTATGATACATATTTTCAACCTTTAACTCTAAAAATGCAACTAGCACGTTTGGGTATAATTAGCGAATTTTTATACATGCAAATTTAAAATAAAGATAGGGATAGGCCTATGATCATCCTTTTGGCGAAAAATATACTTTCACCAAACTCGAGCTAGAGAAGCTTAGGAAGAAAAGGTGGCGCATGGTGACATTTTATCCATGAAAATAGCGACGCCAGCTCTTCGAAGCGCACTAGAAAAATCTCATAAAATCAAGGATCAAAGGGCTCATAGTGCCAAATACCGAAAAGCCGGTTGATGAGCAAACTAGTGAGATTCTCACGCTTTTGCAGTTTAAGACTAGTATAGATCACCCTCTAAATGTGGAGAGCTTTTTGAATCGACTCTGCAAAAGTGCTACATTCCAGAAAATGGCGAGTACTTTAAACTTTTAAACGATATCAAGCCTTACAATGCCCTTTTGAATACGCCTTTGACGCGTGATCGACTGCATAAGCTGCTCGCTACTCTTGTGATACTTTTTGTGCTTAAATTTCTACGTACAAAGAAAAGATAGACTGAGCAGTCCCCTGGGCAGCCTTTTACTCTTGCAAAAATAGTTGGGCTGGGCAACAAAGAATTTGGATGCATCACCCTGCCTGATGGTGGTTGACGCTGAAAAAGACGAGGCCCAAGTTGCTAGCAAAAATGATGAGAGTCTTGAATTTGGCGAGTCATGCGTAAAACCTCGCATCGATGAGAGTACTGAGTGCATAAATGTGCCTGCGGGCAGATGCACCCTAATAGGACCAAGACCAGAGCGAAGATATTGATACCATTCTTTTGAAAAAGAGATACCCTTTACTACAACGAACGCCACATCGTCCGACCCGGTATCACCGGCTGGGCGCAGGTAAACTACCCATATGGCGCAAACACGCACGACGCCAAACAAAAGCTGATGCATGATCTTACCACATCAAGCACTGGTCACTTTGGCTGAGCATAGACTCGTAGCATCTGATGTACATTATGTTTGAGGGAGTTTTAGCCTATTTATTTTTGTATTTAGTCATCCCTCCCATTGTAGTCAGTAATAAGCAAATGCAAATATATATATATGTACTCAGTTTTTCATCTCTCTATAAATTTCTTTCCACTGGTATTTGGCCGCTTTTACTTTGTCTGAAGATACCGAATTTTACGAATTCCTGACAGGCAGCGTGGCTCTAAAATGCCCCTAGTCCTCGCCAATAGTTTTAGTATTTGTCCACAATCCATAATCTTTGTCTTTTAAGATCAATGCATATATTGCTACTATCTGTGTCATATATCGTAGCAATCTATCCTACATCACTGGCATGTTTTTAACATATCGAAATACTAGGTTTTATCTTTGCAGATAAAGACCTAAGTCCCTCATTATCCTCTCCAACAAGTTTTGTGTAGTGCTGAACTATATGTAAAAGCTTAAACCATTATCTTGCATAAATTTTATTTGCTTTCATGCTTTATTTGGCAACCATCCACATCATCGGAGTCCAAAATAAGAGCTACCTGCTACCTGCCATTTGCAGTCCTCTAATTGCCATATCTGCGCATGTATTGAGTCCGCTATGTAATTTTTATTAATTTTATACGGCAGTCGCTATCAACATACTCTTGTTATTATCTTATTTGAATCATCTGGCGAACAATCATCATACCTTTTATTAGCCCTATCTAGAATAATATGTTTGCGCTTGTAGAACTCGACCTCTACCGACCTTTGCTACACAATTTTTCTCAGGAGTCATATGACGGCATAATTATCGCAACACTCATTGGTAGCGCCTTTGCTGTCAAATGCATTTTTATATCCGTTGCCAAAGACATTACCAGAATAGATTCCAGCTTTGTTCTCGCTGGACACTATCACTGAAAACTACTAACTGCATACGCGATAAACATCTTTGTCACATCCCATCAAGTCCAATCACAGATGGATCATAAATGGCGATATAGGTATGGTCAAATCTGTATTTGCTAGTGAGCATCTTTTGCAGTAGTCAAATATAGGAACAGCTGCCGTTGTCTCGGCGGATTTAGCTCCATTCCATAGTGCATAGTAGCGTACCACCTCTCGCTCAGTATTAATCCCATGATCAGAAGTATAAATAATAATCGTATCATCGAAAGAAATATTGCTTAATAATTCTTTAAAGAATCCATCCATACTCCATCTCTAGGCTACTTTACATATGTGTTTATAGCCCTATCTCTATTAAGCAATTCAACTGACTCCATGTTTTCAAGGACAGGAGAAGGTAGCTGATTTTCTGGGTAGTCTCATCTTCCATGGAACATGAGAGCCATATTTTACAATGTAGATAGTTGTGGCTCATTAGGTTGACAATATGCTCTTTATGTATCAGCTTTCATCCAAATAATAAAAGTGGTTTTCCTTAATAGTCAAAACACTCCATCTATGGCCTCTAGATCGTAGCCAGACATAAAATTTATGTAGCTGCTGATAATCCACCTCGACTCATCTAGGATAGTGTGTAGGACTCGGCATGCACATTGAAATATACTAGGAACTACTAATGTAGCAACGTACTATCTGGGCAACCGCATCTGAACACCATTTTATTATGTATCGAGATGGCGCAGAGTTGTGCTACCGCTCGAAGAAGCTATGTGCCTAAACTAACGACATTATCATTACATGTATCAAGAAAAGGAGTGCGTTTGCATGTTAAATCCATTGACAGATAGATAATCCCTCTCACACCTCTCATCAACAATTGTGTGGCCACATAGTCTCATATTTTGCAGCACCTGTGGATGTATAGTCAAAGCATCCCTCGTGTAATGGATATCAAAATAGCCATTATGCTTTAGCCGTACATCTACACAGAGATCTTTGTAGGATACCCATACTGCCGCATATGCTGACTTGTTATAAACCATATATGAACCTCGCTAGTGAAAATGGCAACATAATAATAGGAATATAGAAAATTCTGAATATCCATAAATTGCATGACTTTTATTGCGACCAAGATAGCTCCAGAGCATTAGCAGTGAGCATTATGTTGCTCCAGAGTATGCCTTCCAAAAGTAGCTAAATTTGTTATAAGGAGATCGTTTCATGATAGGGCAAGTACCTATTTGGTGCATAGAGAAATTCCAGCGCCATTCTTATCAATAAGATACATATACAATATCCACATTAAGTAAAATAAATAATGCAAATATCAAAACTTTAAACAAGCTGCAAAACTCATTTTTCATAAATAAGATAACATAAGATTAGAAACATACAAATAAGTAAGATGCAACATATATTGATACTTTTAGTAACTTTGGGTCCATGCGGTTGATACAGCACATCCATATTATTAAAGTAGGCAAATTGCTTCAACGAATTTATACCAACACAACAAGAGAGAGACATATAAATAATAATAAATATTTACCTCAACAATCTGTAATCACAGACCAAATCTCTTATACTATTTAGTAAAGTTTTATGCTTTACATTTTTAATGTAGCATCCAGGATCAAGCTTTGAGAGCAATCCGACTATATCACTCTTTTCTAATATAATTTTCACTATACTCAGCATCTGATCAACTCTTTGATCCGGCCTTCAAAATCAAAAGAAATGATTTTCGTGATTATCAAAGACTCATCAAGCTTCAGCTAGCATGCATTTGGATATCCTTCTGTATAGTGATGTAAAAGTGTGCCAAACATTGGCTCTAGATAGATATTTATATGGATCTCATATACTGTCACTAAAATCACTTAACCCCAACCCAGAAAATCAGCCTCCAAATACTCACGCAAAAGCCCTTCTCCGACTATAAAAGACAGTAGCTTGACCTATTAGTACATTGCAAATACGCTTTAATAAGATACTCTTGTCCTTTCTTTGTTTGTCCAGTCTCACCAACATTAACGATGACCTCTCAGCAGGAAGCAACTCTCGCTTTCTATCTCCTCTTTTTCCTGAGCCTCAGTAATGATTTTAGTATCATAAAGCATTTTCTATAACCGTAATTTTATTCCTATCACAATTGATGAAATTGAGCAAGCCTTCTTTAATATCTGCGGAATTGCAAGCAATGGCACTCAGGCCTTATTATAAAGCAGCTTTATGCGAGTGCTGTTAGCAGTACTCTTAAAATCCTGCTCATCTTCGTATATTCTTTCTACTTATGATGCTAATTTTGCGAGCAGCTGATAAACAATTTTATTATGTTTGAGTTAGTGTTGTTCGATAAGACAACATCTATATTTGGGCTCATCTGCTTTCTACTAGCTCATACATCTAGTAAAATCTGTTAGTAAGCTGGAGAATACCAAATTTGAGAAGTTATCTCTAAAAGAGCTACATTTTATATTAGACCGTATCTCAAACGGCGATCTTGTCTTCTAATAAACCAAATATATTCTATATCCATAGGGTCTTTTGCTAATTCATTGGCATTAAAACCGCTATAGATCCTGCGGCGCCGCCGCCATACAACCAGTCGTTTCAATAATATTAGCCTGATTTTATCTTTCATTTATCATCCACTGCTTATACCATAGCTGGAAATATCAAGCAGTGCCATGCAATTTGTATCCAGATTTCTCTTTCTATAAAATAGCTTTAATCCACCCTTCATGGCATACTCTGGTCCTCAGCTAAAATCTTTAATTGAGCAATCATCTATCGTAATTTTTAGGGCTGCACCATTTGTGCCAATCCTCAAAGGTGGAACAAAGCTCTGCTTTGACGGTCCAATAAACTTTTTGGGATAAAATCATGAACAACATCTTTTAATATCTTGGGACTCATTTTTCAGCTTCTTTACACTTGATGGAACTTGTGCTAAAGATCTTCTATTATCCGCTGACCTAAAAATGGCCTCTTAGACTCTACTGATACAGCCATGCTAGGCTCTCTCTATCTACTTTCACCAAAATTTGATACATTATATGTTTGAAAGTTCACAGCCACGGATCTGACTTTGGCACGACTTCCATTTACACATCCAAATTTATCGTAAGATGTTTTGTACCTAGAACTATACCTTGTGACCTGAATTTGGAGACCTTCCTTTGCACATACTGACTTGAGATGTAAAAACACTTTCTGCATTGAAGCGCCAAGCATATTTACAATTCCTCCCAATTTCTTCGTAGCATTTTGTCATTTTGCCCGGTTAGCTTTTAGTACTCCAATATTTTATATCTAGCAACACAAAACGACTTAGTTGCTAACAAAAATGGAACTTTGACGATAAACGTATATACCTTGTTTCCACAAAATATCTTGATAACCACCCGTACTCCTATCCCCACTCGTCGCCAGACAAAAACAACCGATACATGCTCTTGGTACTTGAAACAAAATAAGTCGTAGTATAGAAGAGACATCGCCCATCGTTCGTCATATTTATATAACATCAAAAGCTGATCCACCAAATCTAAAACAATCTTTTGAGTAAATATATCACTCGTAATGCTTTCTGTATTTTGTACTTGCATATATCTTTAGCATATGGAGCTTCACCGTAATTTCTTATTATCAAAACCTATACTTTCAAAATGTTTTTAGCTTGGCACCTAGAATGTGACTGTCAGTATCGCCGCAACAGCAGAGCTTATCATATCCTCCGCTCAAAAATATCCCCAATCTGGCACATCAGATACCAACCTATACATGGGTGCGTGATAATAGCAATCTAGAGACTTTCTTTATAACCCCATACTTCATTCGTCTGTCTCTCTATTATAGTATCTTCTCACACCAATACTGTGTTCTTGCATGTACGATATCGATCTTTAAATCAAATTCCTAGCATATTGCGCTGGGAGTTTATGGATATTTTCAAAATAGAGTATGGTGCTGGTGGCATATACGAATGCTGAAAACATGTCCTAGAGCATTTGACTCAATATCTATTTCTAATGCAAGATTAGCTCTGAGGCAGCAAAGGCGAAGGTTTATTTTTAAAATACTAGCAAATGGTTTGACACCCGCCCCTATCTATACTCTTATGATCTTTAACGACTCATAAATAATCTATAGAAAACATACTCAACTAGTTTCATAATAAATCGTCGCTGCATTTGATATATAAGCATAGTAATACTCTGCATCACTATTAGAATTCACTGATACCATCACCCAAGAGTTCTTCGTAAATCTTTTAAAATTATATATTTCCACTCATTGCAATAATAATATATTGATCGTTCTTTATCAAACACTGGTTGCGCGCATGTCTTTGATTAGGATCCTGTATCGATAGTCGTAGGCCCAAGCTCTAAATTAGTATTTTCATTTCTGCATCTGTCACCCACTATCATCGTTTGGACCTCTTATGCCGCACACCATGGTCATAAGCTACTAAACTATCCATGCTCATGTTTTTGTTGCACGCAAAAATCCAGCCAATCCACACACATACTATCTTTTTCCTTATCATGCTATAAATCCCCATTATAAACTCCATTTCTTAACAAAACTAATGATTACATAGGTTAAAGATACAAAAACAAAAACTACTCACAAAACATGGTGACTAAGCATTCGAATCATAGCAAAAGAGGTGCCTGCTGCACAACAAATACTTCATAAACCTCATATATATTTTTATAGTTTAAATTTCAAATTTTTATAATGAATTATCAGCAGGTTTAGGGCTATAATAACACTAGTTGAAACAAAGAGTTGCCAAAGCTATACCTCATAATACTACACTACTTATCCAAAGATAATTTAAGACAAAATTTATTAGCACTCCCCTATTAATGATAAACAAATAAATCATAGCATATTTTTCCAAAGACTGATATAGGCTTTGGAAGAGACCGTTAACCAAGCTCAAAAATAGCAGTGGCGACAATGTCACGATAATAGAACTGTTATTCTATGGAGTTTTATCAATTTTTCCACCTGTACAATTATCGAGATAAACTCTTTTGAATAAAAAGCAAATATACAACAACAGGCAATGTTAAAAATATATAGAAAGCTTTAATTGCAAGAGTAAAATACTGCCGCCTTGTCCTCTTTCTGAAAAATTTTTGTGATGTATATAAGCAAAGTCAAAGACAAACCCATGCCATAAATAAGCATAGTAGAAGCGTAACACGCTTAGTATCGCCCATTATCAAGCAAAGAGGCAAACTCTTATCCACCACCCTATATAGTTTGCGCACTAAAAACCAAAAGGAAAGTTTGGCAATATTTTTATACATATTTTTCATCATGAGTGTGCAAAAATTGAGCCAGTGAAATCCAATTATTTTGATCTTAATGGCAAAAATAAAGCGCATATAGTAGAAAACATATGAGCACTCAAAGATAATGGAATGATAGCAATGTCACCTACTCATAAAAATAATAAGACATGCAATAGAAAATATATAGCGGACTATCTAAAAAGTTAGAAATAGAAAATAAACGAAAGGGATCTAAAAAGAGACATGAGCAAAATATGGAGTGATAAACTATATTCATGTAGGCAAAAAGCACGTAAAGTAATTTCTACAAGATAAGGCACTTTTCTTATCATCAAAACCTGGCGCCGTAGCTAGATACTAGATCATACATATATATTGAAAACTATATAATAATCGCTGCCAAAATCCAAAGAAAAGACAAATATAGAGCCACTTAACTTTTTAAAATGTTGTAAAAAGATCTAGATTTTACCAGCATAGGTATCTCAACTCACAGAAAAACATGTCCTAACACAAACATAGATAACATCACATCGTTAGCTTTCATATTGTAAGCATCCATTCGCATGTTTGTTCCAAACAAAATGCAAAACAAGAGATATTTTCCGTACCCCATACCTTTTGAAAATATCGGTACAATGTAGTATTGATCATGCCTTTTCTATAGAAGATGCAAAACATTATATTAGCCCAATTCCCTCAGAAATGCCTTTTCATATAAAGAGATTGCTCTTTAGAGTATTATCTCACTTGATGTCCACTCACTGCAACTGGACTCTATTGATAGTAGCATTGTGCTGGCTGCGTATATAAAAATCAAACAAATATACACTCATACAAATCTGCAAATGATTGAATCTATATTATCTTTCTGTTTCATAATAGCTCTTTTAAATCACTCTGCTAGACTTCTAAAAGAGCCAAACTCCAAACTGCTCTTGATATGTTTTACCAAACTGAAAGACGTTTCATTGCGCAGTAGCGTGCTCTAGTAGTGCCGTGCCGGTCACAGCAGAGCATACCATTATAGAGTTACCTATCAAGTCACTACTAATATAGCCACTGAAGAGATCTCCACACCTGGGTTTGCGAGAGAATTTTATGTAAATTGCTTTCTACTTCCAGCAAAAATCGCGCGCTCTTTTGACGACAACCTTAATATTCTGGTGTTATATCCATGCAGTACAGATTCTATGGCTCGCATCTGATCCACAAAGTATGGCTCTAGGATTAATTGATTGAAGACTCTGGGGTTACTTGCATGTGGGAAATGTATGAACTTCTTTGGCAACATCTCTATAGTTTCTTACTGCTACATATTTTCTATAAATGTACTTTCTTGATCGCCTATATTTAGTCTCTAGCAGGCCCAAAACCGCACTCTAAAACCCAACTATGAAAGACATATCTTCTTTTAAATAGTGTTTTCTTGTAAATAAATTTATAAAAATGATATTAGCTTTTCTAAGTTAGGTCATGGTATATTTTGATATTTTTGTGGGTCATATTCCAGCCTGCTACAACTCCATGTAACCTCACAGGCTATTAGGTTTCGCTGCGATAAAGCCGCTATCTCCACTCATTGTTTATACAGCACTTTTATGTACTCTTCATTAATATTTTGCAAAAGATCCCACCCAATGCTCTTTTGGCATTGACATATGTAAAGCCACCTTTTATACTAGCCTCTTTACACAAGGCAAGTAAAGTATCATCCTCTCCACAAATCTAAATATCATCAGGAAATATAATGTAATCGATATCACTATTTATCAAATACTCTTCCAAATTTCCATACATTACCGACACGTTTTTCTAATCTGACAAGAAGATAGTCGGTAAAATAAGCATGCTTATCTGCCCAATATATCTCTCTATATAAACCGCCAGCATAGCTGAGCAAGGTCAGCATGTACCTGCCATCAGACATATATCCATTGTGTAATCAAATAGATAACATATACATTTTTATTGGAAATCATATCTCCTAAGTGTGACAAATATAGCATTTTGTATTTGTCACACGAGAACCAACTGGACTTCATCATTTTCTATACAGGTAATTCTATAGCATAGTCAATCAATTCATTGAAAATATACAATAGACACCTGGAGAAAAGAGTTGCCATAGTAATCATGGCATATAGTCTCCAAACACTGAGATTTTAATGCTCCTCATCAATTCCTACAGCATCGTAATTATTGACTTTAAAATAACAATAATTTTAATTTAGAATTTCTCATTTTGCCAACTTCAATATCATCAATTGACAATCTTGTTTCTCCTTGTATATATGGTAAGAGACTCTGAATATATAAAATAATCTTTTTACTTTTGGGAAGACTTATATATTATATAACATCACCACCTGTTTGACTATTAATTTTATACCTATAGGTGGGTACGTATCAAACAAAACTATCTCACCTTTTAAAAGTGGCTATGAAAACTGCTTTTAGACATCTATATATGACTCTCCAAAAATTGAAACATAATCTTGCTAAAACACACACACAGCCTTTTGTTTAAAAGCTTATTATAAAAACCATCGAGCATAAAAATCTCTACCACCAAAATAAAGGCTCGGGTATAAGCATCATGTTCTACCAACTTTTGAAATAATATATGTTCTCTGCTCAAGTTGCCATCCGGCCTCCCAATAAGGGCAAACTATTTTCTAGAAAGTCAAAATTATTTTATATTACCTTTTATTCTAAATATTAGTTTTAATATAAATTTGATTTTAAATTACGTACACATACTTATTATCTGTTGGCACAACATTAGATTTGTAGATCATGTAAAAGGATTATTTTCTAAATAGTCCAGGTAAAATTATTACTTATAATATCTCTGCCTGTTAGTCCTGCAAAAACTATAAACTTTCGACGAACCTTTTAATGATAACAAAGCCATTTTAGTGAAATCTAAACCACCATTTTGTGCAGTGCAGATCCATTATATATAGTCCTCATATTTCTTTAACGCAACATTAAGTCTATTGTCTCTAAAAAGAGTATTTGGTGATCTCAATGGAAATTCATTTTTGTTCAATATATTTGACTAACTCTATATGAGATGAACTCTAGAGGTAAATAATAAAGTCTCTCTCAAAAACATTCAACATTACTTGCAATATGGCTAGTAAAAATCATAACTCATTTCCTAGACGATCTATCCTCTTAGCAACATACAATCATAAGAATTCATAGTTAATTCCTAATTATTATTTCATCTAATGTCATTACAAACGTCATCAAAATATGTTTAATAAGATAAATCTTTTAATGTCAATACCTTTATCAAATAGCTCACTAAATATTGCAACTACTATTATCCCAAGCGACCCGCTTTAAAACTTATAGCTTATACATTGCAAAATCATATAAAACTTTTTCTACACTTAGGTGGGTGGTCTATATAAATACTGATATTCAAAGTCTATAAAAAGCATCATCTGGTGTATACAAAATATTGCCAAGATTTAGATCTGTGATGCTATATCGCACATGCAATGTTCCATTTTTGACAAAACTTGCACGTGATCATTGTCGATATCAACTAACTCATAAAAGATTTCTGAGCAATGGGCATACTCCATTAGCAGCACTATTATGAGCATTCTTAACGGTTCTGGTCCGAGACCAATAATCTTTGTAGCACTTCAAATCCACTGAAATTTATCTAATGGATACTGGACTTACCAAGAGACGTCAAATTATAATGTTCGATAAGCATTTTTCACGCACAGCATTTTTATTTTAACCATAAATTATTATTATCCACTATTACGTTACTGAGCAAGCCATTGCCAGCTCTTTCTTTATATGCATCTGAGATTAAACATGCTCACTTCTAATAATACAGAACGATACAAAATTAATAATAGCACTGCACCCGCAATCCTACTGATATATCATTGTTAAAGATAGTTTGCAGCATATTGTAATCGATGTTATTCCGTATATTAAATATTTCATTTAATGCCTTAAATATATATACTCTATATTGTTGTGTGTTTGGGTTTTTTTTGGGTTTTTGTTTGTTTTTTTCCAATTGGTATGTACTAAATATAAAGAGTATGATATATTACCAAAATATTAATACCTGACGTGTGCAAGCTAAAATAAAAACAGAAAGCAAAGATTATGGTGTACACGCTACAGCACTAAGAAAGGAAACTTGGCTCTAAAAATATATACTGGAGTATCTCATAACAAAATAACAAATCAATAAAACACTGATCTTTATTTCTATTTGTTACGTACTTATAAAAAGAATACCTATAGGCAAAGCTAAGCAACAAACCATGCCCTGCTACCAGTAAAACAACTTATGTATGAGCTGCACTAGCAGCAGTAGCAAATACTCTATCTTTAAACAAAAATTTAAAACATGCCTAGAAAGAAGAAAACAAAATAGTTTTACAAATAAAATCTAACCTCAAATCCAGTAAAGACCACAAACATTATTCATATAGGAGTATTTATCTCTGATATATATTTGCAAACTATATCACGCATACCGTAAACTGGATAGGAAATTTTATTGGCATTATCAAGACTGTACAGCCTATACTCAGCTAGATATGGATAAACTCTTTAGTGTAGTCTCTCATATATGCTATGTCCACGATCTATAGATGCGTAGGATCAACAGCCACTTAGATATAAAATTATCTCCAGTATTTCGTAAAAAGCAGTATCGAAGGATGTGCCTCCTTGCATGGTAGTCGAATAATCATCAAAAATAACACTATTTGTTATGTGCGGCCAAAACAAACTAAGATCGCCATACTATTGAAGTCAAATGATACCCTATTCACCAACAATCACCACAATGTGATGTACAACGTCATTAATGTCATTACCATACACTTGGCTAAGACAATCACTACAGATAGATAATCAGCCATCTTATCAGTTTCACGTTTAATCTGCAAAATAAGCAAGTCCATTTTCTCAGCCACTCTTTTGCTTGCTCCATCTTGGGAGGTAACCATACATAGGTGCTGAGAACCAATATAATCTAAGCAAGCTTCTGTACGGAAAAATGCTCTTTTATGCTCGCTTTGGGTGCATCGATCAAAACCAAACTAAACGCAGTACCCAACCATCAGCTCTTGGAAACTAAGATAACTTACTCTTAAATGACATGTGCATTCCGCCATATCATATACAACGACAGGTGATCTTATCATAAAACCATATATCCTGCAAAGATAAAATCTAGCATCTCTTTCCTAGGTCTCTTTTAGTTTATACTTTTGCTATATAGCGGCTCTGTGTTCTAGCACCATACAAAAGTCCACTGATATATCAAACATGTTTCGTCACCAGCTACGATTGGCACATATCTTTCTGAGGCATTTGCACTAGATCATTCGAGTGCTCTAAAATAGAGAATTTACTCAGATAGTCAGCGTGGCATTTGCTAGTATAGGCAAACGTGTCTCAGTGGGCGCAAATACGATCTTATCAGCGGCACTGTAAAAACATTCTTTTCTTAAAGGCTAAACTACTGATTTATGTCTTTGTTGTAAATCCATTGATATTATCTGTCCATGGACTGGGACTGAGGCCACCCATTTACATTTAAAATAATATAATTGCCTGCCAAGCTATATTTTGTGGACATAGGAAAAAGAAAATGTTAGTATTAGGTCAAAATCACCACTTTTTAATTCGGAGTGATGAGCTTTGATGTGCGTATGCCATATATATTCATCTCAGGTTTTGAGTAAATACTTTAAGCAAACCCATACCAATAAAATATTTGATACGATGCATGCTGCATCTTCATATATATGACCTCTTTTATCTATCAGAGTCTGGGTACATCTATTATCTACCGAGTGCGGCTCTTAATTTGCGTTACAAGACAGTACATTTCATATTGTTTGATGACGAAAAATAATTTTCAATAATCTTCCCATCTGCATGGCTTGCGGAGATATTAGACCTGTGTAAGGAAATAAGATATAGCACTTTTCACAAAAGGAGACTCAATTCACCTACAATTTCTATTAGATGTTTTTCCTGTCGCCGTAAGGATTTTCACTCTAATTTGTATATATTCATCAACATTTCTCATAAGTTTACAAACTTCATCTTACACCTTGGGAGTTCGCAAGCCCTCACAGTTCCAGCTCTACAGCCTCTCGTCTTTCAGGCCGTTACATGCACAACTCAAAACAGGTCTAGCCAAAACTTGTGTGCTTCTATGCCGTACACCATTGTTAAAATAATATATGCCTTTGACATGAGATATCACAAACTTTCTGTATTCATGCTGGTCTCTATCAAATAAACATATACCAGATAATATAGCTGGCCTGTACATATTTGGATTAAGATGCAACGGATAAACAAAAATCCATATATCACCATATTTACGTATTAATTCTTTTATTGAATTACACATATCGATTATCACCAGCACCTTCTACGATGGCCAGTTATAAGGACCAATTTTCTTCACTCTGGCGTGTAAATTCTAAACAAGCGAGCTGTGGGCGTTTTAACCCCATCTATTGTATAGTGCGTCTATTACGCTATTTCCTACTACAAAATATTATCATCGATCTAGTCTCTTAATACCCTGTGGCTCAGCCACGCACATGGCAAAATGACACTTTGCTATTTTTGAAGTTAGCTGTCCGTTGACCCTTCTGAAATGGAGAATAAACATCATAAGTTCTAAGTCCAGCCTCTAAGCATTGAGCCACGTCTATCTTTTGCTAAAATGACGCCAGCGATGCAGCAAAATAGAAGTCGTTAGCATCGCCATGAACAACACTAATCTGGCTGGTAAATTCCATCTAGTAGCATCTGATACTCAGTAGTACTTTTGATGTTAGCCTGTCCAGTGTTTGACTTTTGCCGGCTAGCCCCAGGGCCATAGTCTGGCCTTGACTCCAAAAAGAGCATTATGCATCATCAAGCATTTTCTGTGTTAGTAGCGTATATATTGTATCAATTTATTATATTTCTATATATATATTGGCAAAGATCTTAATATGGCTTCTGCCTAGTACCACACAGTGTCAAATATATTTTCATTTTATAATTCTCTTTGCCACTTTTTCTCTAAACTATCTTAGATCTTTGGGAGTAATCTCTTATCAAAGCATTTTACACGCGAAAGCAGTGGTGTACCCATTTTTGCACCTCCATAATCCCTTTTAAATAAGTGCTATGTTTATCTGTTTTTCGTCTCATAGCGTCTATAAAAACCATCCACTAAGTTATACCGCAGGCTGAGAGCACTCCATATGCTTAAAACCCATGCATCATGAAAAATAATGGTCAGCGTTTTTGTAAAATGGCGGATGCATAGGAGTTTCAGCATTTGTAAATCTCTGGATCATCCTGTACCGCCTTATAGCCTACAACAATCTCTGCTCGTGACGTAGCCACAGCAAAGACCGGCAAATCATGGCTTTATATCTTTAATCCTCATACAGCAGTACTGCCATTTTGCAGCATTTCATACCGCTTATCAAAGGTCATGTTTAGGTCTTGCTCTGCTCAGCAGCCTCGTGTGAAGCTCTCCACATGCGCCTCATGCTGATTTGGTAACTTGCTTTTAGATACTGAGCAACAAAAGTCATATCTCACTATTTTGTAAGAACTGCGATTTGCTGAGACGTGGCTTATAGCAGTCTCAGTCTTGACTCACAAAGTCGTTTTCATCGTATAGATCAAGCACACGCAGTTGCTGCCAGCAGCGTCTATAAAGCTACATTTGATAAGATAGTTAGATTGTTAAGAAACCCACAAACTAAAGAGTCCAAATCAAAACATTATCTACTTCACATTATAGCTCTCACTTATCTCATTTTCTTTAAAATCACTATGTCAGCAAACTCTATCGCTTAGTCGCATGGAGCAACTGCAAAATATCCTAGACAAAGATATAGAGACAACGCCATTTGCTTCTGCCTCTACTGGCAAAAACAAACTTGCTCAACTCTGTACGCTGCTCAACAACTACAAAGCTTCGACGCTAAGTATATCTCTTTAGAATAGAAAATTCCTACATAGTCCAGATATGAGTTTAGATATCTTGGGCTTGTGACATTTTCTGAGATATATTCCTGCCATCTAGCTTCAGTGTCCTCAGTGATCCTCTTTATGGCGCACTATCATATGCCATATCCATCATCAACTACGAAGAGCTTTGACCATTTCACAGAATGCTACCATATCGCTACAGATATACCAAGGTGCCTTGCCACCATTGTTTAGCATGCCCTGCTCAGTACACTGATCTTATATTTTCCAGGCTCTGCCGCTGGTTATCAAATATACTGCCAGGACTTTAGCGCATTTACCTTTATATTCATCCTTTAAAAATACTTTTGCCATATATTTAGTAAGGTGTATAAGTCCTGACTACAAGCAAGGGTACATCTCAACCGGCATAGTCATTGTTGTGTTGTTATATATTCTCAATTTGGAGCAAACTCTACGCCATAGATCGAGTATATTTGCTGGAGTACTTACATCTCTTGCTCTTTTAAAACATCTTGTAAACTGCTGAGATGCGCATGAAATAATCCACCCAAATTTAGTCCCACTGCGTAGTCACTATACCTCAACATCAAAAAGTGCCTGTATAGTTCTTTGTTCTCTGAGGGTATGCATTATTTACTATGCATCTATCCTTTTGTCACTATCATGTCAAATATTTTATATAGGCTTCCAAAGAGTCTTTAGAGCGATGTCGAGCTCTTTACAAAGCCCATGCTTTTAATTTAGCTCTTTAGATAGCCTGCCTTTTGCCCTCTTGCCCTGCTTTTCATTTATATCCAAGCGATGTAGCTATGGTGCCATGTTTTCAACAATGGCTATACTCTTTACCAATCAAAGTCCAGCTCCACCGGTAACGACAACTGCTTCATATCTTTAACACTGCTGTCCCTTATATGCACTCTACTTTTTGACGCACCTCTCTCTAAACACTGGCTTGATGGTAGCCTCCAACCACAAATCGTGCCACTGCTATTTGTTTCCTATAGCCAGCTCAACAACTTTAAAGACCCTTCTTCAAACGCCTCCCAATTGTTTGAGACTACCATTCTCTGCGTGAAAAGATGGATTGATTGACTGTGCTAAAACTCCATTTTTATCATTTCTTGCTGGAAAAGTGTTCTTGAAGTAAAATTATCTTTGAAAATACACATGGGCCTGCAATCAATCTCCCATTATTTTTGGCATATTCCTGATTAGAATACTTTTCGTCAAACTACTATTAAAACTATCTTTTATCCCAACACTCCAAATATATTTTGTAACTTGTTGTTTTCGATTTAATATCATATATGAGCAGCCCTAAATGAGGAGTTTTCAGCTACCATATGGTAGAGAGAGTAGAAAACGCGCGCTCTGATCATGCCTCTAGCCTAACCAAGCTTCATAATATCTCGCCTACCAACCAAAGCCGAAGAGAAAACTACTGCATATTGTTTACCAGTAGACAAGGTGATAACGCATATAAATATTGAGCACCCTTGATGAAATCTAAAACTGCTCATAACTTCTGTCAAATATTAAAATGATCTCTTTTTCATACAAATCCTTAACATTTGCAAATAACCTCTTTAGGCTCCTCTGTACAGCTGGTCTCCAAATATAACGCAAGCTATACCTGGCTCTTTTATATTCATCTATTTTATTTTTGAATCATCCAAACTATTATATTTAAAAATGTTTGCTCTAGATTTTCATTCTTTTGTGTAATAATCACCAGATATTTCAGTATCACCGCAACCAATCATCTATTGAAAAAAATGTGGTTGATCAAAACATTCAATACTATTTCTTTCCCATATGCCCTATAAGTTTTATTACGCAGAGTGGCATTAGGAAACTATTTTTACCACCCTGAATTCATTTCTGCAGATGTAATTTGATTTGATATCAACTCAGCAACTTCGTTTCAGAAATGGTAAGGTCTTATAAAATTGGTGTCCATTGTCGAAGTTCTTTTTATAATATCAAGCATTGATCATAGCATGCATGTCCTAGCAGTACAGATGTTAATCCCATTCCCCAATCAATAAACTGCCAATATCTATAATCCTATATTCTGCACCTTTGCCTTTGACAATAGAGGTGAGATAACTGAGGAATTGATCAATACCCTTACTGTAGGTATGTGTTCTGGTATTAAAAAGAGCCTTTTTCTCAAAATATTTGATTATCAAAATTACTAATCATTTGTTATCCTTTATCTATATTATTACTGAAACATGCAAGCAAAATCTTGATGGCTTTATAAAAATCATCTGGTTTTCCTATACCAGCTAATACCTATTAATTTTATAAGTTCCTATTTTTTACCATCTTTTATTAATTCATTAAAAGGCTTAGTTATATCACATTTTTCATTATCTGGAACATATTTTAAAAATATCGGCCAAAAACATATATACTCACCAGTTTCATATGTTTTTATTTATTTTCATTATATCACGCATTGTATTGCCTCTTTTGATATAACCTACAAGGTATTTGAATGTTATATGATATTGTGGCAATTGTTATAATCGTATTTCATTTGTTCTATGAATTTAAAATATCTCAAATGACATTGTCAATATATCACCATTCATTAAAATAAATGGCTCATCAATACTCATCCTTGCCGGCCATACAAAGACACCTAGCTGTTCCTAGTTTTGCTTTCAACTAAATATTTTATATTAACATCCAATGTATTTCCATTATTAAAAAAGTCAATGATTTCAGTTAGCTATATAGTTACACTTATATAAAAAATTAGAAAAACATATATGTTTTAAATTGTTCTGGTGATAGTTTGAAGTATTGGTTTCCACCAATGCTTACATTGGCTTAGGTATTTTTCTGTAATTTTACCAAGTCTACTGCCTAAACTATCATGCTTCATCAAAACAACTATGTTGTTTTGGGTTAGCATTTGGCTAATACCTTAAACTCTATAATCTAAAATCCCCATTTAATACCGGTAAAATACTACATCTAAGTAGCTCTAGTAGCTCATCTTGCTATACTGTTCAAATATCCCAACAATTTTGGTCACCCTTACTATTACCTTTATAACTTGATCATTATTGGTCAAGTATCACCATATATCAAAAGCCTCTGATATCACTTGTCGATAAAGTACCACCTATTTTTATTATCATTACATATAAGGAATCTATACTATCATTAATAATTTCAAGTTTTTCATATATCGAAATAGTCTGATTTGAGTCTATTAAAATTTTATTTTCTGTTGTTATAGACAAGCCTTTCCCAACCAAAATTTAAATTCTTTTTGATCTATAAAAGTGCTTAAAAAATAAAAACTTCCAAAGTATCCAATGTCCATCTTATGTATGGTAGTCTATATCATTCTTATAATTACAACTTATATTCATCTTTATGCCCATGGATGTATTTAGTAAATATGTTCAAGATCTTCTGGACCTTTGCTTTATAATATATACTTTCCAAAACATTAAAATTAAAAACCTCAACGTCTAAACTATCCGAAAGTTCTTTCTAGTGATTGATGGTTAGTCAGAATTGCTGGTTTGATGTAGATATTATTTCATCTATAATATTGTAAATCAGTAAATCAAGAAAATACTTGAATGTCAATCTAACAACATCAGCCTTAAAGTTAATTTAGTACATTTATAATATCTGTTCAAAACATTTTTTAGGTCGCCCTAAACATCTAATGTCATTTTCATAAAATAGTTCATTATCATTATCTTCTATATTTGCAGACGTTGTAACAACTAATTACCCATTTTACTAGATTTTTAATCTTCTATTTGATAATACAAAATTGGCTTATCGTTTACTTTCTTTAAAACTTTGCTCATAAACCTAGAAGAACCTATTCTTGGCTTGAAGTATGCTAAAATCATTTTATATCCCTAGACTATCAATTTCTACAATACTTTTAGTTTTTGTGCCATTCCTTACCAGCCATTAAAACTCTTACAATTTCGACAATAAGATACTGCCATTAACCACCAGTCCTCTTCTATCTCCAAAAATAAAATCGGTGCTAAGGCACCTTAAAAGAAAGGAAACGCATCAAGAGTGCATCTGCCCTATAATACTTTATATCACTAAAGAACCTGATTCTGAGTGTTATTCACTGCTACCAAGAGTATCTATTTGGATTATACTACCAATATGATTGTAAAGAGTAAAGATCTGTGGATTTGGGAATTATTATACTGCACTGATTTAATATTAAAAGGAACAACGGAAAAAATTCATCCAGTATATGAATTGCGTATTTTTCCTAACTTTTTACAGTTGTGCTTCTAATAAGCTTTATTTTGCCAAATCTATTAATATCTCTTCTTATTTTATCTAACCTGGCGCATATTTTATCCCCTGAAATAACTTGCAAGTTGTCCGACTCCAAAAATGGTTTGAACAAATTAAGCCATTAATATCCAAAGATAGAGGTTTATCATTAAATACATTTGCCAGCCCAAGAAAGATTTTGCGGATTTTATATGGATCTAGCAATCATCTCTGCAATAATAACAGTATCCATCCTTGATCATGTCCTCATAATTATCTACTACATTACTTCAATTCTACATTAGTTTATTTTTTATACTTTCATCTAAGCTTTGAGTCCAAACATGAGTGGCTTTTTGTATTGATATACCAAATCAGAGAAATCTCTTCTTTTAGATACATATAAATATTATTCCAAACTGTCATAATTTCATATTTTATCATCGTAGCTGCTTATAATTGCAGAAATGAATAGTGGGTGGCCATTTCCTTCATCGCAGACTTATTATTCCATTTTTATCATAAAATCACTTAATATGGTTTGTCTTTTCTATATCTTTAATAAGTTTTTTCCTATAAAAAAACATTGCCTTGTCTGAGATATCCCCTCGTTCTGGCCTCTTTATAAATAAAATCATCTTTTTTACAATATATGTCCACCTCTAAGTCGCACCTAGCAACCATGCTTCTGTAATTTTTTTTTTTTCATCTTCTGATAAGATTTTAGTATTTATTCTAAATGATCTAAACACCTTGCTTCCTTCTCTGCAACAACTCTAAATCATTTTCATCCGCTGAACCTTATGATCCCAGCCTGGTATATTTTTAATTTCCAGTGTAAAATGTTTTTCTATATAATTTTACAACCTTTGCTATAGCTGCTATTGGCAAAGAAAACCCCAAAAGAATGATCAGAATAGCCTATTCTACAATCGTACATAATTTTTAAAGTATCTATGAAATTTCTAATTTATAATCTCATTCTTGGAGGATATATTGAAACACAATGCAATATCGAGTATCGGAGTATTCTCTTTGCAAAAAAAGATTATGTAAATCTTATCTATATCTTGCAAAGTTGCCATTCCTGTTGAAATAATTATGGGCAATTGTATCTATATGCCATCTATTATCGCAAATTATTTGTATCCATCAAAGAATGCGACAAAACTTTTTATAATTTGATAGAATTTAACTCCATCTTACGTCTGTTGGTATGTATATCCAAAGCTCATCTTATTCTATTGTACACTCTAAAATCACAATTGTTTTTCACCATTTGTAAATGCACTAATTTGTTCTCTTTATATTAGTTAATCCTAGTTCCTTATCTTCCCATTTATCAACATTTTCTAATTTAACTTTACTAGAATCTAGCCTTATCTAAATAATAAATAAATTATCTTTGTAAATATTGAATGAATGGCATCTGCTCCACAATCTTTGCAGACTTTTATCATTTTTAAAATCCAATATTTGTGTTACCATTAGTGATTAAAACGGATTTCAAGTATTATGCATACATGGCTTATCTAACTTTTTTAATATCATATTTCCTAACCTTTTTTGTTTTATATTTTCCCACCAGCAAAATTCCCATTTGTATCGTACTTGTATTATTAAAATTAATATATGCGTCCGCTCCACAATTTTGAATATACTCTTTAATTCAATCATGTCATCATATAAATTATTAAATATATTATTATATTTACTAATATACTATAATGCGCTAATTTAGCATGCAATACCTTTGATTTAATTTTTTTATCTAATTCTGAAAAATCAGAATCCAACTAACGAATTATTATGCTGCTCTATAATTCGTATATGGCTTAAGAAACACCCACCATATCCACTTATTAAAACCTTTGTAACTAGAGTTACCAGCCAGAGCTATAACTTTTAGGGAATTTATTTTTTATAGTCGTGTAATTTAAATTAAGCGCAAGACTCTGAAGAGTCCTATAAAATCAATTTAAGATATTCCTTTATAGGGCTAACTACTTTAGGTATTTTCCTTTGTAGGAAAAAAAAACTTTCCCCAGCCAGTCTATTTCAATTTGATCCACGATATAAAAGCTATTAAACGCAAATGCATATTTATCGATATATTTAGAAACTCTTCAACCCTGTTAGGTTACATCATCAAAAATCCAGAAAGGGATTAGAAATACGTTATCCGAAACTATATAAGCCAAATCGATTTGTTTTTTCTTTAGCTCTATTGCATGATCTTGTATCTCTGCATGAATATATTTTTTTTATTTTATTATATCTTACAATATATTCATTTATTACTTCAACACAATCAAATCTCATCCAATACCAGCAGAAGGTCGTACTTGATCTGTTTCCATAAAAAATAGACACCAAAATAACTTTTCTTCATGAATAATATCATCAAAATTATCAGACTGATACTAACTGCACCGTATAAAATTTTATCTATTGTATATCTCTTGAGTAGCACAAAGCCTTCAGTACACTCACATCCGGCAGCCGTCTCCTATGTCAAGCAATGACTTTAACCTTCTCGCTCTGGAAAAGTTGATGGCAGAAATTTTGCTTTTGGGTACTTCATTATTTCTATTTTTTCCAAATACAACTTATGTCCACAAAATGTATTTGTATAAAGTTATCTTCTTGGCACTTCAAAAGTAAAATTTGTTTCACTTAGTAATTCTCCATCATATATATTTCTTTTAATAAACGGATATCTAAAAAGATTTTGTACAGCCATAGCTTCTATTTCCAGTAATTTTTCTATGATCGCTGTGAACATCCCCCAAAAAGCAAGATATATAATATTTGGCTTAATTGTATTAATAACATTGTAGGGATCTATCCATAAGACTACTCATCCTATATTCACCAACCCGCATAGTTTTAATCCTAAATTATTAATCGCCATTGAATCTGTAAGCATCTGCAACTCTTTAATTCATCTCTTGTTTTATAATAGCTATTTGTTTTGACTATTAGTTGTGTCAGCCGTTTCAAATGCACTTCATCGCCACTCGCTCCTTATAAGCCTACAGTGTTCCACTGGCACCCAATGTTTCATCATCTGATGTACCGCTATAACTAATAATATATTTTCTTATTTAAAATATATCCGACATAATTAGATCTTTCAAAATCAAGACCACTTAAAGAATGATCAAATAACTTGTGTCCAAAAATATAATCAAACTTTATCTCTAATAGTCAAGTTTAAATAGGCAAGCCAATAAGTTGCATCTACTTATTGTTGATCTAGTGTGGTAGTGCACTTCTATCCGGCTAAAACTATATCAACTTTATCATCAATTTTTAGTATGCTGTACCTTTATTTTAAAGACATAACCTGGCTTTATCGAATCGCCAGACGTAACCACTTCATTCCTAATGTCAATGATACTAATCGGAGGACTATTTTGCATTTGCTAAATTATCATAGGACTATTAATGCGTACAAACTGGGTCATCAATTATCCTGATTCTAGGCCTTTTTAAAAACCAGGAGCCGACTTCTTTATTTGGAAAACTATATACATTCCGAGAACAGTTCAGTTGCTTTATCAAAACATTTATTTGCCTGTTCGACAAAAAATACTACATTGCAGCTAGCATCACAACCATTGTTGGCTACAGAAAAGAATTCATTGTTTTTGATTGCTGCAATTTTGATAGGTATCACAGCATAATGCGCAACAAGTTTGTTATTATCATAAAATAAAGAGAAACTATTGGATTACCATTTGGGTTATCCACATAAGCCCAATTCCAAAGATTTTCGTCTATCTCATGACCAGTGTGCAAAAATAACTCTAAAATCTGTTCTTTATATTTCAATAATTCTATTTCTTTATCATTAATAAGAATCTTACCAATTCTACTGGAAATATAAAGCCCTGCTTCCCCATCAATCGCAACCTTGCCACTCAACTTTACAAATAGTCTCAAAACAACTCTTCTCCTAAAGTCCATACGTTACAGTGACTACGGCCTCAGCTGTGTCATTTATATATAGGCCTTTTAAAATCTCAATGACCGCCTGGTATACACACAGCCTCTCGAGTCTTTAGTGCAAATAGTGCCGGAGAGGAAAATGAGGCACTTATCATGCCATGTGCTTGTTCTAAACCTAGATTTTTGTGCATAATCTTTCTGTCCATATGTGAACAGGATTTCTATCTCCGAAAGTCCAGCAAAGGCATTTCTTACATCCGCATCGGTTATCGTTTGCGTGTATGGTAGTACATCTATGTGCGATTTTACAACTACTGGTCAATTGGTAATTTCATTAAAACTTCATATTAACTCATCGCGTTTATAGTCTGATGACGATCGCTCCGTCACCTCATCCCACCTCATCGGATTTATGTCGCTGGGCGTTTTACGCAGATATTTTGCTCGCTGATTTCACCCTTTTTATATCGTATTTTGCTACGATCGACTTTCTAGCTATTTTGATATTTTCGCTCTCACTTCTTGCTAGTGCTTTAAGCCCATCTCAAGCGCTAGCTCGATATTTCTAATAGCTCAACCATGGCCGCTAGCTCATCTGGGTCAGGCTAGCCCTTGTGATGCGGTCGAGGTATGTCTCTTATCAAGCGTAAAGTGCTTTTCTGTGATCTTTGCACATGGCAACCGCTGCGATATCAACCTCGATACCAAGGCGTATGATCGCTATATCCGACCTCAAGCTCAAAAGGCATTTTTAAGAGTTATCATCGCCTTTTAAATTTACATCCTCCATTGGCGTTGGATACTGCGTATTTGCATGAGAGAAGGCTTATGTTTCACGTTTCGTGCCACTAGAGTGCTTCTGATCGCAGCCTCCACCTCGCCTAAATTTGCCATGCCAGTTGAGAGGATGATCTTTTTATTTAGCCCACCTATCTGCCTAAGATAAGGTAAATTTGTTATCTCGCCACTTGGGATCTTAAATGTGCTAAGCCCCAGCTCATGAGCTTTATGCTGTCACTATCAAAAGGAGTTGAGAGAAAAGTGATATGCTTGCAGTGGGCTATAAGCTCTTTATGCGTGATCTCGTCTAGCTCAAGCTTTTATCATCTCAAAACTGGCTCGTTTTTATCATTGTAGTTTCTTTTGATAGCTAGCCTTTTGCGCGTTTTTGAAACAAGATTTTTGAGCTTTAAAGTCTGAAATTCACCGCATCAGCGCCAGCCTAGCTGCTACATCGATCAGTTTTTGGCTAGAATTTATATCGCCATTGTGATTAACCCAGCTCAGCTATGATAAAAACCCATTTTGACATCAAATTTCTATAAAATGCTAGTTTTACGCCTTTATAAAAGCGTTTTCTCCAAGCTTCATCACGCTAGCTCGCCTATGATAGAATTTTCGCCTATCACGATATACTCTTTACTGGTTGGTGACTACCAAAGATAGCCCCATCTTGCACACAACGCCGCCATTTACCACGCTTGCTGTTGAGATATGGCAGTGATCGCCGATAGTTGCGCTGTTCCACAAGCGCTTTTGTGTTTATGATGCAGCTTTGCCAACATTTGCACCAGCGTTGATCAGGCATGATGCATCACTGACCATTCCTCAGCCCTACACTTGCATGCTTTGAGATATACGCAAGCGGAGAGATCATGGCTGGAAAGGTAAAACCTATCTCTTTTAGCAGTCGCAAACAGCCTTTTTCTGAGCTCACTGCTTTTATCCTGCCCAACCGTCACCACAGCATTTTGCATGATTTAAAAACCTCAGCCAGATCATCGCTACACACATGATCCTCGCTAATAGCACCTTTTGCCAATATTTTTCTGCCGTATCTACGATACCAATTATATTAATGGCCTCGCTCTCGATGACATCTATCACACTTTTGCAGTGCCCGCGCCACCTACTAAAACTATATCTTGCACGGCTAAAACTCTTGCGCTGTCCAGGATATTTACTATCCTATCGCTTAGAAATTTAGCGTTTTAGCTCATCTCTTTGGCAGTCCTTTAAACATATCAAGCTCGTTCATAAGCTGCCAGATGAGGACGCGAAAAACGCCATTTTCATCTACATTTCAAAAACTCATCTCTTTTCACGGCTTTCAAAAAGCACCGCATTTAGCCAAGAAATTTGACCTAGCGTCCGCTGGCTCATCTATACATTTACATCATCAAATTTGAAAAATACTCTTTATAGATCATCGCAAGCTCGCGTTTGCTCTTTTAAAATAGCTCCAAACTTTTTCAAGCTGCGCCACAAGAAGAGCTGCACGTTTAAATTTGGCAGAGCGGTAGTTGCAACCGATCTCGCTGTGACGATACTCAAAAAGGATGTGGCACCTTAGCTGTGTGCGTGATAAATTGAGCGTGCTACGATCTCCTCGTCGTTTGTGATGATAGCTCCGCCACGCGCTTGACGATCTTATTGCCATTAAAGCTCATCGCCGCAAAGCTTGCCATAAATTCCCTGTGAGTGCCTTTATAGTAGTACCAAGGCTCTCGGCGCTATACACCTAAAGCTGATGTTCCAACGCTTGCATTCAGCTATCTCATCTATCTTGCAAGGCAGTCCAAAAAGTGTGCATAGGCACGCAGGCGCACTATCCTGCCGCTGGTTTATAGTGACACATTTGCCGCCTTTTAGCTCGCAGTTTTTCTCTAAAATGCACTAAGTGGAGAGCTGACGACATACCAAGCGTATCAAGATCAACGTCTACGAAAACTGGCTTTGCAAAAAGGTAGCTAATGGCGTTGCAAGTGGCTATAAAATCAGTAACTGGTTGGGTGATCACTTCAGTCATTTTGCTCTACTCCAGTAGCTTTAGGCAGATGTGAAGCGCTGAGGTGCCATTTGTCGTGGCGACTGCAATTGCTGTTTTCGACCATTTTGAGCTAACTTGCTCTCAAACCCATCGACAAACGTAAGCCGACACTTGAGACAAAGCTAGAGTCGATGCCTCGAGCAGATATTTTTTCTCATTGCCTATAAATTCTGGGCTCGTGAAGCGGACTTTGTCCTTGCAAAGGTACTTTTTAAATTCAAAACCTCGTCAAAATCATCATCTCGCGGAGATATTTTCCTGTTTCTTTATGCGCCACTGGTATGAGTCTCGAAAACTTCGCGCACGTCCTCTTGTGCTCTACGATCAAGCTTTGATCTTTAAATTTAAGATGTTGTTTTTGAGCAATTTCATAGCTTTTGCATGTCAAAAGTGCATCATATTTGACTCATGCCGATGTGAGCCTTTGCATGTCAAGTCTCTCGCAAGCATCAACGGAAAAACTCCTCGTGATCCTTCTGTCCAGTAGCACGTGTCGCTAGGCGCAAAAAGACAAGGTGATAAAGCCATCTTTTGGAGCACTTTTGCAAGCTTTCTGGCCTCCTCCCTCATTTCACATACAAAAATGGCTCGTAGCCTCAAATTACTGCCAAGTACCGGTCTTGGCCATCTCCGCTAAATGTTATGAGGTCTCAAATTTTCATCTAGCCTTTGGGAAAATATATCTCTCTCTCGCCATGGTAGTTGCTTAGTGCGAGCCAGAGCATCGCCTTTGGCGTTAGTAGCGGTCTGACATCGTGGAGCGATCTATTGGCTGAGACTTTTTCTGTGCGTTTTGAAAGCCAAAAGAAGCTGAGCCGTCGCTAAATGCTGGCGTTTTGCAAAACTCTAGCCATCGAGACGTCGATCTCTAAAGAGTGCCTAAACGCAAACATCTCTGCGTGATGCGCTTAAGCTAGCTCCTTTCGATTAAACCGAGCAGGATTTGACCTGTCGTCGGTGCTGACGCAGAACATGACTTCATGCCCATGTAGCCGGAGCCAGCGTTTTATCGGCAAGCTAGAGTATGTTGTTTCAAAGCACTCTCATGAGTGTAAATGGGTCTTTTTCGCTTCTAACGCTGTAGCGCTGATAAACTGGCATGCGTAGTCAAATCCGCGCTTTGCTTAAAAGGTGCGTCAAAGTCAGCGCTTTGCAACATCTGGTGGCAAAAGGTTTTAGTGTCGCCATCTATCGTACTCATCTGTCTTATGTCACGCCGCTAGCTCAACAAGGTTGCTTTGTGCGCTATCAACAACAGTAGAGGTTTTTGGGGTCTCTTATAAAGATCTCTTCTGTCATCAGCAGAGCTTATTGAGCCAGCAGTACCGCTGATAACTAGAAAGCTTGAGCTTGAAACTGTCTCTTTAGCTCTTTATCAAGTGATTATATCATCTTCAAAGAGGTTTTCAAAGGCCCTATTGTTTAAGATATCCATTTCTATTTCATTTACCAAAATTATTTTATAAATATATTTTAAAATAGTTAAAGCATCACAAGCTTCCATCTAGTACTGAGTATTTATTTAAATTAAAATTAGGCTTTTACCGCTAAATTACGCAAATACAAAGCCTACATCCTATCTTTAGCTGTGATACCCATTATATTAAATGCTGTTTTTATAGAAACTGCAACGACTGCAAAAGACTTTTAGTAAGCTATCTTCATTTTCATTTCCAACCACGCGGTTTTTCATTATGATAATCTGTAAAGCTAGCAGCCAGCGACTTTAGATAGTCTGGGATCCTTTTGAAGCTGTCTTGAGATAAAAGCATCCTCTGTACTCAGGCAAGATCAGTGCTTCAAAAAGTACTTACAGCATTTTCATCTAGACACTCAAAGTCCGCATTTTACAACATCACAAACGCTTTTTCCAGCCTTTGCAAAGTCTGATTTACTCTGGCGTGAGCGTAGTTTGATATAAAAATAGGGTTTGAGCTATCCTCTTTTTAAGCCCATCTACGTCAAATCCCAAGCTACTTGTGTTTGCCTCGCTTATAAAGATAAATCTAAGCGCCTCAGCACCGATCTCGCTTGCGATATCACTCATCAGCACGGCATTGCCAGCGCGCTTGCTCATCTTGTATGGCTTACCATCTTTTAGCAGGCCAACCATCTGCGCATAAGTATCACTTCAAGCTTGTTTTCATCGTAACGAGTGAAATTTATCGCGACCTTTAGTCTTGCGATATATCCCGTGATGATCCGCACCCCAAATATTTATATAGTGGTCAAAATTTCTTTCAAATTTAGCGTTATGGTAGATGGTGTCACCAGTTGATATGTCGGTCTGCCGTCATTTCTAACGACAACCCTATCGTTATCGTCGCCAAGCGTGGTAGAAGCGATATAAGTAGCGCCCTCTTTTTCATACATTTGATTTGAGCGTTTTAGCTTATTTATAGTTGGCACAAGATGGTCATAAAGGGCCTTTTCGCTAGCCCAGCTCTCTATAAATATCCCAACATCAGCCAAGTCTTTTTTGATGATATCAAGCACGATATCCTTGCCAAACTCGGCAAGCTCAAGGTTTCTACTCTCATCATAAAAGACTTTCCTTGCCAATTCTCATTTGCAAGCTTAGCGATATCTAAAATATAATCCCCGCGGTAGTGTTTCTCTGGATAGAGCAACATTTCGTCAAAAGCTCGCTCTTTGGCCGCGAGAGATATCGACGTGCCAAGCAGATCTATTTGATTGCCCGGCATCGTTTCGTGTAGTATTCTGTTGAGATGGCGTAGCCAAGTCTTTTTGCCAAGTCTAGCCAAAGTATCGCCATAAACTGCACCTCTAACGTGTCCGATATGAAGCGGACCAGTTGGATTTGCGCTACTGTATTCTATTAAATAGCTATCTTTTTCGCATCTTCTTTTGCATTTTCGCCATCTCAGCGTAAATTTGCTTTGAAATCTCATCCAAAAATCTGCTCTTTAGCTCGTGAAATGTAGCGCAGTTTACCGCGCTAGCTTCAACTATTTTCGCTATCACCAACTTATCAGCAAACCTCGCTAGCTATCATAGCCGGCGACTTTCTTAGCCTCCTTTGCAGGGCTAAAAAGTGGCGTCGCATAGTGGGCTAAGTACTATCTTTTGGCTTTTCAAGCACAATCACGCTCTAAAACCTTTGTACTTTCAGCTTTGATTTTATTTTTCAACTCTAAAACCTATGCGTTTTTAGTTGTTTCTTCTATCTTATGACTAGTGACGCTCTCTTCTTTATGCTCGACTTTCTCGCTCTTTTTCAGGTGTTGTGTCTTCCATCTCGGCTTTAAAAGTCTTTATGCCTTTGCCTAGTCCTTTTGCAAGTTCTGGGATCTTCTTTGCTCCAAAAAGTAAAACAATAATCGCCAAAACAACTAGCCAGTGGCCAATACTAAAAAGAACCCATCTTTTTCTCCTCGTTGAAAATTTCAAAATGTTATCATAAATCCTTGAATTTTCTAGCAATCTATCCACTCGTCTATAACGCGTCTCAAGTTTATCTTGGCACTTTTTTTAGCCTCATCGCTCTAAGTATTGACTTTAGTCCGCGGTAGCTCTTTTTCGATATCATCATTTACTAGAAAATAATCATACTCCAAGATATGCTCCATCTCTCCAACTGCGTTCATTAGGGCGATTTTCTATCGTCTCGTCGCTATCTGTTCCGCGGTTTTTCAAGCGCTTTTTAAGCTCTTTTTATTTGCAGTCGTGATAAAAACTGAGGTGATATAGCTTTTTAAATCTCTCACGCGCGATGTGAAAGCCTTGCACGTCGATGTCAAATATAACTATCTTCCCAGTCTCAAGCGCCTCTAAAACTGGCTTTAGGCTCGTGCCATAGTAGTTTTTATGCACCTGCGCCCACTCTAAAAACTCACCCTTTTCGATGCCGCTTTTTAAATTCATCCTTCCAATAAAATAGTAATCCACCCCATCAACTTCGCCATCCCTTTTGCTCTAGTCGTGCTTGAGATAGAAAAATACAGGTCTTTCTCCTTTGCTAAAAGACGGCTTAGTAGCGTGCTTTTTGCCGCTTCCACTAGGTCCTGAAACTACTATAAATTGTCCTTGCAACTCACTTTTTCCTCAAAACTTATATTTATCTTAATATTCATATCTTTTTAGCACATCTCTTAGCGAGCTTTCATTTTAGTGACTCATGGACGTGTTTTGTGATCTTTTTGGTTAGCTCTTCTTTATAGTCTTCTTTTTGTATCATTTTTTGAGCTTGTTTTAGCTATATCTTTTAGCCCAAAAGCCGCTAACATAGCGTTTTTCATCTATCTCATCGATCGACGTTGCATCGTAATTAGCCTCACTCTCAGCCACTCAATTTCTTTCTGGCTCTTCTTGCGGCTTCTTCTTCAAAATTTCACCTCTGTCTCTAAATTCTTTGCACTCTCCACTTGTGGTTCTTCTTCCAGTAGCAACAGCTGGAGCAAGGTCTTCCAGATCAAGCTCAGAAAATTTTTCATCTATTTGGTAGCTCAGCCCTCTTCTTCTATATTTTCTTCTAAAATTCTCATCTTCCAAAAGAAAAGTTTCATCTCAAATTTTCTCACTTGCCTCATCTTTTGACGTCTCGTCCACGTTAACTCTTCATCTAAATTTCGGGTCCTCAGCTCGGCAAGAACATCGTCATTTAGCTCTTCCTCTGGCGCAACTTCTAATTTTCATCATCTAGCTGAGCCAACTCGTTCTAATTCCTTCTCAGCCTCTTCACTATTTAGCGCTCTCATCTAACGACCTCGATCTCACTCAAGCTCACATTTACTCTGATCTATCTCGTCAAGTTCGCCATCTACCTTCTCGTCGTCAACTAAGCCCACAACGTCATTTTGGCTAATAATATCATCTAAATTTTCCCCAAGAGCCTCATCTATCTCAGAAGTCTCAGGCATATTTTCTATCTCATCTACAAGCGAGCTAAGCTCTGCTAGATCGCCTCTTTGCCCTATTGCGCGACCAAGGTCCATCTCTTCTTCGGCACTCTCGCTCTGCTGTCTCACTCTCATCAGCCAGGTCTTCGCTCACAAGCTCTTTTAGCTCATCAAGCTCCTCCAAAGAGTCAAGCAGTCCCTCGTCACTTTCGATCTCAGGCATGCTAATGTCACTATCCATCTCAAGATCATCAGTAGCACTTTCTAAAAGCTCTTTATCAAGATCTGCAAGTACTTTCTAAATTTGTATCGATATCAGGCAGCCTTAAACCCTGACATCTCGTCAGAATTTATAGCCTCATCACTAAAGTCGCCAAAGTCGCTTTTCGCCTTGCTCGCTCGCACCATGCTCAGGAGCTGGCTCATCTTTTTGGCATATTTTGCTCAAAAACACTTATAATCTCAGTCGGTAAAAATGGTTTTTCAAGCATCAAAGTAGCATCTGGCTTTGCTCTCGCCACGACTTGCTAGATACATCACATCTTTTGTAGTCGCAAGCTCACTGCTATCCACGTCACTGTCGATTATGATAAAGTCAAACTGAGCATCGTCAAATCCATTTAGATCCTCAAAGTCTGTTATATTCGGTACCGATTTTATTCAGACTTTAAAGTTATCAGACGTGAAACTGCTGGATTTTTATTTATAAGAGCAACTTTCATCATCCCTCCTTGTAATAGTAAAAGCCTATTCTATGATACTCATTGCTATTTTTCTTAAAAATAGAGCTGGCAGATCATTTATCACTTTTAAAAAGTAGGTCGCTCATTATCTTCATAATGCTCTGCTAAAATGGCTATCAAAACGGAAAATCCGATCGTTACTTTGATAGGATAGCCAATAACCAGTAGTTAAACTGCGGCATCGTCTTCATGAGCATGCCAAAAATGGAGTCTGAGAGCAAAAGAGAGGGCGATGATCGGAAATGACATGATAAAGCCAAACATAAATAAATTGTAAATGTAGTATCGCGTAACTCATAATACCAGGGCGTGGATAAAAAGTCGCCAAGAGGCACCACAGCAAGAGAGCTAGCGTAAAACTTTAGGGCAAAAGCAGATGGTGTCCGTCAAATGCCAAAAATGTAAGTAGCGCAATGAAATTTATAAGATTTGCTATGACTGGGGAGTTTGTGCCAGTTTGTGGGTCAAGCACAGATGCCATCGAAAAGCCCATGACCATTAAAGTGCTCGCCTGCCATTTGAAGCGTGGCAAAGATGATGGTTAGCATAAGTCCAGCACTAAGACCCAGCATCACCCTCGCCAAGTATCTCGCCGACTAGGGAAATTTATAGAGTTTTCATGAGCTTTTGAAAGGGGAAAAGCACGACGCATGAGGACAAAAACTAAAAGCGTTTTTACGGTAAGCGGGACTTGGCTGTGCGAGTAAAACGGGAAAAAGACGATAAGACCGCTTAGGGCGTGCAAATAAAAGCATAAAAACTATGGTCTCATCAGCTCCAAAAATCTCTACTAATTCCATTTTGCTCTTTTAGATTTTTACTAATTTTATGATACTTTTACTTTGTTTTTAAATCTATGTGGTCGTTTTTATAGCTGAAGATAATGTAAGAAAATTTGCACGCTCTTTGTTCTCAAGCTTGTATGAGTTGTCGCATTTTGCGGCTAGATCGTTGTCGTGAGTGACTAGAACAAGGGCGCGTTGTTTTCATTTATGTAGTCAAACAAACTTGCATCACTTCATTTGCCGTTTGCTTATCAAGGTTGCCCGTTGGCTCGTCTGCAAAGATGATCTTTGGCTTTTTAGTAAGCACTCTAGCAATGCTGACACGCTGTCGCTGACCGCCACTTTAGTTCGCCAACTTTTTGATTTATTACACTTGAAATTTTGAGTGCTTCAAGATCATTTTTCTATATTTTCACCAGACAAGATACTTGCTAAGCTCGATATTTTCATAAGCGCTAAAGCCTTTAAAAAGATAGTGCGACTGAAAAAAATAATGCCAAAATGAAGCCTTCTAATGGCCAAAAGCTCGTTTTGAGAAAAGCTCATAGATCGATCTATCTTGATAGATGACCTCGCCGTAAATTTGGTTTTTAAAAGTGTTGAAAGTATGTGTAAAAGCGTTGATTTGCCACAACCGCTAACGCCAGTTATCGCGATGCTTTGTTTTTGATTGAGAGTTAATGTATATTGTTAAAGAGCGTATAATCATACGCAAAGCCTAGATTAGACGCTCTTAAAATTTCCATTAGCCTATTTGAGCAGCAGAACTTCTGCAAGAAAGTCATCTACTTTTTTCTAAGCCTTCGCCAAGCTCGAAACGAACGTATTTTTACGATCTCGATCTTGCTGCCAAGCTCTTTTGCTCTTCTCTTCGATAACTTGTTCGATAGTCTTTTTATCGTCCATTACATAAAACTGGCCTAAAGTGCTGTAAGGCGTTGGTCAAGCACTGTGTTATCAGCGTAAAAACTCTCTCGATCTTACCAGGGATGATTTTTATCCCAAATTTTCTCAGGCTTACCTCAGCTTTTAGCTCTTCTTCGATCGCTTTTGTAGCTTTTTGCAAGCTCAGCGTCGCCCATCTGGCGGCGGCTAGCATACTCAGGACATGATGGTAAGTGGCTTTGCCTAGGCGTTTTAGCTCTTCATTGTCTTTTTTCAAGCTCAGCGCGAAGTGCGATAATTCTTTTTCTCAACAAACTCTTTATCAAGATCTTTGTAGCTTATAACGCTTGGCTTCATAGCAGCTGCGTGCATACATACCTCTTTATAACTAGCTGCTTTGTTTGCGACTTCAGCACTTTCGCAAAGCTGCACCGATAAGTACGCCAACACGGCCATTTGAGTGAACATAGCCATTTACCACGCCTTTGTCGTCAGCACTGATAGTCTCAAAGCGACGAACTACAAGGTTTTTCTACCGATAGTTGCGATCTGAGTTTTGAAAATACTCTTCAAACTTAACACCATTTAAAGTGCTTTGTATTTAGCTCTTCAACTGTTTTTATGCACCACTTGATTGGATATGAGCTGTTGTGTCTTTTGCAAGTGCTCTGAAATTGTGGGTTTCTAGCAACAAAGTCAGTCTCAGAGTTGATCTCACTGATAGTTGCTTTTTTGCATTTTTGAGCAAACTTCAACGCTTACTAAGCCCCTCGCTTGCAAGGCGGTCAGCCTTTTAGCAGCTTTCGACCTAGACCCTTTTTCACGAAGGATGTCAACAGCTTTTTCCATGTCGCCATTTGCTTCGCCAAGTGCCTTTTGCAGTCCATCATGCCAGCTCCGGTTGATTCGCGGAGCTCTTTTTACCATTTGTGCAGTTATTTCCATTATTCATCATCCTCGCCAAAGTCTTCTTCGCTCATAGCCTCAGCTACAACTGCGTCTTTCTCATCTTGGCTTACTTCTTCGCCAGCAGCTTGCTCGCCACCATCTTGCTCAAGAAGTGATTTGCCTTCGTTGATCGCTTCAGCCATCTCTTGGCAGAAAAAGCTGAACAGAGCGGATCGCATCGTCGTTTCCTGGGATCGGATAGTCAACAACGTCAGGATCGCAGTTTGTATCGATCGGTGCTACAACTGGGATTTTTAGGCGGTTTGCCTCTTGAACAGCAATCTTTTTCTTTAACTGTATCAACTACAAATATCATATCAGGTAGGCTTTTCATGTTGCGGATACCGCCAAGAGTTGCGATAAGCTTCTCTTTTTGCGGCGAAGCATCAAAGCCTCTTTTTAGTTAGTAAAGTTTATCGAACCATCTTCTTCCATAGCCTCGATAACTTCTAGTTTGCGGATAGACTGGCGGATAGTGCCGAAGTTTGTCATCATACCACCTCAGCCAGCGGTGATTTATATAAGGCATGCCGCATTTTTCAGCGTACTCTTTTATGGCGTCGATAGCTTGTTTTTAGTACCGACAAAATAGCACTGACTTGCTCTTCAGCAGCTGCGTCACGAACGATGTTGTAAGTGTAGCGGAAGTAGCGGATAGTCTTTTGTAGATCTATAATATAGATACCTTTTCTCTCGCCAAAGATACTTTTCATCTTTGATTCCAGCGGCGCGTTTGGTGACCAAATGTACGCTACACTCTAATAAATCTCTCATAGTTACCATGAGTTTCTCCTTGTTTTAGGCATTTTGCCTTGAATGTAGTTTTATCCTCCACGACCATTAATGCTCTCGCACAACCAAATCCGGGATTGTCGTGTGAAATAAAGCTTGGATTATATTGAAAACTTGGCTTTATTGAAGCAATCCAAAGATTTTAGCTATCAATAAAGCTTAATTTTTCACTAAATCTACTCAAAAAGCCTTTTTAACGACCTTTTCGTCATTGACACAAAACTCGCCTTTTGCGATCACGTCGTATAACTTAGCTCCTCGTCAAAAACACAAAAATCAGCGTCATTGCTAACTTTTATCTCGCCTTTTTGGCTTAATTTAGATATCTCGCCACGTTTTACTCATCAAAGCCAAAGTGTCTTCTATCTTTAAAATTTATTTCTCACTAAAGCTTGCACTTACTTCTAATTTGACGCACATGACGCGCACATATCCCACTAGTCGCCATATTTTCATTACCGAGGCACGCCGCTGTTGCCATCAGAGCTCATCGTTAGCGCTCAATGAGCCCATTTTCAGCGCCATAAGCCACCACCGTGAAGTAGGGCACCGACTCCACCACTTGTGATATCGACGTTTCCGCCCATTTTTGTAAATCTCAAAGCCTCGTTAAAAGATCTTTCGTCCTAGCGCAGTGCAGTCGGCGAGAAGTAATGAACTGGGAATCTCGTAGTCTTTTATCACCTTAAAGACGTTGTCATCCTTCTCACTCAGTCCGCCCATGTGCGTGAAGCACGCCGCCTTTTTAGAGACCATGCCGCCTATGCGAATCTGCTTAGGATCTTGATGAGCCTCTTTGAGACGTAGCTCGCCGCGGTTATCGGTTAGTGCGATCTTTTAGCACCGATCACTTTGTCGATTAGTATGAGGTCTTTTGCGATGTCGCTGGTAAACGTCACACAGGCTTGGTGTGATGCCGTTGTGTGGATAAAGGTCGAGATGCCTCAAACTCAAGCGCGTTTTTGCTTTAGAGCAGAGATTTTCAGGCTTCTAGTCGACTCCATCAGTCCCCAAAACGCCAACAAGCGTCGTAGTGCCGTATTTTACGATCTGGCTAAGCTGATCTCAGGCGTTCTTGAGTGATATCCAGCCTCGCCGCCACCTCCGTGATATGCACGTGCTGGATCGATCAGACCTGGAGCCAAAACCTTGCCTCTTTTAGGTCGTAAACGCTAAGCCCTTCACGCTCAAAGCTTAGCCCTCGCCGATGGCTGTATTTCTACCGCCACCTCACCAAAACATCGCGCTTTGCCAGCTAGGTTCTAGTGTGTATAGATTAGCATTTTTAAGCAAAAAGCATCTTCTCTCCTTTATTTGCTAAGTTGAACTTCTTCTCTATCTCCATCAGTTTTATGTACTGCTCGACATTTTCCTATCCACGGCGCTTAGCTCCATCTTTTTGAGCTAAGCAGCATCTGCACAAACTCCTCATTCATAAGCTGCTCAAAGCTCCACCTTTCTAGTGATTTTGAGCTATTTTTGCTGCTAGTGGATTTTTAAAGCCTCATATCCCATTTTTATCCTCACCACCGCAAACCGCGCAAAATCGCCGCAAACCCGTCTCTTCGGTACGAGAAATATCTCATCGCAGTGCGTGCAGACCTCACTAAAGTTTATATTTTTCACGCCAGTGCGCTACTCCATCCCTTTAAAGCTGCGTTCATATCAGTAATTTCTACCCTATCTTATATGCAGTTAATCTCAAGATCAAGTCTCGCCCACCTCGTAGCAGCCCAACTTTTTATATTTTGCCCCGACAAAGACGCTCATTTCATCTGCTCTTGAGCCACCTTTCGCCCATGAGCATAACTGCCTTTGTGCAAATTTTCAGCATCACACCAGCCTTCCTGCATGAGCCACGCAGATTACGCCACGCTTTTCATCTATCATCACGACAGGCGAGCAGTCCGCTACCAAAACACATATGCCTACACTGCCTAATTCAGGATCACAGCGTCGCACTCTGGTAGATCGTCGTCCTCGTTTTCAAGGACAAAAACCTTGTCTGAATGAACCTGCTTCATAACTGTGCCTAACGCCCAATTCCTGAGCTGTAATTTCTCTATTTTTGATGACGTCTGCTGGGTTGTCACCCACGTGATCGCCTCAACTTTAGCGAGTTACATTACCCTCACTCACGCGCCAAGCCTGTTTGTAAAGCCAGCTACGATCCCACTTTGGCTCAAAAACTATCTCTACTTTCACGCATCTTCGCTCGCTTAGTAAAGGCTCGACTCTCTCGACCTCGTCCCAGCTAAGGCCGCCATTTTGCTTAGCCTCAAGCATCCTAGCCACGTAGCGAGCCAGCAAGTCGCTCGATATTTACGCGTCTGCCGACCTTGAAAGTGCCAAAAAGGCTATCTCTAAACGTGATGGGAATGATAGTTAGCCTTATGCCCCTTTGGCAAAAATTTCATTTATCGTAAGGCTCACCCTCAACGCCCACCGAGCCCTTATTTGCCATAAGAGCCATCGCCTCGCGCGGCAGATCAATGTAAAAATCAACGCCGTTTTCATGCTTTTTATAGCTGAGATCACACCGATAAAGTCGATGTGGCCTTGCATCAAATGCCCATCTACTCGCTCTCAAGCCTCATCGCAGGCTCGATATGCACCAAGCCAGTTAAATTTTCAACTGCGACATTTGCCCTGCTCTGCGCTTAGCTCCACGCTAAAGCCGTCCTCGTATAGTTTTGTCACCCGTTAAGCGCCATTTACTGCAATGCTGTCGCCTAATTGGGCGAATGTAGCCTTTAGGCGTAAAACATTTTGCGAGTAGCTAATGACCTCGGCAAGCTCCCCTGATTAAGCCATTAAACATATTTTTGCCTTTAAATTTTTAAGGATTTTACTAAATTTGGCCTCAATTTGGCGCATGGATGGCTTTGCTAGTTTTATGAAATAAGCGCGCTAAAAATAAATTTATGACGCCACGCCTGAGCGTACTGCGCTATGGATTTTTAGGTGGTATGCCAAACATCCCGAGTGTATTCGCGGCTAAACTGCGATGCGCCTCGTATCCCTACGTCAAAGGCGGCCTGCGCTACGCCGATATTTTTTTAGTCGCGAGCAGGTTTTTAGCCTCTTCAAGGCGTATCTTTTTGAAAAGGCTACTGGGCTTAGCGAGGTTACAATTTTAAAGTTATGATATAGCGAAGACTCGCTCATATCGCACTCGCAGCGACATCTTTCATGCTTAATTTTTGCGAAAACTCGTTTTTATCTTTGTCACGGCTTTTGAAATTTATATTGGAAACGCCACCTTGCATTGCAAATTTACTTTAAAAATAGCCGCTTTTATCGTTTGTTGCGAGCATGTAAAGTATCTCTTTTTAGCAAGGTCTGAGAGAAAGTTTGATCTTCTCTTTTGGCTTTTTCTAGCAGACCAAACAAACCTCAAAAAACAGGCTCTAGTATCTCATCCGTTAGCTCGCCAAAGAATATGCCCTTTTCGCTTTTTTGCAGGCTCTGCTCTTTTACATCCACGCTTTTTAGCACTTCATAGACTTCATCTAAGCTAATGTAATGCGAAGCGAGATGTAGGGTTTCTCTTTTTGAGGTATCCTTTAGACTTACATTTAAGGGCATATGGTAGATGCTAGCGCATAGCTCTGCTCGTCATATCCATACATATCATCGCCAAAAGCCGATCGCCTTTGCCCCTTGTAGTATTATGCACAATGATCGGCTCATAAACCGCGCTGATAAAATCATGCGTTTTGTCACTGATATAAAAATCAAGCGAGTCGATCTCGCTCTGCACTAGACTGTTTACGCCGCATCTATCTAATAAAAACTCTTTTGTCTACTCTTTTTAGTAAATTTACATCAGTCATTTCGCGCCTTTCTAAGCCACTTTTGCAAGATTATACAACTTTTTTAGTAAATTGCAGGATTAGGCATGAAATTTAGAGGATCGTTCTAACGTGAAATTTACAAATACAAATATAATACACCCAACAAAACGATATGCAGGGACAAGGAGAATCCAAAGCTCGCCAAAATATCAAAAGAAACTTTAAAGGATAAGAGATGAATCTTGAGAAATTTGCGGCGACGCTTGTAGCGTCAAGTTTTATTTTAGGAGGCAATGCAATGGCTAGCACAAACGTGGCAAAAATCACCGCCAGAAGCGGTATCGATGGTAAGCGAGTGGGACAAAGTTTTTCGCTAAAAAGCGATAAAGGTAGATCACAAGAAAGTTAATTTAAAAATCGCTACGGCCTGGAGATCGTCGGCGATCTTTATACGCCTAAGAATTCCCAGCATGGTAAAGCTGCTGCGATCGCAGTTAGCGGACCTTTGGCGCAGTCAAAGAGCAATCGAGCGGTCTTTACGCCCAAACTTTTAGCCGAGCGCGGCTTTATCACGCTTGCCTTTTGATCCGAGCTACACCGGAGAGACGGCGGAGAGCCAAGAATCTAGCAAGTCCGAGATAAACACTGACGATTTTAGCGTGCGGTGGATTTTCTAGGTACCCAGAGCAATATAGATCGAGATAAGATCGGCATTTTAGGCATATGTGGCTGGGGCGGTTTTGTTTCTAAACGCAGCTCTTGCCGATCCTCGCATAAAGGCGGTTGCGACCAGCACGATGTATGATGTGACGCGAATGATGGCAAAAAGGCTACAACGATGGCGCGGGCGCCGATGAGAGATATGAAACTAAAAAGAAGCTAGCCGAGCAACGCTGGGTCGATGCTAAAAATGGCAAACCGACATATACGGGTGCGGTAACCGTTGATCCTGAAAAAAATCGACGCTAGCACTCCGCAGTTTATAGCTGAGTATGGGAGATTTTACCGCACGGATCGCGGCTATCACAAACGCGCCGTCAACTCAAACTCTGGCGAGAGCGGCTGGATCGTCACAAACCCCATCTCGTTTATAAATATGCCTATCCTTGCCTACGCAAGCGAGATGAGAACTCCGACTCTTATCGTAGCCTGCGAGAAAGCGCACTCTAGATACTTTAGCGAGGACGCTTTACAAGTCGCTTGGCGACGCAAACAAAGAGCTAGTTATCGTCCCTGGCGCCGTGCATATAGATCTATATGACAATAAAAATAACAAGATCCCATACGATAATGTGAGGAATTTTTCAAAGCAAATTGAAATAAACTGCTACCCCTGCGCTTTGCGGGGATAATTTATAAATATACCAGTATTTAACCTCAAACGATGGCAACAAGATGCCTATTTTAGATTAGATATGAAGTCTCATCAAGTAGAGCCAGCAGAGGCTCAAAGATGCGTAGAGGATGCTATTAGCGTAGGTTACCGCCTCATCGACACCGCGTAAGGCTTATCAAAACGGCGATAGCTGGCGGCGTCAAGCGAGAGGAGCTATTTATCACTACTAAGCTTTTGGATCAGCGACGCAGGCGAAGCAAAAAGCGTTAAAAGCCTTTTTATGTGTCGATGAAAAAGCTAGAGCTTGACATCTTGATCCCTATCTCATCCATCAGCCATATGGTGACATTTACGGCTCATGGCGAGCGATGAAGCGCCTAAAAAGACGAAGGGCGTGTTCGCTCTATCGGAGTTAGCAACTTTACGCTGATCGCGTGGTAGATCTTTGTGAAAACAGTGGCGTCATCCCTGCGGTAAATCAGCTTGAGTGCCATCCATTTTTATCAGCGTGAAGCGTTAAAGCGCACGCTTGATGGCTACGGTATCGCATTTTGAGTCATGGGCTAGCTTCACCGAGGGTAAAAACAATATATTTAAAAACGCTGTACTAACAGGCATTGGTGAAAAATATGGCAAAAGTGCAGCTCAGGTGATTTTACGTTGGTTAATTGAGCGCGGTATCGGCGTCATCCCAAAAAGCTTAAAAATAGAGAGGATGAGACATATTTGACGTCTTCGACTTTGCGCTAGAGCCCGCCGATATGGCTGCGATCGCTACGCTTGATAGAGACGAGACACTATTTTTCGACCACGCAGACGAGAGCAAAGTAAAATGTAAAAACAATAAATTTGACTTATCCCAGCCTTTGTAAGCACTAAAAAAAGCTTGTGCAGCTACGCAAATTTCGATCATGGATTTAGCTAGCTAGATGAGCACTCAAATTACGGCAAGAATAGACGAGATAAAGGAAAAGCAATATGAAAGAACTAAGTAAAATAATGGCTAAAGCGCTTGCTGTGTGCTCATTTGCAGCAGAAGAAAGCGTAGCGAAAAAGAGCAAATCTGAGCCAGAAAAAAGACACTTGTGGTATATTTTTCAGCAAGCAGCAACACAGCTAGAACGGCAAATTTAATAGTGCATGAAATCGAGGGCCAAAGCGATTGAACTAAAGCCCGTGCAGCCCCTACGCAAGTGCGGATCTAAACTACAACGATCCAAAAAGTAGAGTTAGTCGCGAGCATGCTGATGGCTCACTTAGAAGCGTGCCTTTGGCTAATGCTAAGATCCCTGACTAGGAGAGCTACAATGTCGTTTTTGTAGGCTATACGATCTGGTGAGATATTGCGGCGTGGCCGGTTGAGGAGTTTATAAAAATAACGATTTTAGCGGCAAAAGGTGATCGCTTTTTGCACCGTTTATAGCTCAGGACTTGGAAATAGCGATGAAAACTTTAGCCAAAAAGCAAACGGCGGCGAGTGGTTAGCTGGAAAGTCTTTTGGCGAGATAGCGAGTGAAAAAGAGATAAAAAGTGTGGTTTGACAAAATAGGCACTCCAACAAGACTATCGTAGCTAAATATAAATAGCGATGCGATTTTTTTAGTGAGATCGTGGGCGTGGCTTATGAAAATGCAAAGACCTGGGCTATGCAAGAGCTCTATCCAAAGGAAAAATATCGCCAAAATCCTTGAGCTGGCTAAATAAATTTAGATAGCGTAAAAATGAGAACTTTAGCCATCTTTATGCTTTTTGCGGGATTAAATCGGCAGCAGGGAAAAATGCAAAATGTAAAGATAATCCTAAAGAGCTCTAACGGCGAAGCGACGGCTATCTAGACGATACGGCAGCTGACAAGAAGCTTTGCCACACAGCTACCGCTAACGCTTCAATTTAGAGGACTACGGCGGACACGAAAAGATCGCTAAGTCGCCAAAACCGATTGATACAAGAGGCGCTCCGAGCGGCAGCGACGGCAAAAAAAGGCGAGATCTCGTACTTTGCTCCGTGGAACAACTTTGTCATCTACTACGGCTACCAGCCCTATTATGAAGGCATCGTGCGCTTAGGCGTGATCGAGAGCGATGGAGTTTGGTCGTAAAAAGACGGGCAGATCAAGATCGAGCTAGTAAAATAATATAAATTTTCAGGCGACTTTTGCATTTTTGGCTTTAATTTGTCATTAATTTAAAGTCATGCAGTAAGATCTTGAAATATTAAGCACGGAGGCGTGCTAAATCGCAAAAATAAACAAGGGAGAAAAGATGCAAGAAGCGCAAATTTCTGGTTAAAAAGAATCTCTCGCCGTCTATGACAAGGTAAGCGATAAAGATTTCTTTGCAGGCGGTCTGCCAAAAGTCACGCTACTTTTTGGCGCAACACCCTATGCAAACGCAGGAGCGAGCACTAGTGCATTTTTCCGCGCGGAGTTCGGTACGGCGTGGCACACACATCCCGAAGGGCAGAAATTTGATCGTAACAAGGGGTAGTGTACACTTGCACGGCAGACGGCATCTTGCAAATAGCTAGTGCTGGCGACGTAGTGCTCTGCCCGCCTAACCTCAAGCACTGGCACGGAGTCGGGTGCAAGAAGATGGCGAGCATATTGCAGTGACCTTTGAAGAGGACGGCAAAAACGTAACATGGCTGGAGCATTTAAGCGAGAACGAATACAAGATTTGATCAGCGGACGAGCCACAAAAGATAGATAAACCTTAAAGTAGCGGCCAGGTTTAGTCCCTTAGCCGTAAAGCATTTTGCTTAAGTCTAGGCATTGATGGGCTTAATTATTTACAAATTTAAAGCTTTTGATGAGTAAAAACACTAATGAAATTGAACCTCAAGCCACTCATTTAAAGTGGCTCGTTTTATAATTAAATCAAATTTGCAATCTCAATGAGCCAGTTTGCTAACTCTTTTGGCTTTGCAATCATCGAAAGATTTCGCTATCAAGCTCTTTTGGCTTTTGCATTTATCTGCTTTGCAAAAACGCTACTGCACCTCATACGCCAAGGCGTGATCGTTTTTAGTTAGAGATAAAAAGATAGCTTTTTATACCAGCGACCAGTACCTATCTTATTGCTAAATGCGTATGCATTCATAGGCGTTTGAAGCGCTGCAAAAAAACACGGCTTTGCTTTGCTGGCAGGTCATTTGCCATCACATCCGCAAAACGCCTCAGCTGGCAAAAAAATATCTCGCCATTTGCATCTGGACTAAGACCTTTTATAGGCGCATTTTGCCGCTCAAGCGCCTCAGCAGCGCACTCGATATTATCGGACAGAGTGGCTAAGAGATAGACAAGTCGCGCGACCTTTTTCGTGAGTGCCTACCTCGGTGATCAGTACGCCGCCCCAAGAGTGCCCAACTAGCGGACTCTTGCCCTGAACCCTCTCGAGTGTGCGATTAAGCCTCTAACAAGCGAAGATAGCGGGTTTTTGCACGGCAACGGCGTTAATGCCAGCTTCTTGCAAGTGGCGGATCAACTCAGCGTAGCAAGAGCCATCGACAATGTGCCATGAACTAAAACGATATTTTTTTAATCATCTTTTTTAAATTTATTTGGTTTTGACCTTTTGTGGGCGATGTGTAAGCAAAAGTAGGCAAAATAGCACTTCTTTGCAAAACAAAGCAGTCGTAGCAAAAAGTGCCTACGTGATGAATTAGCTAGGCATAAATCCATTTAAAAGGATTGTCAATGATACAAAAACAAGCGATCTTAATAAATTTTCTCATAATTAGCTTGTCTGCAAAACAGCCACGTCTTGCTAAAGTCACGCGCCGTCAGGTCATCCCTCTTATCCACAGATACATCTGCCCTCTCCGTCCCAGTCCATGTCGCTCTGCTCATCGCTATCTATCTGCAAAAGCAGCCGCCACTGGACGGCATTTTTCTCAAACTCAGCGATGTTTGGGTGGTGATAAGCGCTACCATCGCCGCAGTCAAGGCCATTTGCCACGAGCTCACACTCTAACTCCATGCCGTCTTGGATGTTGTCAGAGTGACCAAGTAGCTTGTTTTCTTTGGCCTGCCAGCTTGGCTCGATGACCTCGTGATAGGCCTCCACTCCTCCTCCTTCGTTGCCAAATGGCACGAGCGAGCTTTTGCAAACCTGGCAAAATTGAGCTCGTTTTTAAAGCCAAGAGATCGCGCGCCAAATGTGAAATTCTCGCTATCCATGTTTTGGCGAGCAAGCTGGTCTTGGGCTACCTCGGAAAAAGATCACGGCAAAGCCCTTTTTATCAGCAGGGTCGTAGCCCCAAATGCGTAAATTTATCATCATAAAAAGATAGAGCATGCCACTTTTTGGCAAAAGTCCGTCGGTGTCAATTTCGGTTAGTTTCAGCAGAAATTTATCTGCGCCACAAAGCTAAGCGCGCCGTTTTCATTTGAGGGCCAAGGCACGCTGGCTGGCAGATCAGGCTGTCCGCCAGTAGACGCTCCAACGGAGGTATCATCGTCACTTTTTAGCCTGCGCATCTATCTTTATAGCATTTTTAGCTAATGGCTTTAAAAACTCAAAAAGCTCCTCCAAACCGCGCTCTTTGCGACCTTTAGAAATTTCATTTAGATCCATATTTTTTTCCTTTCTAACAAGCATCAATGTAGATATGATACTTTTTGCAGTGCAAACAGTGAAACAAATACCCAGCAAAGTTGCCGCCCTGCCACGAGCATCTCGCACGACATTTTCACGTCATACTCGTCCCTTTTGCGTAGTCATCAAAGACCTCATCTGCAATGCCGAGCTCCTCAAAGCTCCTTCGTGCCCACATCTCCCAAAAATGTGCAATAATCATCACAGCACGCCACCCAGTGCTCGCCCTGCCAGCTCTCATAGCCAGGTGTTCTTCTAAAAAAAGCTCGTCATCTTTTTGGCGTCATCCGTGGCAAGATTGTCGGCGTCTTGAACAAAGGTAGCGTCAATTTTCTGGCGGCTTCGCCATTTGCGATGCAAGCTGGGCAAAGATAGGTAACATCTTGCTCGCTATATATCGCCATCATAGTACATTTCAGTGGTTTTGCCGCAGCACTCGCAGGTGACACTCATATCATCTTTTAAATGCGCCAGTTTTTAGTGGCTCTGGGTGATAGCGAGTACTGGCAAGGTGGCGACCTTTTGCCTTTTGGGCTGAAATCTGCCCTTTACTTTTTGGCCTTGGCACCGCCCATTTGTCGCCCTCATCCACAAACTGCGCAAGATAGCCAAGCGTTTTTAGCTGCTTTTTGTCGTTTTTATCGTGTATCTTTAAAAAGTAGCTCATAAGCGCTCTTGCATAGACAAAAGCTGATAAATATCGACTAAAACGTGCTTTGCTTGCGCGTCCTCACATGCTTCGATCTTTTTCTTTTAAACTGATATAAAGCCTCTACGCTCGCTGCATTGCCGTTATTTTTGTAGTAGTCTTTTTGAAAGTTTTATATATTTTTCTTGAAATTTATTCATAGATGATCTTTTTTGGAAATTGATTAAATGCACTTTTATTATTTAAAATGAAAAGAAAGAGATAATTGAGAATTTAAAAAGAAACTATACTTTAAACAGCTCACATTTCCAGCAAGCAGATAAAAATATAAATTTAGAAGGCTAAATTTACTCTTCGTATGCGCCGATTGATAGAATTTTATCTATTCTTTTTGCGACAAGCTCGTTTATATCTAGCTTTTCAAGCTCGGCTAGCTCTGATATGAAGTAGTTTGCAAGTGCTTTTACGGCGCCGTCTTTATCTCTCATGAGCTCCATTTATCGGCTCGTTTATCACATCATCTATAAGCGATAAATTTTTAAGTCATCAGCCGTTATCTTCATAGATTTTGTAGCTTGCTCTTGTTTAGCTGGGTCGTTCCAAAGTATCGCAGCAGCAACCCTCTGGTGAGATGACTGAAAAACAGAATTTTTCATCATAGCAAGTCTATCAGCCACGCCGATAGCTAAAAGCACCACCGCTTCCGCCTTCGCCGATAACGACAGCTATTATTGAGTTTTTTTAAATTTTGCAAATCAAATACTCTAGCTATGGCCTCGCTTTTGACCTCTCTCTTCAGCTCCAACACCTGGATACGCACCTGGAGTGTCTATCAAAAATAATATAGGTAGGTTCAATTCTCAGCCATTTTTGCCACTCTAAGAGCCTTTCGGTAGCCCTCAGGATGAGGCATGCCGTACTTTCTTCTTAGTTTATTTTTGGTGCCGCGACCTTTTTTTGCTCGCCTATTACAACGGTCTTTTTACCACCGATGTAGCCGATAAAGCAAACGATAGCTGGATCGTCGCGAAATGCTCTGTCGCCGTGTATCTCGTAGCCATCAACTAAAAATGATCTTATATAGTCGATAGAGTACGGTCTGTCTGGGTGACGAGCGAGCTGTAAACGCTGGTATTCGTTTAAATTTTTATATACTTTTGTGATCTCTTTGGATAGGTTTTTATTTAAAATTTCAATGGCATGTTCATCGCCTCTGATTCTAGCATTTGCTATATCTTCATCAATTTGCTTTATGCTCTTTTTCAAAATCTAAATAATTTGACATCTTAATCCAACTTTTTAAATATAACGACGCCGTTTGTACCGCCAAAGCCAAATGAGTTACTCATAACAGCTTTTAGCTCCGCCCTTCTAGCCTTGTTTGGAACGTAGTCTAGATCGCACTCTGGATCTGGCATTTCGTAGTTTATGGTTGGAGGATGATACCATCTCTCATCGCCATTATAGATATGACAGCTTCGATCGCTCCAGCACCGCCAAGGCAATGTCCAGTTTGACCTTTTGTCGAGCTAACTGGTGGGCATTTGTCGCCAAAAAGCGCTTTTAATGCAGACAGTTTCGTTTTTGTCATTTACCGGTGTTGAAGTGCCGTGTGCGTTCACGTAGTCGATCTTTATGCCTTTTGCCATATTAAGTGCTTGCTTCATCGCACTTAGTGGGCCTTCAAGCGTTGGAGAGGTTATGTGATAAGCGTCCCACTTTCACCAAAACCAACTAGCTCAGCGTAAAGTAGCTCCTCTTGCGACAGCCGACTCGTACTCTTCAGCACCAATGCGCCAGCGCCCTCGCTCATCACAAAGCCATCACGGTTGGCATCAAATGGCCTTGACGCCTTGCTTGGCTCTTCATTTCTTGTTGAGAGTGCTTTCATCGCCGCAAAACCACCTATGCCAACGCCACAGATAGTCGACTCAGCACCGATAACTAGCATATTTGTTGCTTGACCGATCATTATGCATTTTGCAGCTTGGATATCGCATGAGTGCTCGTCGCACAAGCTGTTACGCTTGATACATGGACCTTTTGGTCCGTGGTTTATTGAAACTATACCACCCTAGCATATTTACAAGTGCAGATGGGATGAAAAATGGCGAAAATTTCTCTTGACGCCTTTTTTCAAAATATGTGATTGAGTTTTTCTCAATATTTGGCAAACCGCCCTATGCCAGCTGCTGAGCTAACGCCAAATTTGTGAGCATCAAACTCCTTAAAATTTGCATCAGCCATAGCTTCGTTAGATGCTTTTATGCCAAGCTGTATGAAACGATCTACTTTTTTCACCTCTTTGCCGTCTAAAATGCTATTTGGATCAAAATCAGTTATCTCGGCAGCGATTTTAACAGGGAATTCGCTTACATCAAAGCTCGTGATCTCTTTAACACCTGTTTTACCCTCGCAAATGGCCTTAAAAGAGCTCTCTTTATCAAGACCAAGTGCGTTTATCATGCCAATACCAGTTACAACGACTCGTTTCAATACATCTCCTTAAATCAAACTGCGCAATTTGGATTATTTGCCCTAGTTTTTCTATATAGTTTACAACGTCTTGAATGCTTACTAATTTCTCTGCTTCGCTATCAGGAATTTCTACTTCAAATTTTTCTTCTAAAGCCATAACTAGCTCTACAACGTCAAGTGAGTCAGCGCCCAAATCTTCGATGATTTTAGACTCTAGTTTTACCGCTTGTGGATCTACGCTTAGTTGCTCTACAACTACGTCTCTTACGTCTTCAAATACTGCCATTTAAGGTCTCCTTATAAAAATGTCTGTTATCTTATAATATTTACGCTTTTTATTTATTTTAAATTTCAAAACTTGTTGAGATCTCATTACATATAAAGTCCGCCGTTTATTTTTAGCGTCTCGCCAGTCACGTAGCTCGCGTGATCACTTAGTAAAAATGCAACCGCCTCAGCCACCTCACTAGCACTGCCAAAGCGTTTTAGCGGGATATTATCGCTATAAGTTTTTCACCTCATCACTTAGCCCGTGCGTCATATCAGTCTCGATAAAGCCCGGAGTTACGCTGTTAAAGCGGATATTTCTGCTCGCACCCTCTTTTGCAAAGCTCTTATTCATAGCGATTAGTCCGCCCTTGCTGGCTGAATAGTTCACCTGTCCAGCATTTCCCATCTCACCAACGATAGATGCGACGTTTACGACCGCTCCAAAGCGCTTTTTGCTCATCACTTTTAAAGCCTCTCTACATCCCTATGAAAGCTGAAGTTAAACTTGCGTTTATCACATCTGTAATTCGCTGGTTTTCATGCGAAGTGCTAGCTTGTCATTTGTGATGCCAGCGTTATTTACGAGGTAGCTTTAGCTCGCCGTCGCTATCAACTATCAAATTATGCCTTTTATAAACTCATCTTCGTCTGTCGCGTCAATTTATCACCGCGACTTTGCTGCCATTTTTGCTCGATTTCAGCTTGCAAAGCATCTGCTATTTCAGGCTTTGAGCGGTAGTTTATCCACACTTTTTAAGCCCATATTTGCAAGCGTCTTTTGCGATTTGTGCGCCGATACCTCTGCTTGCACCCTGTTATTAGCACGTTTTTCCGCTCAAATTTCATAGATTCTCCTTATAGATTTTGCTTATATTATCACATTTAAAATAACGCCTCGTCCATTTCAGCTGGGAATTTTCAAGCCCCATGATCTTTAAAACACTAGGGCGCGATGTTGTTTAGGCCGCCATTTTTAGCTCTTTGACCCCATCAGCCATCACAAAGCAAAAGACGTCATAAGTCGTATGATTTGTCAGTAGCTCGCCGCTGCTATCACGCATCTCTTCGCAGTTTCCGTGATCGCTCGTAATGATCATAGCGTAGTTTTTTCTCTTTTGCTTTGGCGTACATTTCTCCAAGAGCGCATCGACCGCTTCTACTGCTTTTATAGCGACCTCATAGTTGCCAGTGTGCCCCACCATATCGCCATTTGCAAAAATTTACTACGATAAAGTCTTGCTCATCATCCATGCCTTTTTAGCACGGCTTTTACAAACCTCAGCAGCGCTCATCTCTGGCTTTTTCGTCGTAGGTTTTGACCTTTGGACTAGGGGATTAGCACCCTAGTTTTCGTTGCTGGCTAGCTCTTCGACGCCGCCATTAAAGAAAAATGTTACATGTGCGTATTTTTCAGTCTCAGCCGTGTGAAGTCGCTTTAGACCAGCGGTCGCTATGACCTCGCTTAAAGTGTTTTTTTATCTTTTTCATTTTTAAAGAGTACTTCAAATTTAAAATTTGCGTCGTATTCGGTCATGGTGATTAAACTTTTGATAGCAAAAGGACGCTCAAACTCGCTAAATTTATCTTCGCCAAGAGCCTGGCAAATCTCTCTTGCTCTATCATTTCTAGATTGATTACAATGACGCCGTCATCTTTGCCTATGCCCCTTAAAGCCATTAAAGCTTGCTGGCTTTACAAACTCGTCAGTCACGCCCTCATCGTAGCTTTTTTTGTAGATACTCGCTTGGTGCTAGATCGCTTAACGGTGCCCCATTTACTAGGCTATCATAGGCCTCTTTTACACGCTCCCAGCGCTTATCTCTATCCATCGCGTAAAATCTCCCACAAACGCTCGCCACCTTAAATTTAGCCTCCAAGCTTTTTATGAAATTTAAACCGCTATTTGGGCTAACGTCGCGTCCGTCGGTGATAGCGTGGGCAAAAACCTCGCAGCCCATTTTTTGCTAGCAAGCTCACACATACCATCAAAAATGCTCCATATGAGAGTGCACGCCGCCGTCGCTATAAAGCCCCTATGACATGGATCTTTTTGCACTTTTTTTAAAAGAGTTTTTCAGTGCTTCATTTTTCTGCTATAGAGCCGTCACTAAAGCTTCGTGAGTACATTAGACTACTTGATATAAAACTCGTCCGCTTCCTATGCACATATGCCCCTACTTCGCTATTTCCCATCTGCCCCTCAGGTAGCCCCACAGCGTTTCCAGAAGTTTTTTATAAGTGAGTTTGGGAATTTCTTTTAAAAATTTATCGTAGTTTGGCTTTTTAGCCGCCTCAAATGCATTAAATTGCCATTTTTGTTTGATCCGATGCCATCAGTTATTATAAGTATAGTTTTTTTGAGCCATTTTTTCAAATTTTATCCTTAGATTTAGATAATTTTTAAGGCCATTATACTAAAATTGCTTTTTTTAAAATAAAGGCCCCTATGTTTTTACTATATCTACGAAAGTTCTAAATTTTAATATCTTTCAGTATATCACCGTTCGCGCTGGCATCGCGTTTTTCATAGCATTTATCTTGACAGCTTATCTGATGCCTCAATTTATCGCCTGGGCAAAGGCAAAAACGCCGCCCAGCCTATCTACGAGCTCGCGCCACAAACTCACCAAAAAGGCCAAAACGCCAACCATGGGCGGACTTGTCTTTGTTTTTACTGCAGTCATCGCCACGATCATCTGCGCTGAGGCTTGATAACGCTTTCGTACTAGCATCGCTCTTTTGCCTAGTTTGCTTTTACTTTGCTTGGTTATAAGGATGACTACAGCAGTACTTTTCAGGTGCAAAAACCACGCCGGCCTAAGCCCAAAGGCAAAGCTCTTTTTCAGTTTCTAATCGCCTTTTTACTCGCGACATTTTTATATATCAGCAAAGAGCTAAACACCGAGTTTTACCTGCCATTTTACAAGCGACCGATCTTTGATATGAGTACTTTTTGCCATTTTCTTTTGGACGCTTGTCATCGTCGCGACCTCAAATGCGGTAAATTTAACAGACGGACTTGACGGACTTGCTGCCGTGCCATCGATATTTTCGCTTCTAACTCTTGGCGTTTTTGCCTACATCTGCGGCCACGCTGTCTTTAGCTCGTACCTGCTTTTACCAAAGATCGCAGGCGTTGGCGAGAGCGTCGTCGTAGCCTCTGCGCTCATTGGCTCGCTAATGGGCTTTTTGTGGTTTAACTGCCACCCTGCTGAAGTCTTTATGGGCGATAGCGGCGGCCTAAGCGTTGGCGCATATATCGGTTTTATGGGCGTTGCGACCAAAAAAACGAAATTTTGCTCATCATCATCGGCCTCATCTTTGTCGTTGAGACGCTAAGCGTCATCTTACAGGTGGGTAGTTTTAAAATTTTTAAACGCAGAATTTTCCTAATGGCGCCTATACATCACCACTTTGAGATAAAAGGCTGGGCGGAAAATAAGATCATCGTGCGCTTTTTGGATCATCGCGCTTTTAGCAATGTGATCGCACTAACGGCACTAAAAATCAGGTAGATCATGCGAGCGCAGATAGAGCCTGACTTTGAGAGTGCTAGAAAAAAATATGATGAATTTCTGGAGCAAATTTCTAGCCCTACACCGACTTTTGCGACGAATTTGGCGACGAGGACGGCGAAGAGTACCATAAAGTAGAAGAGCGTCTAGCACAGATAAGTGGCAAAGATATGAGCAATTGAGCCTGCATCGAGTGGTGGGAGGCTGAGGGCGCTGAAAAATCTCGCCTTTGACATCGCTTTGCCAGAGCCAAAACTGGTGCCTGATATCACAAAAGACGAGCTTGCCGAGATCGTGGATCGTATGTTAGCGCCTGTGCCTCAATTTGATGATGATTTTTAGAGACATTTTTATATAGAGTGTAATCCGCCTGCAAAGGCGCATATTTTGCAGAGTTTTTTGAAGCTACATTTTTGCTGATACGTTTAGCTTTGAGCTCTTTGAACGCCGCAAGATAGAGGGCGTGATGCGTGAGCTTAGTGCTAACGAGATAGTAGAAAATTTTATGGGGCAAAAAGAGGATAAAAAGCATGAGAAAATCACTATTTGGCTATGGTGGCACGACAAAAGCTATCGCTAAAAACTTCGTAAATGAGGGCTTTTGGGATATCTATGATGATAACTTTAGCGAAAATTTCAAAGGATGAGTTTGGCAAACGCTCTTTTTGCCAGTTAGCGACTTGACCCAGCAAAAAGCGGCCTAGAGATACCAGCCCGGGCATCCCGCCTCACCACGAACTCATCAAAAAGCTAAAAATTTGAGTTAGCGAATATGACTATTTTTTTATGAAATTTACAAGGCGCATCTGCCATTTAACGTCTGGATAAGCGGCACAAACGGCAAGACGACGACCACAAAGATGACGCGAGCACCTACTAGAGAGCAGGGCTCAGCAATGGGCGGAAATGTCGGCATTGCGCTAGCAAAATCGAGACCCAAACGCTGAAAATTTGGATACTTGAGACTAGTTCGTTTACGCTTCACTACACAAAGCGCGCCACACCTGGCATCTACGTGCTTTTTGCCGATCACGCCAGATCATCTAAGCTGGCATGGCAACATGAGCGAGTACGAAAAAGCGAAGCTAAAGCCGCTTGCTAGCATGAGCGAAACGAGCGTGGCGATCGTGCCTGAAATGTATGCTAGCACGCCGACCAAAGCCAAAGTGATCACCTATAAAGATGAGAGCGACTTGGCTCGTTTTTGCAGTGTAAATTTAGACGATATAGCCTTTAAAACGCCATTTTTTGCTTGATGCACTGCTGGCACTTTCAGTGGAGAAAAATTTATTTGACCGCTGTGATGTATGGCTTTTAAACACATTTGTCATCGAGGCAAAACAAGCTTGGAAGAGCTTACCGACAAGATGGGGCGAACCTGGGTAAATGACACAAAAAGCGACCAACATAGACGCCAGCATCCAAGCCGTAAAAACGCTACAAAAGATCACTTCATGCACCTAATCTTAGGCGGCGACGACAAGGGCGTTAGCATGGATGAGCTCTTTGAAAAATTTAAAAGGGTCTTAAGGTCGAAATTATGCCATCGGCTCAAACAGCGACAAGCTTATGAATTTATCCGGTAATTTGGTATCCCTGCCCTAAAATGCGACTTTTTACAAAATGCTGTAAATGAGATAAGTAAAGAGCTTAAAAAGTGGCGAGATAGCGCTTCTAAGCCCGGCAGCTGCGAGCCTTGATCAGTTTAAGAGCTACGCCGAACGAGGAGATAAATGTAAAGAGTTTATAAGGGCTCTTTAGCAGACTTTTTTAAAAATCACTCTTGTTATTTTTAGTTTATATAAGTACTAGTAAATTTTTCCGATATTACATTACACACAATTTTTACAGGGATGAAAAATGCCAAATTACTGACGCCATAAGGATCGGCGTTATCAAAAAGATCAGGGTGAAGCCATCGCCATAAGCAGGGACGGCACTATGAGGGTCTCGCACAAAGGCGATGAATTTACCTTGGTGATGATATAAAAACGAGCGAAAACTCGAACCTCACCATTGTTTTTGATGACGGCGAAAAGGCTTATGTCGGCTTTAGCTCGGTATTTCACACTATAAATGTCTTTTGCTGAGCATAAAGGCGAGCTAGTCATCCCAAAAACGCAAACATCCTTGAAAATCACAAAGAACACGCAAATGACGATGATCAAATCTCCCATCAAGAGCTATCTTCTCACGGCTCATCATCTCACAACTTCGCCTCTTTTAGCAGTAGTGGCATCAAATTTGAACTAGGTGGTCACTACTCAAACATCTACGACTTCTACACAGGTTTGCGTACTCTTGAAGCGAGGCATGACGAGGTCAAATGGCCAGTTGGCGAGGCTAAGATCGGCGGGGTCTCTTACGCTGGATTTGGCACCGAAAACCCAATTTTACACCTCCAGAGCCAAACATCGTGCTAAATTTCTAACCTCACAAGCGACACTGGCGAGAAAAAGGGCTTTCTAGGAGGAGCACAGCTAAACTCACTACCAAAAACACCTGATGGCAAAAGATCATCACAAGCATAGGCGTTGATATCCCAGACGTTGCTAAAAATGGCGACATCATCACGATAAAGACAAATATGAAAGGTGGCGGCAAAAACTAGCAACTACAAAGTAAATACGATAACAAACGAGCTAATCCCAGTTGATAGTACTGGCACACCTACTGGAGCGCCTCCTATACCTATCGTAAATGGTAAAGCAGAGATCACTGGGGTTGAATTTTAAACCATGGCAAAACGACCGTGACAAGCTCATACACCACTGGAGGCAGGACATTTACCGCGCCGCCAACTGCTTATGAATTAGATGACACGCCAGCCATCTCAAAAGTGACAGCCACGCTTGATATTGATAAAAATGGCGACGGCGTGATAGATGCGACCGAGCTAGGATATGGCAGTGGCACGCAAACTAGCGGCATGAGATGGCAGTGCCTGACGAGGCTTAACACTGGAGATAAGATCACGTTTAAGCTAAATGAACCAGGCAAACCACCAACCCAGAAGATTACGCTAGATAAAGAAAATGGCACAGCAACTGACGAGGACGGCAATACTTATACATTTACGACCGATGAAAATGGCGCGGTTAGCTTTAGCGTGCCAAATATCGCAAACATCACGGCAGGAAGCAGCATAGAAACTGGCGTAGTTGATAAATTTGGCAACGTCTCAGCCACAAGCACTACGCCAAGTAGTAACGTAAGCGACACCGTCAAAGTGACGCTAACAGCTGATAAAAACGGCGATGGACTGATAAGTAGCGACGAGATAGGAGATGGCACTTCAAAGGTTGAGATAAATTTACCTCGCACCATAAAGCCAAAAGAGAGCGTCTCTATAAACATAGGTGGCTCGCCAAAAGAATTTGTCGTAAGCGACGATGGCACAAGCGTTTATGATAAAAATAACCCAAGCGTAGTAGTGCCAATAATTAATGGTAAATTTGAAGTGCCAGGTATAAGCGTACCAGTAGCACATGGCTCAAATGTATCTATAAGTACAACGGTTAATGACGAGCATGGTGCGCCAAAACCAAATGGCACAAGCACCAAACCACCCCAAGCGTCGTAGTAGCTCCACCTATAAAATCAGCCAAGATAAGCTTTGATAGTGACTTGGGCTCTAGTAATAGAACACCAGATGGCAAGATAGATACCTCAGAAAATAGATACAATGACGGCGACCCAACAAAGACCGAGGCCTCTATAAAAATCCCAAGCGTGATAAAAAGAAGGCGATAAGATAGCCATAGATGTCACCAACCCAGACGGCGAGAAAACGCACGTAATGTACACATACACTAATGGCAAGATAATCGCCCCTGATCACAATGAAGTGCCACTAAATGACGGCAGATTTGAAGATCACAGTGCCAATAGAACATGGCAAAACCACAAGCATAACGACGACCATGATGGACAAGGCTGGTAATAAAGGCGAGAGCGATACAAATGAGATAGATTGAGCGACAGCCCAGTGGCAAAATTGTCAAAGACGCTGACGGAGATGGGCTCATAGATGACACCACTGGAGCTATAACGACCTCTGATGTAAAGGTCTATCTCCCAAGTAGCGCAGTGCCAAAAGATGAGCTAAAGATAAGCATCCTAAAACCCACTTACTAACAAACAATCAACCGTGAGCTACATCCCAGACGATGATGGCGTGCATATGATAAACAAAAAGATCCAAGCGATATCAAGGTGATAAGTGACGGCGCTATCACCATACCAGACGTGATGGTAAGTAGCGCCCAACCTTAGTCGATGCGACCCTTATAAAGATGATGGAAGTGCAATATCTGGCACTTCAAGCGGTAAAGCTATTTGCCTTTGGCGTGCTTGATTATATAGATGATGTAAAACTTGTTACAAAGATAGATAATGCCGATGATACACTCTGCAAAATACCTAAACGAAGAGAACTACGAGCATATCATCTCAACAAGCCAGTATGAGTCAAATTCGACCCAGAAGATAAACTATAACATCGCTCTTACAAATGACGAACAGCCATACATTAAATTGGTATAAATAAGCCTGACACCACAAGTGACGGCAAAGGCTACGTGCTAATAGAGATAAAAGATGAAAACGGAAATATAAGTGATAGCTTTATAGCCAAGATCGAGAATAACACCGTCATAGCAGACTTTGAAAAAAAGCTGGCAAAAAGCTAGATAGAGCTCACCATATCATAGACGCCACCTACGTGGGAACTGATGGCGTGCCTCAAAGAGATGATAACCTAACTATCACGGTCGATCTTGACTCAAAGCCTGACAAGCTAATAGAATCTGACTTTGATAATATAAAAATAGCTCTGGCAGCTACGCTATAAAATTTTAGCAGCAAAGGCGAAAGCCGCAAACAATCAAACGATGAAAAATCAAAAAGACGTAGAGGTCATAGATGCTGAGACATCTGAGAAGACGACACTGACACTTGATGAGAATTTGAAAGCTACTCTGGAAGCTTTAACGTAGCGCAAAACACTGGCAGCAAAAAAACTACATCGTAGAAAGACTAGATGACGCAGGAAAATTTGAGCCGTTCAAACCGTGACTATGGTGGCAAAACAAAGGGCCTTGATGTTGATATGTGGTTTTTGACTGCACTAATACAGACTTGGTCGTATGACCCAGCAGTTACAACTGGTCCAAGAGCGGACAATACCTCCCAGGAGGATATGGATACCACGTAGCAAATCACTATGAGGCATGGACCAAATGGGCAGGAACTGGCGTAAAGTGCTACTACAACTTATAATGAGCTTTCTTTTCAGGGAGGTAAAGACTGGAAGCTAAAAATCAACAAGACCGCACGCAGGTGAGCTAAACACAAACGATATAGCAAAGGTGGGTCACTCTCCAGAAGCAAGTGATACCGATCACACTGGGGCACATTATAATCTAAACAAGACAGGAAACTACGTCCTTGAGGAGGCGGAGCCTATAGGGAACAGATCTGATCATGAAAAATGAAAGGTTGGATATATAAAAGAAGATGGTCAATACAATATAGCGAAAAAAGCACTTTCAAGATATGGTAGATGTAAAAAAATAGCAGATGAAAGTTTTGGAAAGTGGGCGTATTGGTTTTGGTTCAGGCGACAATGGTCCTCACGGAGGCAATCATATTTATAATCTTAAAAAGGATTTTATAGGATAGAGGTTGATTATGTTGATAGGACGCAAGATACATTTCTTTAGACATAATGATCAAAAAGGTCACAAAATGCTAGCGACTATAAAATAATAGGCTCAGAAAATAGTGGCACGCACCTTTTTAGTGATAGCTATGTAAAAGCCCCTACATGATAAAGGATATGTTAGCGATGAAAAAGATGGTCTTATAGCTGGTAAAAAGGATATAGAAACTTAATAAATCAAGAAAAAGATAGTAGTAAGCCGAGCAAAATATTTTTGGCGATGACACGGATGACTTTAACAAAGTAATACATCTCAAACACAATAATGATAGCCTTGAAGGTAGCAACCTAAACGATGTCTTTATCTACAATGGCAAGAATATAGACGCAAAAAGGTGGCGTTGATAAGCTGATATTTTGTTGAAGATACAAAAACTAGAAAAGGTGAGTAATTTAAATGATAATCTAAAAAGCTTCGAACGCCTGCAATTAGGCACAGAAAAATCAAGCTGTTTCAATATCATTTAACACAAAAATGTTCTTGACATAATAGACTCTAGAACAACAAAGATAACAGAAGGCGAATACTCAACCCTAACAACCGTATCTGGCACTGAAAGCATAAATACTGTTTTAAAGATGCTAGGAGATAGTAACGATATCGTAAAACTAATAAACGATGGCACAAATAAATTTGAATTAGCGACAAACGAAGAGATCACTTTGCTAAACTGGAAGCACAACAAAGCCATAGGTGGTAGCTATAATAAAGTAGAAACTGATGGTAACGGACATATAAGAGAATTCCAACAGATCAACGCATAACCCAGATGTATGGAAAACATATAAAGATGCAAGTGGCAAGCCGATCATCGACTCCTACGACACTCCAGTAAATCACGTCTACAAAGGCACGTACACCGATGGAACTAGCACAAAAACATTTTTCGTTGAGATAGATAAAAATATCAAGATCACTCACGAGGGAGATGATCAAAACAATACCTTTACCTACGAAGGCAACAAGATAGACGCAAAAGGCGGCGTAGATACGCTCATATTTACTGAAAATGTCGATCTTAGCAGAGTGGATGATCTAAATGATAAACTAAAGAGCTTTGAAACTTTACAGCTTGGTAGCAACAGCACTCAGGCAGTCTCGATAGGGCTAGACGCTAAAAGTGTGCTTGATATCATAGACTCGCAAGTAACAGACGGCGGACTAAAAAGCGTAAATACCGTGCTAAAGATCAAAGGCGATAGCAACGACAAAGTGGCGCTGGAGGGCAAAGGCACTATCTTCACGCAAGCAACAGACAGCGAAGTGGCAGCACTAAATTTAAAAGCATAGCGCTTTCAGGTGATACACACAACCAAGTAGACGTAGATGCTAGCGGACATGCAATAAATCAAGTCTATAAAGGCACATACGGCAGCGGAGACAAGTATGCAAACATTTTTTTATCGAAATAGATAAAAATATACATGTTGAGGCGATGTAACAAATTCTACTCACACCACTCTCAAATTTAGCAAAGTGACATTTTTATGATAAAAATCTTTATAATTTTATTATTAAGTTATTTTTTTAGCATTAAGGCCACAATTTCATTTTATAGTTTTGATCTCTTGTTATTTTTAAGAAAACTATTTTTTAAAAATTCATACAATTTCAGCCTATATTACTAGCAAAAGCCCCTAAAATAAAGCCTTATATAGCAAATTTAAACTATGGGGGTGGCAAGACCCTTTAGATAAAAACTTAAAAATAATTAGTTTAATGTATACATTTATTTTCACAATTTTGCCGATATAAAAACAATAGTTCTAAATTGAGTTACAAAAATATGCTCAAGGATCAAAAATGCAGACCATGGCCATTAAAATAGCCGTTGTTAAACAAATAGTAGGCGAAGTTGTTGCTATTTCACCAGATGGAAGCGTAAGAGTGCTTCACAAAGGCGACGAAATATTTTTGGGCGATATTATAAAAACAGCCGTTGATGCCAAAGTAAGGATAGACTTTGATGATGGCGAAGTCGCACGCATCGGCTTTAACTCCGTTTTTAGAACAACAAACGTCTTTGCTGAGCACAATGGCGAGCTTGTCATCCCTGGTCTACAAAAAGATGAAAAAAAGTGCAGAGTATGAAAACAGCGAGAACGAGAGCAACATCCATCATGGCGGATCAAATTTATCTAGCCAAACATCGCTAAACAACGCAAGTTTTTAGTCAAAGCGGCCACTCAAATATTTTGATAGCATTAAGCAAGCGCTCATCTATGATGATCTAAAATGAGCAAAATAGTTTTAACGCCCCGATCTCATCTATAAAAGGCGCACCAGCACATGTCGAAAAGCCAAGCGCACCATTTATCGACAACGTGCCCTAGATTTTTACCTGTGATGTTGATACAAACAAAGATGGCATTATCGACAAATACGAACTCTTAGCCTCTCCTGAGACAACAAAAGTCGGCAACAACTTTTACACTCCTATGACTATCACTTTGCCGCCAGCTGCTAAAACTGGCGATATTATAAAGATAAAAAAAGCGGCTCGCAAACTCTAAAAATACAAGATCGATCTTGATAACAACGAGCTAGTTCAGGTCGATGACAGCGGCACACCAGTGCCAGGAAGCACACCGCAGCCACTCGCTGATGGCAAGGCCAAGATACCAGGCGTAGAAGTGCCAAACGGCAAACCAGTAGATATCGCTGTACGGTGAGTTGATAAAAACGGACATGAGAGTAGCTCACTTAAAAAAATAGAGTCAAACGACGTCCCACCAAAGTCAAAAAGTAAGCGCGACTTTAGGCATTGACAAAAAAATGGCGACGGCAAAAATAGACGCTACCGAGATGGGCGTAGGCGAAGATGCTATCGTTACAGACGTCAAATACCTAGTGCCAAATGATATGAAAACTGGCGATAAGATCAAGTCTATCGTCACAGACGCAAATGGCAACTCAGTCACTAAAATTTACACCATAAACAAAGAAAATAACACCGCCACCGATGAAGCTGGCAATGTCTATCCACTAAAGCCAAATGGCAAAGGTGCTATGGCGTTTGACGTGCCAAATGGCGCTGTCATCACTCCAGGCACCGAGCTTAAAACCCAGTTTATCGACCGCTTTGGCAACGAAGGAGACATCAAGCAAAAGCCAAACAACATAAGCAACAAGGCCGAGGCAACGCTTAGCGCAGATACCGATAAAGACGGCGTTATAAACAAAGACGAGCTAAAAACGGCGAGTCAAGCGTAGATATCCACTTGCCCAAACTCTATGAAGCCAGGCGAGAGCGTAAAAAGTCACGATAAATACAGGCACTGGAACTCCGGTGCAATTTGTCCTAAACCCTGATAAAAAGCGTCTATGACGTAAATGACCCAAGCCATACACCTATTCCTATCGAAAAATGGTAAATTGTAGTCCCAGACGTAAAAATACCTATTAGCGAGGGCACAAATGCCACTATAAAAACCGAGGTCAAAAAGATGACGGCTCGACAGAAACTAACGAAAACGCTCCAGCCACCGACACCACGCCACCAGTTAAGTCAGCCAAGATAGAATTTAGCAAAAACACGCCAGACTCAGAGGGTAGGAGCGACAACAAAGCTGATACATTTGAAAAATGGCTACGGCGGCGACAGCGAAAAAGACCGAAAGTCGCCATAAAGATCCCAAGCCAAAGCAAAGAAAACGAAAAGATAAGAGTAACCATAACAAACCCAGACCAAAGCACCGAAGTGAAAGTATTTACTATCGGCAAAATGGCAAGGTCATAGCACCAGATGGCAACGAGATAGACGCAAGCGACGGCAAGATCAAACGTTTGACGTGCCGATCAAAATGGTGCAAAAACCAGCATAGATACAACAGTCATAGACGAATTTGGCAACGAAGGCGCAACTGACAGCCAGTTTATAGTATTTGACGACAAGCCAAAAGCTAAATTTGTAAAAGACATAGACGGCGACGGACTTATAGACGGCACCAACGGAGCCACTATAACAGGCTCGGACGTCCTAGCCTCTATCCCAAGCACAGCCAAAGTAGGCGACGAGATCAAAGTCTCCGTGCTAAATCAAATACAAACAAACTAGAGGTAAAAACCCTACGTTATCGCTGAGGCAAAAAGGGCGAAACTCTAACCACATATGAGAAAAACCCAGCCAATGCCGAGTACAGAGCTAATCCCAAAACTCTCACCGAAGACTACATAAAAGTCGTCTCAAAAAGATGACCCCACAGATGTTCAGCTAGTAAACAACGGCACATTTTACTCCCAAACGTCCCTGTAAACACAAGCAAACCGACCCTAGTAGACATCGACCTTGTAAGAGACGGCACCATAAATTTTCACTGGCTCATCAAGTGGCAGGCTATTTAATTGGTATCCTTGACTACACAGACGATATCAAGCTAGTTACCTCAGTAGATGGTGGAGCGAGCAACCCAGCCAAATACCTACTCGAAAAAGACTTCGAGCACATCATATCAACAAGTAAATTTGATGAGACATTTACCGAACGCATAAACTACAAGATCGCTCTTACAAACGACGAGCGACCAACTATCACATTGGTATCGGCCAAAAAGATACAGACATCAACTACTGGTGGCGACGGCGACAAAGTACTCATTGAGGTAAAAGACCAAGCTGGCGTTGTAAAAAGTAGCTTTTACGCAAATATCAAAGATAATGTCGTAGTAGCTGACTTTGAAGCAGCTGGCGTAAAAGCTGAATAGGACGCACCACGTCATAGACGCCACATATGTAGATAAAAATGGTGTAGAAAAACGCAGTGAAAGTACTTTAACCATCACAGTCGATCTAGACGCCACTCCAGACAAGCTAAAAGAGCCATCTTTTGGTGGCTCAAAAGTCTGGCTCAGGGCAAAGTTACAAAGTGATCTTTAGCGGAGAGGCAGAAGAGCCAAGCAGACCTGACGACAAAACATCCATAAAAGTAGACGTCGTCGATGTCAATAACTCATCTAAACAAATTTTGCCACTAACTGACCTCAAATATGAAGGAGAATTTCTTACCACCCTAACCAGCGGTAGCAAAAACTTCATCGTAACACGAACAGACGACGCTGGAAATATGGCGGTCCAAACCGTCGCTATGATCTCAAATAGCGGACTTGACGTGGATATGTGGTTTTATGATTGTGCGAATAAAGATTTTAACAACTATTGCAGGAGTAAAAGGTTGGATAAGAGGTGGAGATGTTCCTACTTATAATGGTGGCTGGGGACTTCACGTAAAAAAATCACTATAACGACTGGGCAGACTGGACAAATGTAAGTGCCACTACAACTTTTAATGAAGTAACATTTAGATCAGGCAAAGACTGGCAACTCTCAGAAACAAGACCAAGACCAGGTGAGCTAAATATGAAAGATATGGCAAGGGTCGGCCACTCACCAAACGCAAGCGACACCGACCATAATGGCACAAAAATATAATGTAAATCGCACTGGAAACTCATGCTACTAGAGGCCGAACCAGTAGGAACCGACCTCATAATGAGAATGCAGGGCTGGATATATATAAAAAGAGACTGGCACATACACCATAAAAGCCAGTCAATATGATTCAGCATTTAGCATAGATATAGCGAGGTCAAGGTTTTAAAAACAACTCATGGGGTAGTGATCCAAACAAAAGTAAAAATTTTACCCTAGAAAAAGGCTTTCATAAAATAAACATCCAATATGTTGATGACAATGAAAAACGTAAATGTAGATGTGGCTATCAAAAAAAGCTGGAGAGGCGACGCTAACTATAAGATAATAGGCTCCGCTGGTAGTGGAACACACCTTTTTAGTGATAACTATGTAAAAGCACTGGAACAAAAATGGCTTTATAGACCAAGAAACAAATAAATTTCACGAAATTCTTGAGAGAAATGGCAAATATTTTTGGTGATGATACAAATGACTTTAATAGCATCGTTCAGCTAAGGCACGACTCGACAAAAACTGATGGAAGCAACCTAAATGATGCCTTTGTATATAATGGTAAGCCAATGGACGGCAAGGGCGGCATAGACACGCTCATCTTTGTAGATGACATCGATCTTAGTAAGGTAAGCGACCTTGATAAAAAGATAGAAAGCTTTGAGCGCATACAGCTAGGCACGAGCGACCAAGCGGTCTCCATAGGACTAGACGGCAAAAAGTGTTCTTGACATAGTCGACTCAAGAGTTACAAAGATAACAGGCAAGGCTGGCACGGAAAACATCAACACCGTGCTAAAGATATTTGGCGACAGCGAAGACATAGTCGCTCTAAAAGGCCTTGGCACGACATTTACCAAAGCGACAGATAACGAAGTAACAACGCTAAATGCAAAACATAGTGTCATAGGCGACGAGTACAATAAAGTATCCAGTCGATGCGAGTGGTCACGCGGTAAATCAAGTCTATAAAGGCTCACACGGCGGACAAACTTTCTTTATCGAGATAGAAAAAGATGTACAAGTCGTGGATCTAGCCTGATCTTTGGCTCAAATATAAACTAGAAAAAGCTTTTGGTTTAAATAAATTTAAATCATAAACTTTTTCTATATTTTTTTAAACTTATTTTTAAATATTTAAAATGTATAATCCAATTTCTTTTTATCAAGGTGGTTGGATAGCTCAGTCGGTGAGAGCGACAGACTGAAAATCTGCGTGTCGGCAGTTCGATTCTGCCTCTAACCACCATTTCTTTTTAAAATCCCGAATTTAGCGATATTTCAAAGTCTTAAGCTTTAACAAACGCCATTTAATGATCTTTTTCTTTTTCAAAAATAACCTTAACACAACAAAACATCATCTCTCACCCCATGAAACCAAATGGCAAGGCAAACATATCATCATCTAGTTTTACAGCCGTATCTCCAACATAAAAACTATGCCCTTATCAAATTTACTTTGTAGAAATTTTCTTTTTAGATGGTAGATATGCTTAAAGTCATCTTTACTGATGGTTTTAGATGATTTGACCTCCACGCCTATAACCCTGCCCGATATCTCAAGGATAAAGTCTATCTCTTTTTGATCGCTCGTTCTGTAGTAGTATATATTGGCTCGTTTTTTACTACTTGTATTTGCTTTTAGAAGTTCGTCAAATACAAATGTCTCATATATGGCACCTTTATAAGGAGAATTTGCAAGCTCTTGCGCTGAAGAAATTGCAGTAGATGTGATAGCACTCCTGTATCAGTGGCAAAATTACAGGAGTTTTTATGAGCCTTTTTAGAGCATTATTAAAATACGGCTGAAGCTTTTGGATATGATAAGTATGTTCAAGCACGCTAAAATAGCTATCAAAGGTCTTATTATCAAGCCCAGACTCTAGACATAGCTCGTTTTTGTTAAAGATATTGCCACTTCTTAGCATACACAATCGGTACATAGTGATAATTATCCATGTTTCTGATGTTACCCTATCTCTTTAGCATCTGATTCTATATGTTCTTATGTATGAGCTAAACCAGAGATATTTTTGATTTTTTCAGAGGCGATCTTTGTGATCTCCGGGTAGCCGCCGTTTATGATCTTTTCAGATAAGCCGTCATTGTCATACTTCTTTGAGTACAAGATGGCTTATATCGCCACTTAAAAATATCTATCAAATTTTTCATCACTATGGCTTAGCTCTTTTTTTGAGAAAGCGGGTAAAGCTCTACTATGCCTATCCTGCCAGCAAGAGAGTCTGATATGTCTTTAAAGCCTTTTAAATTTTGCAGAGCCAGTTAGTATAAACTGACCGTTTGTTCTGTTTTTATCTACGAATTCCTAATGGCAACAAAGTAGTATCGGTACTCTTTGTATCTCATCTATTATTATCGGCTTATCGCAATGCTCTATAAAGCCTTTTTGGATCGTTTCTTGCGGATTCATATATGTTTTATATCGTCAAGCGTTACATAGTTTGGTATCTCAGTTAAAAGCAAGTGTTGATTTGCCAACCTGCCTAGCTCCGCTTATCAAAAGCACAGGAAAGCTTTTCATATCTCTTTTATCTCATCAGCTATGGCTCGTTTGATGTACATAGTATTTTATCCTTAAATATTTAGGAGTATAATACTATAATATATATAAATTACAAGGATGGTTTGGTTAAGATAATTGTGTATTTAAAAATTAACTCGAACTAAAACTGGTAAGATTAAGTCAGTCACTGTGATTTTTCTATCACACTGAGTATTTTATTGGTAGAGCTTTAAACAATATCACCTCAGATTTTTCATATTAACAAATGGTAGTCAAATGTTTCCTCAAAAAGAGCAGACGTAATAACCATCTTTGGCGTATTACACAGACTCTTTTTATGCTACGACTTAACTTCCCAGTAATTTTTACCTCATAACTTTATCCAGTAGCGATTTATAGCTATCCACCACGTCATAGACCACACTATCACTACTTATAGCCTTAAAATGCTCCTTTGCGCAGTGGATTTTTAGATTCTTCGACGCGGCGAAGCTGCATAGAGTTCATAGACCCCTTAGTCTCTGCAACAAAATAAATATGCTTGATATCGCCCTCATAAAACGCGATCGCCCAGTCGGGATTGTATTTTTCCCACAGGTGTGCTTATGTAAAAAGCCACTTGGAAGCTTAACATAAACGGCAACATCCTTGCTTGTATCTAAATCCATTGCAAAAAGCTTTTTCATTAGCCGAATCATATACGACATGATCGTAAAGATGTTTTTGTTTTAACCGCATTTTTGTAAAGCTGACCTTTTATCGTAGTATCCGTAAAAACCGCAGTATCGTATTTTTCACCTAGCGCATTATAGGTAATATGCTGTATAATCGCTGTCGCTTTTTCATCATTTATAAGAGAAGCCGCTTTTACGATAAATTCCTCAGGATTTGATTTAAATTGTTCAAACGTAGTTTGCTTTTATCCCTCTAGAATTTGGATAATAGCTTTTTCTCGTAAGGCCAGTCTCATCTACCAGTTTTTCCTATCAAGTCATATTTGATACTTGAATTTGAGGGCTACTATATGGTTGTAGTTTTGGGCTTCTTCTTTAACAAAAGATTCTCCAGACATCAACTCTTCTCTTGAGCGGATTTGCTCCATTGCTCCAGTTTCGACTCTAAAGCAAATTTCTTTGAAACTTGCAAATTCTTATCTAAAGACTCGATTGCCTTTTTTTACAAGCTCATCTGTATCAAAAGTCGACTACATATACGGATTTTGAGTTGATCTTGTTCCACAGCTCCTTAAATTCAGGCATAGCAAGTTTGTCTTCATCTACTGATAGCTCGACGTTGTTTTTACGCGCATCTTCTGGCATCATCGCTGCCATCATAAACAGAGTCGATAATCGCAATGACGGACTTAGTAAAATTAGCCACTTCATCTGCAAATTTTATTTCTCCGTTAGCCTTATCTTCATAGTACTTATCCGTAAGAGCGCCTTTTTTTATCAATATATCCATTTACAATTAAATCATAGCAAATCGCGCCGCCCATATCGTCGTCAACGACTTGCTCATTACCCTTGTCGTCGCTGATTACTTTGCCGATAAACAATTCTGCGCTAATGGCTCGCGGTCTATCTGCGATAGCCTCAGCAAGCTCACTTTGAAGCCCTTTGGCAAAAACTATCATAGCTTTCGCTAGCGATAACGGTAAGTACGTTTACGTTGTGAACATCGTTTCCCAAGCACATTACTATCCATCACGTTCGCCGTTTTTGATTTACGCAAAGTCTAAGCCCGCGACCGACCTCTTGACGTTTTTCTTGTCTCGCTAGTACTTTTGCTTAAGTGTGCAAATTTGAAATACATTAGGATTATCCCATCCTTCACGAAGCGCAGAGTGCGAAAATATCAAATCTAACCGGGGACTTATTTGGATCTCTATCAAGTAAAAAGTTCTTTATTTTTCATGATAAGATCGTACGCATCGACGTCATCGGTCGTAGTTTCTTTTGCGACCTACTTTAGGATCAATCATATTTCCTTTTTGTCGATAGAAAAATATCCCGCATGCGTGCTTTTAGCTGGGATCAAATCAAGATACTTCAAATAATCATTCTCGTTTGTGTCAATCTGTAAAGTTTTGCGTAATATCTTCGTATTCTTCTTCAAACATATCAGCATAAGCGCCGTTTGTAGACTCTCCGGCTTCACTATATTGCCTATATTTGGCTACTTCATCGATGAAAAATAGCGAAAGCACCTTGATGCCTTTATAAAAAGCTCGCGCTCTCTTTGAATGTGAGAAATAATAGTCTCTCTATCTGTATTCGGCGAAGCTGGTCTTCGCTTACTTTACCGATAACGTCTCCGGCGTAAATTTTAATGCCGTTAAGAAAATTCCCAAAGAGTCGTCACGTCCATCTATTTTTGAGATAATAAATTCTGTTTATACTCCTCTAACTGACCGGAGTTATCATATAGGTTGTATCCCTCGGCTACCGTTTTTGTGATCTTGCGGATACCGCTTACGCCCACAATCAAACTGGATGGTAGCGGTCGGTGCTGATTTTGAGAGATTAATGCTTTCAAGATATATATAACTTTCAGTAGCCGTGCTAGCTGATTCTGTGATGCCTTTGACTGCTATTTTTCTTAACGAGACGTTTATTATATGCCTCCATCGCGTCTAAGCGGTAGATCATATTATAGATACTATCGCTTTTATGCGTTGCAGAGTATCGAAGCGTCATTAGTGGATTAAATTGCTTTAAATTTTCGCTTTGTTTGTTTGCCTTCCACGGATTGGGGCTCATCGATGATTACAATAGGATTTGTCTTTGCTATGATATCGATCGGTCTGCGAGATTTAAACTCGTCTAGTTTCATTGAGATTCGTCTTGCGTCTTTTCCTTTTGCGTTAAACGCTTGAGAATGTATGATCATAACGTTTATAGAGCTATCCGATGCAAACTGATCGATCTGCGTAAGCTGAGCGGAATTATAGATAAAAAGCGAACCTTTTTGCCGTATTCCTCGGCAAAAGTGCTCCTGCGTCATCAAAAATGATTTATACACTCCCTCACGGATAGCGATACTTGGCACGACGATGATAATTTACTCCAGCCGTAGTGCTTATTAAGCTCAAACATCGTCTTGATATAGGTGTAGGTCTCGCCAACACCCGTTTCCATCTCGACCGTTAGATTGTATCTGCCTTCTAGTTTGGTTGATGGCTTTATTTGATTATCTCTTTGTAGTTTTTGTATATTTTCTAAGATGATATTGTCATTTAGCTCAGGTACTATTTTTTGATTGCTCCAACCGGTAAAGTCCTCAAATTCTAGCGTTTGCTGATAACTCCCGTGCCCTTATCTATCATATAAGTTGGCGTTAGATATGGATGCCTGGCAAATACATCGACTACGGCTTTGGCGGCATCTGCTTGAAATCTTTGATGCTTAAATTGCAGTTTCATATCGCTTGCTCCTTATATGACTTTTTACTCTGGTATCAGGTGCGAGCAGTTTAAATATCTCCGCTACATTGATCTTGGACGGACTATTTGCAAAGCTACTATCTCTAAAGACTGCGCGAAGCGGACGTTTCTTTGCGATCTCTTTTATCACGTTCTCAGGGATATTTTCATCAAAAGCAAGCGATCAAATCTCCATCGTTATAATTATGCACCGTGTACTCTCCGATCTTTTTCGCAAGCGTATGGAAGCGACAATGGAAGCCCCATTCTAGCAAGCAACCAAAAAGCAGGTCTAGATCGCTTCTATCAGGTTTTTACGTTTGACTCTAGCGTAGAAAGTAGATCTTGGCTATATTCGCTCGAGCTATAGTAAACATCTCTCATATTTGTATCGTCTAGCTTAAGCACCCTAAAGCCGGTATCTAAATCTTTCAATGCCCTCTTTGTCTTTGTTCTCTTCTGTAATTACTTTCTTACCGGCACGGCGTATGCGCTCTTTTCCTATTTCGCAGATATTTTTTATAGCCCGCTTTATAGGCTTCGTTTGTTTCGTCGCAGAGCTCTGGAAGTTGCACCATGATACGTTTACGATTTCCGCCGTCCTGTGCATTTAGTTGCATTACGGCGTGAGCGGTTGTGGCAGAGCCTGAAAAGAAGTCTAAAAACAATATCATCCTTTTTCAATACCAACTATACAAAAGTCTTTAATTAATGATAATGGTTTAGGAAACGAAAAATGTACCGTTTAGTATAGATTCAACTTCAGCAGTTCCGCTCCTGCTTGAATACTTGGTGTCTATCAAAAAGGCTCCTGATAATTTTTCTCCTCATGACGCATCTTTTTGGACAATTCTAAATTCACCCTGGCTTGACTTCATATCCAATAATTTCAATGTTCATATTTTTAACCGCTTTTTCTTTTTCCCCATCTCCAAAACAAATTGAACTTGATTTTTATAGATTTAGGAGGATAAACTTCAATACAATTACCTTTTTCTCAAGCCCAATATTATAAAAACCATTACCTAATGTTTCATCGGTATATACATAAAATGGATAGTATAAATTAGGACGATTCATTCTGTGGAATGCCTCATTACTATTATAAAGAGGATGGATATTATATCCACCCTTTTTCATCATTATATTTGAAAGTTTTGCTATCATCAAAAAGCATATTTGTAGTAACAGTATTTATATTCTTTGAATACAAAAATTCATGCATTTTTTTCCAATATGACCATAGTCTCTCGCATTAGGGGTTGAGTTAATAACAAAAGTACCGCAATGATTTGACGCCCCAAAAACTTCATCGCAAATTATCTTTTAAACTTTGCCTGTTCGTTATCATCGATACTGATAAAAATCACCCCGTCATCGCTACAACATTTCTTGCAAGCAGTAGTCTTGGATAGATCATAGAGCACCAGTCGGGTGAAAAACGTCCGTTGCTATCCGTATTTTTAAACATGCGGTTGCCATCTTCGTCGGTCTCACCTGATTTATCTGCATACTCATCGCTACTCATCTTAAAATCATCGTTGTAGATAAAGTCGTTTCCGGTGTTATAAGGCGGATCGATATAGATCATCTTTACCTTGCCCAAATAGCTCTCTTGCAAAAAGTTTTAAAACCTCAAGATTATCGCCTTCGATATATCAAATTTCTCCGTCTTGTCCCAATTTACGCTCTCGTCCTTACAAGGCCTGAGCGTCTTTCGTATCGGCTTATTTGCCTCAACGATAGACGCCTTTTTGCCGACCCATGTCAAATTCGCAAGCTTCGTTACCATCAGCAACGTCTTTTTGATAGCATTTGCTTTAGTAGCTCAAAATTACGGCTTTTTATAGACCTTGTTTTTCTGCCATGCTCTTTTTCTTCATCTAGCATTTCCGTGATGCAATTAGGAAACATAGCTCCTATCTTTTCAATATTAAGAGCGGTAATATCTGCGGTCTCCATTTTCATTTTATCCATCATAGTTCCTCCAAATTCTTTTAAGTTTTTTAAGCTCATTATTTATCTGCATCTGTTTATTTAGCTGCTTTTCTTTTGCGAATTCTGGACTCTAATGCCAAATTTGCCTTTGCAAAAAGCTCCTTTTGCTCTGATCTAGCTACGGAATCTTTAAGACTTTCATCTGAAACCATTTTTGCAATGTTTCGCCGGCTATCTGGCGAACTACAGTACTCGTAAGTGCGTCAAGGTTTAATCCTCTAGTTTCAAAAGGCAAATTTGCTTATCTAGCCAATCGCTATAGTAGTATGAATTTACTTTAAAAAGCTATATTTCCAGATAAAGTAGCCTCTTTATAGCTAATACAAGCTTTGTATCTGCCTTGGTACTCTAAGATAAAAAACTATATGATACGGCACCGCTCTATCTATATGGCGCAATAGCTCATCATCTAGGCTTGGGCTCTTTAAAGATACCTCAAACACTTCGATCTCTTTTTACGAGACTGCCGTCTGCAAGGTTGGTAGTTGAGGACGCGATTTTATTGCTCCAAATAATTTTATCTACTTGCTCTATAAATATTTTCTTTAAAGCGGGCGATATCTCTAAATTTCTCATAAAATTTTTTTGTTTTTGGGATTTTTTATATTAAACTCCGTGTTTTTTTGGTAACTCTATAGCCATAGATAGCTCCGTTATTTTATAACCAAAAAGCAGATCAGTTCAAAATCATCTAACCCTGATATAGCAGACATCAAAGCAGAAGTGCCGCCGGCTGAGAACAAACTATCGATATCGCTTTCTTCTTTTTTTATTGATAATAGAACTGATTGCTTCGCTTAATAGCTTTTGACATTTTACTCATATCTTTTCCGTCGTTGGTTTCGTGGTTACATTTCTGACATAAAGGCGAGATAGGCTCTTTCTTCCCTCTGCAAAAGAAGCCTTAAGCTATCTAATATGCTTTTTGGCTCAAGATAATCGCAGATAACGTTGCCTTGTCCCTATATACCATATAAAAAGGATGGATTCTATTTCTGTTGTCGATATTGACGCTATTATTTACATTTTTAAGTATAAAAATAACGCCTTCGGGTAGCTCACTTGTAGCTGGAACAACGGCGTGTAGCCCCTTTGGCTTATTGTCCATATCGCCGTTATTTTTTACGTATTCTAGTAGGTCAAGCCTCAAATTCATTAAGGCCTAAGTCCATAATCGAAAATGCCTGTGGCCATATCCTCGATATCCACTACCTCTTCTTGAAGTTTTTTTAGCTGTTGCTTGCGGTATTCAAGGTTGCCGTTTTCTTCTGGATTTATCAAATCATCATCACCCGTAGAGGTCATGATGGAAATTTTCATTCTAGTTTCGACGCGTGCTTTTAAAGTATATACTCATCCAAATCCATATCCGGCCAGAAATTTATCAGCTGAATAACTTCGTTTTTACTTCCTATGCGGTCTATGCGACCAAATCTTTTGAATAATACGGACTGGATTCCAATGAATATCATAATTGACAAGATAGTCGCAATCTTGCGATTACGGCCCTCAGATATACAATCTGTGGCAATTAGTATATCTATTTGCGTTTTATCGTTAGGCATTAGAAGGTCTTTGCCTTTAGATAAAGGCGAAAAGCATGTTAATACGTTATTTAATGTGGCTTTCAAATCCTTTAATGGTCGTTTTTGCCATCAATAGATCCGGTAATGACCGCCGTATCAAGGCCATATTTTTCTTTGATAAAGCTACTGACATTATCATATAAGTACTCTGCCGTATCCGAAAATGCCGAAAAGATCAAGACCTTTTTGTTGTTATGATTGATAGGGTTTTCAATTTTTGTGGAGATAAGCCTAAATAGCTCTTGTAGCTTGCTATCATGCTCAGGAGTAATATCGCTTATCATATTATCAAGAAGCCCTAGTATCTCTGCATCTTTAGTAAGTTCGGTCTTCCATGTTTTTATAATCCATATCAACAAGATTGATTTTAACCTTTTTGCCCACAGTGAAAAACTCGGTATTTCCATCGTCCATATCAAATTCGTCATCTGAAGTCTCAAATATATCTATATCGGTAGCACCATTTGCTTCAAATGCATCTATCGCATCAACCGTAGTATCTATATAAGATTTTATTCTTTGCAAGGTTAGTCTGAAAAAGATTTATGGAGCTTTCTAGGCGTTTTAGTAGATTAATGCTCATGAGGCTTTTCTAATGCCTTTTTCGCGGCCTGCTGGGTTAGCTCATCGCCTTTATTGTGCGTTAAGTCGATATATTTTTGTACTCTACTTGGAAAAATATAATTTGAAGGCGTGTATATACATAGCGATAGCATCATGAGATGCTCATAAATGTGATTATAGTTTATGGCCGTGCTTATATCCAAGCTGCGGCCTAAGCAACAGGCTATTTCTCTCTGGGGATTACCGACTTCTGCCGTGTCATAATATTTTTCAATATGTTTTCTAGAGCGAGCAATAGTCACGCTATCAAAAAGCTCAAAAAATCAAAAATCCAAATTCGCAATAATTGATCTGTGGTCCTTTGCTCAGGATCAAGCTTGCTCAAGCGCTAAATGCTCTTTGAGCTTGCTTGAAAATTTCATCTATTGTTTTATCGGTATCTAGTTTTTTGTTTATGTATTCAGAATCGCCCTCGTAGGCGATGGCTAGCTGATTTTTTAAATCGATAAAGCGATTATTTACAGGAGTTGCAGATAGCATCAAAACCTTTGTCTTAACGCCGGCTTTTTACGATCTTATCCATTAATTTTATATACCTGACCTTTCTTTTGTATTAGAGTGAGTGCCGTTGCCGTTGCGGAAGTTGTGGGATTCGTCAATCACTACTAGGTCACAATTTCCCCAGTTTAAGCGATCTAAATCTAGGGCCGTTAGAAAAAGCCTTTGCGATCTTGATAGATCGGTGTGAAATAAAAATATCGTAATTTAACCCTATCTACGGCAATCGGGTTGTTTATATAGTTATCTTTATATGTGTTCCAGTTTTCTGCTAATTTCTTTGGACATAGCACGAGAACGCTTTTTGTTTCTATTTTTCATAGTACTTAACGACAGCCAACGCAGTAAAGGTTTTGCCAAGACCTACGCTATCGGCAAGGATACATCCGTTATATCGTTCTAGCTTAGAGATGATGGCAAGGACCGCATCTTTTTGAAAATCATATAACATGTTCCAAATTTACTTTGTTTAAAGCCTGTGGCCTCATTTGGAAGCTCATCTTCGGAAATATCATTAAGAAACTCGCTAAAAATATGATACAAGGTCATAAAGTAGATAAATTCTGGAGGATTTTCATTGTATGCAGCAGTGATATTTTTCAATGACCGCGTCAGTAACATCTTGTAGCTTTTCCTTATCACACCATAATGTTTCAAAAAGCTTAATATAGGAGTCGTGGAAGTGACCTCATCAAATCTATTTACCATGTTATATCTATTATTTCCACGCTCGCATCCAATGTCTATCGTTGTGAAATCCATTTAAAGGCAAATATACGACTTGCATTTCTTTGTTTGTTATGGTGGCAAACCCTATCATGCCTTCGTCTGTCGTGTTAGACCTAAATTTGGCTTTTTTCCTAATCCACTCAGCGCACTCTTTAGCAATTGATTTTTGCGTCATTTCATTGCGTAGTTTTAACTCAAATTCCGTACCGTAAAGGCTATTTTTCTCGGTTTTAATCTTGGAATATAAAATTCACGCTTTTGTTTTTCTGTTTTTTCGGTTACAAATGTAGGTGAAGTAAAAATGAAACGACATTCATCTACCGAATCTAACTGCTTTTTTAGTTCTTGGTAAGCATATATAGAAAAATAAGATGCTACGATAGATATCTTGCTGCCTTTTTCGATGGCGGCCTTGAAATCGTCTCCAACAATACTATTGATGTTGTCAAAAACTTGCATAAATTACTCCAAAAACTGTATATGAATGTGAATATAGCATAGTCGTTATTTTTAACATTATTGTTTATGGAATACAAAAATATCCAAAACAATATCAATAAATTGTATTGCAAATAAAGCCAACTATTAATTCTGATATTTATTTAAAGTACTTACTGCATACTTGTTGGTTAAATTTAAACTTTAAAATCTAATATTTGCCTCTAACCACAATTTCTTTTTTTAAATCCAAGTATAATAATCCTCTTGCCAGCCAATAATCAAGCGGATTAAAATCGCTATACTCTTTTTCATAGTCTATAATACTCTATGCCTAGTAGTCATAACACTCAAGCTCTTTTAGTGCTAGCCTTATCTCTTTTTGTTCAATATGCTCATACCCTAAAAAGCTTATCGCGCGCATTAGTATCTCTCTTATACATTTCCTATCGTCTGCTAGATTCTAGTGCCGTGCTTTTTAAAACAGCTATGACATTTTTATAAATACACCTTTATAATAAGCCGCACTTAAGGCCTGAAGTAGCATTATCTTTGCCTTGTCAATAACTTTATTTTCATAGAAAAATTTTCTGCTATTTTTATGCATATTAGCGTATCTGTTTCAAAGTACATTCGTTATCCCAAAGGCCAAATTCGCTTGATATTTTTATGCAAACATATTTTTCTTCTACACTGCAGTCATTATAGGTATAAATTCAGCATCAGGTCTTAAAAACCACTCAAATTTTTCAACTTTTGCATTTTTGCAGATGACGTAAGTTTGCCAGCTTCTCATAGAAGCTCTTATAGCGTAGTTAAATAGCTTGTGCTCGAGTTTTTACGAAGTAGCATTTTGCTTTTTAGTGGGATTATCTTCACTACTTCGCTTTTTGAAATTTGGTCCGCGATCTCTTTGTAGTATGAGAGTGGTTTTATCTCGCTTTTGATATATCTTTCTGCCTCATTGGCCACAACGAAAAAGTTCTTCTTTTGTTGTGGCGGTTTTATCGAGTTTTTGAAAACTTCTCGAGCCCATTTATGAAAGCTTATGTGTAAAAAGATCATCCTCTAGTTCATATACTGCCCAAATATCTCGGCGCTTTTGTTCTTTTTGCATGAGCTTAAATATAGCAGCTGCGCCAGCTATGCCGTTTTCAGACCTACCGCACATCGTGCAGTATATCCATCTTGTGCAGACAAAGCATTGATTTGTCGAGTCGTTTAACAAGTGACCAAGCATATCGCTTTGCTTGCTTCTCTTTCCCAGCCTCAAATAGCTCTTTTTATATGTTTGATCTTTTTCATCGCCACTCCTTTTTGGGACGAATTCTAAAGTAAAAAGCAGACATTTTTATTCCTATTTTGTTGATATAATTTTTGTAAAAGGATATTAAAAAGCAAAGATATTTTTTGACGATATATTAAAAATAAAATTTCAAGGCATAATAAATGACACTATCTAAATCCTCTACGTCCGCGGTCTTCAGTGTGAAAAGAGCTTGTGGCTTAAAAAGAAAAGACCCGGGGTTTTGCAAGCTCCAGATGATGGCGCGCAAGCTGTATTTTGACACCGGCACATCGGTGGGTGAGGCTAGCCTGTGAGCTTTTCAGCGGCGGCGAGAGGATGAGAGTACACGGGCGATTTTAACGCGCAAATGGCAAAAAAACAAAGAGCTTATAGAGCTAGGCACAAAGGTGATCTACGAGGCTACTTTTTGCTTTGACGGCATCCTTGTGATGGTCGATATCCTCTGTATCGGCAAGGATGGCCTCATCATCAACGAAGTAAAGAGCTCAACATCGGTAAAGAGGTCTATATCGATGATGCAAGTATCCAGCACTACGTCATTAGCTCGCTTGGCTACAAGGTAAGTGCCGTAAATATCATCCACATAGATAATAGCTACGTAAGAGGCGAGAAACTCGAGCTTGATAAGTTTTTTTCGCACTGAAGACGTAACTGAGCAGGTAAAGCAAAAACAAGCAGATATCCCTCAAATTTTTAAGCAAATTTGATGGAAATTCTTAGCAAAGACGTTGAGCCAGATATTGATATCGGCCCTCACTGCTCAAACCCTTATAATTGCGACGCTTGGGAGTACTGCTGGCGCGAGCAGCTAGTATACCAGAGTATAGCGTCTTTAACATATCTAGGCTCAGAAACGATAAGAAATTTGACCTTTACAAAAATGGCGTGGTTAAATTTGAAGATATCAAAAGATCTAGATAAATTTAACGCCTCTCAGCAGATACAAATCCGCTCGAGCTCTCACAAGAAGAGATCATGAGACAAGGATGCCATAAAGGAGTTTTTAAAGACAACAGCTATCCGCTCTACCACCTTGACTTTGAGACATTTCAGCAGGCGGTGCCTGAGTTTGTGGGGCTTAGTCCATACGAGCAGATACCTTTTTCAGTTTTTCTATCCACAAAGAGGACGGCAAAGAGTGCAGAGCATTTTGAGTTTTTAGCCGATGTCGGAGCCGATCCTGAGATATGAGCTGGCGCTAGGGTGATCAAAGTTATCCCACAGAACGCCTGCGTGCTGAGCATAATATGAGCTTTGAAAAAGGGTGATAAGACGTCTTGCTGAAAGGTATCCGCAAATTCAAACGAGCTTATGGCAATACGACAACATAAAAAGACCTGATGGCGCCATTTGCTGCGCGCTACTACCACCCAAAAATGCAAAAGCTACTCTATAAAGTATGTCTTGCCGGCGCTCGTGCCTGAGTTTGAGTCGGCATACAGGGATCCGGTGATCCCTAGCATGCGGCGAAGCGATGCGGGCATACGAAGCCATGACGCATATGTCAGCAGATGAGCGCAAGGCCTATAAAAGGCACTTTGGCATACTGCAAGCTAGACACGTTAGCCATGGTTAAGGTTTTTAGAAAAACTGCGCGAAGTAGCAAAATAGACAAAAAGTGTCTGCTTTACCGGCTATAATGCCAAAAGCATTTAAAAGCCATAGGAGACAACATGGACACTGAGATAAATTTAAGTCATTGCAGAAGCAATACTTCAAGCAAAGAGATCATCAAAAACGCAGACGCCATAGTCATCACAGCAGGTGCAGGCATGGGTGTGGATAGTGGATTGCCTGATTTTCGTGGAGATCAGGGCTTTTTGGAAGAGCATATCCGCCGCTAAAAGATAAGGATCTAGAGCTTTACTGATATAGCAAATCCGCAGTGGTTTTTGATGATCCAAAAGCTAGCTTGGGCATTTTACGGTCACAGACTAAAAACTATACAACAAGACCGAGCCTCACGCTGGATTTGCCATGCTAAAAGAGCTTTGCGCGCAGAAAAATAAACTACTTCATCTGCACCTCAAACGTTGATGGACACTTTGCCAAGGCTGGATTTAGCAGGGATAAAAGTACAGTTCATGGCTCCATTCACTACGCTCAGTGTATCACGACGACGATGGGACGATATGGAAGATGGATGAGGTAGCACCCTAGTAGATGAGGAGAAGGGTATCGCCACAAAGATGCCAGTTTGCCCTGAGTGTGGATGCGTGGGCCAGTCCAAATATCATGATGTTTTACGATCACGAGTTTAATCCAAAAGAACCTGGGCGCGTGACGCAAAGATATGAAGCGTGGCTAAGTGAAAATGAAAACTCAAAGATGGCCATCATAGAAATGAGGCGCAGGCCTAGCGGTGCCAACCATCAGAAAGCACGGCGAGGCGCTGGTGAAACGCTTTTAAAAATGCGACACTTATCCGCATAAACCCAGCAGATAGTAGCCTAAACCCACAGCTTGGCGTCAGTATAAAAAGCTGGTGGTCCAGAAGCGCTAAATCAAATTTCTATAGCAGGAGACGAAAATGGAGCACACCAGCATCTTTGAAACTTGGTATAAAAATGATAGTGGCGAGTCGAAGCACATGGCTATATTTAGGGCAAAGCAGGACATATACATGCTTAGTCAGAGCATATCTGACAAGCTCTTGGCACTACTTGAAGATGCAAAGGGCATCGAGATGGACTAAAATCTCTAAAGATATGCCACTTGATGCTGTGATCAGCTTTTGCTTGGAGCAGATAAGAGATACGCTTTGCGAGGAGTGTAAATTTAATGCGATCATCACTGATGATCTAGACTATGTCGATGAGCGGATCATTGATATAAAAGCGACTATAAAATACTAAAAATTAGACGATATAGATATAGATATCAAATTACACAAAGGAGAGGATGGAATAAAAGTCAGAAAAAAGAGGACTTTGAAAATCTGTTTGTGCAGATGAATAAAAGACTACATGACAGCAAAAGGTCAGAGGCAGACAGGCAAAGAGCCATGGTGCAAAGCGACTATAATATATTTACTTTGTTTCATGGTTTTAGCGATGAAGTGAAGTCCCTCACATTTCACTAGCTTTCATAGCAGTCAAATGGCGATCACTACAAGGGTGATCTATTTTTAAAGCTATTTTTTAGAGACGTGTGGCATAGATGACTTTTAGTATAGATACGAGCAGGGCGACCGTTTTTAAAGAGTTTAAGCATATAGATATCTACATAAGCGACGGCAAGAAGCATATCATCTTAGAAAAATAAAGTATATGCAAAAAGACCAACCTACGCAGATAGCAAGATATATTGAAACTATTATTCAAAATAAAGATGCTGAAGATAAGGATATATATGTTTATATCTGCACCCAGATAGCAAACTCCCAGATAATCAAAGCTTTGGCGACTATCATACTAGACTACTAGGAGAAAAATCATCTATAAATTCTAAAGTCATTAGCTACGGCAATGAATTACCCCAGAGTGGATAGATAAGTGCAAAAATGAGGGTGTCAAATATAACTGACCTAAATGTGTTTTTATCACAATACAAGGATGTGATAGAGATGATTTATAATAGATACAAAAAGGATAGATAAGATGGAAACAACAAATTGGTGGAAAATACTAGAAAACTATACTGCGGTGTCGGAGATAGCAAATAACTATCAAGAGACGAGAAAAGAAAATAATAGATGAATAAAAATGTAAAGACATTTTAGAAAATGACTTAAAAGATAAATATAGTATTGAATTAAATAGTGTAGCTTACAGACCTATAGTAATAAAGAATACAACATCTCAAGATAAAAATGGAAAAATCGCACTTCACAGTCAAATTCAAAAATCAAGCACGTATTCTATGCCATTTGTCGGCTTTCGCAGAAGTAGAGTCTAGTAAAAATGAAATAAAGCTATATTTTAAAGATCCAGAAATAACACAACTCAAGAACAAACCAACAGAACATTTTTGGCTTATAGTGACAAATTACTAAAGAAGATATTTGTGAAAATATAATAGAAGATAAAGCTTAGTCCGGAAGATTTTTGCAGGGGACAATAAAAGGCATTTTAGAACAGTTTGAGAAATATAACTTAGTCGAAAGAAAACAAACTAACCCTAAATACTTAGTGGCTCTATGCCACTAAAATTCAAATTGAGAAAGAATACTATCAAAATAAGACATACAAAAGTCCAAAAGCCAAGTATCATCTCAAAAATAAAAAGGAGATGAGATGAAAATTCTGACAGACTTGTTACATTTTATTTACTACGTGCAGTGCTTTATTACGGGCTGTTTGACAAAGTAAATGGACGTACAGCTGATAGGGCTATAGGGCCTTGGCTATGGCGAGGAGCAGATAAAAGCGATGGGCGGTATGTCCATTTCTTAAAAGAGCTAAAAGAAAAAGGCATGATGATATCTTAAAAATATGCCAAAATTTTCCTGCTGTGCTAGATAAAAACCTAAAAATGATTAGCGAAAAAGTTAAATTTGGATGAGACGCAAAAAGCAAATTTACGGGCTTTTTGGTCGTCGTATTAAACTCAAGAGCGCTTGAAAACACTATTGGCAAGATCGAAGATATGCACAATAGTGATTTTAATAAAATGATCGCCATTATCTTGAGTACCCGCAACGTGCTGTAAATAATGCACTAAAACATGATGGGAGTTGATGAGGCTCAGGACTACTTGTGATATTGAGCCACGAAGATACTTTGTTGCAAATATGGCTTTTATAAGTGGTGACTTTGCTTTTGGAGATATTTGAAAACAAAAACTATTTCAATCAGAATTTTCTCTAGAAAGCATAGTGCCTTTGGCAAGGGCGATCTAAGAGCTGTGACTATGGACACATAAAGGACGAGCTAGCTCTTACACTTGAGTATCTAAAAACGCCATTAGCACAAAAAGGCATGGGGTAAATATCTTGCTTTATGGACCTGCTGGCACTGGCAAAACAGAGATTTGACAAAGCTGGTAGCAAAAAGAGATCCGAGCTTAAGCTTTTTGAGTGGCATATAATAAATTTGAAAACAACAAAAGGGCTACAAATAGGTACCTCGCCTACACACTGGCTCAAAATGTCTTATCTGATAATATTTTTATTAGTGTATGACGAGGCTGAGGGATATATTTAGCCTGAGATAATGGCATCATGACAAACAAGGCCGCTATAAATAGAGCCCTTGAAAACAATAAAATAGCAACCATATGGATAACAAATAAAGTGCAAGATATGGACGAGGCTGTTTTAAGACGCTTTGATATAGCTATAGTTACCTATCCCAGATGAAAACACGCAAAAAGGATAATAGAAATACTCAAACGGCCTTAGCACAAATGAGAGCATAAAAAGGCTTTTTAGGCTACACTTCTCTCGCCAGCTGTAATACAAAAAGGCGACCAAAGTGGCGTTAAGCTTAGATACAGTTGACAAGCAAAAGGCGTTTGAAATGGTGATGAGATAACACGCTAAAGTCGCAAGGACATAGCAAAGATAAAAGCGCTGATCAAGGTCTATCTTTGCTGCAAAGCTACAATGTAGGAATGACAAACGCAAGCACCGATCTTGACAGGCTAACTCACGGCATAAAAGAGGCTGTAATGCTGGGATATGTATATACGGCGCAGCTGGTACTGGCAAGAGTGCCTATGCTAAAGTGCAGCAAAGTCACTAAATAAGCCACTTGTTCTATCAAGCGATCTAATAAAATTCATATATCGGTGAAACAGAAAAAATATAGCGCAGGCCTTTAAAGAGGCTAGAAAAAAGGTGCTGTTCTTGTTTTTGATGAGGTCGATAGCTTTTTACAAGATAGAAGTAGTGCGGTTAGAAACTGGGAGGTAAGCCAGGGTAAATGAGATGCTCGTGCAGATGGAGAATTTTGAGGGCATGTTATCGCTACGACAAACTTTGCTTGACAGGCTTGATGAGTGCGAGTATCAGGCGTTTTGATATGAAGATAGAATCTAGCTATCTAAAAAGCGACAAGCGCTCACTCTTTTTAAAAAGAGTGTGAGTACGAGGACTAAAAAGCTAGCAGTAGCGATCTAAAAACTTGTTGGCTCATTCGCCTTTTTAACGCCTGGAGACTTTGCGGCTGTGCTAAGAGCAAATAAATTGAGTCCGCTAGCAGATGCGAGCAGATTTGCAAATCGCCCTAAATGACGAGATCAGATATAAAAAGATAGAAAACGAAAGAAGAGTTGGGTTTTAAAAATGTGATCTTTAGTTATAAAAATTATAAGTCAAAAAGTAATCTAGGTTTATATAAACTTTTAGAAAAATGCTTTAAAACATTTTAAAAGGAGATAATTGCAATGGAAGCAAAAACAACTATTAGAAGAATGTTAAGTGGTAACTTTATTCATGTGCCAAACTATCAGAAGCTTACTCGTGGGATAAAAGATAAAGCAAGTTAAGCAATTTTTTTGATTGATTTAGATGACTATATAGATAGTGGCTCTACTACTCCGTATTATTTCGGACATTTTTCTTTTTGAGCAAAAAGTGAAGATTTATACAACATAATTGATGGACAGCAACGTTTAACTACAATTGAAATTTTTCTCTCATCAGTATTTAAAAGACTGGCAAATATCAGATCTTTAACAGAGGATGATAAAGAAATAAAAAGAAGACGATAAAGAAATAAAAAGAAGATGTGATAAAGAGAAATAGCAAATATAGATTTTCTACCGTCGAATATGATAATCCATTTTTTAAGGACTATGTAATTGATCAAAAAGATATTTCAAGAGAAAGTCTAGAAACGTTATCAGCTGTTAGAATTATGGGAAAGCTTTTTGATTATTTTGAAGATGAACTAAAATTAAAAGATGAAATAAGCTGCATAAAATATATAGAATGTATAACTAATTCAGCTTTGCACAACACACATTGTAAATGAGGGGCTGAAGCTATCCAAATGTTTATATTTCAAAAACAATAGAGGAAAAAGACCCTACAAAACTTGAGATTGTAAAAGCGCAATTCATGTATGAATGGATTTCAAATATCAATCAAGAAGAAAAAATCAGAAAAATAAAAAGAGCTTCAAGAGAGATTTGAACATATTTATAAGTCTATATCGGTTATTGAAAATAATCTTAGCGAAGATGATGTTTTTACTATATGCTCTGCGGGTTTCTTTTAATACACTTAATATTGATGTTTCTATGGAAAAATTGAAAAAGAGCTTAAAACAAGGATACTTACATAAATTTTATAATGAAATTTACACTTGAGCTAGAAAAATAGTTTTGAAAGTTTAAAACCGTTTTTACCGAAAAAGAAAAATTTATGAGATTTATTCTTTGGCTACTTTAGGAAAAACACAAATGATGCCATTTGTAATAAAGTCATATAAGTATAAGATATCAGATGAAGATAAAAGCAAAGGTTATTTTGCTGAGCTAGAATCACTTGTTGTAAGACATAGAATAATTGGAACAAGAGCTCATCTTGAAGATAGAATAAAACGAAGTTTATATAGAATTCTACAGAAAAATAAAGATATAAGTCAAATTATTGATCATATTAGATGGATAGAAGCAGATGAGAATAACTGGTGGTGGTATTATTATTGGTCTGATGCAAAATTTAAAAGAGGCATTGCAAGGAGCCCCTATATCATAAAATAGCAAAAACATATTCTTTGGAAATATGAAAATTATCTAATATCACAAGAAAAACAAGGCTACGGATTTATGCAAATGGAGCAGATCGCAAGCCCTGAATTAGAGCATATTGCCACAAACTCCTTCAGACGGAACTCCTGTTGCCAGAGGATATTGTGAATACGATGACATTAAAAATATGTATTTAGACTGCATTGGTAACTGATCTTTTGATCTCAAAATCCCATAATTGCTCAATCGGAAATGTTTCATTTGCGGACAAACTAAGCTCTTATAACGTTTTTAGCTCAACAAAGAGAGATAAAGGAAATAGCAAAAAGATAAGTGGGATAAGGATGCCATCAAAAACGTCACGATAAAAATAGTGAATTTGTGGTAGATATAGATATACGATGACTTTTTAAATGAAATAAAAATATCTTTTAAATATTTTATTTCATTATTTTGATTTAATAGTCTATTATCTCATCAAAAACTCATCCTCTACCTTTTTCAAAGCTCACATTTAGCCCGTAAAATCTTGCTTTATCGACCTCATCCTTTGATAAATTTATCTTTGCAAACTCAAAGTCGCTTATCACTAGCACGTCTGTATTTTTGAAAATTTTCATCATTCATAAGCGCAAGTTTGCTAGGCAGGACATTTTCTAAGTCTCTGCCAAGCCTTACGCCATCAAATTCGGCTATTTTTCACTTCTCTTTTGCACGATAACGCAGAGCATATCTTCTATAAAGCCTTTTGTAAAAAGGCACCATCTCCTTATGACGTGTATCTTGAAAGGATCTGAGCTAATGCAAACACAAAGAGGCATTTTTGTTATCTCTTGCTAAAGCAGTCACGACCGCATCACGCTCGATTAGTAAATTACATCTACTGCAAAATATCCAAACCCTAATAGACACATCCGAGCTTATAGATGATGAGATCTGGCTTTATATTGCTTATAGCTTTGCTAAGCCCATCTTTTATATTTTGTAGATATTGTTCTTTTGTGGTATTTGGCAAGACAGAGTCACAATAGACATTATCTAATTTAGGGCATATATCCTTAGCAACTTCATAGCCTCTTGTGTAGATCTCATAGACCCAAAGGCTCTTTATCATCTTTCGCTAGCTCAAAGACGCCTTCGCTTTTTGCTACCAAAAGTCTACATATAAAATTTTTCAAGGTCTGGCCTGTCTTTGTGAGCTTTTATAACGCTTAGCGCTATATCGTTATATGGGGCTTTTACTGCACCAGAGTTTTTCGTGGAGTATCCAAAGCCACCACGAGCGTTTATGGCAAAGCCTAGCTCAAGCGCCAGCTTGCACGCATGTAAAGTCCCTTCTGCACATCGCTTTATATGCGTCCAAAACACCCCTTGCGATCATGTTTAGTGGTACATATTTTGATATCATAAGCCCAGTTATTTGCTGAGCAGATTCATAGTCTTTTGTATAGTTTTGATAAATAATCCTTGCTATGGAAACTATCTAGATCTATAAAAGCTTTGAGTGGGTATTTGTCTAAAAACGGGTGATAAAATTTCTTTATAACTTTTTGGCAAAATGTTATATTCAAAATCAAACCAAGAGGTCAAAAACTGTTACGAATATACATATTGTCAAAGTCTTTCAAAGGTACTTGCCTCTCTAACGCCCTTTGGCAGATATATATTGTAGTCATCAGAGCTTACAATAGGCATCCAAATGAGCTTCTCGTTGAGCGCAGACTTATTTTTCCCTTTTTTGTAGTATAGCTGTGGCTCAAAATGCCAACATATATCATCAATAGATAAAATTTCTTCTATAGTTATTGAGGGCGCTATGCATCTTGGTGAGTATGATAGAACAGTCAAAGCCATGTGGTCGCCCGTCATAGCATAGCTCCATACCACTAAGATCATTAGCATTTTCAAAGTAAAAGTCCTGTAGCTCAACAGAGAGAATTTCCTCCTCGTAGTCTTTCATATAAAAACTAACCTCGCAGACAATGTCTATCATATCTTTATCATGGTCAAGATATGTCTTAAAAAGCTCCTTAATGCGCATATACTCTGCTGTCATCTCGCGCTGTATCTCAAGAAGCTTTTGATCAAAAAGCTATCAAAAGCTCTTTTTCTTCTTTGGTGCAAACCATTTTTTACCTCCTAGATACTTTTTAAGAGGATATTAGAAGAGTTAAAGACATAAAAATGTCTGCTTTTGGATATTTTATAGACAAATTTTGTCCAAATACTTTATTTACAATAAAAGATGGGGAGTAAAAATGAGCGAACAAGAAAATTTGGCAAGAGTATGATGAGTTTTCTTTTTAGCGCAGGCTAAGTCAAGCTATGACTACGTAAATAACGCAAATTACATGAAATATAGCAATACGAAAATGTCAAAAAGATTTCTACAGGCAAGCTGTCAATGCGCTAAATAATGCGTATGATGTCGTTACTGAGACTAAATTTATACTGCAAAATCTAAAAACGATTTTGGCTGTGAGAGCTGAATTTATAAAAGAGATATGCTTAGCAAATTTTAAATATAGAAATGACGCCATACGAGCATCAAGAGGTGGCTAAAATGATAGAGAGCTATAGCTCTATCACTTGATAAAATGGCTCTTTTGCACCACTACTTGCAGAGTTATAAACGTTTAACTCCGTTTAAAATATCCATGAGATTTTTGGCTCGTGTATATGCCCACAAAGGATGATCTTTGCCTTTAAAAGATTATTTTTAATAAGCCTTGCAAGCTCTATCTCTCCGTGATCTTTGTCATTTTTGCTAATGCTCGTATTTGTCTTTCACCGGCGGAACGTGGGTCAGTAAGATATCACACTCCAGCAAATCCAAGCAGATCATCACACAAGTAAGGCACGCACCCAGATTAACGCCGTTTATAGTTTTTATAGTGCCATCAGAGTATATGCCACTTATGGAATTTAGCCAAGATGCTGGTGTGTCGTGGTTGCCAGAACATACAAATACCGGCTTTTTAAAAGCTTTTTAGCCACAAAGTAGTTTGCTCTTTTTTTCTTGCGCGCTCTCTTTGTATATCACCGCTAAAACAAAAAAATATCAATTTGTCTTGAAGGGCTAAAAATATAGTCAAAATAGCCAGCGCCAAAGTGCAAATCGCTAGCGTGAAAAAGTTTTAAGCCGCTCATTTGTTTTTAATCCCCAAGTAAATTGTGCGATCAAATTACCACCATATCTTTTGTTTTGACTCGCTTTGAGCAATGAACAGTGCAAGTGTAACAAGGGCGTTGTCGTTTATCCTCAGCTCGCCACTACTTTTTAAAAAGAAGCTTGCACTTTGATAAAAAAACAAGATAAATATAAATGATCCGATGCGTTTGTTGCCGTCGCTAAATGGGTGGTCTTTGATGATGTAGTAGATCAAATTGCCGCTTTTTCTTGCGGGCTTGCTAAAAGATCACGTCCGCCAAAGGTCTGATATATATTTTTATTATCCCTTCAAATTCGCTCGCCTTTTTGAACGCCAAAGATATTTGACGCCTCGCCCTTTTTTATAAGCTCTTTTTTAGCTCATCCACTGCCGTTAGCGCCTCGTCATATTCAAGGATAAAGTACTTTCGCCCACATCGCTTTTGTAAAGACCAAGTGAGCCATCATCAAATTTTTGCAGTAGCGACCAGCTCTTTTGTAGTATCTAATAAGCTCTAGCGTCTCTTTATCGTTGCTGTTCATGGCTTTAGAGTTTATCTCTTTTAGATACTCGCTGACATCTTTTTTGACCTCATCAGCTAGCTCTTTTGGCTCAAGCACCTTGATAAATGGCAGGTAGTAGTATATGAGCGGTTTTATCTCCATTATGTGGGTAAAATTCTATCTCTATCTCGACTGAGCCGTCGCTATCTTGACCAGTTATGCGGCTGCTTTGCGTGTGGTTTTCGCTCGAAGTATTTTTGCCACTTCTGGCGCTAGTAGTAGTCTTGCTATTTTTGGGGCTTCCACGTTGCCCAGGCCGAGTTCATTGCCTTTACACGCTCATCTAGCTCGCCACTTAGTTCAAATGTATCCCCACTACGCTTTATATCTTTTATGCTCTTTAGGTGAAAATTTCTTCGATATGTACCCTTTTTGCTATCAAGCAAGAGCAGATACCAAAATCCCTCAAAAGTGCTAGCTTTAGAGGCTTTTACAAGAAACTCAAAGCCGTTATACGTGCATGTTATCTCCGCTTTTTCTCTTATAGCATCCTCAAGCGTTTGAAAATTTACAAGATCATCCTCGCTTAGCTTTTTCGTTGTTTATGTTTGTCAGTATCAGGGTGGTTTAGCCGCTGAGAAATTTGCTCTAGTAGGACGTGAGCCTTGCTGTAAGTGAGCCCATGTTTTTGCCACGTTGTCAGGATATTTAGCACCACTCTATCATCGCCGTTTAGTCCGTCGCTCGCGCCCTCGTCGTTTTAAGCTCCAGTAGTGCCCCTTTTTGACGGCACCATACTCTCTTAGCGTGTCGTAAAGGTCGCGCTGGATGGTCTTTGAGGTCACTCAAGCATGGCTGTTAGCTCTTTTTATCGTGTGCGGTCTCTCTCTTAGCTTTTAGGGCTATCGTATTTATGCGTTCCGATTGCTGTTTTCTTGTTTTGGTTATGATGGGTTTCATTTGGCCTCCTAGTTTGGGGATTATATCCAAATTAGGGACTATAAGATGTCTTTTTCTAGCATAATATCTGCCTAAGACCATCTAACGCGCCACATTTTAGACTTATGCCGATATACTGCGAAATGTAGTTATCTCTTGGGTTTATGCGGATAAGAGTTGCTTTTTGGAGCGTTTAACGAATTTCTCACCAAAATTTCTAATTGTTGGCACCGCAAACCCAGCGCCCAGCTCTATGAGCACAAAGCGGCTATTTTTTTGTTTTGCTCCAGCCACGCTTCATATCTTCTATACTGCTCGTTTATGCGCATTGTATTTACCATCCAATCGTAAAACATCACGATATTTGGGCGGCTCACACAGCCACACTCTGGGCAAACTGGCATATCTAAAGCGACAAATTTCTCTTCATCTACTCTTATATCGCTACAAGTCTGCCATATAGTGCCATCACGCTTGTGAATACACTGAGGTAGTGGATCGAGCCGTGGCACTCATCAAATTTCTATCTTCGCTAAAGCCGGCTTTTTGAAAGTGACCATCGACGTTTGAAGTATAGACGAAGTAGTTGTCGTTTTTGCTTTTTACAAGATCTAAAAGTAATCCAAATCCCTCGTGAGGTTCTGTCTTTTTGTATAAACTCGTAGCCTATGCCCGTAAAAATGCCCATGCTAGTTTTTGGGTCGTCTAAAAACCACTGCGGATTTGCCATATCTTCAAAGCTTAAATTTTTCTCCCTTAAAAGTGGATAGGCTCTCCAAAACCCTAGATCTCCCCTAAAAATCAGGCAACCCACTATCCACACCCATGCCCAGCACCTGCTGCTATGATGATCGCATCGGCCTCTGCGATGATCTTTTGATCCTATCTATCTTCTCTTGCATTTTGATCCTTTTTTGTAAGAAATTTTTGGTAATTGTAGTGATAAGACTAGACATTTTTGTGTCCGCTCTCTTTTTGGTAAAAATAGTGAAAAATTACATAGGAGAGGAAAATATGATAGAGAAATTAACGCTTAGAACAAGAGCATATATTTTAACAGACAAGAGATTTGAGAATTTCTATATCTAATCCCGGTGACTGGTTTTATACTGAAAAAGACGACGAGAAGGTGATTGTAAAAAAAGTATTTCAAAAAGAGCCGATAAGAAATATAGGCTATTATTAAAAAGAAATATTGGAAAAAGTTAAAAATAATGTCAATGTAATTATTGGTTGCATTGATGATGATAAATTTATAGGCTTGAGCTTGAGATAAAAGAAAATTTGATGCTGATATGGAGTGCTTTTTAATGATAAATTGAGAATTTGTAAAAATAAAGATAGTGTAACAGTAGCACAAAAAGATATGATTGACTTAAATATCGAGATCATTTACTGATTATGCCGATAACGATAGAAGAATAAATAGCCTAGCTACTGCGGATAGAATAGAAGGTTTTGGCGGAAGAGATGGATTTTCAAAATTGGTATAACAATCAAGAGAAAAAAATGCTGCTATTGCGGCGTTGAAGAAGCAGACCTAAAAAAATATTTTTCATAGCAAAAACACACAATATGAAGATGCTAGACAAAGAGGAAAAATTTCTTTAGAAGTTGAGCGAGTGATAACAGCGCCAGAAAATAAATATTCAAAAGATAATTGTCGTTTGGCTTGTTATATTTGTAATAATGCAAAAAAAGCGATTTTTATCGGCTGAGAGTTTTTGAACCTATTGCCAGAGGAATAAACAAATACTGGAATAACTATCTAAACAAAAAAAGTAGAATTTCCAGAAGATTTTGAATATTGGATCAAAAATAAAAATAGCTTTATAAAAAGGCGGTAGCTCTACCGCACAGAGTTTTCTCCGCCGTTATGCAGTGTAGCGCACCGCCAAGCTCTATGATCTCGCTTAAATTTATCGTCTCTACTTTATAGCCACTATAAATTTTTCTTGATCTGCTCCAACGCAACATCGTCATCATCTATCCCATATATTGGAACTATTACAATATCCTTAATTTTTAATAAAATTGAAGTAAGCGCCCCAGTCTCTCTTTTTAGTGAAAAATCCCTCTTTATACTTCATAAATTCACATCAAACCGCTCTTTTTAAGGGCTTTTATAAGCCTATCATTAAAAGCTTTTGCTCTCGTTTGAAAAAGTCATTTATCAGCACGCTATCTTCATCTATCCACCTAACCATGGCGTCGCTGTGTCCCTAGCATATCGTAAGGCTGTCTTGGTATGATGATGAGCTCATTTAGCGCGCATTTTTTGCTTTATAATTTCAGCTATCTCGGTTTTTGTCTTCAGTGGATTTTTCTCCAGAAATTTTATCAGTCATTATGGCTTTTGCCTCCAAACCTTACGAAAATTTCCACCATCTAGGACTAAATTTATATGCTCTTTTTGATGGTTGGATCTTTGTTCTTAGATGGCTATATTTTTCATCTTTTTAGGTAGTCTGGATCGTAGTCGTAAGAGATGAGGTGCCCATCATCAAGCAAAATCGGCATAAAAGTCTCTCATCCAAATGTCTTTAGTCTCTAAAAACTCGTATTTAACCCCATGTTTGTCAAATATCTGACACAAGCTTTTTGGCTGTTTTGGTGTGGTGCTTTGCCAAAAGCGCGGAAAGTAGGATAGTTGGCTGCATATTTGCTCCCTAAAGTTGATAGTTTTTGTGAATTTTACTAATAAATTTCTAGACATTTTTGTCCATTTGAGTAGCTATAATTTCACAAATCGCAAAAATGTATCGGCGATAAAAATCAAAAAGGATAATCAATGATCTACGAAGAGCTAAAGATTCTCACACAAACAAGCGACAAAAAGGCGCTCTCAAAAAGCACTGGCTACGTTAGAGAGCAGAAATTTCACAAGAGCACTTGCAAATTTAGAGACGGCAAAGAGCCTTGATGAGTTTATCACAAGGGCATTTTGACTGGGCGCATAGCTCAGAAACACTGATCCTTGCTCTTAGCAAAGCACTTTGGCCTTAACATAGACGCTGAGCTTAGCGAGGTGCAAAAACTCTACAATGAGCGAGTAAAATTTAGAGGCTCATATATCTACATAGATACACATTTCAAGCGCAAGAATGAACCTATATTTGCCCTTGCTATGGTGCAGCACCTAAGGTATATCAGCCTAACGCCGTTTTTTAGATGAGCTTTGTTTTAAAAACATTAGACGAGCAGCTAAAAGTTATCTCAAAGATCACTAAAAACTACTATCAAAAACGCAAACTCTGCCTATTTTTTTGGTGCTATAACTGGCTTTAAGCTCTATTTTTTTAGGCAAAAAAACTACTCGATTGATACGGATGGCAAATTGTTGATAAAGAATGTACGAACAAGTTGCGACGATTAAATTTTTCAGATAAAAGGAGGTTATGAATTATCAGGACGCTATGAGCGCATTCACAAATGTTGCAGATGTTGTAGGATTTATTATGCGGATTATATTATAGACGAAAATGTGATGCTGGTAAAAATTAGCTAAAAACTTAAGCCAAGATGAGCTTGACTGGCTTTTTGCAAAACTACACAGAGCTTTGCTTGAGAGTAAATCACCATCTTTTTGAGTACGACGATCTGGCTCGTTCAGTATTTTTAAAAGTAAAAAGAGAGGCCTTGCGGTAGAGTACAAGATCGCACAAAGCTTTTTGTAAAAGTGGCATGGACTACTCTTTTTTTGGCGATAGCAATATACAAAAAGCTTAAAAAGCCAAAAAGTGGTGCAAGGAGCTTTTTGGCTATGGCGAGAACAACATAAAAAGACGGGCTTTGCCTTATAAATATGCTAAATTTTATAGAGATCAAAAGTCTTGTGCGGGCAAAAAGCTGAGAAATATTTCTTGCAAAAACACACTAACGACGACAGATTTTTAAAGGCGGATTTTTTTATCTCGATATGGCACTAGAACTAAAAGCAAATAGGTGGCTTCGATGAGTTTGCCTATAAATTTTATAAAAAGTGTATAGAGAAAGACAAACATGACTTCTATCTGAGTTATGCTCACGTTTTTTTATAAAAGACAGAGGTGAGCTAAAAGCACTCGGCATAAAACCAAAAGCAAAAAGAGCCAAAAAGGCTGTGATCTCAAAAAGAGCATAAAAGCAAAGACGAATATCTAAGTGAGCTAAGAGAGACGAAAGAGTTATATAAATTCTACGATGTTTTAGATGATATGGCGGAAGAATTTGGTAAGCAAAGATGGATATTAGAACTTTATAAAGACGGCGAAATTTATGCCAAAACTGCGGCTGATTATGCTTATGTGGCAAGTAGCGTTATGATGGATTTTAAAGATAAAGTCACGCAGGAGAGCTTTTTGTCTAAAAGCCGTCGAACTCTTGCCAGATCCGCAAGAGACGTTTTTTGTGCTTGATATCTTAAAAGAGCTTGGCGATAAGAAGCTTTTAGCGATGGCTTGTGAAAAGCTACTTAACTTGCCTGATCCTAGCTATATGAGGATTGCTAGCTTTCTAAAAAATATCGATCCAAATTCAGCAAAAGAGTGCGCCGTAAAAGCCGTAGAAAATGCCAAAACTAAAGTTGAGAATTTCTAGATGCGTGACCGATATTTTTGTGGATATTTAAAGATAAAAATGGACAATCGAGATAGCCAAAAGCGGTATAATTGACGCGGTAGATCAAATTTAAGGGTAAAAAAATGAATACAGAAAAATTACTGAAAAAATGAATAAATGGGTTAATGAAGAGCTAAATATCAATAATAAGACAGATAATAAAAACTGATTATAATATATTTTTAGCACTTCACAAGGCTAGTAGAGAGGTAAATTTACATTCGAGATTTTTATACTCACTTCTTGATGTTAATGGACACCATTTTAAACAAAGTTTATTTTTTTAAAAGAGTTTTTAAATATTTGTATACCTGATTTTTTAAAAGATATTTCAAAGGTTTATGTGAAAAGAGAAGAAAATAATATAGATATTCTGATAAAAAGATAACAAAAAGTGTATTATAGTTGAAAATAAAAATTAAAGCAAAAAGATGGTGACAAACAAATTCAAAAATATATAAGAAGAGCTAGAAAAGAATACGAAAAAGATGAAAATATAGCAGTAATATACTTGTCGTTAGATAGAAAAAGAACCGCATAAAAAAAGTTTAGGAAACTATAATATTAAAGATAATGCTATTATTTATGAAACAAACAGATTAAGTTTGTGTCAATAAATTATAATAATCAAATAATTGAGTGGCTTAAACGTTGCAAAAACTTGATATTAATAGAGGATTAAAAAGACGTTATAGATCAATACTTGGATGTAATAAATATACTTTACGGAGATTTTGAAACCAAGAAGCATAGGAAAGCAACTTGACTTTATAAAAATCATTTCGCAAATGCGTTAAAAATTAAGTTTGATAACTATTTGGTGAAAAGAAGTGGCTTACGAGATAATAAATAATTTTATTGACGATCTAGCTAAAGGTTTTTAATAAAAATATAATAGCATACGTGCTATTAATATATGGAATAACTCACAATGCTTTGCTTTGAATTTTATAGTAAGGATTGGGAAAAATGATATAAATGACGAAGGTATACTATTTTTTACTTTTGTATAGAGATAATGGATTTTATATGGAAAGTATTCCGCATATTAATATGGGTAAACAGAACTGGAGAGAAATAGGAGGCAAATTCTTTGGTCGATGTAGACATAGTTATAATGCGTTATTTGTAGAAAGAATATATGGATCAGGGTATAGCAATTCACTAGAGCTGGCTGGAGCCATAAATGATAACAAAATAAAAAAATTGAAACTATTTTAGAGAAAATACAAGAATTTATTAAATTCCATGAAAAAGTAAAATTGATAAATACTGCTATTATGGATAAAAAAAGAAATAGAGGATATAGAAATATGAAAAAAATTTTGGGGTCTTGGGCCCGTATATGGAGATTAGTGATTTTATATCGTCTGTAAAGCCAAAAAGAACTGCTTTCTAGCGAATTTAACGATATCTTATCAAAAATGTGAGGATGTGAGAGAATATTTGTATTTGGCAAATCTGGCTTTTGAGCTTGAAGATGGCGAAAATAGGCAAAAGATAATAAAAATGATCATAAAAAGGGCGCTACAAGTATGCCAAGATCCTTGGGGATATTTTTATATAGCTAGAAGTGCCTATGAAATTCTAAACGATAAAAAGCTTGCTAGAAAGATCATTGTAAAACAGATAAAAAGATTTAAGATAAATGATTATTTCTTGCTTTGTAAGCAAAATATACTTAGTAAAAAGCAGATTAAAACAGCTATAAAAAGCGCTTTTAAATTCTGGCATGAAAAGGCAAAGATTTGTAAATTGCTAGATAGATTAAGCGAGATAGATAAGTATAGTTTGGTGTGAAAAGTATTTATAAAAAAAGCTAAAAAAAGCTACCGACAGACAATGACGCATATGACGAAGAGTGTTTTAAAAAGAAGAAAGAACATGGCAAGCGCTGGATCAAATACGCAATAAAAACACTAAAACCAAATAGCAAATTTAAGATATAAATACATAAATTGAGACACAACCTGTCTGTTTTTATCAGTATAATTCCTCAAAAGTTAAAGGACAAAAATGGGACAATTTACAAAAGGAGCAAAGGCGAAAGCTAAATAGCATAAACGAAAGGCTCTATGACCTTGAGCGCCGTGTCGTGCCACGTGCAAAGCAGATAAATATGTCGGTAAAAGATGTAAAAGAGGCATGTGATCATTTTTGTGAGCTATTGCTCTATTTTTACTCAAAGGATGAACTTCTTATGCGATATAGGCAGTTCATGGATCACATAGATGACTACTTTTTATACGGAAAAATCAAAACAGATTTAGAAACTGGCCCACATATGAGATGTCTGGCGAGTGGCACTGCTGGTTTTACCACTGCTTATATGACCATACGGATCTTAGCTGGGATGAAATTTTAACTATCGACAGGATGGAGGGCAAGCTTCGCTCATGGTACGACTATACGCCCATAGATCTTTGCCTAAAAAAAGCTAGAGTGCGACGAGAGAGAAGAGTATATCTCTGATGCCAACAAAGATCAGTGGAAGCAGATAGAGAAGATAAATAAAAGCGCTAGCTAGCTATCAAAGATATCTTAATAAGAGATGCAAAAATGCTTGAAAATAGGCTAAAAAAGCAAGGGTTGAGGGCGGGTTTATCGAGGATTATGCTATGGAATTTCGTTTGGTCTTTTATTTTGCGCGAAGACGATCCAGATTATGATGAAAATGACGACAATTTCTTAGCCATCATCAATGAGCCTATCGTTCCTGGCGAAATGAGCAAGCAAAAGAGCCGCTGGACGCAAAACTGCAACGAATATTTTTGGTAGCTCTGTCTATTTTGATAAGAAGGCATATTTTTGCTATCTATTTGCAGCTTTTTAACAATAACACACATATCAATAAGATCAAAGACATACTGCGCATAGGCTCTGTTGATATGGCGCTTTGCTGGGACGAATACTATGTAATTTAAAAGCAAGATAGCATAAGATAAAAGATAAAAAAATGGAGGTAAAAATGACAAATCAAACAACGATAAAGTGCCCAAACTGTGGGTGTGAAATAGATATAAATGATGCTTTATATCATCAGCTAGAAGGTAAAATATAAAAGGTGAATACCTGGCCCAAAAGAGCAGCTTGAAGCTGAACTTGAGGCTAAAAGGAAGGAGCAGGAGGCTTATTTTGAGAGTTTAAGAATAAAAGAGCAGACAACTGCAAGGATCAAAAAGAGAAATTTGAGGAAGAAATCAAAAAGCTACGCAAATACAGCTAAAAATGGAAAGAGCAAGACTTCAAGAGGAGCTGCGAAAAGAGATACTTGACGAGCAAAATGAGTCGGTGGCACTCTTGCAAAAAAACAGCTTGAAGAGAAGTCAAATCAAGTAAAAGAGCTAAATATTACAAAGGCTCACATTTGCAGCTTCAAAGAGAAAAAGAAGAGATGGAGTCAGCCATAACTGCAAAGGCCGAGCTAGCGTTAAATGAAAAGCTAAAAGAAGAAAAAGAGAAGATACAAAAGGCTACGGATGAGCAAAAATGAGCTTAATTTAGACAAAAAGAGGAACAACTAAAAGCAGCTTCAAGAGCAACTCAAATAGCCCAAAGAAAGGCCGAGCAAAGGCAGCATGCAGCTTCAAGGTGAGGTGCAGGGAACTCGCGATAGAAGAGTGGCTTAGGGAAAATTTCCATTTGATACTATTGATGAGATCAAAAAGGCGCAAGAGGTGCTGACTGCGTGCAGATCGTGCATACAAAGGGAGTCTCAAAACTGTGGAACGATATATTATGAGAGCAAGAGAACGAGAATTTCAAAGGTCTTGGATAGAGAAATGTAAGGCCGATATGAGAGAAAAAGGTGCTGATATCGGCGTCATAGTCACTGACGCGATGCCAAGCGATATGCAAAGGATGGGGCTATATGAAGGTGTTTGGATCTGCACGTTTGAGAATCTAAAGGTTTAAGCGCTGTTTTAAGAGAACAACTCATAAGGATACACTACGTCTTGATCGCACAAGAGAACAAAAGCGACAAGATGAGCTTGCTCTATCACTTTTTAACCAGCAATGAATTTAAAATGCAAATAGAAGCGATAGTAGAGGCATTTTCAACCATGCAAAGCGACCTAGATAGTGAAAAAGCGCGCGATGCAAAAGATATGGAAGCAAAGAGAGAAGCAAATTGAAAAGGTGCTAGATAACACCATAAGTATGTACGGCTCTATAAAAGGGTATCGCTGGAAATGCGGTAGCAAACATAAAAAGCCCTTGAGCTACCATATGGTGGCGATACGCAGGAGTGAGATAAGGAGCGTTAAGGCGCTCTTTTAAACTCTTTTCTCACAAACAAATTTCTCAATTTTTATAATTACGGACATAAAAATGTCTTTTATGCCGAGTAAAATAGCTTCAAACAAAAAGCAAAAAGGAGTTTGTCGTGGAAAAAGAGATTTTTTTACGTAGATAGCGAGATATATGAGCTTACGACACTTTGGACACTTCGTGCTATTTTTAATCTCGGAGGAGAAAGAGAGTTACTAAGAAGCGGATATGATGATGTTTTTAGATTTTTGGGTATCGAGTCAAAAGAGCCCAAAAAGAAGAGATCCAAAAATCTTAAAAACAAACTTGAGTCCTTGAAAAAAAGTCAAATTTCATGCGAGATAAAAGATCTTGAACACAACCTAAACTTTACTTCAAAAAGAAATTTGAGGTCTAAATAGTACCGAGAGAGATATTTTGAGATTTGTTGCGATCATGTACAACTACGAAGTGATATCTAATGCTTGCAGTTTACTAGGAGATCTAAACAATATACAAGCCACAAAAGCTATCTCAAAGATACTAAAGTTTACGTTTTGTCGATGTTCAAAAAGCCTTTAGAAAAGATGGAATCTTTGCCAAGACTTCGATTGTAAAGCTAGAAAATAATGTGCATAATCTAAAGATTTAAAATTGATGTCATAAACAATAACTTTTATGTGTGATTTGTTTGTTAAATGTGAAAGCATGGACGAGATATTTGAAAGCGCGATAAAGCCGTGTAGCAAGACAAATTTGACAACAAAAATTATCCTCATATAAAAGAAGATGTGATAAATTTTGCTCTCGTTTCTAAAAATGCCGTTAGCAAAAAGCAAAAAGGAGTAAATGTGCTTTTATACGGCTCAGCAGGGACTGGTAAAACCGAGCTTAGTAAAGTGATAGCCAGTGAGCTCAAATTTAAAGCTTTATGAAGTAGCTTATGATGACGGAGATGGATATGCAAATGAGCATCAAAGGATAAGATCGTATTGCCTTGCACAAAATGTATTATCCGCTGGATCAAATTATTGATGTATGACGAAGCAGAGGATATATTTAACACAAATAATGACGAAAAAGACAGTATGGTAAAGCCTTTTATAAATAGATCTCTTGAGACTAATGAGTTGCCTACTATTTGGATAACAAATAACATTTTTTTGATATGGATGAAGCTGTGGTTAGAAGGTTTAACCTAGCCATAGAGATAGGCATACCAACTGAAGATGTAGAGCAAAGATCATAAAAATATAGTGAGAAATTTGATAGACAATAAGCTCATAAAAAGCTGGCTAAAAATGACTTTATAGCTCCAGCACTCATCAGCAATGCGAGCGTAGTAGTCTCAAATTTGAAACACTAAAGGACAAAAATAAAGCCTTTGAGCGAGTAATAAACAACACTTTAAAAAGCACAAGGTTACGAGGAGATAAGAGATTACAATCCAAGAGATGATCTGCCAAGTAGTTACGATCCAAATTTCGTAAACTCAGACTGCGATCTAAACGAGCTAATGCAAGGCATAAAAAGTAAGTAAAAACGCAAGGATATGTCTTTACGGTGTGCCTGGAACTGGAAAAAGCGCTTACGCTTCAGTATCGCCAAAAAGCCTAAAAAAAGCCGATCATCATCAAAAAGGAAGCGATCTTTTTGTCTATGTTTGTAGGAGGAACTGAGAAAAATATAGCACTAGCCTTCAAAGAAGCCAAAGAAAAACATGCTGTGCTAGTCTTTGACGAAGTAGATAGCTTTTTGCAAGATAGAAGTATGGTGCAAAAGAAGCTGGGAGATAACGCAGGTAAATGAGATGCTTGTACAAATGGAGAGCTTTGATGGCATCTTTATCGCCACGACAAATTTGATAGATAATCTTGATAAAGCCTGTCTTAGAAGATTTGATCTAAAAGCTTGAATTGGGTACTTGCTACCAGAGCAAGCAAGAAATTGTTTAAAAAAAGAGTGCGCGTTGCTAAAAATCAAAGTTTGATGAAGACGCAAGCAATAAGGTCTCAAGTCTGGGCTTACTAGCGCCTGGAGACTTTGCCAGCGTGAGAAGACAAGCTAAGTAGACCTATAAAAAAATGGCGATGACTTTTGCCATAGACTTGAGCTAGAAGTCGCACTAAAAATGAAAAAAAGAGTGTTAAGATAGGGTTTTAGGGATGATCCCTAACGAGGGTCTTTTGTCTGACTCGTCAGACAAAAAGTATCCTCGCCCAGATGGAATAGAAAGATAGCTTTTTGATAGATGATATTAAATGTATGTGAATAGTAAGCTGGTTATGGATTGCGTTTTTATTCTATATTGATCCATTTGAGATATATGATAAAACCTTAAAAACTATTGCACTAAAAATTTACATCCAGCCTATATCCAGCAGCATTAGCATAGGCATTTAAAGTAGAGATTGTTGAGAAATTTTCAGAGTTTAGGCTCTCTAGTCTTGAGATGTTGCTTTTACTAGTATTCATTCTACTAGCTATCTCCTCTTGAGTTAGATTTGCGGCTTTCCTGATCTTTATAAGTTTTAACTTTTAAATCAAATCAACTTCAAGTCTATCGTATTCTTTTTCTCACTTCATCTTTTTCTAGTGCTTTTGCTTTTAAAAATCTTCAAAAGTAGGTCTCATTTCATTTCCTTTGCTCTTTGCATAATAATCTTCATATCTTTTTAGGAATAGCGTCTGATTTTTAATGAGCGTATGCAAAATCACTATTTCTCTGTTTATGACATTTACAAAGACACTTCTTGCAATACCTTCTTTGCCTTTTTGCTCTAAACTCAGAATAACCCATCGCTCAAGAGGTGCGCTATGAGGTCTGCCGGGATTGAGTCCAACCTCCCTAGCCATTTCAAGTATGCGAAGTAAATTAGCAAGTATCGTATCTGGCAAAGACAGTGTCTCGTCTTCAACGCTCTTATCATAAAATGTGATTTTCCATAATTGCTCTTTCATACCGGCTATATTATCATATTTGATAACTTATTGTCAAATATGATAACTTTTAGAATGCACACTCTTTTTCTCTTCTTGATAAAAGTACCTCTTCAACTAAACCCTTTAGGATTTTCGAAGTTACAGCTCATCGTAAGTGCTTACAGCGTTCTTTGTTAGGGTTTAATATCACAGTACTAGTTAGAATAATTTTTATTTTTAAAAACTAATACTGGTTTTCCTTGTTAAATCATTTTTTTCAAATATTTTTGAAAGTCAGACACTATTTCCGATTTTTGTGTTGTATATTCTAAAAGATATAATCCCCTACCCTTTAGGCAACTCTTGTTCTATTTGATTTCTTACTCATGCATAAATCCTAATATAAAAACCCAAACAACCAAAGTGGGATTTTATTTCTCACCCCGACTTCAATATCATCTGCTACTATATATGAATCTGGCATATCTTTTATCTGCTCAAAGCTCTTTTTGCTCCGCCTATTTCAAAGACAAATTCGCCTACTATAAAAATCTCCGGCTTTGCCTGAGTAAATTTCAGTAATATTTCCAAGCTGATTGGCAAAGAATGTTTCTCTCACATTTCCTATTTCTGGGCTATTTATATACATTAAATTGTATTTTTCAAGAGTAGAAATTGTATCTGCCTTATCCATATTTTTTATAGCTAGCTCGTTTTTCATTAAAAGCCTTATTAACCCAGCACTATCAAGCATAGCAAGATACTCTTTTAGCGTCCTATCATCCCTTATATCAACAAGCGATTTTTAGAGCTTGAGTAGTTTGAGTTGATATGGGACGTTTGTGCTTATAGCATGAGTTAAGATCTTTAGTTTTTCTTGCCGTATTGCCGTTTAAAGTTGGATATATGCTTAAAAGATCACTATCTATCGTAGCTTCTATGCTTTGCCTTAGAGTCTGATAAAAGGCGGTATCATTTGGCATATCATTATAGTATGGATAGTAACCTACCTTTAGATACTCTCTAAAAAGTTTAATAACTGCTAGATCTTTTTGCTTTAAGACGTTATTGATATTAACAGCTATTTCCTGATGGTTTGCGAACAAATCTTTTAAGCTCAACTGCTTCTAAAGTTTATGTCGTATCTTGGCCCTGCATACTCCCTAAAACTCATTCCAATCATCTTATATACTATCGCTCTCTACTTAGATCATGAGAGCTTTTTAGTACTTCAAGAGCAGATGAGCCAGTAGCTACTATGTTTAACTCTTTAAAAATTATCATGAGCAGAGTACAATACGGCCGATATATCTTTACTTTTATGAATTTCATCTAGATATAGATGCTTTCCACCATTTAATACAAACTCTCTTATGATCGAGGTTATATCATTTGATATCTCTATGTCATCTAGGCTTAGGTAAAGACTATCTTTGTTTTTACTAGCTAGCTGAGCTAGAGTGGTTGTTTTACCTATCCCTCTTTGTCCCAGGATAACGATAAGCCTATGAGATAAATCCTTGGAGTCTATAAAATATCTTTTTAAAGTATGATTGTTTAACCTTATAAGGTCATTGCTTTTTAAAAAGTTGATCTAACATGGCTTATTCCTAAATTATGTAATACAATACAATTATATCATAAAAATATATGTGATATACTACAAACATGGTTAATCTTAAAAGCATAAACCCTTCTTTATTGTAAAATGACCATATACATTTACAATAAAGAAGCACTCACTCTTCCCTCCTTGATAAGATTACCTCTTCAACTAGATCCTTTAGGATTTTTTTGGAGTTACTGGTTCGCCATAAGTATTCATGGTGATCTTGTATTGTTGTTCGTGTCCCACAAGAGCAGCCTATATGTTCAACTCTTTGGCCACTTTGAATAAACTTGTTTATGAAAGTGTGTCTAAATAAGTGAAATGTCCTTGTCTTATCACTATCTTTTTATAACTTTAGTATTTATCTTCTTTCTAAAATACTCAGAAAAGTCTTTATTATCACAGCTAAATAACCTAACTGCTTTTGCCACATTTCCTAGCTAGCTTCTTTTTACTCTCTATAATTCAAACAGCCCAATGCTATTTAGCTTAGAATGGATAGGAACAATCTAGCAGAGTTTCTAGTCTTTAAAGTCTTGCTCTTGCCCGTTTTTACATCTATTTTTTTGTATTTAAACTAAAAGCATACTATGTTATATTTTTCGACTATGTCATCTGTGTTTAACTGGATTATCTCATTTAGTCTCATACCAGAATAAGCACGCTATATGAGTAACGAAAAATAGCTCATCTTTGCTGATCCTTTGGCTTTTAGTGTCGCCACTTGACCTGATCTTACTAACAATATCCAAAAGGTGCGTTTACGTCACTATCTTCATAAGGGTTTTTATTTGTAACGTCATCTTGGTTTCAAATTGTTGTAGATCCACCGCTGGGTTCTTATCTATATAGTCGCTATCGTAGCAGTATTTAAAAAAACTCACTAACTCTAACAATATATTTCTTAATGGTTGATTTAGAAAAATTATGGTCTATCCTTTGCTAAAACTATGATCTCATCTAAGCTTTTTATCTTTATAGAGACTATTTTGAGAGAGTTTGGTTGGTAGTTGTAGTAAGACATTTCTAAAGTAGCAAGTCATCTCTTTTATCTTTTTGATGTCTAGCTCGTCGCTAAATTTCGCATAGACATTAGCCGTCCTACATGTCTAACAAGACCAAATGTGCTATCACTCCAGTTGTTTGAAATACTCGTGTTTGATACATAGTTTTCAAATGCACTCTTTAGTGTGACCATGTCAGCTTTACTCTCGCTTTTTAGTAGATGAGACTAGTTGCGATTTCAAGCTTCTAGCTCTATTTGAGAAGAGCTTTTGAAAAAATTATAGCTTCATTAAAGGTCATGCCACTAGCATCACTTGTATCATCTATTGCAGGTCTTTGGCTCCCAATGTCACTTAAAACTATGCCTTTTATCTTCATATTTATCTGCCTTGTATAGCTTTTACCTGACCGCCAAAGGTAGGATCATCTAAATTCCATACCCAGATTCAGATCATCACTTAGCTCGTTGTCTCCATCTGGTGATAACTCACAACCAAATATTCTTAGGATATCGTTTTTGTGTGAGTGCGCCCTTTTGTTTAGCTAGCTCATTTATAGCATCTCTTAGCTCACCAATAGAGTGTTTTTAAGGACTTTTTTAGTAAAGGGTAGTACCAAATTCTGCTTTTTAAAAGTCTCTATGTCGTCTTGATAGCTATGCAAGTTACTATCTTTAACGCATTTTGCTATCTCGTCTTTGGATGCCATTATCTAAATTGTGCTCTTATGCTTTTTACCAAGTGGCTACAAATGCTTGTTGCTTATCATTTAATAACTTTTTGGGTTTTGCACATCTTGTATGATATGTGATTTATGTTATCTATCGTTGCCTCAAGCACTCTTTTTGCCAAGAAGCTTTTTGGTATGAGAATCAGTGCAAAGATAGCTTTTTGCAGATATCATCAACCTCTTTTGATATGACACTGGGCAAGCTATCTTCTTTTAAACTCTGTTTTAAAAACACAATTGGTGATAGCAGTCCATCTAAATGTATATATCTGCCAAAGCATATCATGCTCTTTGATACTTTTTGGCCTCCTTGGCTTTTTAAAAGCATAAGCACCAAGTGCTCTATAAGTTCACTGCTCAAATTCATCTTCCATGCCTTTTTGATCGCGTTAAAAATTATAGAGTAGATCTTAGCACGATTTTTTGCTGTATCAAAGCGTTTTGTGAGGAAGGAGGTTATGTATTCGGTTTTTATTACCAAAATAAGGCCTAAGATATAGTGGAATAGCTACTCTAAAGTAGTATATGCCATTTTCGTTTGACTAGATATTGCATCTTTGTTACCTATGCAATATAACTTTGTAGCAAAATGTAGCAGATACCTAGTGTGAAACTGGCCGTGTGCCGTCTTTTTGGTGCTTACACAAGGTTTATTTTTAAACCCTCATAAGCCGGACGCCCTTAGTTCAAGTCTCCCCGTGACACCAAAAACATCATATTTTAGGCACTAGCAGTGATGCTTTTTATTCTTTCCCTTTCTTTAAAATTTTCCTTTAAGAGTGGAACACTTAGTTACTAAAGTGGGACAGTCTCTTAAAAATTCCAATGATTATAAAAGCCATCACCCTTTTTAATATCATAAAAATAGATTTGCTTTAGAAATTTCTGTCAAGATATAAAAATCTACTCAATGAAAATTCTCAAATATCTTCAAGAGACTTATAAAAGCAACTCTTATTTAAATCACTCCCCAAAACATATCATAAAAATATTTTTACCATTTTTCATGTTTGTATTTTTAGGGTATGGCCGTGCTTTTTAAAAATGTGATTTGCTATGTAAAGTCCAAGGCCAAGTCCAGGGTGAGGTTTCTACTCTTCTGTTAAACGCCCCTATCAAACTCAAGTCTTTTCTGGCTCAAGCTCGTCTCCCTTGTCGCTGATGCACAGAGCATTTTTTTATCTATAGTGACGACAACCTTGTCGCTTGAGTATTTTCAAGGCGTTATCGATCACGTTCAACTCCAGTCGCATAAAAGCTCAAAATCAACCTCAACAGCGCTTATTTCCCCATCTGCTAACACCTCTATGCGGCTTGCATCTTTTAGTAAAAAGCATATCTACTGAGTGATCGACGATGTCTATGACTCGGTGCTTGTTCTTTTAAGCTCCCACTCGCTCGATACTAGTTTTTCGACCTTGACGACTTCGCCCAGTATCATCTCTAGTCTTATAAAAATTTGTTTTAATCTATCTCCCGCCTTATCATCTTGTAAAGATTTCAGCGATCATATCCGCCATGATCCGCCCTTTTCATTATCGGGTTGCGAAATTCGTGCAAGATATTGCGCAAAAAGAGCGCCCCTAGCCTGTTTTATGGCGTCTATCTTTTGCATAGTCGTGTTAGTCGCCAGCGATTTGGCCTATTTCGTCGTTTGCCTCTACTTTTATCAGCCCTAAATTTATCCTCCTCGCCCGCTCTTCTTATCATATTTTTAAATTTCTAAGCCTTAGCAGTTTTTCAAAACGACTATAAAAAAATGCGACCATCACGATATCTACTACAAGCCAAAAGCACCCAAATGCCATTTTGAAGAAATTTCTTCTAAATTTTTCTAAAGGCACATCGTTTTTTGCTATGTCATCTTTGCTTGATATATTAAGCCCTGCCGCATCCATAATGCGTGAAAACATTTTTGGATCGATAGAAGAAAATCTAGGCACAAAATAAAACTTTTTGTTATACCTTATCATATCAGCATACGAGTCGCTATAAATTTTCTCTCCGCCTTGCCTGATCTTAATAGGATCAAGCTCGCTACTTTTTAAGACCTATTTGCGCTAGTTGTTTAGCCGCGTTGCCTTCTACTTGTCCTCGTATACGCATACCCAGCATAAAGCGCTCATAAGTATGATACTCTGCGTCTCTAATCTGCTTTTTGATTCGATAAAAATGCCAAATTTACCGTAATGAGCGCGGCAAAAAAGAAAAAAGATATGAGTTTGATGATAGATATATTACGCATTGATAAATTTATACCCTATACCGCGCACGGGGTGGATGAAGTGTGGATTTTTAGGGTCGTCTCCTATCTTTTGGCGCAAGCGCCCTATGGCTACGTCGATACTTTTTAGCCCGCTTTGAGATTTGAGCCTGACCTCAAATGTAACAAAATATCCTCTCTTGATACGACTATCCCCTCTTTTTCATAAAGATAGATAAAGATGTCAAATTCTGCCTTTGTAAGCGCTATGGCTTCTCCATTTTTTAATATAGTGCGTCTTTGTTTATCTACGCAAAAGGTTTTGGAGTCATTGCCAGCTTGTATCCCTCGGCGAAGTATCGCCCTTAGCCTAAATGCAAGCTCTATTGGCTCATAGGGCTTTGCCATGTAGTCGTCCGCCCCAAGCTCAAAGCCCTTTATCTTATCTAGCGTTTCACTGCGAGCCGATGAGATGATGATAGGTAGCGATGGGTAGCTATGCCTTACCTGCTTGCACACTTCAAGACCGTCCATATCTGGCAAGCCAAGATCAAGCACCAATGCATCAAAGGTATTTTTCTCATTTAAAATTCTAAGTCCCTCAAGCGGGTTTGTGACTATGGCTACGCTTATCTCGCTTTTTGCAAGTGCATATTTTAAAAAGCTCGGCTAGTTCAAGGTCGTCTTCTATAAGTAAAACTTCTATCATAGTGGTGATTATATCACATTTTAAATTTTGAAACTAAAAATATTTTTTAGTTAATGTTACCAAAACCTCACCGTTTTTTGATAGGCCTCACATGTTATGATTTCACTAATAAATCAAAGGGGGATGCCATAAAACACTGTGGCTTTGTGTTTTAAAAGGGCGTGGTTATTCTAGACATATCACCAAATGGCAAAAACTGAAAAGGTAAATTTACATAGCGTGGCATGATCGCAAGTGATGATGCGATAAGCCAGCTTAAAAAGCGGCATTGTTAAATGTCTAAAAAGAAATTTAAGGAGTTTAGAGTGAAAACATCTTTTTAACTACAAGCAAGAGTAAATTTGCTCTTAGTTTGGTCGCGTTTATGGCTATGGCGACCTGTACAAGTGCGAGTGAGAGCTTGGAAGAGGCTTTGCAGGCAAGCACTATGGGTGCGACCTTATTTTTCATACTACGATATGGACTCGACCGAGTACTTTCCACCAGCTAGCAGAACAAATAAAATTCGCGAGCACATCGGCGGCCTCGGCGCAGAGCTTAGATTTTTAACCGGCTCTTACTATGGCTTTAAGCTTGGTCTTACGGCTCAGGGCTTAGTAAATTTTGCTCCGTCAAAAGGCTCGCAAAAGAGTATTTTTGCCTATGACTGAATAGCGAAGGTGTAGCACTTTCAGAGGCCTCACTTAGGATATGAGAATGACTACATCGACTTTAAAATTGGCCGCCAGTACTACAATTCAAAATACACAGGCCTCAGTGCCGCCGCTTGTGGCAACAAAACACGGACGTAGGGCTACAAAGAGGCATTTGAGGGCGTGAGCGCTAGGGATAAAGCTTGATAGTATAAATACCGTTATCGGCCTAGCTGACTTTTTGAAATTTGCAGGGTAGATCAAGCGCAGTAACTGGTGGAGATCACGGCGCGCCAGGTTTAAAAGATAGAGTTGTTATCGGTGGCTTTGGGCCTTACGGCTATACGTTTGACAATATCTTTTAACTCGTTTGTAACATATAGCGGCATCCCTGGCGTCTCGCTCACGGCTGGCTACGCAAATGTCTCAGGCATCGAGTATGATGACGCGACCAACTCAAAAGGCGATATACTCTACTTCGCAGCAGCTGGTTACAAAAACGCCTACGCTTTTTTTGAAAACGCGATCGTTGGCATAGACTTTATGTATAAAGGCTCAAGAACAAACGGCACTTTAAAAGAGATTTCGACTTTAACGGCGATTACTATGCAGGTATGATAGGGCTTTATAATGCTTATGGCGCTGATTTTTAGATACGCATACTCAACCGTTAGTAAAAACCAGATGTCGCTTCAAGGCATAGGAAACGACGTTGGCTCATTTACGGCTACTCCGATCTACGGTCCGTTTTTATTTATGAATTTGCTGGTATGAATTTACATAAATTGAGCGCAGGCTACGACCTTAGCAATGTAGGCGCCGAGGGTCTTAGAGTGGATGCTGACTACTGGTATGGCAAACAGCACAATGGTAGCAACGTTCGCTCAGGCGGCCTTCATGGTCAAACACCAGGAACTAGAATCGACGTAAAGGGCTGGGACGTGCAAGTAACTTACAAAGTCCCTGCGGTTAAGGGTCTAAAACTATCAGCTATCTATGAAACATTAGATAGAAAGCTAAAAGTATACAAACGGCGGCTCTAACGGCAAGACAAGAGATGAAGAGCTTTGGCTAAGAGTGTCTTATGACTTTGATATATTGAAATAAACTGAAACAAGGAGTATAAAATGGTGAAAATAACGAACTATCACGTCGCTCGTTTTTAAAACGTAGTGGCGCACTCACACTTGGCTCAGTTGCAGCAGGATCAGCGCTGCTAACAGGCTGTGATAACCCAAATAACCACCTCATCCATCCAGAAAAGAGGAGACCACAAAGCACCTGATGTGCCAAAATGGCTAGGGTGTCGAGCCCTGAAATTTTCAGACAAAGATATAAAAGAGACGCTTGAAACCGACGTGCTTATCATCGGTGCTGGCGTTTCAGGGCTTCATCGTTTGCGCGCGCTGCTAGCGAAAAAGGCGCAAGGGTTATCGTCCCTAGAAAAAGCCGGTCGCTTTCAGGTTAGAAGCGGTCAGTACGGCACTCTAGGGCAATAAATCTCAAAGAGAGCTTGGTATCAAATATGACAAGAATGCGGCCATAAATGAACACTTAAAACAGATGGGCTACCGCGCCGATCAGCGAGTGTGGAACTACTGGGCGGATCACAGCGGCGAGGACTTTGACTGGATGATAGAGCTTGCTCCTGCGGTGCATTTTATGAAAGAGACCGATACGCGGCTTGATAGAAGTAAGATAAATTGATGCTTATGCACTATCCACTCCCGGCCGGATACGACCCAAGTAAGGGAAAAACAGCCCAAGCTATCCAACTGTTATGTCCTTTTTACCTAGTCAAGAGCCGATGATGGAGCTAGTTTATGAAAAGTCTATAAAACAAGGCGCAAAATATATCTTCAAAACTCGTGCGAAAAAGCTACTTCGCGACAAAAACAACTGGCAAAATGCAAGGAGCGATCGCGCAAAAATATGGCTGATGGCTCATATATCAAGATAAATGCTAAGTCGGTGATACTTGCTACGGGCGATTATATGAATGACCCTGAGATGGTAAAGACATTTGTGCCGTGGGTGGCAAATTTCTTCCGTCCGTTTCCAAACAGAGACTACAAAAACAATCCGACAAACACGGAGACGGACACAAACTTGGCTCATGGATAGGTGCAAAGCTAGAAGACGGACCGCACGCACCAGTCGCTCACACGCTTGGCGGACCGCTTGGCGTTGATGCGTTTTTACTAACAAATGCAAAGGGAGAGCGCTTTACAAATGAAGATCTAAGCGGTCAGCAAGTCACTCAGCCGCTCTCTCGCCAACCAGGAGGCTTTGGCTGGCAAGTATTTGACTCTAAATTTCCAGAGCAAGTCGGCCTCATGGGCGTATCACACGGCAGCGTAAACCACTGTGTAGAAGATAATCCAAAGCTTCCACCCTGACTGCCAGTGGGCGATAGGCAAAACATCGTATATATCGGTAAAAAGATATTGAAGAGATGCCTGATGTCATAAAAGCAAACACCATTGAAGAGCTTGCTAGTAAGCTCTACCCTGATAACAAAAAGGCGCAAAACACAGTTTTTTTGGCGACCATAAAACGATACAACGAGCTATGCGACAAAGGCTATGATGATGACTTTGGTAAGACCGCTAAGAGGATGTTTCCAGTCCGCCATGCGCCGTTTTATGCTGGCAAAATGGGAGTAGGTGCGAGCCTGGTCGTAATGGGTGGCTTTACTGTTGAGCCAAGCACTGCAAACGTGCTGGATACCGACTATAACGAAATTTCAGGACTTTACGCCTGCGGTAACGTTATGGGAGGACGCTTTTTGGGTGATTATCCAGTAGTTTTAGCTGGCACTAGCCACGGAACATGTCTATGCTACGGACGTTTAGCTGGTTATCAAGTCGCGGCAAACGCAAAAGGAGTACAAGCATGAGCAATAGAAAAAAATATACGATAATAGGACTAATAGTAGCCGCTATCGTGGGCTTTATAGCGTTTCACCAAATAGAGGCTGCTAGCCACAAGGCTGAATTTCTGTATCTTGTGTCATAACATGCGACCCAGAGTACGACTCTTATACAAAAAGGAAATTTGCTAGCCAAAAAAGCACAATGACGCAAACGTAACATGCCACGATTGCCATACACCAACCATAGGTGAGCAACTAAACGAGGTCAGGATGTATGCGATGGGCGATTTTGAGATGCCAACAAAACAAAGAGGATTTACAAACCAACAATGCACAAGCTGTCATAAGGTAGATGAGATCAGAAAAAGACCGCAAACTATGGTTTGTCTAACCCACATAATGGTGTCCATAATAGAGACAATGAAATGCTTCAGTGTCAGTCATGCCACGCAGTGCATCATCCACAAAAGCTAAATACTTGTATGTCTTGCCACCCGATAGACTGGAAGGTAGATAGCAGCTGGAAGATGTATCCTCCTACTAAAAAATAATCTCTAATCCGCCTCATCTGGGGCGGATAATCTTTTATCTAAAAACTCCTTTAAATACGCACTTTTCAACATCTATCATTTTAATATTTTTTAACTTTTTCTTTCTTAAAAAAATAAACTTTTTACAAAAATTTGCATTTCTAGCGCAGATTTTTTTCAAAATTGGTGTAATTACTATAAATATATTTAAAAGGATAAAAAAATGAAAAAAATTTTTCATTAATAGTAACTAGCACCGCTAGCAGGGAAGAATGTTTATATGTTGAGGTGATTTGCCATGGCTAATGCATATACAATAAACGATCACAACCTAGTTTTTAAACGTAAGGTCAGGTTTTTTTAACATATGGTAGAGCCATAGGTAGATTTGCACATGCATGTCGTGAGAAAAAAATCAAACTGAGCATATAAAAGTATCTCAACAAAAACCCCAGCCACTATTAATCGCTACAAGCTCCTAAGTGAATTTAATGGCAATGGCAATATGAGAGATGCTAACAGCAAAGATGATGAGCTGCATAATATAGTCTTTTGTAAAGAATTTCCTTAAAAGGTTTTTCAAGAAAGCTTTTAAAGAGGACTATACCAAGCAGTCCTATACACAAAAAAACGAAAAGGTAAAGAGACTCTTATAAAAAAAGTCTTGGCGCAAAGATATGGCTAGTTTTTGTGAAGTCATCATCACATTTGGTACAGACAGAGAAAAGGAGCCAAAAGAAGGGCTAAAACGACGAAGAGTCAATTTTATAAATGAAAAACATATGCATGGATAGAGTAATGAGATTTGTAAACGCATACTGTGCGAAGTATGGCGCAAAGTGTCTGCTTGTGGCCGAACATAATGATGAGAAGACTAAACACTTTCATATCTTTTTTACAAACTACAACTTTGAGAAGCATGCAAATTTGAGATTTAGCGGCAGGTCAAAAACAGCAAGAAATTGGTAAAGAGCTGCAAGATATGGGTGCAGAGGCATTTTGAAGGTCAGGTGCTTCGTGGTAAGTCAAGTAAAAATAGACACAAGAATTTAAACCCAAATGCACCAAATAGCAAGTGAATATAAGAGTGAGCAAGAGCTAAAAAGAAAAATTAAAAAGCTTATAGAAGTGGAAGCAAATAAGTATATGCAAAAGAAAAGAGCCTTTGTTGGGCGACGAATACTTTAGGTTAGAGCCAAATGAAAAAGAGCTTTTAATAGTAGGTCTTAGAAATTCTGTTTTTGAACAAATGCAAGAAAGCATAACCATCACATCTGATGAGCGACTAAAAGAAAAAGGTAGAGCTTCTTGCTGGGCAAATAACAGAACAAAACAAGATCATAGAGGAAGATAGAGAAAAAGCATAGAAGTCTTAAAAGAAAAAGAACAGCTAGAAAAAAAGAGCTAGATGAGCTAAAAAGAGACCCAAGCTGAGCAAGACAAAGAGATAACGCATCTTAAAAATAGAGTAAAAGCACATACCAATCAGCAAACAAAGATAGATGAACAAAATGCATTGTTAAAGAGCAAGGATAAAGAAAATCAATCTCTAACACGTAAAAGCGAAAGCTTGCAAAAAGAAAAATATCAGGCTAAGAGACTTTAATGACAAAAGCTTAGGTCTTTTTACTTGAAACAGCAAATATCAACCCAGAGCTAAAAAGATATGATAGTAAATGAAATGCCAGAGCTAAGGAATAAATTTACAAAAGATGATATTGGAGTCGAGATAGGGTAGAGTAATTTTTCTGAATTTAGACTAGGTATAGTTACCAATAAAAAAATTAAGAGATCTTGTTTTTTTATAAATATGTGAATGAATCTAGCTAGGCAGATGCCCAGCTAGTAGTTATTGTGTGGTAAGTTTTTTTCTCGGATGGTAGCAATTTGCCTTGTAATTTTTACCTAACTGGGTATTGTTTCCATATGTCGGCTCTATAAAAATCAAGTGCTTTTTGAAAACAATAAATAGCTCTCCTGTAATCTCTAAGGGCATAATATGTTTCACCTATATTGCTATAAGAGACAGCAACATCTGGATGGTTATCTCCAAACGTATTTTTTTCTAATTTCAAGAGCTTTTTCTTGGTACTCAATAGCTCTATTATAGTCTTCAAGAGCATGATATAAAAATGCCTATATTATTATAAGAGACAGCAACATCTGGATGGTTATCTCCTAGTGTATTTTTAAATTTCAAGAGCTTTTTCACAATAGCTCTCCTATAATCTCCAAGGGCATGAAAGAAAGCACCTATATTATTATAAGAGACAGCAACATCTGGATGGTTATCTCCTAGTGTATTTTTGAATTTCAAGTGCTTTTTCAAAACAATCATTGGCTATTTTATAATATCCAAAGGCGATAATATGTTCTACCTATACCATTATAGGAAACAGCAACATCTGGATGGTTATCTCCTAGTGTATTTTTAGAATTTCAAGAGCTTTTTCTTGATACTCAATAGCTTTTATTATAGTCTCCAATATTATAATATGAGCCACCTATATTATTATAAGTAACAACAATATTTGGATGATTGTCTCAAACGTATTTTTTTCTAATTTCAAGTGCTTTTTCAAAAACAATAGCTAGCCTATAATCTCCAAGATCATTATATATGCCACCTATATTATTATAAGTAACAGCAACATCTGGATGGTTGTCTCCAAACGTATTTTTTTATGATTTCAAGTGCTTTTTGTGATACTCAATAGCTTTTATTATAATCTCCCAGTCTGCTATAGGCTGTACCCTAAATTATTATAAGAAAGAGTAACATCTGGATGGTTATTGATTTCAAGTGCTTTTTCGTGATACTCAATAGCTCTCTTATAGTCTCCAATACTATAATATGAGTCGCCTAGATTATTATAATAAAAGAGCAATATCTGGATGATTATTTCCAAGTGCATTTTTTCCAATCTCAAGTGCCTTTTTTATAACATTCAATAGCCTTACCATAATCTCCCATATCATTATAAGATATACCTAGATTATTTAAAATCTCTGCTTTTTTTATAGTCAAGATCTCTATCCAATAACTCCAAAAAGCATATCTTTTAAAAATAAAAAGTACTCCACATTTTCTATAGATACTCAATTTTTCCAAAAGCCAATCTATAGCTTTTTTTCTACACCTTCTAATTTTTTTCTTTATGAGCAAATGCTTCCTGTATTAAAAGCAGACTTTGAGTACTTGAAGCAGTTTTTATACTAAGGTCTTTCAGCTTATCTTCATAATAACATATCATAACTTCATGAGCCCTAGCTCTTAACTCGGCATTTAGTTGATTTTGTAAACACTCTTTCATAAGTCTTTGTATTGTATATTTGATGTTATCTTCTGATGATATAAAAGAAAAATTTAGCCAGTTCATCTATCTTGGTTGCAGGATAGCCTGTTGAAAAATTTACTAACCATAAGTTCAAAATTTCCCTATTAAAGTAACTTGCTATAGACAAAAGTTCTAGCGTAGCAAGCTCGCTTCTATCTAAGTATCTAATAAAGCCGCTCTGTTATCTCGGCTTGTTTTATATCCTAAAGTCCTCTTTCTCTTTATACTTTTTCCCATATCTCTACACATATATCAAGATAAAAATGGTACACCACAACTACATTTTTATAATTCGCTCTTGAATATTAGGATCAGTTATACCACAATGGTTTAAAAAAACTCCTACAATCATCATCACTTAGCTCTTCTAGTCTATGCTGTTCTAAAACTTCTTCCCAATCGCTATCAGCTAACTCCCAAATAAGTTTTTCACGACCACTAATGACAAATAAAACATTTTTTTGTTTTGTTCTATAAAATCTCTTATCCACTCATCTTGCTTTTAGTTTTTCAGCGTCTGTTGGTTGAGTTTTACATAAAAGCTCATAAGTATCAAAAGAATATGGCGACTTTTTTTGTTAGGATTTTCTTTTTAGAAATTTGCTAAATCATAAGCAAAAAAATCTAGAAAAGCTCTTGTTCTATCTTGTATAGTTCTTGATTTTTCTAGTTTAACTAGCTCGTTTTTTTATATTATCGTCCAAGAAAAAGTTAGAATAGTTTTTATACGCATATGCAACTATTTTTAGTCGTTATCCCTGCTATAGAACCAACACTCTCACTTAGGAATTCTATAATCCCTGATAATATGTCACCCTCTTCTGCAAAAGGCAAAGGTGTGTTTTTAACTCTAAATCGGATTTAATTTCTTTAAATATATGATATAGGCCAACGAAAATATTGTAAATTTGATGCCAAAATTCTTATGAAAATCTATCCGAAATAAGCCTATAAAAAAACATCTTTTGAAATCATATCTTTTGAAAAGTCTGTTTGAAAATCAATATATGAGTAAACTACCTGTTCTTTTTAACTCTTCATCCTTTTTAATCATATCACATAGATGTTCTCTAAGACTTGTTTTGCCAATGCCACCCATGCCATAAAAAGCTAAGACATTATATGTGCTTTTCTCTTTGCCATCTTTATCTTTACTAATTTCATTTATGTGGGCTATTGACTTTCTAAAAAGCATCTTTTGGCTTAACTCTATCTGTAAATATACGCTCTGCCCTTAGTTTTTGTTCCGATCCTAGTGGATTATATTTAGATCCTATTGCCATGGGATATCCTTTTTGTAGAAAAATATTACAAAATTATATCAGAAATTTTACTTTTTAAAATTACTAAATCTTTTCTCTTTATACATTAAATTAAGACACGTAAACTTAAGTAAAAACTATGTAAAGTATAAGCTAAATTATTTATAAATTATATAATAGATTTTAATAATATACTATTACCCATATCAACTTTATTGAGTGCATATGTATCAGTTATCTTTGGAAATTCTTAAACAATAGAAGTAAATGCCTTAAGCAAAAACTTAGACATTTTTATCGACAAAGGTCATCTTGAATGGATAAAGTTTTTGTTTAGGTTGTATCTTTGTAAATAAAAATTATGCCCGTCTGGCTAAGACCTTACAGCAAGCTCGGTCCGAGCTTGCTAAAGTAAGTTTATCAACATACTAAAAATGTTGATAAATATACTAGAAAAATGGCATTAAATTTTTCTTGGATTATAACAAATAAATTCATAATGTAACATACTGCATGTGATGTAATGTGCAGTACATGATGTAACATTCAGTATGTGATGTAACATGCAGTACTTGATGTCACGTCAAGTATGTGATGTAACATGCAGTAGGTGACGTCATGTATAGCATGTGATGTTATGTATATTTTTACAAAAAGAGTGCTAGGATTGGTGGATATTTCTCTAGAAAGATACTATTGAAGTTATATGTCTAAAAAGCGCTGGGTGTATATCTAATAGTGATGATTATAACGATCTTATCTTTTTCATTGACCCTATAAATCACTGTGTAGTTTTTTTAACAAATAGCTGTCTATAGCCCATATTGGCATATCTGCCAACTTTTCTAATAACACCACGATTTGGCATCTCATCTAGGCTAAGAATAGCGTTTTTGATAGCCTCTAGCGTAGAGTTTGCGCACCTGACGAGAGCAAAGATAGTGCGATATATTTATAAATCGCTTCAAGCTCTTCATAAGCTTGTGGTGAGATAAGGACTTTATACTTACTCAAGATACTTATCTTTTTAAACTAGCAAAAACATCTTTTTGCTTCTAGCATCTTTGTATCTGCTGTTATCTTAGCTTCAGATGATGCGATGGCGCTATCTATATCGGCTGTGGCTACTAGCTTATCGTATGTCTTTATACTCATCACAACCAAGTCTCCATAACCATTTTTAGTGACAAATATTGGTTCATCCTTGCTATTGCATAGCTGTGAAAATTTCATTTGTGTTTCTAAGCTCTTTTATAGGTACTATTTGAGGGCATATGCTATTTCCTTTTTAATAATATGACATGATTATAGCATAATTATGATATAAATTTAGATGGCTTGTCTAAATATCTAATAGCACACCATTTCAACTTTTGCTTTTAATACACTAGCATTTATATTTGTAGCATATGTTCCAAGTGAAAATTTCTATACTGCTTCTCATGCCCTACTATTTGAGCTATGATGTTTGGCTCTCACTTCTTGTTGGACAAGCGTATCTATAAAATAGTGCCTAAACGAGTAAAAAGTCTTTTGTTTGTCGGTACTTATTAGTTTTCGTTGTATTTGCGATCTAAAGAAATTTTCTGAAAAGTCTTTTGTTGCTTACTTTGAAGATACTTTTTGTTTGTACTAGCTCTTTGTTTTCACAAACTCCATTAGTCCAAACTCTATTAGCTTGCTATGGACTGGCACAAGCCTTATGGAATTTATGTTTTTTGGTGCTCTTACCATCATCTCTATTTATGCTAAAGCAAAGCACATTATTGTGCTGCACTATGTCACGTGCTCTTAGCTGAACTATCTCATTTATCCTCATGCCACTATATGCTGCTATCATGGTTATATAGTATAGATCATTTGCACTTATGCGATTGCTTGGTGACTTGTTGGTCTCTTTAGATACTGGACTATTTTTAAAAGATATCATTAGCCTCTTCCTTGCTATAAGGTAGTACCTTGCGCTCCATTGGGTTTATCTCCACTTTTACGTTTAGGGTCATTTTACTATGCTCTTACTTATATAGTCGCTGTTATAGCAATACTTAAAGAACTGCACTACTCTTATCACATATTTTTTTGTATGGTTACTTGTGATAGCTTGGCATCATTTTTGCCTATGCGTATTATCTGCTCTAAGCTTTTTGTCTTTATATTTGGCTTTTTGGTTTAGTTTAGTTGGTATGAGGGCTAAAAGTATTTCTAAATTTAAGTAGATCATCTCGTGATATGGTTGTGATATCCTTGCTTTGGATGAAAAAAATTTTAAACAATATATTGCCTACAATATTTACCAGATCCATAGTGCTACTTGACCACTTTTTGGCTAACGCTAGTATTAGCTGTAAAATTTCTCAAATGCTGTTTTTAGTGTGATGATCTCCCTACTCTCCACCTTTCTTTTGACTAGGAGAACATGGCACTATCTCGTATTCTTGGACTGCCTCATCACTTTAAACTACCCATGCCAAAGCTACTATCTCCAACTTTTATGCGTTTGCCTATTAGATGACTATTAGCAGATAGTATCTGCTCTACACTCCTCTCATCACCTTTTGTTTTTTTACTAGCTTAAAAGGAGTGTTAAGTCCGTATTGTTGCTCAGCAGTTGCCATTATGGCATGTGAGAAATTTCTAGCTAGACTTTTGATATCTTCTTTTTTAAGAGGTAGTCCATTTGCTTCATCTAGAGCATTGATATTATCTTGAAAGCTATCTATATCAGTTGGCTCACATTATAACTTTCATCTTGTTTGCTTAGAATTTAAGTCTTTTAGACACAAGGTTTGCGCTCTTATCGAGCTTTGATATTAGGTAGTTTAGGGACAATATATGTTTTTTTCAAGCAGGGTTTGAGCTATGCTGGCTTTATCATCTTGGTCTATGGCTTTATCTAGACTATTAGATAGTAATTTCTAGCCATGCTATTTAAAGTCTCATTACTTTTTATTAAGTAAATCAGGAAAGGTATTATCTTTTAAAAGCCTCTTTAAAATGCCTATTTAGCGCATCTGCAAAGTCAATATCTATCTTTTTATCATAAAGTGAATGCTCTTTTATGCTCTTATCCACCTTTGCCTGCATAAAACTATCAACTAATGAATCTATAATTCCTTGATTTAGCTTCATATCAACTGCCTTTTGTTATGAGATAGATATATCTATCATAAATTCTAGCAGATTTTTCTGGCTTTTAATAAGGAATAAGTCCCCAAGGAGAAACTTAGCTCTCTTGAGCACTTTAAGACTTTTCTTTGCGTTTGGTGCGATGACGCTTCGGTAGTAGTCAAATTCCATTGCGGTTTTTAGATGTACCATGGATTTGTAGTGGAACAAAAAGTGGGACACTTGGCTAATGCTTATTGGAAAAAAAGTTGTTTTGCAATGGCGATGTAGCAAGGCCTTAAGCGATATTTAAAGATTTATCTCATAAGCCGGACGCCCTTAGTTCAAGTCTCCCCCGTGACACCAAAAATACCTAAACTACGATATTTCTACAATATTATATTGCAGTCACCTTTCATGAAATATAGCTAATGTTTGTAGTAAAAATAAAAATTTTATGTAGCAAATTTCTAAGCTCGCAGTAATTTTAGCATGTTTTTTTCATAAAAATTTAGAGTACTTTTTAATACACCACTCACTATGACACAACCTGTCACGTCTGCTAGGTTAAATTTTTCATCATAACTTAAATCAAAGGAGCGTAAATGTTAAGATATATCATAGGAGGCGTGGCGCTTGGGGCTATTGGGTATGGGCTTAAGGCTATATTAATAAGCATGGATTGTTTGAGAAAAGAGTTATGAGCACGAGTCTAAGGATGTCTTTGCAAAAAGATCACAAAGATAAAGAAATCGAATATTTTACAGAATATGAAGAGAAAAAAATGTCAAAGTGGATACTGTAATTCTTAGGCAATGCAAAAAGCATATATTAACATTTTAAAAATTATAATTTGAAAAAGATATTAATTTCAGCATTTAAATAAAAATACAGGTGAAATTGAAAAAGCGATTATATACAAAATAAACTAATGAGTAGTTTTGTTGACCAAATTTATTACATTTTTATCACTTTTTATCAGATGCAATCACACAAAATAAACAAAATTCATCACAAAGGAATACCTTTGCAAATTTTAAAAGCAAACGTATATCAAATACTTGCGAGACGTGTCAGCGATACTAAGTCCTCTAGAAATTTGACGTAAGAAAAACAGGAAGAGCTGATAGACTCTTTTGCATGCAACAGGAGCTCATCGTGCCAGTTGTAGGTGGCTTTAGTGCGAGCAAAAGTACGCTGATAAACTCATTTTTAGGCTCAGGCGTGCTACCTACAAACATCACTCCCGAAACTGCGCTCGCTACCGAGCTAAGATACGGCGAAGAAAGCTATTTTGAGGCGGTAAAAAGAAAATGGCGATAGCGATAGATATGATCTTGCTCAAACAGACGAGATCAAAAGATAGAGTCGCCGAATATAAATTCACGCCTTTATCTAAATAACGCAAATTAAAAAGCTATCGCACCGCTCGTACTTGTTGATATGCCAGGCTTTTGACTCGCCAGTACAGCTACACAACCAAACAATTTTAAGTTACTTAAGCAAGGGTAAGTATTTTTGTAGTGTTAATCAGTGTTGAGGATGGCAATATAACAAATAGTGTGCTTAGAGAAATACAAAAATATCAACGCATTCGGCAAAGGCTTTTCGTTTTGTATAAGTAAGGCAAATTTAAGAGCGCCTAGCGACGTAAATTTGATACAAAATAGGATAGAAGAGCAATTAAGAGATTATTTTGATTACCAAAAGGTGTTATAGCCCTCGCGGAGCTGACAGTGGCGACGAGTTAAAAATATACTCGAAAAATTGATTCAAAAGGACTTTTTAAAAGTATCTTTGAAAACGAATTAAAAACAAAATTCATTTGAAGCCCAAAGCGCTATTGATACGACTAAATCAACCCTAAAAAGTTCCAAAAGAAGATGCACAAAACGCTATAAATGAGCTAAAAAGTTGGGTATAGAAAAATTAAAAGCTAAAAAGCAAACCGCACTTAACGAGATACAAAGCAGATATTCAGACGGTAGCGTAAATTCCGTTATTGCGAGCTGGTTGCTAACGATATAAATATGAATATCGACGCTCTAGCAGGGGCTCAGCGCCACCAACCAGCAAGGCTTTAGTACTGAACTAAACGGCATAATAAAAACATCGCTCGTGCGAGAAATAAAAAGTAAAATGAGCGATATTGGCTCGCATGCTAGTAGATAACTTTAGTCTCGAGATGAGAAGCTTGAATTTGACTGATTTTAAGATAGATGACATATGGATAGAAAAATTACAAACGACAAAAAGATTTTCTACAAAAGCCCAAAAAATGGACTTGTAGATTTTGGTGAGAAGCTTAAAAGTGGCGAAAATGCAGGTAAAAATATACAAAGTTATAACCACGATCATAGGTCTCACTACAGCAGTTATAAATCCTCTTTTAGAAATTATCATTATATTTTTGCCAGATATTATCTCGTTTTTACTCAAGGATACACCGAAAACAAGAAACACGAACAGGCTAGAGATCAGATAATAAGCAACGTTATACCTTCTATCAAGGCTAAGCTTAGAAGCGAGATGCCTGCACTGCTAAACGAGCAAATAAGCGCTATGATAGAGGTTGTAAAGCGATATTGAAGAGCAGACTACGCCAAAAAGAAGCCGAAATATCAAAAGCTATAGAAGAAAAAAGCGAAGATATGCAGGCTATAGAAGCTCAAATTACAGCTCTTGAAAATGCAAAAGAGGCAATCAGGACACTAACAACTCAAATTCTATATAAGTAAGGACCAAAAATGAACGTAGTTAAATTGCTAAAAGAGCTTGAAGCCATCATAGCCAAAATACGACCTCGGTAATGAAGTTTCACTTTTAAAACAAGATAATTCTGTCTCAAAAAGTTCGGAACTAGAAGCTGAACTAGAAGCTATGCAAAAAGATGGTAGAACGCTAAAGCTAGGAATCATAGGACGAGTAAAAATCAGGCAAGAGCTCTCTTATAAATGCACTTATTTTTTTGAGGGTGAAGATGTGTTGCCAAAAGGTCGCTACTCCGATGACAGCTGCACTTACGGTTTTAAAATATGGGCAAAATTTAGAGGGCCGAGGTAGATTTTTCAGCAAAGAGGACTTGCGGGATATCAAAGAAAATGCGGCAGATATTTCAAAAAGAAAAACGAAATAGCCGAAGTTAAATTTAACGAGCTAGTAGAGCTTGAAAAAGAAAAGCAAAAGCTAAACGTAAAAAACTAGATCAAGAAAAAGAAGCCGAGCTACGAAAAAGGGCGGTGAATATCGCCGAACAAGAGATGCGCAATGACGCAGCTTTAAGCGCGACCCGCCGAGCAATACGAGCGTATCGAGGCGTTCCGGGGTAAAATTAAAAAAACCCTAGAGGAGTTCAAAAAAATATCTCAGCAACTAGCATGGACGAGCTAAATAGCAAGCTTTTATGATTTTGTCGGCGCTGATGGCAAATATATGCCTTTTACAAAATCCGTAACGCTAAAAGCTGAGACAAGGAAAGTCTAAAAGATATAGAGATAATCGACACTCCAGGCGTAAACGACCCTGTTGTCTCAAGAGAAGAGCGCACTAAGCAACTTTTTAAAAACTTGCGATGTAGTGTTGGTTGTTTCGCCTTCCGGCCAGTTTTTTGAGCTCGGAGGATACGGGATTTATTTGATCGCGTCACTAAAAAGACGGAATCAGAGAGGTGTATTTGGTTGCATCTCAAGTTGATAATCAGCTCTTCGGCGGAGAAAAAGAAAAAGGTGGCGGCTTGTTACCAAAAGTACTTGACAATATAAGAGAAACATTAAGCGCCCAGCAGTCAATGGTTTTAAAAGAGATAAAAGCTCAAAGTCCGGAAGTCGGCGATAGCCTCGACGAACTTATAAGGAGCAAGGTGCTACTAAGCTCAGCGGTAGCATTTTATATGATAAAAATTATGAAAAAAACAAGCCCAGTGGGATGCAAACTCAAAACATGTTTGGAAAGAAATTTTGGGAGAACATTATCCTGATTATTTCGACGACAAGAAAACATGCGTAGCAAATCTACACTGCTGTCGGGCATCAAGTCGATCGAGCAAATAATCTCAAAAAGTAAAAGAGAAAAAGAGGAAAATCTTACAAAAAGAAGCGCGGAGTTTATCTCGGTCAAATCTCAAAATCTACTCAACTATCAACAAGCGATAGAGCGGCAAATTCAAGAAAAATGCAAACAATTGAAAAATCCTGATATAAATGAGATAAAACGCCAGAGAGGAGATGCTAAAATCAAATCAAAAGCTATAGAGGCTGTAAATACCGCATACGAAGACTCTCTTGAAGGATTTGAGCTAAATATCAAAGACAGGCTTTTTGCCAAAGTGGAAAGCTACTTTAAAAAGCTAACCGACGATATAGCTAGTAGCGAAGCTACAGAGGAATATAGTTATAAAGTCATAGATAATGGATTTACAAATTATGGGGGACTTTTTGGTGATAGATACAAAACAAAATACGGCACTAGAACCACCGTCAAAAGCCGGTTATGTTAAAAACTCTCTAGATCAAGTTATATCCGAGGTAGAAAAATTGAACCGAGATAGAGTATAGGCAAAATATAATAGAATGGAAAAAAAGAGCCTGTATAAGTCGTTGATATCATCGGCTAGAAGCGTAGTAGATGATGATGTATTAGATCCAGTTATCATCTCGCGCACTATAAGAGGGACTTCAGTCGGTATCAAAACCCAGACATCAACTACTCTGGATCATTTCCTAGAGAGTTGCAAAAGCAGCACTCTAAAAAGGCTACGAAGCCGAGGATTTTTAAATGCGACTAGCAGATTGCGAGAAATCTAAAAAAACTAGAGTAAGAAACGACGTAAAATATAGTGTAGATACGCTGATAGGGTCGTTTAAGTCCCAAGACGTGGCAAATGTTATTTTTCGTAAAATATGATGAAGAGATAAACTCTCTAGTTAGCGATATAAACAATAAAGAACAAGCTTTTGGATAGATATAAACTGTATACTAAAGGATATAAAAATGCAAATGCGAACTAATATAAAAGATATGAGAGATAATATAGATGCTCTAAATGGATTATTCCATTTTTAAGAAATAAAAATCATATAAAAAGCATGTTTATGGAAAATTTAGACGTTATAGATGATTTTTGTTAAAAATGCTGAAAATTTTGATCGCCCAAAAAGAAGAGCAGGATAGAGTGCTAGCCGATCTTAGTCTCAGACATGAGTTGGTTTCGGAACTTCTTCTGCGCAAGTTCAAAACAAAGGCGTAATGATGTTTCATGAGACGTTAAACGGCGATTATATGGAGTTTGCTAACGCCGATGATACGCTGGCAAACGAGGCCGAGATATTTTTTGCGGCTACAAAAATATAGAAAAAGAGCTTAGTATCATAGCTGCTTGCCCTGAGCTGTATCAAAAATATCATAGCCGTAGGCGGTGGATTTAAGCGCCGGCAAGTCGAGGATTATCAGCAGTTTTATGGATTCTGGCATAAAAGCTGCCCATCTCTATAGAGCCTACTACTGCCATACCGGCATACGTCATGAATGCGCCAAAGGAGTATCTGCTAGGCTACTCTAAAAATGGGGGCGCAGTTGACCTGCGTAAGATAGATAAAGAAATTTTTCACGCTAAGCTAAATCACGATTTTATGAAAGGATTTAGTAACTTAAAAAGAAATTTTGCCATTTTATAGTACTAGGGCACGAAGCTTAAGTGAAAATATCTGCTTTATCGATACCCCAGGCTATAACCCATCAGGAAATATAGCAAACTATGGTGCCGACGTAGATACGGCAAAAGAGTTTTTGGAAGAAGCGGGAGTGTTTTTATGGCTCGTGGGCTTGACAGCACAGGTACGATGCCAAGCGGCGACTTGGAGTTTTTAAGCGGCTTGGATCTAGAAAATAAGAAGCTATACGTCGTGATAAACAAAGCCGATCTAAGAGCGCCTAGCGACCTAGAGGCTATTACTGAAACCGTAAAGCAAAGTCTAGATAACTACGGTATAAATTACGAAGGCATACAGACCTTTAGCTCCATTAGAACCCTTCAGAATCCTTGCATAGTCGGCAAAAGTTTAGACAGATTTTTGGCTGAATGCAATACGCCCAACCAAAAGCATGTAGAGATTTTTTTAATAAGCTAAAAAAACATATACCAAGCATATCAAGGCGCGATAGAAGGTAGCATAAAAGAGAAAAAAATCTATCCAAAAAGACAGCGCAATCAGTTAGTATAGATATGCTAGAAGATGGCCTTGACGATATGGGTAGCAAGGCCTACACTAAACTTGAGCGAGTTAAAAAGCACCTTTGGCACAAAGAAAGAAGAGGAAAATCTAAAACTATTAAAAGTTGTAATGGATGAATTCAAAGAGGCTGTAAAAAGCGGTGTTTGGGCTTGATGAAGTCGTGGTGGATTTTGACGAAACATATCACAATAATAAAACAAGCAACGCAGTGAAGGGTATAAATATAGACAACAATGAAGACAAAAACCAAAAACGAGCATAACGAATCAATCGAGCGACTTGGCAAACAACTATATGATTATAAAGGAAATAATAAAGGCAATTTAAGGAATTTATAGATAACAGTGTGTCTAATAATGACTCAGACGATAATGCTTTGCTCAATATGATATATGAAATGGCAAGAAAGACAAATATATCCCAATCTCAATGTGAGCGGTTTATAAATGATTTTATGGATGCAAGCGACCAAAAAAATATATCAGTACGCATACTTTTTGTAAGAGAAAATCTCATAAAAAGGTTTGATGAATTTAAAAATGAAATAGATGAACTCACGGATAGTGTAAAGAATGATTTTTCGGAAAAAAAGTTTGCAATAAATTTAGAAAAAAATATCTTGCGCAATTTGAGCAAATTTGAGTCTTATCTTGATGAAAATTATAAAAGATGAGGTATGGGATATTTAGTAAGACCTAGTTGTCCAAAAATGTGGCGACAACGCTGACGTATATGAGATAGTTGTTCACAGTGGAAAGAAAGCGACTAGTGGAGCAGCTGCCGGAGCGGCGCTGGTTCGGTAGTGCCGGGCCTTGGTACATTAATAGGCGGTGCTATGGGTGGTGCTTTAGGGCATGATAGCAGGCGGAGTCGCTAGTCAAAAACATATAGATATTGATGACGTAGATTACGATCAGGCTAGAGAATGGGCGGCTAAAGGAGAAAGCTTACAATTTTCTTGCGCGTATTGCAAAGATACATTTTTAGCAAGGCACAACTAAAATAAACCTCCCCAGCTAGTTTGTTTGTCGCGTCCTTTGTGGTAAAATTGAGAATCACATAGGATGTGACAAACTTTGTTTATTATATCGTTAAGGAGAAAACAATGCCAAGACGTCCAAATCCATTTAAAATGTGTTGCACAAACTGCGGTTATGAAAAGGTAGTTCATTTTTAGCAGTGATTGCCTAGATGCTGATGATATGGCCCAGATACCAAAAAGTGTGTCCAAAAATGCGGCAATGATAAAGTTGAGAGTAAAGCCATGCACAGATAGTGGTTACAGCATGTTTGATTTAATAAAGAAAAATTTTGAAGTAAAAACTATGTCAGATAAAATTCGCAACATCCTCATCCTCTACAACCCATACTACCAAAGCGATGTTATCGAGCAGCATCTTAAAATTTCTAAATGATAAGGGCAAGGTTGCCTTTGGCAAGATAAAGAGCAAGCGACGAGATATGATAAATCCTTTTTGAGGAGCAAATAGAGCAGTTTGCTCAAGAGTTAAGCTCAGCGACGATGCCAGATTACTGCGACTCTTTTTAACCGACTATTCAAATTTATTTGTAGCAAAGGTCACCTCTATCACAAGTGATGATATGAGCGAGATCTCACCGAGCTACTACAAAGAAAAAGGCCTTGATGTAGAGAAGTGGTTTGTGATAAGCGACATAAGGGAGCTAGCTAGAAACGACTTTGAGTGTGTTAGAGATAACTATCTAGCGAATTTCACGGTAAATGGTCACACATACGCAGTCTATGGCAACGCCTACGTCTATCCACTCATTATAGATACCAAACAAGGCATGAGCTATTTTGATGACGAGAGCAATTCTATCCTGATGTTTATAAGAGCGATGAGTTTTTAGAGATCAAGAAAAATTTGACACGCTACTGCTTTGGGCAAAATTGATAAATCTAATGCATCCAGACAGCATAGAAAAATATCATATCTGCAGAGATAGAGTATCTTGACAACATCTCTAACCCACTCTATGACTTTAGCTCGGTCGTAGTTAAATACTCAAAAGACTATGGAGCAAGAATTTATGCTTTTGCCAAAGTGCTTTTTAAAAAAAGCTAGCAGATAAAAACCCAGCCATTCTAAAAATAGCCTATGAAGTTCAGGGCTCAAAATTTACGGTTGCTGGTATGTTTAACAATAAACCAAATTTAGGAACCTATCATTCTTTTTAAAAACTATCTTGTCCAAGACGCACTAGAAGGAAATGTGCTACAAACTTATGTAGCCAAAACTCTACCAAAAGTCATAACATCACTCCAGGACTTACGCAATGAAACAGTCCATGCCAAAGCCCCTAGCCATGCTGATGTGACAAAGCTAAGGGCAAAGATAGTGGGAATAGGAGAAGGTAGTGTGCTGGCTAAACTCGTAAAAAGCTAGAGCTGAGGCAAAGAGGGATAATATGCTGATGCAAATCTAAATTGCATCAGATTGTAATATTTATTTTTATATTCCTCAGTTTTTATTATAGTATTTTGCTAGATACTCGTTTTTCATCTTCACTTGGCAATTTAATATCGCCCATATCGCACTCTTCTTTGGCAAAACATATCCTCATCTTCTTTAAAGCCGACAGGATAAGATATTAGATTTAAATTTGACGGGATATCTTTTATATCCCTTTTTTTATATCGCTTGCCGTAAAGCCAATACTTTCGGCTATAGCGATATCGTCTTACATCTTAAACTCTTCCTTATCGGTTAAGACAACAAAGCTAGATTTCTGTATCAGATACAAATTCCACCCTATCTTTCCACCAATGCCAAAATTGTTTGTAGTCAAACATCCATTTGTCTTCGCCGTTATTTTTTTATATTTTATAAAACGACCATCCTTAGATCACAAATGGATATTTGATCTTCTATGTAAAATACTAAAAAAATCTCTCATTATTTTTTATTTCCCATATCCATAACCTCTTTTTGGATATCTTTTTATATCCATCTCCGGGTTTAGATTTTTTAAATGTTTCTGTTAATTTATCAGAGACCATGATCTTGTCTTTTACGCTATTTAGATCGCCAGAGACATATTTTGCAAATTCGCTCAATTTTCCGTCTTTAAACGTATCTAAAATAGCATCTACACCACGAGCCCCACCCATTTTTATCTAAAGTTTCCATACCTATTTTTGCTAATGCAACAAATACATCCGCCCCAATATCCATATCCCTTTTTATCCTCTATGCCTTTGATCAGAATACCAGAGCCTATAGCAGAATACTTTGCCTTATCAATGTCGCTAGCATTTTTTTAGCTTCTCTTCATCTATTTTTTTACCTCATTTTTTTATATAGTTTATATAGTCTTTATAGCTATCAAAATCCTCTGGCTTTTTATCGGACATTTCAGCCCTTAGTCCTAGTTCCAAAGGGTTTTCCAGTTCTTCTGTCACGCCTAAAAAATTTAGCTACCAGTGAAGCTATTTTTTTCCAACAGTTTCTAGCAACGGTCCTGCTAATTCAACTATTTTAGTCGCAAATGTAGATAAACTACTCCCTAGTGAGCTAACCGCGCTACTAATTGCACTACATACGCTACCAACAAAACTACCAATAGCACTCCAAAATCCCATGTTTGCTCCTTTTATTTTAAATTTGAATATACTCTTTTAAATGCCTATCTATGTAATTATCAAACAAAAATCTCAATCTCTTCAGTATTCATAATTTTTTTCAAAAAAATCAGGCTAATACACTCTTTTATATCATCATGCACGCCCTCATCTTGATTTTTTATAAATTATTAAAGATGTATTTGCTTAAATATTTCACGTTGTTTGGTATTTTTTTGCGATCTATCATCTGTTTGATACTACTTAGCACAATTTTTTTCACTATCTTTAGCTCGCCTTTAGCCACTCAATCTCAAGCGCATAAAAATCGTATTGCAAGGCTTCTTCTAAGTCTTTTTACGTTTGGCACATTATTTTTTACTTTCTACTGGCGGTATTATACCTTTTTTTATAGTTTTGCCTGTAATAATCCAAGACATTATCTCTTAAAATTTTAGCGTCAATTACGGCTGATTTTGTGGTGCTGACATTTTTCAAGTTGGGCTGTTGCACCTGAATCGGCTTGATAAAATTTGGATTAGACACTATTGCCCTACCAGTTTCCAAATTTGATAAAAACTCCTTTTTGTTCATCATTTAAAGCCATTGTATTACCTATCGCCTCTTTGTCGTCTTGAGCGAAAAATTACTATGCACTATTTTGGTGTTTGTGTTTTTTAGCACCTCTGGCGTTAATTTGTTTTGGGATTTGATCTACTATTATTAGCGACTCTCCATATTTTTCGCACTTCAGCAAGCATATCGGCAAATGTCTCTACTCCTAGTTTTTTTGTTTGGGCTATCTCCTGGCATAAATTTAGAAAGAAGCCTGTGCGACTCCTCTATGAGTGTAATATGTCTAAATTCCTCGCCTTTATTTTTTTGTACTCTTTGTATTTTACCTTTAATGCTTCATTTATATTTATTAATATAAAAACCCATTATTAGAATTTTTTTCAGCTCCGTTTTTTTACCTCTTCTAGTTCTAAAACTACGTTTTTCAAGCAGATCGGCAAAATCTACGCTTCGTTGATTATTCAGCATAAAAAGCTTTTGAGCCCACTAAAAGCCCTTGAAGTCTTGCATTTATAGAGCCTATGTAGTCTTTTTAGTCTTTCATCAAATCCTTGCTCTTCTACTACGATGTTTGCTTGTCGCACCAGATCCGATAGTGTAGGAAACGCAAAAACTCCATCTGCAAACGGATCGCTACATTATAATTTTTAGACGTCGATATATCCCAGCCATACTCTTCATAACATCTATAAAGAGCAGTCTCTATGATCTGAGGAATGGGCTGCTTCCATATCAAAAAGAGGCTTCGATATTTGCTTTTATCATATCTACTCTCGAAGATATACTCTCGTGAGGGAAAAATTCAAATGGGTTTTATCCTAAAAAGGCGCAACCCTCTCATCTCCAAGCGTAAATATAAGCAAATCATCCATATCATTTTAGCATAGCCCTATACTCTGTTTTTGCCGGTTCTATAACCAAAAAAACGGCAAATTAGCTGACTTTAAAATTCTTTGGCAAGTAGTAGTTTTACCGCTACCGGTAACCCCAGATATAAATATATGTTTATCAAGCCAAGCTTTTATCTATGAAAAAGTTTTGCGATTTAACTCTTTGCCGCTTTGAACCATATTGCCCAAAAAAATATCGCTTCGTCTTGTAATATCTGCTCTTTAATATTTAGACCAAATTCACCTCTTCTTTTTAGGGATAGTCCGACAACCTCTTTTTTTGGTAAAGTGGCTATCACGCTTAGTTCGATTAGCTGACATCCAGCATGATTGGCTAGCTCAAATTTACGAGATAGTAGGCTTCTTGATATCACTGCGTTTGTATTTTCTATTAACATTTATCTTAGGGAATTTGAAAATATTTTTATACACTTTATCTCGTTTATATCTTTTGCGACATTTAAAATTACTAAAAATGAGCGGAGATTTATTGCTCTCATCGCCTGAGAATATAGCTCTGATAGCATTTCCAAGCTTTTGATACATTCCTTTTTCATTTGACATAAGATATATACAAGAGTCAAAAGCCCCTTGTTTTTACCGTAGTTTATACGCTTTAATAAAACTTCGTCTATATACTTTGTAAGCTCGCTAGCCATTTTGTTGGTAAATTCAAAGCTTAAGTTCGTCGCCTTTGATTTTTAGAGATGGATTCGCTTTTTATTAAAAGGATTCATTTTCGCTTTTGGTTTGAGAACTTCCAGTTGTCTTACTAAAGATGAACTTTCGCCAGAACTTTCATTTTGTCCCGCTGCTAGAGTTATCACCGAATCTAGAGCTATAGCCTTCACTACTGCTTACTCCCTTTGATGTATTTTTTTACCTTTTTGATTAGATTCGGAATAATTGGTGCCATCAGATATTGAACTGCCTTTTAGTTGCCGAAGTAGATGTGCTAGTGGAGCTTCCGTCGCTATGCTGTACTGATGTTTTTGTCATCGGAGCTATATGATTATAAGCATCAAATAAAACCTTTTTCTATATCAGCTATCGCCCCATTTGACATCGGTTTTTGCTAGTACTACCAAGACAAATTCGTCCCCGCTCATAATGTCTATAAGTCTATCTATGCCCTGAAAAATCCTCTTTATCCTTATATACGCTAGGGTATGCTGCTAACTTTAGCAAATCTTTTTCATTTTATCTATTTTTAGAAACCAGCTCCGCTTTTTGTCCTTTTTCTACTTCGAGCACTTTACTGCCCCTATAATTCCCTCAATGCTAGGCTTTTAAAACCCCTTTTGCCTATATCGTCGATATCTAGCTCGAGCTCGCCCCTATACGACATATCCTAGTTACACCAGCATAAAAAGAGACACCATTGCTACCGCCAACGATCAAATATACAAAAATGATCCCATCTATCCTAAGCGTTAACTTACGTTTTCAAAAAGCCTCTCTTCTAGGGGCTATCTTCTTCAAACGTAAGCTCTTTTTATGTGATAGAATTAACATCGCTAATATCTATATTGCCATCTAGTGCCAACACAGGCATATTATCTATCAGTAACACCACTTGCAAGGCTTTGTTTTAATGCACTAAATAGTTCTTTATTGTTATTTGCTACATTCATATATCTTTTTCCTTGTATTTGAGTTTTGTAGTCTCCGTTTTTTTACGCCTTCTTCATCGGCTACTACGTATTCAAACCTATTTGGACTTACGATCCTAATATAAATATAGCAGTTCTCGTCCGCAAACCCCTGTATCTATCCTCATCTTTTTATACCGCTATCGCTTATATCAACAGAATTTGCAGTTACCGATGCTTGCGTAGTGTAAAAATACCTCAAAAATACTCTCGCTAGCATCTATAAAGGTGATCCAATCTCCATATTTGGCATCTCTGCTCACGACAGTATTAAATTTGCCCTTTTTCTTTTTACCAAGATAGTATTTGAGTATATCTACATCTACATTGTGGTCTATTACTAGTATGGTTCCACCTTTTTAGATCTTATTAATCCAAAAGCAACGCCTGTTTTACCATTTGGTTTTTCAAAGTCATTGTCGTTTTTCACCCAGTGGTCTATCATTACTATAAAGCCCCTCAAGTGGTCTTTGAAATTCTTTTGATAAATTTTCCTCTTCTTGCGCCATTTTTTCATTGAATAGCTTTTCGACAAATGCCGATTTGCTAGAATTTTCCAGCTAAAAATATATTTACTTCTTTTATGCTTCCTAGATCCACTTTTTACTGCTAAACGCTAGTCTTAAGGCATTAAAGAAGTTATCTACACCTATCCTATCTTCTATTATCTCTAAAATTTTATTTTTATCTATATCTAGGCTAAAACCTGCTATTTGCTTACCTTTTTGTGTCTATCAAATTTACAGACAACACCCATCTTTATATAGCTCGCCGTCATCTTTACCTTCCCATAGCGGTCTTAGTTTTTCCATTAGCTCTTTTTGTGTTTCTTCTGACCTCTTGAGCGTTACTTATCAAGGGTTTTCATGCCCAACAAATTTTTTCGCATTCAGGCGCTAATGTAAAGTGTATTTTTGGCTTCGAGTAGTTTTTCTTTATTTGCTTTAAACAGCTCAAAAAGCTACCAACTCAAAGCAAGTACTCATGCCCTAGATATTTATCGTCACCAGCCCCAAAAATGCTCTATCACGTAGTCGTATCTGCTATTTTTATCGACCTCCCTATAAACGCCAAAGTCAAAATCAGTCGTTCCGCCACCAAAGTCAAATACTCCGTAAAATACCTTCTCGTCACCAACTGGCTCAATTATTCTCTTCAAGGGCCATGACGGCATACGCCGCAGGCTCGCTAGCTCCGCTTATGACTTTTTAGCTTAGATAAAATTTCAGGCGTTTGAAGCGAAAGCGGTAACGACTTTTTGATACCTTTATAAAAGCTTTTTAGTATCTTTTTCTCTTATATCCTTCTCGTAGTAACGGGAAAAGATAAAATGTAATCCAAAAATATCCCGTTTCGTTGATTATTTATATAAAGCCCCAGATAATAAGCATAAAATTTCGATAGGATTTATATCGCCGTCTTCAAGCTCGCTAAAAAGCCTTTTATCTCAAATTCCTTGCCTTTTTCTATCAAGTACTGGTTTCTTATCTCCTTGACCAGCCCACTGCTTTAGTTCGTTTAAATAAGAGTTGTATTCGCTAGATGCGCTTTGCAGTAACGAGTTATACGCCGCATGAGAGATATTTACATCCTCCCATCTAGTATATGGTCTGCCTTCTCTTGCCTCGTAGTCTTCTATAAATTTAGAAAGATCCCCAAAGCTTATTATCGTAGGATTTTTCATAGTGACTCTTCTCTATCTTTTATCAAGATCACCTATGCCTACTCTCATCAGTTTATTTTAACGGTATCTTCTTGATATACGACGACCGTGCTTTTTAGTACCGAAGTCTATGCCGACTACTCCGTCTTTTATCTTGCTTTTTGGATCTCTTGCCGTTAGGGAATGCTCTAGTTTTACTTCTATGCCGTCATTTTTGCTTTCATCCATCTCCCCATAGTTCCCACAGCCCAAGCCCGACATCTGTTAACATCTTTGGTTCGTATTCTTTTATATCGGCTCTTATTTTGTCTTCGAACAAAGATGATTCCACTGCCCTACTGCCTTCTATTTTTAAATTTTTCAAGATTGCCCCAAATGTGAAAGTATAAATTATCTCCTTCAAATTTAAATCCTGAAGTACTTTTATATGCATTATTATCTTTTAGTTCCTCTATGATTCAGTCGAGCATATAAGTTTGAAAAATATCTTTTAGCTCTAGTTTACTCATATCTTTTTACATCATATCTCCATGCTCTTTTACTGTAACTGGAATAATGATATACGTTGACACCAAAACAATAGTTGAAACCACTACAATAATAGTGATAGTATGTATTAAAACTAATATGTCTTATGCATTTTCTTTTTGAAATTAGAAAATTATTATGTATAAAAAGTACAAATTATCATTTTTGTCATCATTTAACACGATTGAAATTAAATGAGAAAAAGGAGACGAAAATAGATTGGTTTTTCGCACTCCATATCATTATTTTTCTTCCATTCTTACCTGAATGATAAGCTTTTTGTTTAAAATCGAAGAAAACAACATGATCTTGACCTATACTTACTTGTTGATTGCTATTTAACTCTTTAAACCACTTAAAAACATCTTCTATATATCTCGTAAAAATATTTTTGGACTTTCAATATTGCTGTCGCCGCTCTCTAAAGAAATTCTTTCCAGCTGTCGTTTATATCCTGCTCGAGCCTTTCTTTAGATATTTTTTTATTGTCTCTATCTGTTTTTGTGCTCATGTTCTATCCTTTAAATTTTTACTACTGATTTTTCTTTTTATCTCTTTTTGTTTTGCTGTTTACCATACCTTTTTAGTATGACTTCACTTATTTTACCGCTTGCACCTTGACTGGAGTTATGCCTTAAAGGGTGTAGCTGCGTGTCGAGATTCCTCTCCTACATTAATGCTTTGAGCTCATATATATCACCATTTGCCTTGGTAAAATTTCACAAATAAAAAGTAAAAATATCTATTAGCTCTTTTTGTATCTGCATTTTTCCCTCTCTAAGCTCGTTGTTGATATAGTCCCATAGGTTTTCAATATTTCTAGGCTGAACGCCTGAAGCTATAAAGCTAGCCAGACTATCTTCTTTTATAATATTTTTCAAGAGATTTTTCGTGGATGCGGATAAATTCTTAAAATTCTCATAAGCTTTGGCATCTTTTTAAATTTTCAAGCTCTTTTTACTTTTCTCAACTTGCTCGGCATATAAATTTATATTATCGGTTAGATTTTTTTCTCTTTTTCGAGCTTTTTCTAACTTCTCTTTTGTGTGAGCTAGTTCGTTTTTGAGATTTTTATCTCATCTTTTAAAAACGATGAGTCCGAATCAACATTAAACCATTTAACTAACATTGCTTTTAGCTTATCCATAATGCCACTATTTATTTTTTCTTTCACTTCTTCATCCTCCAAAAGCTCTAGTAATCTCTTTTATCCATTAAGCCAATCTCATTTATAGCACCAACTGATCTGCTTGGTTCTTGATATTTTTCTTCATACATCAATTAGCCACTCCTAAAAATAAACTAAAATATATTTTTTTAAATATTTTTCAAACAAAAACAACATATTTTACTATATTTTTCTTACATAATTGACGCATTCATAAAATTGAAGAGCCTTTAAAGACTCTTTAATTATTTAATCACATCGCCACTAGGCTAAAATTCACACCGCTCATCTCCAAATCATACTCCGCCGTTGCTGTTTTAACATTTTGTGCTGCATCTTGTAGTTGTTTTTAATGCCTCTTTCATCTCGTTTACCTTACTGCTTCCGCCAACGCCTGCTTCGCAATTTTGAAGTGCAATGGTAGTTTGAACTTGCGTAAGTGCCCAGTAAAAATTATTTACAATGCTATCTAGTCCGATCTCAACTAGTGGTCTTATAGCTAAATCTATAGCTTCTTTTTCATCTTCATCATGATCTTTTACAAAGCTCATAAAGTAACTCTGGCAAATAGTTTTTGTGTAAAGTTATCCTCCAGCTTTTCAAATTTCTTGTAAGATATCTTCATCTATCTCATTATATTCATCTAAGCCCAAAGCTGTTTTAGCAACGTAGTCAATAGTTTTTTGCAACACCACCAAAAAGCCCCAAATGTGTCTTTGTAGTAAAATTTCATCAAGCTCTTGCTCGTCCTCGCTTATCTTTTTAGTCAGCTTTATCTCTTGTGTTCAAATTAACACACATTCCGCAAACTCACTCATCTTAAAACATCTTGCTCACCTACTATCTCATTAGCCTTTTTGGATAAAAATCCGCATTTAAACTCATTTTGTCTCCTTTTGACTTAAAATATGGTGTAAATTAACATTGCTTTTTGACAGGTTGTGTCATATTTTGTATTTTTAAGATAAAAATAACGAGAATTTGCTAAAAAGGATTTAAGATGCACTCTCGACAAGATAGCCCTTTAGGCTCGCTCAAATTTGCAATAAAGCTAAATGACGGAGCAAGACTTAGCATAGATGAGCTCACGGAGAAAATTGAGTGTCAATAAAAGAACTATTCTAAGAGACTTTGAGCGACTAAAATGTATTACCCATAGAAAAAGCAAATGGCAAATACTTTTTGGCTGACTATGCACTTGGTAAAGCTTTAGCTATAAAGATATCCAGGCATTTGCCATACTTAGTGGAGTGAAGTCTTTTGTTTCCAGATCTAGACGATAAATTGATAAGCGATGTTTTAAACGAGAAGCTAAACAAGGCCTATCTCATCAAAAATCAAGGCTTTTGAGGATCTGCACATTCAAGAGACGAGTTTGAAGAGATAAGTGCTGCTATCGTTAAAAATAAGATGATTGAGTGCTCCTATAACGCCAAATTTAGATCGCTAAAACCATACAAACTGATAAACAACAATGGCATCTGGTACCTGCTAGCAGATGATAGCGATAGCTTAAAGCATTCACACTTTCAAAAGCTTGAAAAATATAAATATAAAAGATAGTACGTTTGAGCCAAATGAAAATCTACAAACCGCATAAAAGCAAAAACGATACAAACTGGTTTTCAGACGTTAAATTTGAAGTGACGCTAGAGATAAAAAGTGAGGGACGATGAGCTACTTTAAAAAGAAAGAAATTCTTACCAAATTTTAAAATAATAAGCGAAGATGAAGATAAGATCATCCTAAGCACAGAGGTAGCCTACGACGATGAGATCTTTCGCGTGGTCAAATACTCAGTCGCCATTTATCAAGATAAAAGAGCCTGAGTATCTAAAAGGTGAATGGAGAGTTTGCTTGGGGAGTATTTGGGGTAGACAGCAAATTACTATAGCCATCTCTCACCCCTATAAAACCAAACGGTAATGCAAACATATCATCATCTAGTTTTACGACCGTATCTCCGGCGTAAAAGACTATGCCCTTATCAAATTTACTTTTGCAAATTCTCTTTTTAGATGGTAGATATGCTTTAAAAGTCATCTTTGCTGATAGTTTTTGAGGATTTGACCTCTATGGCTATGAGTCTGCCCGATATCTCAAGGATAAAGTCTATCTCTTTTTGATCGCTCGTTCTATAGTAGTATATGTTTGCTCTTTTTTTACTACTTGTATTTGCCTTTAGTAGCTCATCAAATACAAATGTCTCATATCTTCATAGCAAGGGCGCTAGTGCAAGAGTGCGGCACCATCATATAATAGATGAGCCAACCAGCGAGCTAAACTTTAAAAATCAATTCTATTTTTGGTACAAATTACATAAATTTAAAAGACCCAGCCGTTCTGTATACACATTACGATCCAAACCACGCCTTGTGGTTTTTGTGACGATATCATTGGCTTTAAAAAGGCAAAGTCGTAGTTAGTGGCAAAAAGCAGAGAAGTGATGAATGAAAAAGACTTACTCCTCATCTACGATAGAGAGTGTAGTACCTAGAACAAAACGAGACCAAATTTATCACTCCAGACCCAAAACTATTTGGTACAAAAATGATTTTTACTTAGTATAAAGGCAAGCTATGTTTTTACATTTAAAAGGCACCCAGCCTAAGCCAGGTGCCAAAAAGTCTAGAACTCTTTTAAATTTTAGAAATCAGTTTTGATCTCATTGTTGATCTGGATATATATAGTTTGGCCACTTTCAGTAGTTCCTTCATATGCTGTATAACCGCTATCGGCTTTAACATCATGTGTAGCTTTCCAGTTTCCACCTTTAACAGTATCGCGATTGTCACCGTCTATTTTTAGAATAGTATTTTTGTTGTCAGTGATATCTAATACATCATCAGCTCTGATGGTCATATCTACAGCATTACCGCCGCCTTTGCCTAGATCGATCCTTTCAAAAGCGCTCACCTTGCCATCAAGACCATTTACATTGCTAAAGTCAATACTATCTTTAACAACAAGTGTATCATATCCATTTCCGCCGTCCATCACTCTTTGCGTCCTTATGGAAAAACGATAGTATCATCGCCTTCGCCGCAGTAGAGCGTCACGGCCACCTTTGCCGTCTATATAGTCATTACCTCTACCACCCAATATAGCGTCATTTTCAGATGTACCATTGAGTGTATCGCCATTCATAGTGCCATATTTGATATGATCAAATCCTGCGATACCATCTGTCTTGATGGTAGTTGTAGCACTTACACTATCGCCATCTGCGTCTGTTACGCTATATTTGATATCTATGTTTTCTGCATGGCCAGCTTTTTGCCAGACTTGCTTCTGGTCTATACTCGTATGTACCAGTAGCCATATCTATAGTGATCTTGCTATTTGAAACTAACGCGACTGTAAATTCTGAGCCATCATGAGAACCGCTCTCGCCACTTATTGTATAGCTACCCTTACTTGCATCATAAGTATATGTTTTTACACCAGCGACAGTATCTAAAGTGATAGTTACAACTCCATTGATATATGCACCATACTCCATAGATATTGAACCACCAGGATTTTCAGCAGGTCTTAGAGTATCCATGATATTGCCTTTAAAGCTCTTAGTAGGAAGTGCTAGCTCTGCAAAATCTTTTAGCATCTATATCTTTTCTTTCTACGCCGTCTATGAGATCGGATCAAGTTTATCCAGTTTTGCATCTTTGCCAAGTGCAAAATGATTCGGCTATGACTTTATTGTTAATCAGCCACTTTTCCCATGCCGCCTTCTCATCGTCATCTATACCGTGGTTAGTTTTGACACGATCAGTTATATCGCCCTTATAGTGACCACCTTTTATTGTATAAATAAAACTTACTACCAGTTAATTCTGATGTAATGTAATCAGTCTCTCCATCAGCTTTATATGCATGTTTATCACCGTCATACACCCAAGTTTTTATTTTTATATACGATACTAGCTCTATTTTCAAGGGCTACCAGGGCGCTACCCACCCTAGAGTCAGACATAGTTGGTTCGCCGTCAGAAACAAAGTGGAGTCTATTTTCTACATCTGCACCAGCTATCTTACCAGATTTACCGAAAGTATCTTTTGCTTGTGCCAAGGTCGCATCATAGTTTGTGCCATCTTTCATATCCTGCAAAGGTAAATTAATAGAATCTGTAACATCGCCTATTACCTTATGTCCCTGTATGAGCGTAAATTTTGCCTTCATCATATGATAGTACTATTTTTGCAATTTTTATCAGCATAGTAGTTACCATGAGTTCTATATTCACCATTGGCATCTTTTAGTCCATATGTAGTTATCATATTTTATACTATCGCCACTCAAAAATATTTGTCTACAAGCGCTTTTAGCTTCAGAGATACTCATCCATGTTTTTACCGCTGGTAGATCTAAGCTCTTGAGCCTCACCTGCAAATGCAACCATGCAAACTTTTAACATTTTCATCACCTTTTAATGAGTACTGATTAAGTAAGTTCATCACACCTTCATGAGCTATCTCTAAACGAGTTTTTCTACCAATACTGGTCTATCCAGATCGTCAACCCACTTGCCATTTTCAAATTATGCTCGTATAATTTTTACCATTTGCATCTACTGCTTGAGTCTGGCTCTTAAAGAACATACTACGCGAGAAGTCAAGAACAAGTGTGACGTTGCTTTCTAGGCTGTTCAAATCCAACAAGAACATTTTCAGTGCTATCACTAGCAATGTAAGGCGAGTCATCTTGGATATTTATCTCTATAGTAGACTTAGCTGTCGCACCATGATCATTTGTTACTTTTATAGGTAGGTTAGCTGTAACCACATCTTCGCCATTGCCAGCAGGGATCGTGATCTACTGGTTTTTCTAAAACAACTTTAGTAGCACCTGTTGCTTTATCTAATGTAACTTTGAGCACAGTCTCGCCGCTAGTCTCTTTAATACCGACAAGAGTAGCAATATTTGTACCCCCACCGACAGCAGGAACGCTCTTCCATATCACTTTTTCGCCGCCAGAAGTTAGATGACTATCTGTACCATCTTTAACATCAAACTCAAAAGCTACGTTTGTTGTACTAGTTACATTTATAGGCTTGCTGTCCTCTACAGAATCCGTAGTGTCTTTTTGTACCTTTTACTATCTTTAATACCACCAGGAAGCCCCTCTTCAGATACATTTAGACTTACTTTTTGCGTCTATGGTTATATGGTCAATTTAACTTCATAAGTGTTCTTAGCAGTGATATCTTTTTGGTTACCTTGTTTATCACGAGCTTTATAAGTAGCCTCTATCTTACCTGTCTTATTAGCTGTTCCATCAGTAATTCTTCAGTTCTTACATTTGTAAGTTCATACTCATATTTGCCATTACCAAGGTCTTTTAGTGATAGTAGCTTCACCAATCTCGTTATCACCTACTTTAATAGCTATCTTATCGTTAGCCATATTTACTACGATATCTTTACCTACTATTAAAGTACCTACTATCTTCTCACCATCTTTTACCATCATGAAGCTCTTTTTCAGTGATGATGTTATCATTGCCATCTGCAGTTTTTAGCTCTAGAGTAAGAGATACTGATGTGTCCAAAACTACTACATCCTCACTAGTGCCGTTATCATCATTGGCAGCAGTACCTACAGACTGTGCAGGTTCAGCAAAAGCATAATTATTGTCATCTATGTTTTTTTATTATAAGCATATATATTACTCTCGTGACCACCCTCTGACCGAGCTTCGCCAAGACACACACCGTCGCTACTACCAGCATCACCATTGCCTGCTACTGTCTCCTCAAGTTGTGTTAGATCTTTACCTGCCAAAATGGCTTTTTGCAAATCACTTAAATTAGTTGCATTGTCAGAACTTGGACTTTGGACATTTTGCTGTATTTTTGATCAACATATACGGCATCATTAGCCAAGATACTAACATCTTTACCGCTATCCATTGATAAGACGGCGCTAGAGCTACCACCAACCGTTTTTACGATCTCACCAAAAAAATAGCATCTCCTGCTTTGCCAAAGCTCTTTGTTTTTCCATGAGCATCAATCGCAACAACATTGCCAGAAACTTGTTTTTACTATACCAACTTGAGTAGACATCACACATCTACTTTTAAATATGATTTTTATGTAATTATACTGCGAATAAAAAGATGTTCTATTGTTCTTTAGTACAATTAAATAGCTTTATTTGGTTTTAAATACTCATAATTACGGCTAAAATAATGTAATAAAAATGTAATAATAAATTTTATAAAAAAATTGTAAATCGTACTATTATTATTCTTATATAATTTTTAGTCTTTTTATCACTATTTTTCACTATATTTTTTTATTCTGAAACTTAATTATTTTTTTATGTTTTTAATTTTTATTTATTTTTAATAATTTGCGATGGGTGTTTTTACTAATTTTCTTTCAAAATTTTTGTAGAAAAATTCTTATTTTTATAAAAAGTGTTGCTGATATATTTTTAAATTTTTATTGCTAATGCCTGAGCGTTTTATTTTGTAGAAATTTACATGATTACATATCTATAGAAATAAGCTGTATTATCAATGCTTACAAAAAAATACAATTACGATATTTTTATGTTAAAAACTACACAGAATAAAAATATAGACAAAAAGACACTTAGTAATTTTAAGGGCATTTCTGCCCCTAAATTTATTATCTTGTAGGGTGAAAGATATGGTTTTTCAGAGTGCATAGCCATCTCATTTTCTTTTCTAAATGCTATATACTCTTCTTCGCTTAGTTTTTTTGATATTTGCTATCGTCATCTTAAGCGGTGTGATACCTGAGAGCGGGTCGTGGTCTTGCGCGTTTGCAAGCTCGTTACCGTCAGCCTCACTATAGTGGAAAGTCGTAAATATCGTACCCTCTCTAAGGTCTTCATTTATGCGAAGTTTTTGTCTGCGATCCTACCGCGTTTGTTCTCGACTAAAGCGTAGCAGCCTTCTTCTAGCTCCCTCTCTCTTGCGATATCAGGGCTTACTTCTATTAGCGGACCTTCGATGCCAGCGCCGTACTCTAGCGGTGAGCACTCTCTTGTCATCGTACCTGTGTGGTAGTGATAGACCTTTCTACCTGTTGTAAATAAGCAGGATAGACCTCGTCTGGCACTTCGCTTAGCGCGCCAGTTCCGACTGGATAGCCATCTGGTATATTCATCCCTAGCTCTAAATTCAGCCTCGACCTCTGAGCGTTTGTTTTTATCATCAGCATAAAGCACCGGCACTAGGCGGAATTACCGCTTGGTAGCATTGATTTATGGTCGGTGTATAGGACTGGTGTGCCTGGGTGATCTTCATCAGGGCATGGCCAGCTGATACCGCCAAGCTTTTCAAGTCTGTAGTAGCTGATACCGCCAAAGAATTTAGGCATTAGCTTTCTAAGCTCGTCCCAAACTTCTTCTGCGCTTAGGAAATCAAATCCCCTCAAGCCCCATTGTTTTTGCGATGTTGCAAACTACTTTCCAGTCAGGCTCGACGCCAGCTACTGGCTCGCTTGCCTTTTCTAGTGCGCTGAACACGGCGAGATGTGTTGATAAATGTGCCATCTTTCTCGCCCCAACCAGCCGCAGGTAGGACTACGTCAGCCTTTTTGAGCACTTTCAGTGAAGAATAGGTCTTGCACGATAAAGCAGTCTAGGTGGTGTGTAGCGTGGACGAAGTGTTCTGTCAAGGATCGCTCATGACTGGGTTTTCGCCGTAGACGTAAAAGCACTTTTAGCTCGCCGCTATCCATCTTATCAGGTGCGTATGTGAGCTTGAAGCCTGGCACTGGGTTTAGCTCAAAGTGCCAAACTTTGCGTGCTTGCTCTTGTGCGTAGGTGCTATTTACTGGGCCTGCTGGGATGACGTTAGGAAGTGCTCCCCATGTCGCATGCGCCTTGAACGTTGTTTTGTCCACGAGTGAGGTTTACGCCAGCACCTTTTTACCCTAAATTTCCTGTTAGTACAGCTCGATTGATAGTGAAAATACGTTTGACGTGCCGTCGGTAAACTGAGTAATACCCATGGTGTAGCAAATAGCCGCAGTGCCAGCCTTGCCGTAAAGTCTAGCGACCCTCGATGATGAGTTCTTTTTCACTCAGTCTCACGCTCAAATCTCTCAGGCGTGAAGTCTTTTACTGCCTCTTTTTAGGTACTCAAAGCCCTCAGCATACTTCTCTATAAATTCGTTGTCTTGTAAAGTTCTCAGAGATTATGACGTTCATAATCGTATTTAGCGTTTTGATGTTTGCGCCAACTGGAATTTGCAAGTAAACGTCGGCTTTTTAGCCATATCTGTGCGTTTTGGATCCACGACGATCATCTTCGCGCCACGCTCCAAGCCCCTTTGCATCTGCATAGCGATGATAGGGTGGCACTCACTTGTGTTAGTGCCTATTAGCAAAAACACATCTGTATCAGTCGCAAACTCAACAAGATCATTTGTCATCGTTCCGTTTCCAAGCGTGCTGGCAAGACCTGCCACTGTTGGAGCGTGTCAAAGACGAGCGCAGTGATCTACGTTGTTGCTTCCTAGAGCGCGAGAAAAGAATTTTTGAAAAGACATAGTTGTCTTCGTTGTTCGAGCGAGCAGAACTAAAAGCCCCATGATAGAGTTTGGTCCGTATTTCTCGACACTATTTTTTAAATGTCTTTCCTAAAATTCATAAACTTCATCAAAACTTACCTCTTCAAGTTTGCCGTGTTTATTAAACTCACCATTTAATTTTTCTCATCATAGGTTTGGTTAAGCGTTTTGGAGAATTTACAATCCCCAACCAAACATTCCTTTTAAGCACAACTCACCGTCATTGACATGATGGTTGTCTGTTGGCTTTGCATCGACGATCCTGCCGTTTTTCCACGATAAGATCTATACCACAACCAGTTCCGCAATACGGACAGGTCGTTTTAACTATATTTTTGCATAGTATTCCTTTCGAATAATATTTCGCGATTTCGAGTTATTATATTCCTTATAACATAAAATAAAAATTTAAAAATTAATATTTTTGTTTAATATATTTTTAAGTAATATGCTAAATTTGCATATTACTTTGACACTGAATTTACGGAGGTTTATCTTCAATTTATACATTAAATTTAAAAATTATTAAAAATATTTTATTTTACAAATTTTTGAGAAAAATACTGTAAAAACATCTTTATATATGAAAGTTTTCTTTAGGGCGATTGCTCGCCCTTTGGATTAGATTTTTGCGTGTATTTGCGTCTGGGTGAAAAAGTGGCTTATCAAGAAGCTTGAAGTCACCTATAAATTCTGACCCTCTTCGCTTGTAGCCCATTTTATAAATTTCTCTGCATTTTTCGATGTCAGTTTTAGGGCAGTGTTTTGGATTTACTGCGATTAGAGGTAGAAGTTTTTAAGATCGTTGTCGCCCTCGTTGATGATGACCATCTCAGGATGACCTTTTTGGTTTGCTTCATATTTAATGTAAGTACCGCGGTCAGTAAATGTAACGCCTTTTTGCTCAGCGGCAGCATTTATCGTAGCTAGCATGCCTTGACCTGTTTGCATATACCAGCTATCTTTTTCAGGGGACTTCACCAGCGATCTTTTTCCAGATGCCTTTTTCTTTAGTATCTGTGCCTGATTTGTCGCCACGTGAGAAGAATTTGATACCATCTTTTTTTGATAAGCTCAAAGCTTTGTTTGATATCTTTACCTTTAAAGTTATCAGCGATTGATTTATCAGCGATAACGACGAAATCATTGTACATTACGGCATTTCTCTTTAAGCCAAAGCCTTTTTCTACAAATTCTTTCTCAACTTTTTTGGTGAGTGAACGAAAAAGTATGTCAGCGTTGCAGTCTTCGCCAAGCTTTAGAGCCGCACCCTGTGCCAACAGCTGTCCATTTTATATCAACACCTGTTTTTGCCTTATAAACTGGATAGATCGCGTCAAAGCAAGCCAGTGTTATCTGTACTTGTTGTAGTCGCCATGATTAGTTCATTGTCAGCGCCAAACGCTAAAAACCGCAGCTGCTAGTGAGCCTAAAATAATCTTTTTCATTTTTCTCCTTTTTAGAAAATGTGGTATTATAGCATATTAAAATAATATGAATAAAAATAGGAACAATATTTGGACTTTTTACTTCACGGCTTTGCAGAAGCCTTTAATCTACTTTTTAAACGGCAATCTTGAAACATATTCAGCCATCAAGGCTACCCTTTACACATCAAGCGTGTCGATACTTTTTGCCGTTCTTATAGGCTTTCCACTTGGTTTTTCGCTTGGATTTTACGACTTTAGAGGGCGCTAAAGTACACGCCTGCTAAGTGACACAGCTCTTGCCATGCCAACGGTTGCGATCGGCCTTATTTTTATACGCTTTTATTACGAGAAATGGCCCGCTTGGCGACTTCAATTTACTATTTACGCTAAAAGCGGTCATGCTGAGGCCAGTTTGTGCTAGCCCTTCCTATCATCATCTCGCTTACCGCAAGCGTGATTGAAAATATGGATAGAAAACACTATCTAACTATCCCTAGATTTACGCCTATCAGCCCCCAAAGCTAGTTTTTTTGCGTGCTTTATGAGCTACGTTACGCCCTCATGGTCGTCATCGCCACTGCTTACGGCAGGGATAGTGGCAGAAGTTGGCGTTGCGATGATGATAGGCGGCAACATCAAGTATTTTACCAGAACGATCACCACGGCCGTTTCGCTTGAGGACGAACAAGGGCGATTGCCATGGGTATAGCGCTTGCTATGGTTTTTGATATTTATCGCATTTTTTTAGTAAATTGGCGATCTTTGCGCTAAGAAAACTCGACAAATAGGAGCAAATTTCTGATAAAGATAAGAAAGTACACCTAAACTACGGCAAAAGCGAGATCCTAAATATCCCAAGCCTTGATATAAATACTAAAAAAATAACTGCATTAATGGGTAGCAACGGCGGCGGCAAAAGCACGCTAATAAGAGTGCTCTCGCGCTTGCAAAGCCCAAATAGCGGCGAAATTTCACTCTGGGGAGAGGGCAAACCAAGCCTTGAAACGCTGCGTAAAATTTCAGTTTTGCTGCCTGAACCTGCCCTTTTAAAAAGAAGTGTTAGAGAAAATTTCAAAGCCATCTTAAAAAGTAGAAATTTACTAAGCGAATTTGAGGAGCGAACTAGCGAAAGCTCTGGCACTTGTAGGACTTGATGAGAAGTTTTTAAACAAGCGCCACTTTGAGCTAAGCTCAGGGCAGACGCGACGCATCGCATTTGCTTTGGCACTCTCTTTAAGAGCGCCATTTTATCTGCTTGATGAGCCGACAAACAGCGTTGATATCGGCACTTCAAAGCTTTTTAGCAAGGCTATAAATTTGATGCACGAGAAATATGGCTGCGGATTTGTCATCGCAAGTCACGACGAGAAGTGGCTTAGTATGCTAGCAAACGAGTGCGTGTTTTTGCACAAAAGGCAGGGTCTGCGAGTTTGAATACAAAAATATCTTTGAGATAGAGAGTGGCGTGCTAAGCTTTGAGCGATAATGCGAAGCTAAATTACCTTCAAATTTCTAAAGGTAAAAGCAAGATCACGATCAACCCAAGTAAGATAAGATTTTCTAAAACCAGCAGTGCGGGTCAAAGCTCAGGATATTTGCACTCGGCCTCGCTTTACATGGGAAACGAAAAGCTTTTTGAAGGTCAAAGTTGGTGACTTTTTTTGATCAAATACTTTTAGCCACGATGATGAAATTACAAAGATTGGTGAGCAGGTATTTTTAGAATTTGAAGAGGGCTCGATGGTTGCTTTTGGAGTAAAAATTACTCCCGCTCTTTACATTGGTGAAAATATAAAAACGAATATCAAAAACAACCCATTTTGAATATACCTGCTAAAAATCATATAGCAAGCAGCCACCTAAAAACGGGATTTTTAAAATATGCAAGCAAAAGCATATTTAAGCTTTTTAATTTTTATAATTTATTTTATTTTTAAGCCACATTAATAAGCCAATTAATAGTATAGTTTCGCTGTTGTTAAAAACTATTTAAGGAATAAGGTGAGCACAAAAGAGAATTTGCAGCCGGCAGAAAGCTTTACTACGCTGTTTTTTTCTAAATTTCTTTCGTATTTAGCGAAGATAAAGGGCGTTTTGATGGACTAAACAAAATGCTTGATCTTATAGAAGAATACAGCCCTAAATGACGAAGTTTCAAGCGCTGTTGCAAAATATCAAAGAGCAAATTAACGAGCAAAAATCCAGAGAGAGTGATAGCTGGATTTGATGATATATTCCACCTCCGCCACACCACTAAGAAACTCACTCTCATACTACGACGAGGGCTACGAAGTGAGGCCATGCCTGTGCTGACGTGCGTAAAATTTCTGGCAAAAACTAGCATCAGACGTGACGAGGGAGCAAATTAAAGAAAATGAAGACAATGTAGGCTTTGTTTTTACGCTGATGAACGAGATTTATCGAGCAATTTGACGAGTGCGAGGAAGAACTTTTTAAAACTATAATAAATCAAACATTGATGAGTTTATGAGAAATTTATACGAGCATCAAAAATAGCGAAATTATAAAGATGTAGCCATTTTGCTAAATGAGTTTATCGCATTTGAGCGTGTCGCTCTAAATCCGCAAAACCAGTTAGAAATGAAAACAAAAAAACTGATGGCCTTTCAAGGTCAGAAAGTATAAGAAAGAGAAAAATAGGATAAGAAAACTAAGATCGGAGGGTACATATGCAAAAATAGACGTGAATTTTTACAAAAAGTCGGTCTAGTCGGAGCCGTCGCTGCTAGTGAGCGCAGTCGTGGCAAATGCTGGTGAGAATTTAAAAATCAGGAAAAAGTAAAAAGACCGAAGTGCTTTATAAAAGAAGCAAAAATTGGGAACTTTACTATAAACAAGCAAAATAAAAGTGATAGAAAAATTTAAGAAAGGATGAAAATGTCTGAAGCTAGACTAAACGCTACGCCAAAACAACATCGGCCGTAGATCGTTTTTAAAAAATGGTGCGATTAGCAAAGTACTTGTGGCGCGGCCGGCTTTGCGAGCGAGCAATGTCACAAGAAACGCGACAGCACAAGAGATGGCAAAACCCATTTCAGACTCAAAAATAGTAAAAACTGTTTGTTCAGTTTGCTCTGTAGGATGTGGAGTGTTAGCTGAGGTAGAAAATGGAGTTTGGGTGCGTCGAAGTAGCACAAGATCACCCAGTAAGTGCTGGTGGTCACTGCTGTAAAAGGAGCAGACGTTATCGATATGGTGCGCTCACACTGCCGTGTAAAATATCCGATGAAAAAAAGTTGGTGGCAAAGTGGCAACGCATCTCTATGACGCAAGCACTTGACGAGATCGGTGCAAAACTAAAAGCTTACCGCGAGAAAAATCCAGAGCAAGTAATGTTTTTAGGATCAGCAAAAAGATAGCAACGAGCAAAAGCTATTATATAAGCAAATTCGTTGCGATGTTTGGGACGAACAACCCTAGATCACCAAGCACGTCTTTGACACAGCTCTACAGTCGCCGGTGTGGCGAATACTTGGGAGTTATGGAGCTATGACAAATCACCTTGGAGATATCCAAAACGCAAAAGTCTATTTTTATAATCGGATCAAACCCAGCGGTAAATCACCCAGTTGGTTTTTAGACACTTTTTAAAAGCAAAAGAAAAAGGGCGCTAAGCTAATAGTAATCGATCCAAGATATACAAGAACAGCGGCAAAGGCTGATTATTTCACTCACAGTCGCCCAGGAACGGATATACCTTTTGTATATGGCATGATGAATCTCATCTTCGAAAATGGCTGGGAGGATAAAGAAAATTTGATTGATGACCGTGTGTATGGTATGGATCTAATTCGTGAAGAAGCGCAAAATGGACACCTGAAGTCGTTGAAGATGTGACTGAGTGCCAGCTGCAACTCTTAAAGAGATCACAGAAGTCTATGCTAAAAACCGCCCTGGCTCAGTCGTTTGGGCGATGGGTCTAACTCAGCACACAATAGGTAGCTCAAACACTCGTATAGCTCCGATCTTGCAACTAGTGCTTGGCAACATGGGCGTAAGTGGCGGCGGATGTAACATCCTAAGAGGCCACGATAACGTTCAAGGTGCAACTGATATGGCAAATTACCAGATAACCTACCTGGTTATTACCCTAAAAATGAAGGAAGCTGGAAATATTTTGCAAAAATGTGGAAGGTTGATTTCGAGTGGTTGCAAAAAGAATTTTATCAAGCCTGAGTGGATGTTTAAGCCAGGATTTTCACTTGCACGCTGGTGGGCTGGTACGCTAAATGGTAAAGATGGCAATGATGCGATCGACAATGCAGGAGATAGCCTAAAAGCTCTTGTAGTTATAGGTAACGGCATAACATCTACTGCACAACAAGCAAAAAGGTTCAAGAGGGTCTTGATGCACTTGAGTTACTTGTTTGTGTAGATCCGTTTGTAAATGACGCTGCCGTTATAACAAATAAAAAGATGATGTTTATCTACTTCCCTGCTGCAACGCAGTTTGAGAGTAGTGGCACAGTCGTAGCTACAAATAGAAGTGGTCAATGGAGAAGCCAAGTATGCAAACCACTTTATGAGAGCATACCTGATCATGAATTGTTATTTGAACTAGCTAAACGTATAGGCTTCTATGACGAGCTAACTCGCACTATAAGGGATGCTGACGGCAAGATAGAGTGGCCAGAAGCTGCTACTCACGAGATAGCAAATATTATAAAAACTATCGGTATGACTGGCTGGACACCTGAGCGCTTGAAAACGCCACCAAGAGAACTGGGATAAATCTGATGAAGTAACATCTCTTGGCAAGCCTGGCACTCCTGTTGAAGGGCGAATACTACGGACTTCCATGGCCATGCTGGACAGAAAAATCACCCAGGTAGCCCAATACTTTATGATACACACAAATCAGTTCGCGAAGGCGGAATGGGCTTTAGAAACCGCTTTGGTTTAGAGCACAACGGTGTTAGCCAGCTAGCGGCTGAAGGCTCGGCACCAGTTGGTTCATCTATAAATGGCGGATATCCTGAGATCAAAAAGACAATATCGAGAGAAATTTAGGCATTACACTAACTGATGATGAAAAAGCAAGGATCGGAGCTAGCTGGTCAACTGATGATAGTAATATCATAGCAACGAAAATGCTTGGAGAAAAACATCGCTCCATACGGCAATGCACGTGCTAGAACTATCGTTTGGACATTTGCCGATCAGATCCCCTCAGCACAGAGAGCCGATCCACTCACCAAGACCAGATCTAGCCAAGAAGTATCCAAGCTTTAAAGATAAAAGCAAAAACAATACCGCGTTGATACCAAATTTGAAAGCTTGCAACAAAGTAAGGACTTTTCAAAAGAATTCCTATCAACCTCATTACAGCTCGTCTTGTAAATTTCAGTGGTGCTGGTATGGAGACACGTGCTAGTAAGTATCTATCGCGCATTACACCTGAGATGTTTGCTGACATCCACCCAGAGCTAGCGGCTAAACATGGCATTAAAAATTGGGATTTTGTTTGGGTTCATTCACCTGAGGGTACTAAGATCAAGGTTCGCGCAAGGATCGTGCCATCAGTTAAACCTAATATGATCTTCTTGCCATTCCACTGGGCTGGATATATGCAAGGTGTTGATATGACCGGAAAATTCCCAGAAGGAACTTTGCCATTTTGCGGTTGGTGAGAGCGCAAATACCGTAACAAACTACGGATATGATATCAACACTCAAATTCCAGAAACAAAAGGCGGTCTTTGCCGCATAGAAAGGGCATAATATGAGCGCATTTAACGATAACAATAGACTTAAATTTTACTGCGACACAGATAGATGCATTGATTGCAACGGTTGCGCAGTAGCGTGTGATGAAGCTCATGAGTTGCCTATCGGCGTTAGAAGACGCCGCGTCGTCACACTAAATGAAGGTATGCCTGGCAAAGAAATTTCAACATCAATCGCATGTATGCACTGCGAAGATGCACCTTGTTCGCTTGTTTGTCCAGTTGATTGTTTCTACATCAGAGCTGATGGCATCGTGCTTCACGACAAAGATATCTGCATAGGCTGTGGATACTGCTTGTATGCTTGCCCATTTTGGCGCACCACAATTCCCTAAAGATGGTGCGTTTGGCGCAAGAGGCGTAATGGATAAATGCACTATGTGTGCAGGCGGTCCGCTACCAACTAATAGCGAAGAAGAGCGCGAAGTATATGGACAAGATAGAATTTTCTGAGGGCAAAGTGCCAGTTTGTGCCGCGATGTGCTCTACAAAGGCTTTATTAGTTGGCGAGTCAGATGTGATCGAAAAATCTACAATGACAGAGTTGCTGCAAGAGGTTATGGCGAAAAAGACCTAAAAACAAACTACTGTTTGGAAGATCGCTTACTACGCTGGCGACAGACTAAAAACTAAAAGCGTAAATTTATAGGTGCTTTTTGCACCTATAAAATTATTATTTCTCTAATTTTATACTTTAAGAAATATGCCTATCTTGCATATCAAATTTTAATCACAATAACGTTTATTTCGTATCAAAATGCGTTTAAGCTTTTTGCTTTGTTTAAAGCAAGTTTTTACTACAATCAAAAATTAAATTAGCTTTTTTGGGCTATCATTTGTGAAAACTTCAAGGAGCAAGATGGAACCGATTTATAAAACGCAGATCATCAAATATAAAGGCGAGCAAAAAGCTCAGGTTGATGATATATTGGTGCGTGAGATCAAGCTTGAGATACATAAATGACAAGAATTTGGTGCCGTTATGGCAACGCCAACGGATCAAAAAGGCGCTTGCTGTGGGCTATTTGATCAGCGAAAATGTCATCACAAAAACCAGAAGACATAACGGGAGTTAGGCTCTCAAGCGACGAGCTAAGCGTCTATATAGCGCCAAAGTGAATGAAAAACGCCTAGAGCAGTTTGACGAAGAGAAGGTCATAATAAGTGGCTGTGGCAGAAGCTCAACAGCAAATATTGACCCACAGGCGATGGCCGCAAGAGCCGTAAAAGCGGGGCTCATTAACAAAGATATGATCCTTGCCCAAATGAAGGAGTTTTACACGCAGTGCGAGCTTTACGAGATGACTGGTACGCTGCATACAGCAAAAGCTTTTTGTGAGTGAAGATAATTTTACATAGGCGAGGATATCGCTCAGCACAACACGATCGATAAAGCCGTTGGCAAAGCCGTTTTAGACGGAGCTAACTTAGCAGATCATTTTTGATGGTGAGTGGCAGGCTTGGTTCAGAGATGGTCGCAAAAGGCCGTTATGCACGGCATCCCAGCGCTTATCTCAAGGACAGCACCGACTAGCCTTGGCGTGGTGATAGCTCGTAAGTGAGCTCACGCTTTGCGGCTTTGCAAGGGGCGAAAATATCAACGTTTATAGCGGCGAAGAGAGAATGTATGAGTAAGTGAAGAGCTAATAAAACAAACGCTAAATAAAAAGCGGCAAAACTTGACTGCGGAACGGCTTTTTAAGATCGCAAACAAGCTTGGCATAGAAGTCAGCGAAGTGAGCGACGAGGCAACCAGACTTGGCATCAAGATAGACAACTGCGAGCTTGGACAGTTTGGTGGCTTGGATAAGAGACCATGCAGTAAATTACATTGTCACTAAAAACTAAAAGAGTGAGCGACGAAAAGGGCAGAGTTTTTGCAAAAGATGCAAGGGAGATGGCGGCAGCTAATGGCGGACTAAAGACCATGCGTTCGACACTTAGAGACTACGGCTTTGACGTGAAGTACTGTCAGCTAGGCTGTTTTAAGGAAAAGAAAGGCAAAAAGATGAGAGTAAAGACAAAGACTTGGATAGAAAAACGACGAGGGCGAGCTTTATATTTGCGCAAGGGTAAAACCGAGGTTTTAGACGTTATAGCCGAGGTTGGCTCGATATCAAAAAGCAGACTGAAAATTTTAGGTATGAACTATAAAAATGCTGGTCGCATCTGCACATTTTTGCAAAAACTTAAAAGAAGATCTCTTTACGACCAAGCAAGGTGGCGGAGATAGTGCTGGCACCACGCTAAATGATAGGGCTCATGAGCTCATAAACGCCTATAAACAGCTTCAAAACGACATCGAAGACTATGCAAATAAGCGCTTTAAAGAGCTATTTTTAAAAACAAGACGAAAAGAAAAACGATAAAAAAATAAACCAAATTTTCTAAAAGGAGAAAACATGTATGTAAAAACTAAACGACAGGACTTATCTAAACAAAGATAAGATCACAAGAATCAAGATCGATAGCGTTCAAGACGGCATTCGTATCCGTTTTTACGAGGGTGCAAACCAAGTTGCTAAGAGCCAAAGATTTGAGAGTGAAGCAAAAAGCTAACGAGTGGTTAGAAAAACTGCTAAACAAATAATCACGCGAGTGGGCGCCCTGCCCGCTTGTAACCTCACTTTATACAAAAATTTTCATTATAATCGCATTTTTAACCAAAAGGAAAATCATGCCAACTATAGATGAAGTAGAGAAAATATCATTTTAAAAGATGGGATTTACTATTTTGACTACACGGCCTCAGGCCTTGCCTACGCGCCTATCGAAGATGAAAATTTCAAAATTTTTTAAAAACCTACGCAAACACTCACTCAGACAGCAGTTCAAGTGCCGTGCTAACAGCAAAAACGCTACGAAAACGCAAGAGCCGAGCTAAAAAGAGCTATTGGGGCTTGATGAGAGCTTTTATCTAATAGCAACAGGTCAAGGCGCAACGGGCGCGATAAAGAAAAATTTCAGGAGATAATGGGAGTTATCTGCCGCCAACGACAAGAGCCTTGATCGGCGAAGTCAATTTAAGAAGCGTAAATTACCACTTGTGCTGGTTGGACCCTATGAGGCACCACTCAAATGAGATCAGCTTTCGTGAAGGGCTTTGCGACTGCGAGCGCATCGGACTTGATGAAAACGGCGAGATAGACTACGTGATGCTTGAGAGGACGCTAAAACTAAACGCAAAAGAAAGATCATCGCCTGCTTTAGCGCCGCCTCAAATGTCACAGGCGTAAAAACCGACTACAAGAGAATTTACTCGCTCGTTAAGAAATTTGGCGGAGTGGTGGCATTTGACTGCGCGACAACCAGCTCGCATGAAAATTTTAGATGCCGATTACTTTGACTGCTGACCTTTTTCGCCTCACAAGCTACTTGGTGGAGTTGGTAGTTGTGGGCTTTTGGCGATCAAAAAGAGCTTTACACAAGCGATATACCAAGCTTCGCAGGTGGCGGTACCATCGCACTTGCGACGCCCTCAAAGCACCTTTTATAAAAAAATGTCGAGCAGCTTGAAGAGGCTGGCACGCCATCTATCTTGGGGCTAGTGCGAGCAAGTCTAGCTTACAGCCTGCAAGCAAGTGTCGGAGTAGAAAATATCAAAGCTCGCGAAGATGAGCTAGCAAATTTCTTTGAAAAAGAGCTTAGTAGCATCGAAGATATCACTATTTATGGCCCTAAAAATGCAGAAAAACTGCCTATTTTTTCATTTAATGTGCGCGACATTTCGCCTTATGACTTTGCTGCAACGCTTAGCAACAACTATGGCACTACAAAGCCGCGCTGGTGTGATGTGCGCTGGACCTTATGCTTTTTGATCTGCTTGGGCTTAGGGAGAATAAAATCTTAGAGAAAAAGCCAGGTTTTGTAAGGGTGAGTATGCACTACACGCACACAAAGAAGACGTGCTCTATCTCATAAATGCTATCAAATCATCTATCAAAAACACCGTGAGCTTTGGGGCGAGGAAAAAGGCGATGTATGAGATGTTTGGCGGGAAAAATTTAGGCTAAATTTTTGTTTTTGGGCTAAATTAACTATCAAGAAAAAGTTAAAAATTTAAACTTAGATTGCCATTTTAAAATGTAGAAAACAATTATTATTTTTTGATCTGAGATTTGCTCATTCCTCCCATTTAAATTCTTAACTGCATCAAATAAAATTTACCATCTTGGATCAAATTTTGCCAGCAGAATTTAAAAAGCAAATTTGCTGTTTTTATACAAAGTTATATCTGCTCGGTCTTAAGAAATCTCTAACAAAACACGCCGCCATTGTGAGTGGACAAAAATATTAAGCATTTTATCTTGCTTTTTACATCTAGTTAAATAAGAAATTTCTCAAGATCTTTTTATGCGGTAGCCGTTTAAAATTAGCAACAACTAGTTTTTATGTTGATTAAAAAAGAGTTAAAAAAATAATTTTCAATCACTTCTTCAACCACCAACCATAATTTAAATATACTTTAGAATTTCATCATTATCAATATCTATTCCTAATTTTTTTCCATTTTGTCAAACCATTTATCTCGTTTTGATTTTGGTAATTTTTGTACCACAAAAAGGGCAAACGTGAATTGAAATACTACTTGTGCCACCATCGTGAATTATAATTCCATATTCATCAAATTTGAGGATAATACGAAATAAGCACGTCTGGGCAATCATAGATATTGTTATGAATCTTGCAATTTAATTTCGTTGCCTCTTTCATTTGAGAGCAAATAATGTTTTACTCTTTAACCATTTTTCCTTTATTTGTGCTATTTGCTTTTTCAATTTTTACTTTGAAAAATTCATCTTTTATCTTTTGGTAAAAGCTCCAGTAAATTTCATCTTTTTGATGATAAAACTATTTTTATTTGCGATCAGATAGGCTGAGCTTTGCATGATATCACCAGCTACTTTTAGCCCATTTTGCTTCATGGTTGAGCCAGTCTCGACCACATCGACGATCGCATCGCTTAGCCCAACAAGCGGCGCTAGCTCGATCGAGCCATAAAGCTTGATGATCTTCACGCCAACAGCAAGCTTGGCAAAAATAGTTTCTCGTGATATTTGGCATCTTAGTAGCGATCCTTAGCTCAGACCTTGAAAAATCAAGCTCCTCTTCGTTTTTATGCCGATACAGACCTTGCACTTGCCTATTTGCAGATCAAGCGACCTCACAACATTTGGCTTATGTTCTTCAAGCACGTCAAGCCCGACCACACCGATATCTGCGGCACCTTCGGTGACGTATGTTGGCTATATCTTGGTTGCGAACCATTAAAACCCTAAATTTTCCCTCTTCAAGGATGAGCTTTCTATCCTCAAACATAAAGCTCGAACCAAAATCTTTCTACTTTTCTAGTGTATCTTCCGCGATCCTGCCCTTTGGCAAGGCTACTGTTATCATTTTAAAATTTCCTTTTTCTCATCGATTATTTTTTGCATGGCACGAAAGATCAGCATCTTGTCGCAAATGGCATTTTTAAAAAATTTAGATAAAAAGTCGCCATCTCCGCCAGTAAAATATACTTTTTATCGCCTGCAAGCTTTGAAATAGAGCGTGATAATGGGCTTTATGATGCCATAACTCACAGCATCGTTCGTCTTTTGAGGCAATGCATCGATGTCGATTTGCCAATTTAGTGTCACATCAAGGCGTGGTGAGATGCTTTTATAGGCATTTAACATAGTTGCGATGCCTGGCAAGATGTAGCCGCCAAGATGAAGTGAGTTTGCCATTATATCAACGGTGATAGCACTTCCAGCATCTACTATAACGCCATCATTTATCATATAACAACCCGCTTTTCTATCTACTCCAAGCCCCTGATAGATCGTGTCTATCTCAAAGTAAGACTCTAAAGTTTACAAACATTTCATCCTTATCTACCATGCGTAGACTTTCTTCATTTACACAGATAAAAATAGACCTTTTCATCTGGCTTGTAGTTTTTAAATCGCTAACTTTTTATGTGTGTGATCTTGCCATTTTGCAAAAAAGAGGCGTTGGTATTACCTATATCACACAAAATCATAACAGCTCCAGCCTTGCTCTTTGAAGTAGTTTAGGGACTTTGAGCAAATTTGAGAGTTGTAAAAGATCACACGTTTTTGATCTTGGTTTGAAATTTCTCCTCAAATTTGAGTGCAAATTTCATTTATCTCGCTGGCTTCTTTAAGCAAAAAGCCTGCTTTTTGCACTTCTAAAAACGATCTCGTAAGGATTTTTGTATCGACGCAAAAAAACGCCTCAAGCGAGCGTTTCTTGGTAAATCGCTAAGATCAAGCCTTTTTAGATCCCTTAGCAAGATCTTTTTAGCTTCGAAAAGCTCCCAAATTTTCTGGCTCATTGTCCTAGATTAACATACTCGTTATCATAGTAAAATGTGCCATTTCCCATAAAAGCTCTTATCTTTTTATCTCGTCGCTAAACTCGTAAATTTCAGCTCCACTTAGGTCTAAATTGTCTTTATAACATAGCCCTGTTTTTTTCGATAACGTAGAGTTTATTGTTTATGATAGTTGCCGCTGAGAAGATATAGTGAAATTTACTCTGCTTAGCTCTTTTAGCATAAGGTTTGTTCTTACGATCGTGCCATCTTTTTGAAGATGTACATTTCGTCGTTATTTACTAGCACGTCTTTTGATCTCGCCGTCATAATAAACTGTTTGGCTTGGATTTATGACGATCACTTTTTGCTGTTGCTGCGATCAAGTTATCGCCCTCAACGCCTAAAAATAGGATGTTGTTAAAAAAGGTACTCAGAGCTTACGACCACGTCACGTAAAAATTCTACCAGTATCTTTTTGCACGATGTAAATTTTACCATCAAGCGCTGGATAGACGATGAGTGAGCTCATGAAATGAGGCGCAACAACTCTTGAGTCAACCGCTGCGATGTCAGACGAGCTATACTCCATGATCGTAGTTGCGGTGTTTGTGTCGATAAGATAGATGTGGTTTGATGCGCTGATCGCTGCAAGCTGGTTGTGATCAAGCCGAGTCTGCCACGATCGCAGTTGGAAATTTACCGCTATAAAGGCTGTGATCCGCTAGGATCAGTCACGTTTAGATCGCCATTTATGCTAGCTGAGATGATAAAGCCATTTTCTTCATTTTAAAAAGTAGAAATTTTTCAGGCAAAGCAACGCTTGTAGTTTTAGGCCCATTTTTGTGACGACATTGCCATTATGCCAGCGTCGCGCCGTTTGCATTGACGACTTTGATGTAAGATGGGAGATCTTTGATAAAGATATCTCGCCAGATGTTTGCGCAGGCTCAAAATATTGTCTTTTTGTGCCGCATCCGCTCAGAAACTAAAGGCCAAGGCAAAATGCCAAGAAAAGAGTAAGTCATTATTTTATTCCCTGATAGTGTTTCATGTCAACTAAAGTTTGTAGTTGTGAGTCAAGTGCGATCTTGTTACGTACATTTGCCTCTTTTGATCTTTATTTTCTTTTTAAGAGCTCAAAACCTTTTTAAAAAGCGCGTTATATTCTTTTTAAAATTCAGGGATTTCGTATGCCAGTTTGGTGAAAGGATGATATCTTTACAAGCGGATTTACTTTGCAAATTGCAAGCTCACTAATGCCCTTTGTGTCGTTTTTATCAAGCATTTGCCCAAGTGAGAAAAAGCGCATACATACTTGGCTCTTTCTCTTTTTAAAACGCTTAAAAGCATTTGCGTCATTTGGGTTTTAAAATCAGCTTTGAATAGGCCAAATTTGCCTCTTCGACTCTGTTCTCATTTAAAATCTTGCTCGTGTAAAAACCAACAGCTGCAACAATCAGTCTCGCGCAAACTGCGATCAGCAAAGTTTTTATATTTCTTAAAAACGCTCTCCCTTGATCATGCTCTCAAGAAACTGTTCTTGAGCGTCTATCTCTTTTTATCTCGGTTAAATCTTCTTTTATAGCCAACGTTTTTCCTTGTTTTTGACATTTTAATTCGCAGATTTTAGCATAATTAAAATTAAAAAGTAGCCCAAAAATTAAAAGCTTGAATGTGATATAATGCCTCAAAATCAATTAAAAGGTTGCTTGATAATGCAAATAGACGACACTCTTTAAATAAATTAGAAAAACTCTCTGCACTACAAATAAATGATGAAAAAGAGATGAGATAAAGAAACAATTAAGCGAAATCGTATCTTTCGTTGATGTTTTTAAACGAGCTTGATCTAAGTGGCGATGAAGCCGTAGTTAGCTCGATAAAAAGGTGGCACTCCATTAAGAGAAGATGAGCCACATTTAAGCGACGTTGTCGATGAAAGTACTAAAGCATGCCCCTTCACGCGAAGGACACTTTTTTGCTGTGCCAAAGATCATAGAGTAAAAACATGGATCTTATCGAACAGCTTAAAGCGCAAAGGCCTCAACGCCGCTCAAACATCAGAAAGTAGCCTCTCAGGCGACATCCAAACGCTTTTTAAAAACCGTTGTTTTTTAATAAAGCCAGTGACCTTTCACCTAGTCTCAAGGTCTGAGCCGCAGATAAGGATAGATGGCACTTTAAGACCGCTTTGAATTTGGCGTGTTAAGTGGCAAAGATATAGAGATCATGCTACGCTCTGATCACAGACGCCCAAAAAGTGAGCTTGAAAACAATAAAAGAGCTTGACTTTGCCATAGAGGCTCCAAATATCGGCCGCTTTCGTGGTAACTACTACTACACGATGAATGGCGATCTAGCCGCAGACTTTTCGTATCATACCTATCGATATACCTTCGCTTGATGATCTAAATGCACCACAAATTTTCTAAATATATCATCAAAACGCGAAAAAGGCCTTATCCCTAGTTACTGGGACCAACAGGGCGGTGGTAAATCAACAACGCTTGCGGCGATGCTTAATGAGATAATTTGAATTATAGAAAGCACATCATCACCGTTGAGGACCCAGTTGAGTTTGTACATAACAACAAAAAAGCCCTATTTTCACATAGAAACATAGGCACCGACACGCACTCTTACTCAAAAGCACTAAAATTTGCACTTCGTGAAGACCCAGATATCATACTTGTTGGTGAGATGAGAGACAAAGAGACAGTCTCTACGGCTATAGGGGCAGCTGAGACTGGACACCTAGTCTTTGGCACTCTTCACACAAACTCAGCCACTACAAACTATAAACAGGGATCGTTGATAGCTTTGATGGAAGCGAGCAACTTCAGGTAAGAAATATGCTAGCGTTTCGCTAACTGCCGTCGTCTCACAAAGTCTGATACCCAAAAATAGGCGGCGGAAGGTGCGCTGTGCATGAAAGTCGATAAACAACATGGCGATATCAAACTTGATACGCGAAAACAAAGTGCATCAGTTTACTCTCAAATGCAGCTCAACCAGCAACAAACTGGCATGAGCACGCAGACTCAAGCTCTGATGAAAGCACTAAAAGAGGGCAAGATCACAAAAGAAAAACGCGCTAGCCTACTCAACTAGCCAGCAAGAACTTCAAAATTTAATAGGAACTGTATGATGGATTTAGTAACTTGGTTTGACATTATCGTCATCGCCCTTGTCCTGATGCTGGGCGTAAAAGGGCATCATAAATGGCCTCATAAAAAGAGACATTTTGGGACTCATCGGACTTATCGGCGGTTTAGTTGTCGCTAGTAGGTTTTCAGATGTGGCTGAGGGTTTTCATAAGTAAAAATATCTATAAATTGAAAAATGCTTCGTTGCTACAATTTGTCGCATTTATCGGACTTTGGCTAGTTTTTTTGGCTCATTTGTCTGCTAGTTGAGCGATTTCCTATCAAAGATAGTTTCAGTAAGCGGCCTTGGCTTTTTAGACAGACTTGGTGGATTTGTCATGGGAAGTGGTAGATTTACCACTCACATTTTTCAGCAGTAATCGCCGTAATGGCAGGCACTTCACTAAACAATATAATAGAGCCATATGCTAAAAACAGCAATGTATATCCACTTTTACTGCAAACTGGTAGATGGATAACAAAACGTCAATATAAAAATATCAAAAATGAGATAGACGAAATGATAGCAAGACCAAAGGATACAAACAAAACTGATGCGTTCATCTCCATGGACGCAAACGCTAGTTCAAATACCGACACAAACGTCACCAAAGGGGAGTGAGATGATAGAAAATTAGAATACGATGCGTTACTTGAGAAATGTGAAAAGGGTGCTTCGCGACAACGGCCCTAAAGTACACAAAGCAACGTGAACTGCTAAAAACGCTTTATAACAACGACGAGCACTTTACGCCAGAGCGACTATATCTTTTTATAAAAGAGACCTATCCTGAGCTAAATATAGGCATCGCAACCTGTTTATAGGACGTTAAATTTGACTAGAAGAGTCAGAGATGGTAACATCTATCAGTTTTGGCTCGCAAGGTAAGAAATTTGAGCTTGCGACAAAGCCACACCACGACCACATGATATGCAGAAAGTGCGGTCTTATCATAGAGTTTGAAGATCCTATGATAGAAAAAAGGCAAATCAGCATAGCAAAAAGAGCATGGCTTTTAAACTAACTGGCCACATGATGCAGCTTTTACGGAATTTGCTGAACAATGCTCAAAAATAATATAAAGGGAAAAGTAAGGTGATATTTGACAACCAACACGAAATTCAAAAGACTAGAAAGTATAGATGAGCTAAAAATTTAGGGCATAAATCCATACCCACATTTTTCTTAGAAGAGATATGAATATCTCGAAATTTAGGCTTAAATTTAACTACATAAAAGATACTGAAGATAAAAAAGGCAGAGGGTCAGCTAGTTGGCCTTGCAGGCAGTGATAAAGCTGATCCGCGACGCTGGAAAAAGCTGTCTTTGCAAATATCGAAGATGAAAATGGAAATTTACAAAATTGCTTTTAGCAATAAGACGCTTGACCCAGAGTGGTTTAAAAATCGTTAAGAAATATGTAGAAATAGGCGATATCGTCTATGTTAGAGGGCTACGCTTTTATAACAAAAACTGGCGAATTTTTCAATGCATGTAAAATGAGCTTAGCTTAGCTACAAAATCAATAAGTCCGCTTCCTGAGAAGTATCACGGCCTAGTTGATGTTGAGACAAGATACCGCCAAAGATACCTTGATATGATAATGAACCCTGAAGTTAGGGCTGATTTTAAAAGACGCTCGGTGATTATTAGCACGATTAGAGATTTTTGAGAGAAAAGGGCTTTTTGGAAGTTGAAACGCCTATGCTGCACCCAATAGCAGGCGGCGCAAACGCTAAAAGCCATTTATCACTTTCCACAACGCCCTTGGAGTTGAGAGATACCCTAAGGATCGCGCCTGAGCTATATCTAAAACGCCTTATAGTTGGTGGTTTTGAAGCTGTTTATGAGATGAATAGAAATTTTAGAAACGAGGGCATGGACCTTACTCACAATCCTGAATTTACAAGTATAAAATTCTACTGGGCATACCACAACTATCACGATCTAATGGGCATCACAGAGGATCTATTTAACGTCATTTTAGACAAGCTAGATATGGAAAAAGTGATACATTTTGACGGCATGGAGATAGATTTTTAGTAAAGCCATTTAAACGCATAAGCTACAAAAAGCCTTAGTTGAGATAGGCGGACTTGCTGAAGATGTGGTAAATGACAAGGATAAAATTTTAGCAAAACTAAGAGCTGACGGCTTTTGAAGCAAACGAGAAGCTTGACCTTGGCCACTTACAGGCTGAACTCTTTGACAACTACGTGAGAGAGCAAGCTTATACACCCAACTTTTGTCATCGACTATCCGATCTCTATTAGCCCACTTTCAAGAAGAAGCGACGCAAATCCTGATGTGGCGAGAGATTTGAGCTATTTATCGCTGGTAGAGAGCTAGCAAAACGGCTTTAACGAGCTAAATGATCCGATCGATCAATACAACCGCTTTAAAGCGCAGATCGACGCTAAAAATGCAGGCGATGACGAGGGCTCACGAGATGGACGAGGACTATGTAAAAGCCCTAGGGATACGGCATGCCGCCAGTTGCAGAGCGAAGGCATAGGCATCGACAGACTTGTTATGCTTTTAACAGATAAAAATCAATACGCGACGTTGTCCTCTTCCCAGCGATGAGGCCACTAAAAACTGAGATAAAGGAGAACGAAAAATGAGTTTGCAAAGCTACGATAAAGATATTTACGACCTAGTACATTTAGAGTTAAAACGCCAGTGTGATCACCTTGAGATGATCGCATGGTACTTTCACATATCCAGAAGTCATGGAAGTGATGGGCTCAATCTAACAAACAAATACGCCGAAGGCTACCCTGGAAAAGAGATATTATGGTGGCTGCGAATTGTCGATGAGATCGAGCAAATCGCAATCGATAGATGTAAAGAGCTTTTTGGGTGCAATTTGCAAACGTTCAGCCAAACTCAGGCTCTCAGGCAAACCAAAGGCGTTTACGGAGCTTTGCTTAACCCAGGCGATAAAATATCTAGGCATGGATCTAAGCCATGGCGGACACCCTAACTCACGGTGCAAAGGTAAGCAGCTCTGGCAAGATGTTGAGAGCTTCTTTTACGGCGTAGAGCTTGATGGTCGCATAAACTACGATAGAGTTATGGATATCGCAAAGATAGTAAAACCAAAGATGATCGTTTGCGGCGCGAGCGCATACACAAGAGAGATCGAGTTTAAGAAATGTAGAGAGATAGCTGACGCAGTTGGTGCGATACTCTTTGCAGACGTTGCTCACATCGCTGGCCTTGTAGTGGCTGGTGAACATCAAAATCCTTTCCCGCACTGCGACGTCGTAAAGCTCAACTACGCATAAAACACTAAGAGGCCCAAGAGGCGGTATCATCATGACAAACAACGAAGAGTACGCTAAAAAGATAAACTCTTCTATCTTCCCAGGCATCCAAGGCGGCCCACTAGTTCACGTCATCGCTGCAAAGGCAGTTGGCTTTAAGCACAACCTTAGCCCTGAGTGGAAAATTTATGCTAAACAAGTAAAAGCAAACGCTAAAAAACTTGGCGAAGTGCTAATAAGTAGAGGCTTTGATCTAGTAAGTGGCGGCACTGATAACCACCTAATCCTAATGAGCTTCTTAAACCGCGAATTTAGCGAAAAGACGCAGATATCGCTCTAGGAAATGCTGGCATAACTGTAAATAAAAAACACAGTTCCAGGCGAGACAAGAAGTCCGTTTATCACAAGTGGCATACGTGTAGGTAGCCCAGCTCTTACGGCTCGCGGCATGAAAGAGGCTGGATTTGAGCTAATAGCAAAACAAGATAGCCGACATACTAAGCGATATCAACAACACCTCTTTGCAAGAGAAGATCAAGGGACGAGCTAAAAGAGCTAGCTCATAAATTTATAATCTACGATAAAGCGACATTTTGATGCAAAAGTATTGATACATCTCTTATAAAAGATAATAATGACCCATTACTACATCAAACGTGACACAATCGTCAATAAGATAGAGTATAAAGGGTACAAATACTCTTTGATAAATTTGAAAAGATCAACGAACCACTAACTTATAGTGTCATGAAAGAGCATGAAGAGGGCAAAGCTATAATCGCCCACTCGCTAATCAATGCAAGTGACAAGGTCGAAAACATAGTCTTTGACTACAACAGCAGAACTCGAGATAGGTTTTTGGCATAGAGCGCATGACTTCTTTTAGAAAGAAGGCTTTATAAATTTCACAGCCTATGAGACTAAGACCCCAGGACATTTGCACCTTTATGTGCATAAAGGTCACACTACACTAAACAGAAGCTTGCACGCTTGCAAATATGTAGCAGCAAAGCTCTCACAAAAACTAGCAAAAAGAGTGGAGAATGTTCCCAAATATCGACATGCCAAAAAGAATTGACATCCTGACAGCGCCTATAAGCTCTACCAAAAAAAGAGCGCGGGGCTAGCTGGTCAAAACATATGTAAGGAGAAATAATGGAAAACGACAATTAAAAAGATATATTATTAGAAAAAGATGACGAGGCAAAGGGCTTAAAAGCTAAAAACTTTTTGATGTTTATCGAGCGCTCGTTATACTATTTTTAATCATCATCGTAGCGATGAAGCTTATAAACTCAAACGATCCCACACAAGCTCAAAATGAAGCTGACTCAAGGCTAATCTTGCCTCCAGTACCAGCAGAGCAGCCCAGTAGAAAGCCAGCGATGGATACAAATTCTGATATCAAAAAGGGCGACACAGCTTTTTGAGCAAGTACCTATCGTGCCTGAAAAGCAAGCGAGCAAGATGATTTTTGAAGATATGATCAAAAAGCTAAAAGATAAAGAAAATACAAAGCCTGCGCCAAAAGCTGAAGAGCCAAAAGAGGTTGTAAAAAGCTGTTGAACATCCAGCTGAAACACCAGCTAAAAAGCCTGAGCTAAGGTAGAAACACCAGCTAAAAAGCTGAAAAGCCAGCCGCAACTGAGAAAAACTGAAGCAAAAGCTGAGAAAAAGGCTGAAGCTAAGGTAGAGAAAAAGCTGAAACTCCGCAAAAAGCAGAAAAAAAGCCGAGAAAAAGTCGAAGCACCAGCAAAAGCTGAAACTATCGCGAAAGGCTCTTATGTCCAAGTATTTGCAACTATGCAAATTTAATCCAAATGCCGAATACATGATAGCGGCAAAAGGATATAGCTACAAGACTATAAAAAGCTGGCGAGCTAACTAAAATTTTAGTTGGTCCATTTGATGAAAAATCACTTCAAAAAGCTATAAACGATATAAGAAAAGATGTCAATAAAGACGCTTTTTGTCTTTAGAAAGCAAGATGAAAACCTTCGCAGTTTTTGGAGATCCGATAGCTCACTCGGTATCTCCAAGACTACACTAACAAAAGCCATTGCCGATCTAGCTCTTGATGCCCTATATACTAGGGTTTTGCTAAAAAGATGGCAATGGGCTAATCAATAAATTAGATACCTAAAACTAAACGGCGCAAATATCACACTTCCGCACAAAGATTTGCTCTAAAGTGGCTGATGAGGCCTCAGAGTCGGCTCGTAAAAATAGGCTCTGCAAACACACTTGTACTAAAAATGAGAAGAATTTATGCCTACAACACGGACGCACCTGGATTTTTAAAAGCAATATCAAATTTCAAAGGGCAAAAAGCGCCATTATCCTTGGAGCTGGAGCACTGCAAACGCCCTAGCCTATGCACTAAAAAGAGCAAAAATAGACGTTTGCATACTAAATAGAAGCAAGGCCAGACTTGATACGTTAAAGATTGCTACGAGTGCTTTAGCTGGGATGATTATAAAAAGAGCATAATGTGATCTAGTCGTAAACTCAACCTCAGCAGGGCTAAAAAGATGACCTTTTGCCAGCACCAAAAGAGATTTTTAGATGGCATTTTAAAAAGCGCTTCAAATTTGCATTTGATGTTATTTACGGCAAGCAAAACGCCATTTTTAAAAAGAGGCAAAAAGGCAAATTAGCATGCAAAGACGGAGCTGATATGCTCTTATATCAAGCGGTTTTAGCGTTAAACGTATTTTATAATGGCAGCCTTGATGAGAAAAAGATAGAAAATTTCTATGCAGAGGCTCTTAGTTTATGAGGCTTGCAAGTGTGCATTAAACAAAATGGAAAAATCATCAAGCTTGATAAATAAGGCTCTAAAAAGCTTAGTGATATAAATTTCAACTCCTTTAGCCATTCTAAAAACTGGATAGGCTTTTTTGAGATAGAGGATGAAAACTGGACTTCTGGCATAGATACTGCACTAAAGCTATTTGATAAATATTTTTATAAATTTAAAAATGAAGCATTTACCATAAGCGCCTTAAACTACGATGATACTAACTGAGCGATGAAACGCTTGAGGTAAAAACTTTGCACGATAAATTTAAAAAGCTAGGCATCTTGCAAAGAGCCAAATGAGCACTTTGATCTTGTTTTAAATAGTGAAATTTTATTGCCTGCCATCTGCCTTAGGATAGATGCTTTAAAGTTTGATGAGATCAAAGATCTAGCTAAACTACTCATGCTCTATACATACTCCTTAAACGAGTGGTGCTTTTTCATCTTCTCAAGCCTCAAATTTAGCTGTATCTACATGATGAGAGAGGGTTTTGGATGCATAGGACTAAATGACAATACAAAAATGGATTAAATTTTTCAGAGTTTTTGTAAAAAGAGAAAAATGCAAAGGTTGTTTTTAAAAGAGCAAAATAGCAACTAAAGTAAGATCACACAGACTAAAAGCCTCCTTGCCGAAGCAAAGGAGGATAAATTTACTTTTCAAACGCTTTTTGTAAGCTAAATGGAAACGCTTGATAGCCCATAGCATTTGTCATTTTTATCTCTATGCTAGGCTCTTTTGCGCCCCTCAAACTCATCGATGTGCGGGCAGAAGTCCCACTGGGCGACCTTTTGCGATGTCAAACTGCAGCCAGCAACGGCTGAATAGACCATCACACTATCAAGGTCATCTTGATACTGCGTAAGGCTAGTAACTGAGCTATACCACTCTTTACCGCGCTCTTTGCCGTACTCCCAGATCTGCTCAACGGTCTTTTTGTTCTCATCGATCTTATAAACGACCGCACGAGAGTACTTCATGCCAGCGATGGCTGGTTGCTCCATGCCCTTGTGTCGCCGTTGTCAAAGACACTTAGATAAATTCGCCTTTTTAGACTTTGCTATCTATCCTAAAATGCTGTGTGTTGCGTCCATTGCCAGTCAAGCCACCTTTGTCGCTCTCGTATCCTGGGCATTTTGAGTACTCATCTTCGCAGACTATTTTGTTGCCTTTTGCTATCGACTGGCTGAAGGAGCTTATCTTTACGGTATCGCTCCAGCCCTGTGAGCGCCCACTGATCCATTTTGACTTGTTTATCACGGCCGATCTTTATAACTGCGTCTTGGTGGCGGCTTGAGATGATGATACTATCATCGCTTGGATCGTAATCCACACTGTTACGTGTGCCCAGTTACGTCCAGGACCAGCACCAACTATGTCGCCCCATTTATCATGCGTATCCATAGACTGAAGCTCATCAGAGCTTGCTGTGTAGCCTGCTTTTTAGCGTCTATGTTTAAGCAAACTGCGCCTTGATCAAGCGTTTTTAGCACGATATCGCGGTAAGGATCGAGGGATTTCATATAGTCTAAAGTCATCAGCTACGTTGCCGTCGCGGTCAAGCTCAACAATGACGTCACGCACTGTTCTTACATTTTTGCCATCAGCCCTTTTTATAGTCGGCATTTGCCACGCGCAAAAGTAGTGTCCGTTTTGTGCTACGTCCATTGAGTGAGAGAAGTCGTTGTAGCTAGCTGGTAGCTCGCGGTTGACCTCTCTACCCATGATGTCGTATTTTGCGTATCTTTGGCCATATCCCCAAGTCATAGCGCCGTCGTCATTTTGCTTAAAGCCCATCATAACGCCAGCGTGAAATGGCTGTTTTAGGTCGTAAATTTTACTTGGTTCAAGATACCATCTAACCTCGCCTTTTGTATCAAGGATGAAGTTATTTGGGCTGTAGTTCACTCGATCGCACCGCCAGCTGGGTTGTTCCAAACGACTTTTTGTGCCCTTACCTGTTTTATTTACAAAAGTTATTTACATAGTAAAAAGCCTGTTTGCAAATTTAGCACTAGCAGACTTAGTAACCTCGAGTCTTATCAAATAGCGCGCCCTTTTGATTTGGCGTGCCAGCGCTCTCTAGATAGATAGCCGGGGCGCCAATTACCATAGCTCTCTTTTATATGCTCAGTCTTACCCTTGTAGCTCTTGTCGTACTCGACTTCAACGGTGTTTTGATAGTCAGGATACATGCCAAAAACGGGATGCCACCATGTGCTGAAGATGCTTGTCAGCCACTTTGTAGCTTATAGTTTGGCCACCTTGTTTTGGCATGATGGTGACCTTAGCGTTGCTAGTGTGTAGCCGCCATTTTTGATGACTGCGGTAAGTGGGGCGGTATCGTATGGATTTACCACTACTCGCCGATAGCTCCAGTGATAGCGTAGTCAAGCTTAGCTCCGCTGGACCACCAATGGCAAAAAGCAGCTGTACAAAGTGCAGAAGCAAGCGCAACAGAACACAAAGTCTTTCTCATAACATCTCCTTTAGATAAATTTCATAAATCTTACTCGTAAAAACTTATAGAAATTGGTAAAAGCCTTGGCTAAACCAAGGCTTCAATCGGTAAAAAGGAATAACAAAAATGATTGCTTGGTGCAATTGTAATAAATTCTTATAACATAAAAATCGCATGAAAATTAATACTAGCTTAAAATCAAAAAAATAATTTAAATTTTACAAATTTGAGGTGAAAATAGAGTTCATTTACAAATTTATATCTAGTAGAGTTTGTCAATTGGCGTGGTTAAATTAGAATTTAGGGGATCTCTCCCTAAATAGCTATTTCTTAGGCGAGTCGCCATTTGGTTTTATCAAATTTATCTATTAGCCCTTTTGCCTATCTCGCTTTGGTTTAAGCCTTCAAGCATCGATGCTAAATTGTGCCACCTTTTGAGCTTAGCACGTCGCTTATTTTAGATAGTCCGTTTGAGACGCCTGCCTCATTTGCGATGATCTTTAGATCAGCCGCGCTTAGCGCCTTAGCCTGCTCAAGCCCACGTCCCTATTTGCCTCGATCTGCTTAATAGAGATAAGATAGGGTCTGATAGCCCTCGTTTTCGCCGATCTCTCTAGCTAGCTCGATCTGTGCATTTACAGGGGCGAGCTCTTTTTAGCCTTAGTGCTTCAGCCTCTGCAGAGCCCTATCTTTTGGATACCTTGCGACTCTTTATCTTTAGTCTCTAACAAAGGCGCGAGCCTCCAAAAATGCCTTCTCTTTCTCACCTTCAGCTGTTAAAAGTGATTTTGCTTTATGCGCCTCGGCGTCTTTGATCTTCGCATTTTTCCTAGCTTCAGCGTCGATCTCTATCTTTTTGCTCCTGTTCAGCTTTAACGATCTCTACTTGTTTTGAAATTTCCGCCTGCTTGACGTCGGTCACTCTGATGACCTCCATCTCTTTTTCTTTGGTGATCTTCTCTTGGTCAGCCACTTGCTGGCAAGCTTGCTGGCGTGATATGGCGACCCTCTTTCGTTTTCGACGGTTTTTAGACCCACGGCCTTTTTCAGCCTCTTGCTTTTTCACGTCAGTCTCTTGTTTGGCATTTACCTCAGCGATCTCAGCTAGCTTTTTATTTTCAGCCACGGTCATACGAGACTCTTTTTCTATCTCTGACTTCTTTTTCTCCATGATGTTAAAAGATGACCTTGCTATCTCTGCTATCGCGTATGTCCATAAGCTCGATGTTTTTCACTGGCTCTATACCCCCAGTTTTTTGCAGCTGCTCTTTGACTGCTGTTGTAAATTCTAGAGCCAGTCACTTCTTCTGTTTCAGAAATTTCCTCTAGTCGCTTACTCGCTAATATCGATCTGATAGAGCCTTGGATGATGTCAGTTAGCTGAAGTTCCATATCTTTAAGGTTTATGACGCGTTGCGCCGCTAGGTTACTATCTTTTTATCCTAAAAAAACGCGGTGATATCGACCGTAAATGGCAAACGTCCCACGTCGTAAGCCTCGTAACCATCTATCTTTATGCTAAAAACCGAGACTGGCAAAACGATCTTTTGTCACACCGATGATCGGTATCCAGCTTGGAAATTGTAGTAGCTGTTGCCATGTTGTCGTGTCTTTGCCGTAAGATGTAGTGCTCTTTGATGTTTGAACGATATGCACCTCGTTTGTAGCTAAACAACACGCCTAAATAAAAGCGGTATCAAGATAAAAAGCAGCACAATGACCGCAGCAACGGCTATTGGAACCACATATGTAATTCCCATTTTCTCCTTTTTGTAATTTTTATGAGAGGTTATAGTCTAGAAGCTCTTAAAATATAATCCATTTGATGATTAATTAGCACCCGTTAGGCTGGGAGTTTGGGCTCTTTTAGAGTCTATGCTCTTTTAAAAATTGCAGGAGTGATTTTTGCTCTTTTTGGGCCTATTTCGTAGCTTATAAATTTGAGATACCACTTGATATCTTGTCCGCTTATGCCACTGACTTTTAGCGTACTTGGTCAAGATATAGTTTAGTATTTTTACATTTTTGCAGACATTTTGCGACCAGTCTTTTGTAAAACGAGCCATTTTTACGTAAGAAAATCTACCAAAAACAAATGGCAATCGGTGTCTTTTCAGTGCCATTGACCAAGGTCATAAAAGCACTCTTTGCCCTCGCTTAAATATGCCTTTAGCGCGCGGTCACCCTATGATCACCTCGCCTTTTTAAATGAAGTATATTTGCTAGGGCGTTTTGAGCTAGCTGATGCTGGGTCAAATTCATATCGGAGTTTTTGCGAACAAGCACGCTTTTTACATCTTTTTTAGCGACTATGCCAGTAATTTAGCTTCTTTAAAGTGCCTTTTTGCTAGCTATGCTTGAGATCACCGCAGCGTCGATCTTTCTGGCATTTAGGGCTCTATTTAGCTTACTTGGTACGCCCTTTTTAAACTCGATCGCCTTTTTTTATCTGAGAGTTTAATGGGGCTGATTTTTAAAAATACGTGAAATGGGAGTATTCTAGATAATCAATCTTTCCAAATATCATCTTTTATCTTTTACGAGCTCACTTAACCAGTTCATTTTCTGCGCAAACGTCCAAAAATAGCTGAGTCAAGCTTCTCTTTAGCCCTGCTTCTAGGGCATTTTCATTTTTTTAGCTTTATAAGAGTTGGCTCATTTATCTCGCAAAGGCAGTCAAAGAGCGCGTCTCAAATTTCTGCCGTAGTGCTCTGGCAGGTCAAATTCTTCTGCTAGATAGTCGTGCATCTTCTCTTTTTCGACCATCTTTTAGCGTCTAAGCTCACATTTTTTCATTGCATCCTCTTCTCATAAAGCAGGTAAAAATGCTCGTAGTGATCGGGCGTGTAGTAGATAAGTCCGTCGTTTGAATATAAAATTCTCTCAGCGCCGCGTCTGCCGCCTTTGTAGTTCACGTCGCACTCAAACCACTTCCTGCCGTCAGCCCTCAGGCGACCTCTTTTCTCTGTTTGAAAATCTATCCCCACCGATGCTTTTGCCACCGCTTATCTGCCATACTCGCTTTTATGCGTCCCAGCCAAGAGCCATCGCATCTTTTTGGTTATGAAATGCTTTTGGCGACTTGTTAAATGTAGTAGATATAAAGTGCGACCTCGTCTTTTTGAGGTGTATGAGCCCTCAGCCCTCTAGTTTTTAGGCTCTTTTTGCCCCTCTTTATTAAGTCTGCTCAAGTGCATGGAGTGTTTTATTCGCCTCGCCGCCTCTTTTGAAAAAGAAGGTGCCGACTATGATAGCCAGCACAAAAAGCAACTAAGGCTGGCAAAAGTCTTTTGTTCACATTAGCCCCTAAAGCGTGTTAAAAACTCTATCGCCAGCGTCACCAAGACCTGGAACGATGTAGTTTTTCTCATCTAGTTTTTCGTCTATCGAAGCTGTATAGACCTCGACGTCTGGGTAATTTCGCTAAATCTTTTTAGCCCCTCAGGCGCGAGCGATGATAGAGATAATTTGATCTCTTTAACGCCCTTTTCACGCAAGAATTTGACCGCGTCTATCGCCGTGCCGCCTGTTGCAAACATAGGGTCGATGATGATAGCCATGCGCTCTTTTGCGTCTTTTGGAAGCTTCGCGTAGAAAAACTCAGCCTGCGCTGTCTCTTCATTACGCTGAAAGCCCAAAAATCCCCACGCTCGCATCTGGAATGATGGTAAATACGCTATCAAGCATGCCAAGAGCAGCCCTTAAAAATAGGACATATCATCACTTTTGTAGTGAGCTTTTTAGCATTTGCTGTGGCGACTGGGGTTTGGACTTTGACCTCTTTTTACCTTTAAATTTCTAGTCGCTTCAAAGATCATAAGGTAGCTGATCTCATCAACTAGCATGCGAAACTGAAAAGGTTGGGTGTTTTTATCACGTAAGATTGTTAATTTATGCTCGATCAATGGGTGTGAGATGAGCTTCACGTTTTGCATTTTTTTGTCCTTCAAATCTACTGTTTTTAAGGTTTATATTTTTACAAAATGCTAAGAAGAATTTGCTTCAAATTTGGGCTAAATTGATTAAAACCTTTTGCAAGTTTGGCTTTGTAAGCCTCAACATCAAAATCTTTTACTCTCGCTACGCCATCTTCAACTGCAGCTTTTGCAACCGCTGGAGCGACCGCTGTTAGCACACGCTTGTCAAAATGGTTTTGGGATGATGTACTCTTTGCCAATTTCAGCTCGCTAACGCCACTTGCTTTTAAAACTTCAGCTGGCACTGGCTCTTTTGCAAGCTCTGCAAGCGCTCTAGCTGCAGCCCATTTTCATATTTTCAGTGATCTTTTTAGCTCTAACATCAAGCGCACCTCTAAAGATAAATGGGAAGCCCAAAACGTTATTTACTTGGTTAGGATAGTCGCTTCTGCCTGTGCCCATCATAACGTCATCTCTTACAGCTACGACGTCCTCTGGAAAAATTCAGGCACTGGGTTTGCCAAAGCAAAGATGATAGGCTCTTTGTTCATCGACACGACCATCTCTTTTGTCACAACGCCAGGCTTTGAAAGACCTAAAAACATATCAGCGCCTTTCATCGCATCAGCTAGTGTCCTATCCTCAGTCTCAAGCGCAAATTCGACCTTCTCTGGAGTTAGGGTCTGTTCTTTTTGAGTGGATGACGCCTTTGCTATCTATCATCACGATGTGTTTTTGCGCCAGTGCTTTATACATCTTCGCGCATGCTATGCCAGCCGCACCAGCACCGCTAACTACGATCTTTATCTTAGATATATCTTTGCCAGAAATTTCATCGCATTTTATCATGCCAGCGCTTGTTATCATCGCTGTGCCGTGCTGATCGTCGTGCATTACAGGGATATCAACTGCTTCTTGAAGCTTTCGCTCGATCTCAAAGCACTTTGGAGCGCGGATATCTTCTAAAGTTTATACCACCAAATGTAGGGAGCAAGAGCCTTGCAAATTTCAACGATCTTATCAGGATCATGCTCGTCTAGCTCGATGTCAAAGGCATCAACATTTGCAAATTTCTTAAATAGCACCGCCTTACCCTCCATAACTGGCTTACCAGCGATAGCGCCGATGTCACCAAGTCCAAGAACAGCCGTGCCATCAGTGATGACAGCCACCAATTTGCCTTTATTTGTATATTTATAAGCTAGCTCAGTGTCTGCATTTATCTCACGGCATGGCTCAGCAACGCCTGGTGTATAGGCCATTGAAAGGTCTCTTGAAGTCTCGCAAGGTGTCTTTACCCCTGATCTCGATCTTACCGCCGATGTGGTAGTTTAGTGCCTCTTCTTTAGTTACATGTGTCATTTCTTTTTCCTTTAGTAAATTTTGTATTCTGTTTTTTTGATCTCGCTGCTACCTACTACTTCAAGCACTTCAAAGATACTTGGGCTCACGCTTGAGCCAGTTAGCGCTATCCTCAAGGCTTGAGCCAGGTCTTTTAGTTTTTAAGCCATTTTTGCTCTAAAAATTTATTAGTTAGCTCCTCGTAGCCCCTTTGCGTCAAGGTCGCGGTCTAAATTGAGCGAAATTGAGCCAGACCTTTTTTTACTATTTTCATTTATAAACTTAGCCAAAGCTTTCTCATCGTAGCTTGTTGGGAGCGTTGATGATCGCATTTGCGCTATTTGCCATTTCGATCAAGGTTTTTGATCTCTCACGGAGCGAATTTAGCAGTAGCTCGCCCTTTACCAAAGCCTTAAAAGTCCACGCCAAACTCAAGCATATCGTGCGCTAGTCTCTCGTAAGGCAAAGTCTTAATGTAGTGAGAATTGTAGCCAGTCAAGCTTTTGAGCATTATAGGTACTTGAACTTTTGTTGATATCGTTTGGATTAAAGTATTTAGCATATCCTCGATAGTAAAAATCTCATCATCGCCGTGGCTCCAGCCAAGACGAACAAGGAAATTTAAGAGAGCTTCAGGCAGATAGCCCATCTTTTATACTCCATAACGTCAGTCGCGCCGTGCCTTTTGCTAAGCTTTTGCCATCCTCGCCGTTTATCATAGCGACGTGATAAAATTTGCGGCACCTTTAAAGCCAAGCGCCTCGTAAAGAACGATCTGTTTTGGGGTATTTGAGAGATGGTCATCGCCACGTATAACGTCTGTTACGCCCATTAGCGCATCATCTATCACAACCGTGAAGTTATATGTCGGCGTGCCGTCGCTTCTAGCGATGATGAAGTCGTCTAATATATCTTCAACTCTACATTTAACCTCGCCTTTTTATGCCGTCATTTATCACGATCTCACCACTAAGCGGGGCTTTTTATACGGATAACTGGCTCGATATCAGCCGGAGGTGTGCCAGTAAAGTCTCTATATCTATTATCATATTTTTGGGCGCTCTTTTCTCGCCTCTGGCTAGCTCTAAGCTCCTCAAGCTCGTCCTTACTCATATAGCATTTGTAGGCTTTGCCCTCATCAAGAAGCTTTTTAACATACTCTTTGTAAAGATCAAACCTCTTTGACTGATATGTCACTTCACCGTCGTGATCTAGCTTACACCAAGCAAATGCCTCTTTTATAGCCTGTGTGGCTTCTTCTGAGTTTCGTTTTAAGTCAGTATCTTCGATGCGAGTGAAATATTTTTCCATTATTAGCTCTTGCGTATAAATAATTGTAAAGAGCTGTCCTAAGTCCGCCTATATGTAGGTATCCAGTGGGCGACGGAGCAAATCTAGTAACTATCATTTTTGTGCCTTATTTTTATGTTATAATTGCCCAAAATTATATTTACTAAATACTTAAATAAAGGTTTTATTATGAAAAAAATTGCTCTTTTTGGCTGCTGGCATGTTAAGTGCCTTAATGTATACTCAGCTCAGATGGTAAAACGGTATCAGCGACCATCGTAGAGAACGAACCTATCACACTTTATGAGGGTCTATAGCTTAAAAGAACAGCTTAAAAGTAGCGAAAAAGAGGCTTTAACTTTACTCATCAGAGAGAAGCTCGAAGAGGCTCAGATAAAGACTGAAACCCTAAACGTCACACCTTTTTGAGCTAAACGACAGAGTCGAGGCGATCGCTACAAAATGGTATGACAAATGCGCGGTTTAGAAGCTCTATGCAGGCTCAAGGCATGGACTTTTTTGGAGTTTAAAAACGAGCTGCAAAAAAGATGCTTCAAGAAAAACTATATAAAAGCATCAGCCGCTGAGGCTGGCAAAAATATAAATGAAAAGAGAGCAAAGGCCTATTTTGACGCAAATCCTGAGAGATTTAAGGTCTTTAGCACAGCAAATGTGATCGTTTATAGAGCTAGTAGCGAAGCTGAGCTAGAGGCTCAAAAGACAAGCCCTTCACTGCTAAATGGCGTGCAAACACAAGAGCTCAGCATAGACCACTCAAAGTGTCGATCCAAGGCTCGCAGACTATCATCGCAAACACCAGCAATGGCTCATTTACTCACATTTCTGCAAGGACCTGACAGCTACGATATGTTTTTACGTAAAAGAGAAGATCGGCTCGTATACTCCGAGCTTTTGCTGACGTCAAAGATAGCGTTATAAACGAGCTTTATCAAGGCGAGCAAGAGAAGCTAATGAACGACTACTTCGACAAACTCCGCGCAAAAGCTAAAATTCAAACTTAAGATAATCCAATTTAGCCATCTTTGGTGGCTACATTTTCCCAATTTATAGACAAAAAAGCGAATTTGACTGCCAGGGCGACCGTAGCTTAGACTAAAGCAAAGACCAGCGAGCGTCATGCCAAGGAAATTCCAAAGCATATCATTGTGAGCGATAGGCTGAGCTTCAAAGCCAAGTTTTGTATTGATTTAGCACTCAATTTGTGATACTTGCGCAGACGATGATAGAGATGACGCCATAAAAACATCGAAAAATCACTCTCAAAAATCTTACTGATCGCACCAACTGAGCAAAATTTACTTCTTTTGCATAAATGCACCATTTCGCCAAGTTTTAGGTCAAAGATAAGTGCTATCAAAAGTAAAAAGCGATGATCAGTGGCAAAAATCCTATCACCTTTGCAGTGGTTTCATTTTTCAGGCAAAAACGTAGCCGTTTTTGTAAAATTTATCCTATAAATGCCAAAAATGGCGTTTTAAATTTAGCTATTTGATAAAAAGATTAGCTAGAAAATTTTTCTATAAGGTCTTTAAAAAAACTTCATAAAGTTTATTTACTTCGAGGGTGCTCACTCGCTCATTTTTTTAGCGTGTATGCGGTCGTTTATGACGCCAGATCTATCGCATCTACGCCAAACTCAGAAAAGTACCTTGCATCGCTCTGTACCGCCTTTTGTATTTAAAAGTGGCACTACGCCAGTGATCTTTGCAACAGATGCCATTCAAATTTTCTTACAATTTTGCTATCTTTTGTTGGTTAAAAATCTCTTCGAACTTTGCTTTATGCTAAGCTCGTAGTCTCAGGCCCTTTAAAACGTCTCTAAGATAGCTCTCAACGTCATTTGCGTCAGTTAAATTTGGAGTTTCTAACGTTAAACATTATGCTAAAGCTCACTTGGAGTGACGTTGCAAATCTGCATGCCACCACGAATATCCGTCACCACGATCTTACTTTGGGCTAAAAAAACTCGCTCCCGCCGTCCATATCGTGATCTGCGATCTTGCTTAAAAAGTGGGGCTATTAAATTTACTGATTTAGGCATTTTTCTGGGTATGCCACGTGGCCTTGAACGCCCTTTATCACGATCTTGCCATTTATCGAGCCGCGTCTGCCGACCTTTTATGCTATCGCCAAATTTCTTATCACAAGTTGGCTCAGCCACGACACAGTAAATTTTGGCAGGTCACCTATCTCGTGCAGATACGCAGTGCCAAAGGCGTGCCATAAGTGCCATCGCCCTCTTCGTCACTTGTTAAGATAAGGCTTAGTTTGCCATCAACCTAGCCTCTTTTGCAAGCACAAACAAAGGCGACCACGCCGCTTTTCATATCCTGCGCGCCTCTTGCATAGATGTAGCCATCTTTTTCAAGTGGGCTAAATGGCTCACTCTCCCAGCCATCACCTGGTGGCACGACATCGACGTGTCCTGCGAAGGCCAGATGCTCGCCATTTCCGTGCAAATTTTTAGAAAGTATGAGATTTTTGTGCCGTTTTTCTATACTCGCCTCAAAATCTGGCGTACATTTAGCGATAAACTCCAAACTTCCAGCATCATCAGGCGTGATGGAGTGAAATTTTAGTAGCTCTTTTAAAAAGCTAGATACCACTAAAACGCCTTTTTAGACGGAGTTCCCTAAACAAAATCCTTGAATTCATCGATACCGATCTCTTTACAAACGTTGAAAATTTCCTTCGAGTGGACGTATTCGGCGATCGTTTTTATGCCAAGATCCTTTGCAAACGCCACGATCGCACTAGCGATGGCGTATGAGTCTTTATTTATATCGATATCCCTTGATGATAGAGCCGTCGATCTTCACGTAGTCTGGCTTGATCTTTATGATGTAAGAGAAGTTAGAGTAGCCAGAGCCAAAGTCGTCTATCGCGATCATAGCGCCCATACTCTTTGCGCGCTCGACAAAGACCGTCACGCGCTCAGCGCTCTTTAGCTCCTCGTCCTCAACGATCTCAAATATTATCCTGCCAGCCACATTATGTTTGTTTAACAAACTTTAAAACAAGTGCGCTAACGTCGCCATCTATCATATCTCGGTCGCTAAATTTATAGAAAGAACCAAATTTGGGTCCTCTATCAAGTGGTCAAAACACTTCTTAATGAGCTGTTTTTTTCAAGGTCTGCGTAACGCTTGATACGCTTTGAGATATCCAAAAAGACGCTTGGCGAGATGACGTCGTCGCGGTCTAAGTACTTTTATTAAGCATTCGTATTTTACAGGAACCTTTTTATCGTCAAATATCGGCTGAAAAATACGGCACAATATTGTCGTTTATAGTCGCATTTTTGGATAAGCCCTTGAGCGCTCGATCTGGTTTGCATAGTCGTCTTTTTCGCTTAGCCCTTTGAAGTAGCAAAACATAGTCTTTATCAAGCTTTTTGGCTGATTTTAGCGCGATGGTCGCCTTTCTTAGCGTTTGGTCGCTATCAAGCGCAAAGCCAATGGTGCTATGAATTTTCATATCATCGATCTCTACGCCATTTTCATCTTTTTATGCTTAGCATTCTGCCTTTAAAAATGTCGCCAAATTTCTCAGCCAACCTCGTATCTATCGATAAATCGTTATTATCTTCAACCAAAGCAAATCTATCCGCCTCGATACAGTAAGCCTTCATATTTTTCATTTTGTGCAAACTCTGTTTATCAAATTGCCATCTGTATCAGAAATTTGATCACAGACGTATCTGCCGTAGTAGTCGTTCATCTTACCAAAGTCGTCGATATCCATGAGGATAACTTTTGGATATTTATACTCGTTTACGTCTTTGATGAGCGCGGCCTTGTTTTAAAAGCCCAGTCATCGGGTCGATATAGAGTTTTTGCTAAGTTCATCGATCTTTTTCGGTGCTTTCGATCTTTAACTTTTCGTAGTTGTGCTCTGACTTTTTATATTTAAGAACAAAAATAGACAAATTATAAGCCCCAAGAAAAGCCCCTAGCACGCTCAATATAAATGTAAAGCGTAAATTTTGAAAGAGCTATTCGTAAAAAGAACTGGTCGTTCATGCCGATGATCTTTTTGATCGATGTTTGCTTTAAAACCAAAAATGTAGTCGCCAACAGGGACAAACATACATATCTTTGCGCTGTTTTTCAGGCGTACTCAGCCTTTAAAATAGTCCTTTTGAAAGTCGTGTGAGTAGATGTCGCCACAGCTCGTGTCGCTGTAGTCTTGACCGATCAATCTCTTTTTGATGAGGTTACTACTTTAAAGCCATTTTTGCCGTTATCTTTTAGCAAAAAGGCTCACCAACGGAGTTATTGGCTATATGATCTTGAAAATTTGATACGTCATATTTGCTGATATTTTTTTAAAATAATCAACATATTGATAGGTCATATATTGAGTTTTTCTCAAGGTCAAAGTTGTTTTCAGAAAGTGCGTTGTTGTATTTAAAATAAAAAAACTGTTAAACTTCTCATCACAAAAATGCCGTTAATATAAAAAGCGACAAAAGCAACCGTCCTAGTTGTATTTAGGCGTTTTTGAGTTTCTTCAACGGCCATAAATTCCCCAAACTTCCCTTCTGAAATTTTTCTTAACGGATTATATCCAAGCTATATAAAATCAATCTTTCATTTTTCATTAAAGTATTCTTGACTAAAAACCCTAACGATCTTTGCACCATATCCGCCTTGATTTGCTGGTGCATCGTGAAATCTTTTCACGCTTGGATGCTCTTTTAGAAAGTTTCTGACTGCAAAGGCGAGCTTGCCAGTGCCGATGCCGTGAAATACGCTAACCCTCGTCAAATCCCATAACAAGGCTATCTGAGATAAATTTATCAAGCTTTTGCTATCGCCTCGTCAGCTCTCATGCCGTGCAGATCAAGCGAGAGCGAGGCCGTTTTTGGCTTTATCGACATTTAGGGCTTACGCTTTTTTAGGCGACGTCACTTCGTTGCCATTTTTTTCCTCAAAAGCTCAAGTGGCACACGCAGATTTATACCATTTGACCTCGATCATCGCGTCATTTTTTAGAGATGCTCAAAACCGTGCCTTTTATATTTTTCATACTTCACTCTATCGCCTCACTTTTTTAGGCTCTCGCGCTCAGTTTTTCTTAGGCTTAACGATGGCGCTTTTTCCTCATTTGCCACATTTAGCGCCCTTTGCTTGTCCTTTATATCCTTGAATGTATAACAGCTTTTTGCCGCATTTATCGCGTCAAAATACTCTTTTTCAAGGCGCGAAATAGTCGCATTTAGCTTGATCTCATTTTCTCTCTTTTAGCTCTTTTTGCTCCTCAAGCAAAGCGCTCTAGCCGCTCCTCTTTTGCCGTGACCTCTTTTATCCCCTCATCAAGCTTTGGTTTTGTAATTTAGCGTCTTTTGTGATGATCTCGTTTAATTTTTCTTTATCTTCGCCGTAAATTTTTCTTAGCCTGAGCCACTCAATTTTGAGATATGCCGTATCTTGCCGCCGTTTCAAAGGCATAAGACTTGCCGATCGTGCCTTTTAAAAACTCACTGTAGGCCTTTGAGCCGCCTCGTCGTAAAGTCGTCGCCACTAGCTCAACCTCGGGGTTTTTAGCAAGCAGCATCGCAAGGCGCTTGTGGTGGGTCGTGATGATCATTTTGATATCTTGAGTGATGAGACGCTCTATCATGACGCCATACAAGCTCGCAGCCTCTTCAAAATCGGTGCCAAGCTCGATCTCGTCGATACCGATGATGATTGATTTTTAGTAAAAAGCTTTGCAAAATGCACCATCCCTGCCAGCAAAGGTCGAGATGTCATTTTTCACACTTTTGCGGATCTTCTATGATCGCGTCAGATCCTTTTAAAAGAGCCGATAGTTGAGCGGTTTGCGTCGATACGCATAGGCAGCAGATACTTTTGCAAGTAGCGTGGCTGAGATGATAGATTTTTAAAAGCATCGACTTACCGCCAGCATTTACGCCGGTAATGAGAAGCACCTTTTGCTAAAAATCCACACCACACTCTTTGGATTTTTAAGCGCTGGGTGGGCAAATTCTCAAGCTTTATGACGTGCGAGCTATTTGGTAAAAACAAACTCATAGTCACGTGATCTAGCCAATTTACGCGCGCTTGATAGGGCATCAAACTGATCAAAAAGCGTTGTTTAAATCTCAAAAAGCAGGCTCTTGCTCATCTGCAGGCTAAATTTCTTGCAGTGCTCAAAAATAATCTCCTCTTTTTCTATCAAGCAGCTCGCTTTGCTCCTTTTTAGGCGCTCGGTGCTTGCAGGTGCGACGTAGAAGTAGCCGCCTGAGCTTCTAGCGATCACAGTGCCTTTTAGGGCGTGATTAAAAGCCACCACGCACCAAAAAGTGCCTCTTGTGAGTTGATATAGTGCGTCTGGGTATCGACTAGATAGGGCGTGATGTGCTTTGAGTAGATGAGCTTTTTAAGCTCGGCGTCGATCTGGCGCTTTTTCTCGCTAAACGCCTGCTTTATCGCGTGAAAATCTCTCGTCCACGCTGTCGCTAAACTCGCCGTTTTCATCAAAGCTGTTTGCCATCTGGCTCATCGCATCGAGGAATTTCAACTTTAGCGATCCACTCGCCAAGCCTGCCTTCAAATTTCTGCTTTTTTTAGATATGAAAAATACTTAATGATCTTTGCAAACCTCGTAATTTCGCTGATGTGAAGCACCGCTTGCTTGCTAAGTCTCATAAGTGCGTCATCAAAGCTCTTTTATCTCGTCAGGTGCCTTAAAAATCATACTTTGAAAGCTCGCTGATGTTTTCAAAGTGGATTTTTGCTGTCGCCTTGTAAAAAAATAGCGGTTTTTGCCTTGCTAAAAAATGAGTTAAATTTATCTAAATACTCGCCCTAGATCGAGCTTTGCAAAGATATCGTTCATTGCTCGCAGCTCGTTATAGGCACGATGACGCCCTGAAAGATCACTAAATTCTCGTTTTGGCAAAAATGACGCCGTTCCAAATTCAGTAGTTAAATTTCTTATTACTGACGTTGTGATCGCCGCATTTTAGCACTTTACCCTGCTTAAAGTCAGTCACTAGCTTTGAGATAGCGTCCTCGTTTTTGGATAAATTCTCCTCGTAAAAATAGACGCAAGCAAGGATAGCTACAAAGCACCACGCTAACGACCGCTTTTATGCTTTTTGCTGATCTTTTTCATCTTTTATCGCCCAGATCGCTCCAAAAAGTAGCATCACGCCGGCGATTATTATCACATTCTTACCATTTTTACACCTTTATATTTTGCGATGAGCTCCTTTGTAAAGCTCTTGATGAGGCTTGATCTTTTTCTAAAAATTTCAGCTCTAACCTCGCTGATATCTTGCTTTTCAACCAGCAAGCAAACGGCAAGATATGGGGCATTTGGCGAGCATATCTTTTATCTGAGCGCTATTTAGCTTTTTGTGACCTTGCAAGGGCTATTAAAATATCTTTTTGCCTAAATTTATAAGGCTTGAAATTTCATCCTCGCTTAGTTCTTTTTCCTTTATCTCTTTTAAAATTTCATTTTCATCTTGTGGCTTGAAACTACTTATATCCATTAATATCCGCCTCTTAGCTGCACGCTGATATCGCCCGCTCCAAAGCCAACTACGATGCCGTCACTTAGGCGGTTTTTCACGCCAAAGTCATCTATAAAGTCCTATCCCCTCTTCAACCCTCTCAACCTTGTCTGTAAAGATCGGGTTGTACTGGCTACAATCGCTCTTCATATCAACTTCGATCGGATTTTTCTCCAGCTGCATAAACTGGCAAGATAACAAGCTCATCAACGCCCTCAAAGCACTCTTTAAAGCCAGCTAAATTGTGCTAAGTCTTGTGTAGCGATGTGGCTGAAATATCGCTGTGACGCTGTTTATGCCTAAAATCTGGCGTATTCAAAGACTGATTTTAGCGTCGCTTTTATCTCGGTTGGATGGTGCGCGTAGTCGTCAATAAGGATAAAATTTTTGTTTTGCACAAAGTATGTCAAAACGCTTTTTGATCCCTTTAGAATTTAGTAAATTTTTCTCTGATATCTTTTAGTGGCGTCTCGTGCATCGCAGCTAGAATAGCCAAAGATGCGTCTATGGCGATATGCTCGCCCATGCCAAAGGCTTCAAATTGCCTCAGATTTTTACAGATTAAAAGCTCGTATATGGCTGATAGTCTCTTACAACCATCGTAAGCTCGGTGATATCACTGCTTGGATAGAGTCTGATCGCATCAAGCTTAAGCGTGCTTAAAAACTCGTCCTCAGCGTTTATCACCCCTAACTTTCGCGCGCTCCAAAAAGCCCCTTATAGGGTCGCGTAAATTAGCTAGATCGTAGTCATAGTGCTCCATGTGCTCTGGCTCTGCGTTGGTGACGATGGCTAGATATGGGTTTGAGTTTAGAAAGCTAGAATCGCTCTCGTCGGCCTCAAATACGACGTTGTCGCTTTTAGCGTAGCGCATGTTTGAGCCAAACTGCTTTGAGATGGCGCCGATGATGACTGAGCCTTCTATTAGGGCTTGCTAACATCGCTGAAGTCGTACTTTTTGCCGTGCGCGCCAGCAACTGCGAAAAACGCACTTATCTTCAAGCACATAAGGCCAAAATTTCCTTTCTTGAAAAGCACTTTATGCCCTTGTTTCTAGCCTCCACTAGCTCGATGTTGTCCTCTTTTATCGCAGCTGAATAGACCACAAAGTCTTGGTCTTTTATCGCCTCTTTGCGGTGCGGTGTGATGACCTCGATGCCCCTCGCTTTGCAGCTCAAGCGTCGTCTTGCTCTCTTTGATGTCGCTGCCGCTTATCTTGTGGCCCTTTTTCGTGTAAAAATCTAGCGATGGCTGAGATGCCGATGCCGCCGATGCCTATGAAATGGACTTTTTGATCTCGTTGTTTAGCTCTTTGCAAATTTTATCCTTAAGTTTTTTTCGTGATTTTTAACAAAAACTACTACATTTGAGCTGAAAAATGGCTTTTTATTTGCTTAGCTCAAAGCTTTCATCTATCAGGTCAAAAACGGTTTTTTTGTGAGATTTTTGGAGTTTAAATTTACACTTATCCAGTGCTTTTTATTCATGTGATATGCTTTTAGTAAATTTGTCGCTCATCAACTAGCACCATGGCTAGATCAGGGCTGCATTTTTAGGTTTAAAAACATCTATCATTTCATCACTTTTAAGACCAAGCCTGCTAGCGCTTATCTGCATAAGCAGAGCAAACCACTTCTCATTTTTCTTGTGACGAAAGGCGCTAAATTTTTGGATACTTTTGGGAAAAGTTGCTCGCCCAAAACATCAAACTTTCTCTTTTATATACTTTTCAACTTCGCTTCGTTTCAAACTTTCACTCGAAAGGCTAACTTACCATTCTAAATTCATGCGGTGCGAAGCACTGAAGCATGCACCTCTAACGTCGTAAGGGTTGGGGGTTGTTAAGGGGAAGGGCACGACTTCGTAATTCAAGTCCCTTCCCCTTATATCAATTACCTTAGAGTTTTAAGCAAGAAAGTAAATTTAGATATTCTCCCCAGCTATCATGCCAAATGTTAGGCAGTCAAGTATCGCGCGACTACCAAGTCTGCTAGCTCCGTGCGTACCGCCAGTGACCCTCACCAGCAGCGTAAAGTCCCTTGATCGGCTCATCGTCGATGTTTAGCACCTGAGCTTTTGTTATTTATCTTCACGCCGCCCATTGTGTGGTGAAGCTTTTGGAGCTCCGCGCATAGCGTAAAATGGGGCTTGCGAGACGGTTAGCCCGTCAGTTAGCTTGATCGGCTTGTCGTAATCCTCATCCTTGCCTTTTTTAACAAATTCATTATATCTTTCAACTGTTTTTTCTAGCTCGCCAGCTGGCATTTTTGTAGTGTTTAGCAAGGTCTGCTAGTGTGTCACATTTCATTATGACGCCGTTTTTTTCATAGGATTTTGCAAGGTCGCTCTCGACTAGCTTTTGCGAGCAGCCCACAGAGTCACATCAAATTTATAGGATAGCTGTCGTTTTTAGCGTCAATTATCCTAAACATAGCATCAGCCCTTATCTTGCGGTCGGCTAGCTCGTTCATATAGCGTTTGCCAGTCTTTGGATCGACTGAGATGCCATATCTAAAGGCGAGCTTTGTGAGGCAATTTACTTGTGATGCCGTTGCCTTTTTCGTCAGGGCATTTATATGGGATATATTGTATCCAGCCGATTTGCACAGGTAATGCGCCCTATTTTTAGGGCAGAGATCAAAGCACCAGCAGTTGCACCTGGGTGGTTTGTGGTGTCAAATCCAGGCACAGCGCGTGGGTCTTGAAGCTTTCTAAAAATGTATCACTACAAAAGCCGCCACTTGCTAGCACGACGCCCTTTTTTAGCCTTTATAAATTACGCTCACCACTTTTATTCTCTTTATCATCGCTAAATAGATTTTTTTATCAAATTATAGTCATTTCGCACCGCAACGCCTACTATTGCACCATTTTCATCAGTCACAAACTCATCAAATTTGCACCTTGTTCTAAGCTCGCAGTCTTGTAAAGTTTCTTAAATGTCTCAGCTAGAGGCTGAACGATGCCAGAGCCGCTTGTATTTTTCAGTGTAATAAGTCCTTGGCACGCTGTGTCCGCCCTCAAGAAGTAGCTTATCTAGGTATTTTGCGCCGTGTTTTTACGGTGAAGTTAAAAAGTATCGACCGCTCTATCGGCAAGGGATACCAAGAAGCTCCACATGGTTTAGCCCAAGGCCAGCTTTGACGCAGTCTGAGATGAAGAGTTCTTTTGAGTCTTTGACCCCGTTTTTTTCTTTTGAAGCTCGCTGTTTGGCACGGCAAAAATTCCGCCATTTATTACAGAGTTGCCACCAACTCGCCCCATTTTCTCTAAGATAAGAACCTTGTTGCCTCGCTCATTTGCCTTGATACCAGCTGCAAGGCCAGCAAAGCCACTACCGATGATAACGACATCCCACTCCTCGTCAATTTGACATCTTTATCTCTAAAGACTGGCATATCGCTCGCATAAACTCCGCTTGCAGCAAGAGCCGAAACAGCACCAAATTTTATAAAATCACGTCTAGAAACTTTACTCATAGCGTCTCCTTTTTAGTATTACGCCAAAGCCTGTAGATTTCTAAATTTACACCTTAGTTTAAACCCTTTGTGATTACTAAAATTATAGGATTATTTATGATAAAGATTACTTAAAATTATTTATTTTGCATTAAGATTACAGTAGCGGCGAGCTTACCTTTCGCCTTTACAAAAGCACTCATTTTCGTGATCATCGATGATGCCAACGCCTTGTAAAAACGAGTAGATGATGACAGCACCTACAAATTTAAAGCCACGCTTTTTCATATCTTTTGAGATATGCTCTGAGAGCTCACTACTTGCTGGCATATCCTTGGCGCTTTTTTATGTCATTTTATCGCGTGCTTGCCATTTGTAAATTTATAGATATAGCTATGAAACGAGTCAAACTCGGCGCAAAGCTTTTAAAAAGCCTTGGCATTTTTTTGGCAGAGTGTAAGTTTTACAGGCGGTTTTTGATAGCTCTATCATAGCTTAAAAAGGCTTTTGAAGCTTCTTTTTCATCATAAAGTGCGATCTTTTTTTGCATCAAAGCCGTCTAAAATTTGAGCAAGCCCAGCTCTTTTTCGTAGCACATAGTCCCAGCTAAGACCTGCTTGAAAGCCCTCTAAAATGAGCATTTCAAAAGAATTTCTTATCATCTTTGACCACTCCTGCCCCACTCGCAGCCCTGATAGCTCCTGCTACAATTCACTCTTTTTCCGCCCAGGTGTAGCGTTTCACTTCCTACTTCCTAAACTTCGCCTCGATCTGCATAAAGCCCCAGATGCTTCTAGCCTCGCTAAGCTCCTTTTTACTAAGCTCATCGATCATCATCTCTTCATTTTTGCCAAGCCTGTTTTTGACCTCGCCAAATGGGCTAATAAGCATCGAGTCGCCGTAAAAACTCCACTGCTCGTCCTCGCTCTTGTGGCTTCCCACGCGATTTACACGAAGCACATAGATGTTGTTTGTAAAAGCTCTAACCTTTAAAAGCTCCTCCCAGCGCGCCTGCGAGAAAAACGTGCAAGCCGTTGGCACAAGCACGATATCAACCTTTTTAGCGCTCATATATGCCCAGCACACGTCAAAGTGCGCCTCGAAGCCAAACATGACGCCAACCTTCATTTCTCGTATGTAAAGATAGGTAATTGGCTCCTCGCTTGCGTTGCTAAGAAATTTAGCCTCGTTCCAGTGTGCATAAGGCATAAGTATCTGCTGATCGTATAGTTTTTACTTGGGTTGGGCTAAATTGGCTAGGGCTCTTAAAAATTTCTTGCCTTTTTAAATTATGATAGGTGCGATGATGTTTATGTCGTACTTTTTTGCCATCGCAAAAAGCGCCTCTTTTTGCGCTCGCTCTGCTCTTTTATTAGGCTTTTTGGCATGCTGACAAGCTCTTTAAAAAGCTATTTAGCACGTATTCACCAGGACAACTAGCCTTGCATTTTTCATCCGCGCAAATTTCTAAGGTAATAATCAAGCCTCGCCCTCGCTTAAAAGGCTGCGTTGGTAGCTGAAGGGCGCAGTCACTCATCATCCACCTGCTTTTATGCTAAGTTTTGCGTTTTCTAGACTTTCTCTTGCTTCATTTAAGAGCTTTTTGCCCTGCTCGTGTAGCTTTATGCTCTTTTCTAAGCTCACGTCGTCTTTGTTTAGATCGTTTAAAATTTTTATCAGCTAGGGCTAATTTCTCTTCAAAACTTTGCTCTTTTTGCTCCATTTTCTATCCTTTTAATATATTTTTTATATATCCATCAAATTTTTCTATCTCGACCAAAAAGGCGTCGTGACCGTAGTTGCTATCTATCTCTACAAAATTTGTGTCTTTGCACCTCTGCCCATCTCGCAAAGTGCGTCATAATTTCTCTCATGCAGCTTGGCGGAAAGAGCAGATCGCCTTTAAATGCGATAAGGTGCAATTTGCTTTTGATCGGCGCAAGGGCGTCTTTTTAAGCTATCGTAGTGCCTTGTGCAGTCAAAGATATTCATCATCTTTTACGATATATAGGTAGCTTTAGCGGATCAAACCTCTTTGGGAAGTTGTAGCCGTTATACTCCATGTAACGATCGACCTGAAAATGTCCAAAAAGATCGTAAAGGCCGTCAGTTTCGACGTAGTTTCGTCCGACTTCTTATCCATGCTATCAGGGCTTAGAAGCTGATGTGCCCTGCCATCCTGCCGTAAGCCATGCCTTTTAGCCCATTTTTTTCTTATAAATTCCCACGTCATATTCGCCGTTTTTGAAATTTTCATCATTTAAAAATGGCTTCGATGGCGATCTTGTTAAACGCTATCGCCCAAGGCTTCGTCTGATAGGTGCTTGCAAGCATTATGATATCTTGTGCAAATTCGGGAAACTCGATAGCGTAGCAAAGTGCCTGCATACCACCAAGACTGCCGCCTATCACGGCTCTTGCCCTTGTAATGCCAAGCTCGCTAAATAGCCTCATCTGCGCCTTTACCACGTCGCTTATGGCAAGGACAGGGGAATGTAGCCGATACTCTTTGCCGCTACTTCTATCCACGCTTAATGGCGAGGTCGAGCCAAAAGCACGAGCCTAGGATATTTACGCAGATAACGTGAAATGTATCGGTATCAACCGCCTTTTTACTGCCTATTAGCCCGTCCCACCAGCCAGCTTTCTCGTCGCCTGCGTATGTGCCAGCTGCATGGTGCGAGCCAGTTAGGGCGTGGCAGATCACGATAACGTTGCTTTTATCGGCATTTAGCGTGCCATAAGTCTCGTAAATAAGCTTGAATGTGATAGCATACGGCCACTCTCAAGATAGAGTGGCTCGTTAAATTTAATAGTTCTAGTTTGCAGGTCTAACACTAATTAACTTTTGTAGTTTGGTGCCTCGTGAGTGATAACTACGTCGTGGACGTGGCTCTCTTTTAGTCCTGCGCTTGTTATCTCGACAAATTCAGCTCTTTCTTGAAGAGTAGGGATATCTTTTGCGCCGACATAGCCCATCGCACTTCTTAGGCCGCCTATTAGCTGATGTATCACATCTTTTATACTGCCAGCAAATGGCACACGGCCCTCGATACCTTCAGGCACAAGCTTGTCTTGAGCGGTGCCCTCTTGGAAGTAGCGGTCAGAGCTACCCTTTGTCATAGCGCCCTATTGAACCCATGCCGCGATATACTTTTGTACTGGCGACCTTGGGAATGTTAGGAGCTCACCTGGGCTCTCCTCACAACCTGCAAGTAAGCTACCAGCCATAACGCACGCTGCCCCTGCTGCAAGGGCTTTTTGCCACGTCGCCTGAATATTTTTAAACCACCATCTGCGATAACTGGGATGCCATATTTCGCCGCTTTCGCTTGCGCAGTCATCAATAGCTGAATGTGAGGCACACCAACACCAGCAACGATCCTTGTGGTGCAAATCGAACCCTGGTCCGATGCCCACTTTTATGCCGTCCGCTCCTGCTTCTGCTAGGGTCCTTTACGGCCGCTGGGTTTGCGATATTGCCAGCTACGACATCAACTTTGAAATTTGCTTTTACCTCTTTTAAAGTATCGATGATACCCTTTGAGTGGCCGTGAGCTGAGTCGATGACTATGACATCTACACCAGCATCGACAAGTGCTTTTAGCGCGGTCTATCTGACCCACGCCAATAGCCGCAGCCACGCGAAGTCTGCCGTAGCTGTCTTTGTTTGCATTTGGATACTCTTTTGCGTTTTTTTAGATCTTTTTATGGTGATAAGTCCGTCAAGTCTGCCGTCTTTATCGACGATAGGAAGCTTCTCAACCCTATTTTTGAGAGAGTACTCTCCGCATCATCAAGCGTGCAGCCCTTTGGTGCAGTGATAAGCGGTGCTTTTGTCATGCGGTCTTTTACCAAAGTGCTCATATTTGTCTCAAATCTCAAATCGCGGTTTGTTAAAATTCCTATTAGTTTGCGGTCTTTATCAATGACTGGAACGCCTGAAATATGAAGATCTGACATAAGGCTTAGAGCTTCAGCCACGGTCGCTTCTGGATTTATAAAGATAGGATCGATGATGACGCCACTTTCACTTTTTAACGCGCTTGACCTCTTTTTGCTTGGCTTTCGACGTCCATATTTTTTTGTGGATGACGCCGATACCACCGAGCCTTGCCATCATGATAGCAGTTCTATGCTCAGTCACCGTATCCATCGCAGCAGAGACGATCGGGATATTTAGCGTGACGTTTTTTGCTGATCCTGGTTTTTCACATCAACTTGCTTTTGGCAAAATTTCCAGAGTATTGCGGCACAAGAAGCACATCCTCAAATGTTAAAAGCTCTCTTTACTATCTTCATATTTTTTTATCCTTTTATTAAATTTTTTCTAGGGCTCTTAGCACCATTTATCAAGGTCTGTTCGTCCCACGCTTTTGCGATGAGCTGGGCGCTCACGTTTAATTTCTGATCATCTTTGCCAACTGGCACAGAGATGGCTGGCAGGCCTGCTAAATTTACGCTGATCGTGTAAATGTCGCTTAGATAGGCTTGAAGCGGATCACTGTGTGCTCCAAATTTATAAGCTGTGCTTGGAGCAACTGGCATGAAGATGAGATCATTTTCTTCTAAAATTTTCTCGTACTGAGCTTTTATATGCGCTCTTGCTTTTTGCGCTTTGATGTAGTAAGCATCGTAGTATCCGCTACTTAGTACAAATGTACCAAGCAAAATTCTTCTTTTTACCTCTTCACCAAAGCCCTCAGATCGCGAATTTACATATAGCTCTTTTTAAATTTCTAGCATCTGCGCGTCTGCCATATCTTACGCCATCGTAGCGGCTTAAACTTTGCGCTTGCCTCTGCGGTTGCGATGATGTAGTAGTCTGCGACGTCATATTTTTGAGTCTTCAGAAATTTGTGTAGTTACGTTGTGTCCGTGTGATTTTTAGCTTTTCGATAGCTAAATTTGAAAAGCAGCTTTTGTCTGCTCGCTTGCGTTTTCTACGTAGTTTTTGATGACACACATTTGCAGCTTTTTGTTGCCATCTATCTTGTCGCTCACGCTCACAAATGGCACATCTGCACTCGTGCTATCTTTTTGGATCGTGTCCAGCGATCGCGTCATATAAAATGGCTGCATCTTCTACGTTTTTGAGCGATTGGACCTATTTGATCAAGGCTGCTTGAGTATGCGCCAAGGCCATATCTGCTCACTCTGCCATAAGTTGGCTTAAGTCCCACACATCCGCAAAATGCCGCTGGCTGGCGGATCGAGCCACCAGTGTCGCTACCAAGTGCGGCTACTGCAAGGCCAGCTGCGACTGCTCGCTGCTGAGCCACCGCTACTGCCACCTGGGACGTGAGCGTGATTTAGTGGGTTTAGTGTTTTGCCGTAAAATGAGCTCTCAGTCGTGCTTCCCATCGCAAATTCGTCCATATTTGTGCAGTACAAATGGAGCTAAAGTACGCTAAGTAGCTTCTCAATAACGGTTGCATTATATGGTGCTACGTAGCCTGTATAAATTTCTAGAAGCACACGTGATGTTCCAGCCTTTTTACTTGGATGTTGTCTTTTTATAGCGATAGGCACGCCCTCGCCCTAGTTTTTGCGATCTCTAGCTGCTAGCTGCTCGACATAAGCGCCAAGCTCTTTTTCTTTTATGATCTTCGCCTCAAGCTCGGCTCTTAAATTTTTATCTCTTCAGCTGAAAAATTTCAAAGCTTCTTTTAAAGTTACCACTATTTTTTTATCCTTTAAAGTTATTAACCAAAAATATGCTAAACAAGCTAACAACGACCACCGCAGCGATCGTTGCTATTATGATAGTTGCGCTTACTGGCTCACTTAGCACTTATGACCTCTTCACATCTTGGGCATAGCGCATCTTCTTTGCTAGCGTTACATTTCCAGCATCTTGGGCATTTGTGAAGGTTGCTTGCTATGATCTTAAAGTTATCGCCCTCCAGCTCAAACTCAGCTAATGGCTCGCTATCATCGTAAGCTCTAACTGAGCTTACCATGTAAAGATCAGCCACTTCGCGCTCGTCGTAGCCTGTGATGTTGTGGTTTGTGGTCTCTGAGGCTTAGCTCTAGGGTTGATTTTTATCTTTTTGTCCTTCTTAAGAACATCCACGATCTCGTTAAATTTCTCCCTGCTGGCAAAAAGCAGCTCATCTTCAAAACTAAGGTCAATTTGATCGGCTCATAGACTAGATCAAACGCGTCTTTTGCCTCGCCCTTGATGATCTTTGGAGCGTAGTCCATCACCTCATCAACGGTGTAAGTAAGCGTTGGGGCGATGAGTGGCAAAAAGTGCCTTTGTGATGATAGCCATCGCGCTTTGAGCTGATCTTCTTCTTGGTGCGTCTTTTTGCATCGCAGTAAAGTCTATCTTTGCAAACGTCAAGATATACGCCGCTCAGATCGGCTGATAAGAAAGGTAAAAAGGATGTTAAAACCCTTTGAAAAGTCGTAGTTTTTAAAGCAAGCGCTAGCCTCGTCAAAGACCTTTTAGCGCGTGCTAGTATCCATTTATCAAGGATGTTAAACTCCGTATTTAAGCTCTCAAGGTCATTTACGTTTGCTAGTAAAAAGCGTATAGTATTGCGGATTTTTGCGGTACTGCTCGCTTATTTGTTTTTAATATATCTTCGCTTATTTTTAGGTCGCTTGAATAATCACTCATACCAACCCAAAGGCGTAAAATTTTCCACACCGTGAGTCTTAGCCACGTCTTGTGGAGCGATGACGTTGCCCTTACTTTTACTCATCTTCTCGCCTTTGGCATCGACTGTGAAGCCGTGAGTTAGTATACTCTCTAAGGTGCGTGAGAATTTACAGCTGTGCTTACTAAAAGCGAGCTTTGAAACCAGCCTCTGTGCTGGTCTGAGCCCCTCTAAATACATGCTTGCAGGGTATTTGCCAGCGTCGTAGTTGTCGCTTTGTAAGACCGCATGCCACGTCGAGCCACTATCAAACCAAACATCAAGGATGTCCATAACTTTTTCTAAATTTTCAGCCTTGTATTTTGAGCCCTTTGGTAAAAAGCTCGTCTATGCTTAGCGCCCACCACGCATCAGCGCCTTTTTCTTTGAAAATGCCTGCGATGTGGTCTAAAAATTTCACTATCAAATATAACTTCTTTTTGTCGCTTTGTCCCTGAAAAAAACGCGATCGGCACGCCCCAGTCACGCTGACGAGAGATACACCAGTCTGGGCGATTTTTCTATCATCGAGCCTATTCTTTTTATACCCACGCTTGGGTAGAATGTAACATTTTCAAGCTCCGCACGTGCTGTTTGTCTAAGCGTCTTACCGCCTAGTTTTGGCTCGTCCATAGCTATGAACCACTGCTTTGTCGCTCTATAAATAACAGGCTTGTGCGTTCTCCAACAGAAAGGATAAGAGTGTCTCAAATTAGAGACGCTAAAGTGACATTTTCTTTGCCAAGTAGCTCTAGAAATTTTCTCATTTGCTTTAAAGATGTGCATACCGACAAACTCGTCTACCACGTCGTTTCTAAATAGACCGTGGTGCTTCAAGCTCTCATCGTAGCAGACCCACCGTCATCAACTGGCATCAGAAATTTCACTAAAGCCATATTTCAAACATACGTAGTAGTCGTCCTCGCCGTGTCCTGGCGCTGTGTGAACAAGTCCAGTACCGCCGTCCATCATTACGTGATCGCCTAGTAAAAATTTAGACTTTCTGCCATTTAGCGGATTTGAGCGCGTGAGTGTTTTCAAAGCAAGCTTGCTTTAAACTCTTTTTGACCTCACCCTTGCTTAGTCCGCTCTCTACGATACTCTCAAGCAGAGGCTTTGCAAAAGATCAAATTTCTCAGCTGTTAGGACGTACATTTCATCTGGATTTAGGCTTATGGCTTGATTTGCTGGTAGCGTCCAAGGCGTGGTTGTCCAGATGACAGCGCTTGCCTCTTTTTACGCCAAGCTTCTCAAGTGCGTCTGCGTCAAGACCAAAGGCTACATATATCGAGTAGTCCTCTTTTCTTCGTACTCACCTCAGCCTCAGCTAGCGCCGATCTAGCTGCCCAGCTCCAGTAAACTGGCTTGCTTCTCTCCACCAAAAGGCCCTTTTAGCGATCTCGCAAAGTGCTTTGTAGATATCAGCCTCAAACTCAAATCTCATCGTCATGTATGGATTTTCAAAGTCACCGATTATGCCAAGGCTTTTAAATTCATTTCGCTGAATGTCTATAAATTCTCTTGCGTGCTGTCTGCAAAGCTCTCTGATCTCGACCTTGCTAAGCTCTTTTTTCTTATCGCCCTAGCTTTAACTTCGACTTGCTTGCTCGATCGGCAAAACCATGGCAGTCCCAGCCTGGCACGTAGCGGACGTTTTCGCCGTAAAAATAGTGCGTTTTTGTGATGATATCTTTTGAAAATTTTATTTAACGCGTGGCCGATGTAGGTGGCCGTTTGCGTACGGAGGGCCGTCGTGGATGTTGAAGCTTTTAGCCGCATTTTTGACGGTTTTTCTTCATTTTTCGTAAACCTTGCGGTCTTCGTACCATGATTTTAGTCTTTGTGGTTCATTTTTGTGGGAGATTTCGCGCATCAGGGAAAATTGTCTCTGGGAGTAAAAAGTGTCTCTTTGTAGTCCATTTTTTTACCTTGATTTTTAGAATTTGCTAATTTTACACCTGTGCTGGTTAAATCACACTGAAAAATAGTATAATGAGACAAAAAGGAGCTTAAAAATGAGACAAAAGTATCTTGATAATAGGCGAAGATCTTGAGATAAATAGAGAATTTCTAAACTACATTTTTTCAAAGTTACGAGGATCATTTTGGCGAGCTTGAGTGGTTAGTTTTGCTCCAAAAATAGCAAAGAGCTACCTTTTATCATCGAAAAGTATCAAAAAGATTACGACTTTGTAAGCATTTTTGGCTCGGATGAGTAAATTTTCGCCATCGCCGCAAAGATCATAGCGACACTAACTGGGAGGCTCGCTTGAACTAAAAAGATAGCACGACACTTGCACTTAAAGATAGCTTAGACTACTCTAAAAATAGCTTTTTAGCTAGCCTAAATAACGCTCAGATAAATCTCATAAAAGCCAACCCAAATGAAGAGCTAGGCGAGTTTCTCACCGAGTATGAGCCTGATTTTAGCTACTTTCACCTAATAGACATTGACGCTGATAGCGCTAAGATCCTTATGCTGCCACTTGCTAAAAACTTACGATGTCGATATCACCCTTGCGCAGATCCTGCCAAATTTGATACTAGTAAGAGCAAAAAGCAATAAATTTGGCCAGATCGAGAGCTTTTTGCAAGGGTGTAAAAACGCTATTTTCGCAAAAATTTATCCCGCAAAAAGATGTGATCAAATTTGTAGCAAAAAGCTCATGCAAAAGGGGCTTAAAATTTCATTTGCTGAGTCTTGCACGGCTGGGCTTGCGGCGGCGAAATTTGCAAGATATGGCGGCGTCTCGGCTAGCTTTGATGGCTCACTAGTAACTTATGCAAATCACATAAAGCACGAGTGGCTGGGCGTTGAGGATGAAATTTTAGATACTTACGGAGCTGTGAGCGAGCCTTGTGTAAAAGCGATGGTAAAAGGCACTCTAAGCACGACAAATGCGGACTTTGCGCTTGCTATTAGCGGTATAGCTGGACCTGGCGGGGGCACAGCTGCAAGCCAGTTGGCACGGTCTACGTCGCAGCTGGCGATAGAAACGGCAACATAGAGGTTGGGAGGCTTCTTTTAAAAGGCGAGCGCAACTATATAAGAGAGCAAAGCGTGCTAAGCGCCTATCTATGCCTACTTCGCCTAAAAAGTGAGATATTTTTCGCATAATTTATCTTTCTAAAAAAATAGCACTCATCTGAGCGACGAATTTCTACTAACAAAGTATCAAGAATAAAAAGCCAGATTTTGGGAGGCAATAGGGTGCTTAAAAAAGATACTTCTGCTCGCCATTGGTGCGTTATTTGCATGTAGGGCTGAGACGCAAATGATCGAGATAAAAGCAAGCGACTCACCCTTTGGTTACGCTAGCATTGAGCTGAGCAGAGTACTTGGCGGATACGCCGACAAAGAGAGCAAAGAAGTCGCCATCCAAGATAGGCAAGAGCTCGTAAAATACGCTAAAATGGGTGGTTACGTCATCTATGTGGATGGGCTCATAGACCTTAGTGAAGGCAAGATCCCGCAAAAATAGCAATAGCGATGGGTTGGATAACTTTATAAGTGAGATTAGTGGTGGCGAGTTTTAGTTCTTATGCCAATGTATGCAGGCTTACGGCGCTTCATGCCATGCGAACTTTAGATGGATCGCAAGATCCAAAGCTAGCAAACGACTTCGCAAAAGATTCTAGCCAATGAGTATAAAAAGCTCATAGTAGTGTCAGTAGCTAGCAACACCACGATAATCGGACTAGGCAAAAGCTCAGGCATAAAAGGCGGCTCACTTTTACTAAAAATGTCCAAAATATCGCGATCCGCAATATGAAGATTGAAGATGCTTTTTGACCCATTTCCAGATATAGAAAAATGACAACTTTAACGCGCAATACGATGGTATAAGCATAGAGTCAAGCAAAAATATCTGGGTAGATCACGCCATTTTAAGGACACAGTAGAATCCCTAGCCATGTGCATTTAGCAGGCGGAGAGCTTACTAAATGGCAAAGCCTACGACGGGCTATGCGACATTAAAGGAGATAGTAAAGCTATCACGATATCGCACAACATCTTTGAAAACCATGACAAAACGATACTAATAGGGCTCAAGAGACTCAGACGGCGCAGCTGAAACTAGGGACTATAACTCTCGCCTCACAACATTTTTTTGACAACTGCGCGCAACGCCCTACCTATGGCACGCAATGCAAAGGTGCATGTCTATAACAACTTTTACAACTCAAAAAGATGGCTTTTTATGACCAAAAAAATACGCTGTTGGCGTGCGTTTTGGCTCGCTAATATACGCTCAAAACAACTACTTTGCAAAGGTGTAAATATAAGCTACAAATGTAGCAATGGCGCTATTTTTCAAAGTGGTAACATAGACCTTTCTAAAAAGGCAACACTTGTGAAAAAGCTAACTAAGCCGCCATTTGAGCCACCATATAATTTGAGCTCATAAAGGCCTCAAACGTCCAAAACGAGGTAAATAAAAACGCAGGCACTGGCAAACCAGCCGTTATAAAATAAAAACCAAAGCCCCTGAGCTAGCCAAAAACGCTTGAGGGCTAATCCTCAGCATCAAAGCCGATGAAAAGATAATTTCACCCTTTTTATAGGCATTTTCAACTCTTTTTATACTCTTTTGCGCTTTTAAGCGCCTCTTTAAACTCGCCACTAACCGCCCTTAAAGCGTCATTTTTGAAGCTCACTCTCATCTTTAAACGACCTAATCCTTGGCGTAAAAGCGACCTCATCCTCTCTAAAATCAGCCTCTTTTAGATCAAAGTTTCAAATTTTAACTTTTGCATTTAAAATGAAAAAGGGCACATTTTTCTTGGTCCAAAGATGAAAATTCGCCTCTTTTAATGGCTTTTAAACTTCTACCAATATGCCGCCATAAAGCGCTGGCTCGCTCTTAAAAGAGATATCAAAACCAAAGTTGTGAAAGTGACTCGCCCGCCTCGCACGATCTTTTGTAGGTGTTTGCATCAAAGCAGGTGTACCTCAAGCTCGCTAAATTTATACTCCGCGCCACTTGCAACTAGGATCTTGCTTTTGCATCAGCTCACGCAAAAGCTCTGAGATTTTCGCGTCAAGATACGCCTTAAAACCTGCCATTTTAAGAAGCTCATCTCTTTGGCTCTTATCTAAGCTCTCAAAAGCCGTTTTGCCCAAGTGCTTTTAAATTTTTACTTTGTCAAAATGACTTTTGCTCTAAAACCCACTAAGCATTTCCGCTAAATCAAATTTTTGCAAAATAGCTTTTAAGTAGCTCGCCTGATAGCATTTTTGCTCCTAATTTTTGGTATATTTTAAGAAATTTAGCTTTTATATGCAAATGGCGAGTATAAAATACACAAAATGATCCTTTGTTCTACAAAAGAAAATGGGCAATTTGTAAATTTTCATGAGCGAGTACTTCGGCTCTAGAAATTTGAGCTAAGCGGCAAGTGAAGCCAATTTAGTAGTCAATTCTTAGGGGTGAATGGGAATTTTAAAAATTAGCAAAAGCAATCTAAACAAATTTAAATGTTTGCTTCTTTTGTTAAGGGGAAGAGGCTTGAATTACGAAGTCGCTCCCTTCCCCCTAACAATCCCCTAACCCCGACAACGTTAGAGGGGCATGCTTTTAGTGCTTCGCACCGCATGCGGTTTATCATCTGGCAAGTGTCAGGCAAATTTTACATTTCATGAGCGAGTAATTTCGGCTCCCCAAAGATTTGAGCTAAGCGGCAAGTGAAGCCTAAATTTTAGTAGTCAATCTTAGGGGTGAGTGAATGGTAACTGCAAAGGGTAGTGAAATTACTTCTAGGGCAGGCACTCACCAGGCGCCACTGGCTCCGCCTCCGCCAAAGCCACCTCCGCCGCCACTAAAGCCGCCTCCTCTGCCACTTGAGCGACCGCCGCCGCCATTTGAGTCTGAACCACCTCGTCTAAAGCCTATTGGCAAAGAGCCACCTTGGCTATTTCTCTTAAAAACGTCTTTTTAATATTAGAAAAATACCGCAAATATAAAGGCAAAAACGCCAAAAATGATAAGGTAGTTTTGCACGCCAAATCCCCTGCTCAAGTGCGGTTGATACAAGCCCAGCAAAGCACGTACTAAAAGCCAGTTCGCATAAAAATTCCACAAAGATCACAGAGGCAAAACAAGAGAGCATGCCAGCAAAAAGGCAAACACGCCAAAAAGGCAAGTCGCTAAGGCTAGTTTTGTTACTAAATTCCTCGCCACTAGCCACTTTTATGATCGCCAAAACGCCATCTTTCACGCCTTCGCTCATATTGCCATTTTTTAAACTCAGGTATCATCACGCTATTTATGATCTGGCTTTGAGATGGCGTCAGTCAGCACCCCTTCAAGGCCGTATCCAACCTCGATGCGAACCTTTTTCTCGTTTGGAGCGACCACTAAAAAGCACGCCGTTACTATCCTCTTTTTGACCTAGTCTCGTAGCCTCTAGCTATCTCTAGCGATAGCTCTTCTATGCTCTTATTTTTCAAGCGAATTTAAAGTCACTATGGCGATTTGTGTGGTGCTATTTTGCTCGAAAGTAGCACTCAAATTTAAAAAGCTCATCTCTTTCATTTTGTGAAAAGATATGAGCCTCATCGTTGATCTGCTCATTGAAATGTAGAGCAAAACAAAAGCTAAATGCAAAGAGCAAAAGGCTAATGATTTTTTTCATTATTTCTCAAACGAAACTTTTGGGTTTTTCATATCTTCGCTGCTAACCTCGATGCCTTGTTTTTGGTTTCATCTCTGGGTAGAAAATGCCTACTATAAATTTACCTGGAAAGCTTCTAAGGGCTACGTTATACTCTTTTACAGCCTCAATGTAGTCGCGCCTTGCTACGCTTATGCGGTTTTCTGTGCCCTCAAGCTGGCTTTGGAGTGAGAGGAAATTTTGGTTTGCTTTTAGCTCTGGGTAGCTCTCGCTAACCGCCATTAGCCTGCCAAGCGCTGAGCCTAGCTGACCTTGAGCCGCCATAAATTCTTTGATCTTTGCTTCGTCGCTAAGGCTACTTGCGTCGATGCTTACTTGCATGCTCTTGCTTCTTGCGTTTGCCACATCTTCAAAGACCTTTTGCTCGTGGGTCGCGTAGCCTTTGACGGTTTCAACTCAATTTGGCACGAGATCGGCTCTTCTTTTGTATTGATTTAGCACCTGTGACCACTTTTCGTTGGTGTTTTCATCAAGCACTACAAATGATTTGCATATTTAAATGCGCCAAAAACAAGTCTGTGATGACCACAACGATGAGCTATTAATTTTTTCATTTTTCTCCTTTTTAAAAAAAGCTAAATTTAATGAAATAAGGCTTAAAAATAGTATAAATTTTGAAATGTAAAGTGAGTGCTTGGTCGCACTCACTTTTTGAGATTATAGGTCTGTTTGGATCTTATCTTCGATCTGGATGTGAAGGGTTTGACCATTTACTTGATCTACGCTTTTGTAGCCTTTTAGAGCCAGTAGCATCATAGTTAGGGTCAGCAGTCCATTTGTGATCTAGATCAACTTTTGTAGTTGGGTTGCCATGCTCATCAACAGCACCTTTTATTTTTAAGGATAGTGTCTAGATTATCAGTGATGTCAAAGATCGCTTTTTGCATCAGATTTCTGATCTCAGAGTTGCCTTTGAGCTGGATGACCTCAAAGCTTTCAACTTTTTGAGTCAAGGTTAGCAATGGTAGCTAAAATCAACCACTTTATTATCAACCACTAAAGTATCAGCACTTCCTTCGCCACCTCTCATAGTTGAGTTTTCGTCGTAATTAATAGTGTAATTTCTCACATTTAGATGAAGGTCATTAGAATAAACCTTGCTTGCTAAGCCATTTGGCGTTATAAGCGTAGTTTCCACATTTAGGTCATAGGCTGATCTTGCATTGATATCAAGCGAATATTCAAACACGCCTTTACCTATATCTTGATCTGTTAATTCATAGGTATCAGTTTTTGTTTGCGTGTGATCATCTGGATCAGTATATTTAAACTCTACTTTATCGCCACTTTTTGCATCTTCATTGAGATAAACTTTTATCTGGGCCTTATCCTGACTTCCAGAATCTCTCAATAAGGCCCTCTTATAGCATCTATTTCGGCACTAGCACTATCTGTCTTACTCACATGATTATCAAAAGCATCTGTTAGAGTTACTTTTTGCTTTTGTCTCCGCGCCAACTGCTATTTTAGCATCAAACTGAAGTGGTTGATCTCTATCTAGTGAAAAATTGAGAGTGAGTGACTAGATCTTCCAAGACAATGTTGCCATTTACATCTTTACTAATAACTTCATAGCTTTTTGAAAGGAGTAGTAGCACCAGGGTTTGTTATCTCAACATCTATCTTATCGCCTTCTATAACGCTTCCAGGGATAGATACATTTACTTTTGAAGTGCTTCCACCTGATTGGATCAAGCCTATATCAGACTCATCTCTAGTTATGGTGCCATTGTCATTTTAGGTCAGCGCCAATATTTCGATTTAATCCAGCCTCGCTTAGAGGAGCTAGCTTTATTTTTGCCTCAGGACTAGACACTGGCGGCTCACTACCATTTGATATGACAGCAGTTACACTAGTCTCACGACCTGGTAGCATGGCAACGCCACCTATTCTTATAGTATTGTTTTTCAAGCTCATGTGGAGTATGTGTCGGATCGGTATCATCTATCAATGAAATTTCTGCCATTAGGAGCTTTTTGAAACAGTATAGTTTACAGGTCTAGTTGCTGTAGTGCCATCAGTTTTTGGTTCAGTTATTAGCACCTCTACCTTATCGCCAGTTATGACATTATATGGCACTTGAACGCTTATGGTTGTTACTTTTTACTCCATCAATAGATATAGCCTCATCTCTATCTATCGTGCCATCCCTACTTGCATCGTCTTCTATAAATTCAACTTTTAGATCTTTGGTATCTATCGTCTCAAGTGTAGCCTTGGCTGTTTTTGTTACTCCATTTATAGTAGCTTCAACCTGTGCGGGGTGATCTTTATCTATATGTACGTTAGGAATTGTTAGCTTATTGCCAGGCGTCGTGATAGGAGCATTGGTTACCGCATCTTTTATAGTGACATTTGTACCATCGTTTGAAACAACTATATAAGTCTTTTCTGCCCCCACCATTTACTTTGACTTTTTATAACATCACCACTATTTACAGTAGTTGGGATCTGAAGCGTAGCAGAAGTTGTATTTAACTGGCCATCTGTCATCGCCTCATCTCTACTTAGTATCTCATTTCTATCACTATCTTCATTGATAAATAGCCTAAAGCCAGTTCCAGCACCAGCACCTTGAGCATCAAGCATTATGTCGCTCTTTGTTTCTACTTTGTCAACGCCAGTATCGTCAGTAACCTTAGCATTTATGATAGTCGTATGATCCTCTGTTAAATTAGAGTGTATTTAACTACTTTATTTCCATTTGGATCGTCTACAATATTTAATGTTTCACCACCACCAATGGCAACCAAATTTCCGCCAGCATCTTTTGCTTATGGTATATTCTTTTAGGTGTTTTATTGTTTTGGAGTATCTTCGTTGTATGACTCTACTACTAGTTTATCACCCTACGACAAAAGTTTGAAGGAGTTTTATAGTTGCTGTCGTAGTTGTCTCGCTATGATCACTGTTTGCTTCAGCGTTATACAAGATGCCGTCATTATCAGCATCTTCTTCAAAAAGTGATCTTCATATCATCATGAAGTTTTTTCAAGAGTGTTATGATTTTTTAGCTTCAGCTTTTTGCCACCACTTGCATCAGTAGTCTCTGCAGATACGTTGATAGTTTTACCAGCTTCTATCTGAACATCCTTAATCTCTATCTCATTCTTGTCACTTGCAGTTATAGAAGTATTAGTTGATTTATCTTCTAGTATGATTTTTACCACTTGGATCTCTACCTGTAACCTCATAAATTTTCTAGGCGAAGCACTATTATCTATTTTTTTACAGTTACTATGTCACCTGCTATAACGTTATTTGGCACTTTTTACTGCAATTGTAGTCTTAAGTAGATCATTGTCTCCGTCTTTGCTTTCTGATCTTGCCAAAGATACGTTACGATCGCCATCTTCTACAAATCTTACAGCCGTATCATTTATGCTAGAAATTTCTACGCTGCTTAAACCATTGGCCGATTGGATGCCATCTTTATCTACTATCGTAGCTGTTACATCTGTTTTTTTGCTCCTGTTGCAGTTTTGATGCCAGGAATTTCTAAAACTCTTACCATCTGTGATATTTATAGTAGCGTTAGTATCAGCATCCAAGACACCTATTAGCTTGCCGGTAACATCTTTTATGATTTTTATAGTGTTTTGCTCTAGGGCTTTCATTTGGCTCTTTTATATCGATGGTTAATTTATCACCATTGACTGCATTTTTAGGGAATTTTACATAGTGACATCTGTACTATTTAGATATCCATCACTAATAGCTTTTTTCCTACTCATTACTCTAGCGCCATCAGCCTCTTCAAATATAACCTCAGGTGCCTTGACATGTTCTAGACTAGCTGAAGCTTCAGGAGAATTATAGACGTATGTCTATCTGGATTCATATTTGTTATGCTGGCTTTTTATGTTAGTATCTTGTCCATGTCTTAGCTCAAAGCCTGGAACATCGATATAATATTCATTGTTATTCACTTTTGTGAGTGGAAAATTTTCGGTCACCATTACCACTTTCTGTTACGCCAGTTATATTGCCTTTTTCATCCATATGTATAACAAAAATTTCTTGTATATGTGCCATTTGTTGGTTCGCTTACAAGAAGTGTAAGCACATCGCCATCATCGATCTTATTTTGATAGTTTAATACGTGCAGTAGTTTCATTTACCCTCATTCTCATCCATGCTCTCTTGTCTTGAAATCTCATGAAGAGTATCTTGCTCTATAAGTTTTATCTCCAAGTCTCTTCCAGCAGGCATTACACTATCTTGATCTGACTCTGCACTTTTTTTGAGTACCATCAGCAGCTACTACATGAACACTAGCAGTTGTTTTTACCCCAGGGAATATATCAAGTGGCACGCCAGTCACCTTGTGATCTCCTAACCATTTCTGGGGTTAGTTCTAGTGTGATTGTTTTTTTCATGAGGAGCTAATTTTAACGGATCAGTATAAGTTATAACGATCTTATCGCCAGCTACTACATCTTTTTGGAAGAGTTATATCTACTGGAGTGCTTCTGTAATTGCCATCTCGTCCATTTTTCAAGATCGCTTAATCTAGTATCATTATCACCATCTTCAGTAAATACTAAAGTCGGTCTTACATCTGGAGTTGTTTCATCACTAGTAGTTGCGCTTGTCATTGTATTTGTACTATCTGTTACGTAAGCCTCTACTTTTGAGAGTTTATCTTCAGCAACTGGCATATCGTTTTATTTTATAGCCATTGTCTATTATATTTTGAGTGATAGGCACGTTTTTATTCTCTACGGTGCCATCAGGCTTTGTTAGTTTTACATGCAGTATATCACCAACGATCACATCTGTTACGAGTTATAAGCACTGGAGTTTCATTTAGATTGCCATCTTTATTATTTTCAGTATAGGGTCAAAAGCCCGTCATTGTCAGGGTCTTGATCAGGATTGTTATTAGGATTCATATCCTCTGTAAAGTTAACAACTGGAGCACTAAAAACCAGTAGGGGTCACACTATCTTCGCTCTTACCACTAACATTTCCTTGGAAATTTGTGATAGTTGCTTCTACTTTTGAAATTTCTACCTGTCTCGATAGGGTGCATCCAGTGGATAACCACTAGTTAAAAATACTTGGGGTTATTACTACGTTAGTTTTTATCTCATTACCATCTGGATCAGTAACAGTGATATTTAACACATCGCCAACTCTAACCGTTCCATCATTTGGTACAGTGATAAGAACCTTTGATGTATTTAAATCATTATCATTTGCATGCTCAACTCTAGTTAGGATGCCATCATCTGGATCATCACTTACAAATTTAACAGTTGGGGCACCTGGTATTATAGTATCATCGCCGTCATTGCTATATCCGCCTATTGAACTATCGTATGATTCAGCTCTGTTGTGTCAGTTAAATTTCTATATGTTTCATTGATATTTGAGTAGTGGCCACCCTCGGCAAAAGCTAGCCGCACCAAAGGCTCACGCCATCGCCGCCACCGCCTGCGAGCAGCGTTTCCACCAGCGACAGTCTCTTCAAGTTTTGTTAGATCTCCGCCGTTTAAGATAGCGTTTTTGCAGAGCGCTTATATCAGCTAAAGCCCTCAGCTCCCTATTGTGCTTGGATTTAAAGAAAGTGTATCGCTACCTAGTACAGTTAGCTCTTTGCCGTTATTTGCAACGATAGTTACCTTGTCTGCAGCACCATCTGTCTTGATGCTCTCGCCCATATAAACGATATCGCCAACTTTTAGCTCCCTCTCGTTTCCATTTTTGTCAACAGCAACCGCCTTGCCATTTAGCGACTTTACTACACCAGCTTCTTTGGCCATAAGTACTCCTTTAAAATTTTTATCGCGATTATATAATAATGGTAAGGCTAGAAAGATTAACCAGATTTACGGCACTTTTAAGCTATTTTTTAGTTATTTAATATTTTTTTATTTTTAAATTTCATATTTTTTTAAATAACCACCTAGCTATGGTAGTTTGTATAAGTTTAATGTAAAAAGAGTGTATAAAATTTTATCTGAATTTACATATGCTAGTTTTACAAAAGCGTTATTTTGGGCATTTTTGCAAGTGTAGTTCTTAGGCTACTACAAAAATATTATGCTCTTTTTTACTTTTTGCCACTAGATTTCTCTTTCCAAATCCAAAGTGTGTTGCTTGTAAATTGACCTTTTTCTAGGCGTACGCACCAAATTCAGGGTTCATCGCTCTGGCGTAAAAAAACTTATTAAAAATATAACTCTTTATCATTATCGTCTGCTTTTTGCATCACACCTTGAAACTGCACGCCCTCTATCTTGCCAACGATATTCGTATCAAGTGCGACCGTGCCAGCTACAAAGCTTTGAGTTTTTAGAAATTTAATATGAGAAGTTTCGTCTGAGCTAGCTAACAAAAAGGCTAAAAGCTTAGCTCATCAAAGGCGTAAAAATGCGCTAAAGCGTAAAGGCGCCCTCATCATCAACGACGCAAACGCTAGCAAAGGTGCATCTTTTTAGTAACTATCCTCTCATCCATCTAAAATTCCCCTAAAAATCTCTAAAAATATCTTGAAGTAAAGATAACAACAAGCAAGATAACAACCCAGATCAAAAAGATAATGAGCTCGGTTAGGTTAAATTTATCCTTTGCCACTTTTTTAAAAACAAGCATCGTTAAAAATGCTCCCAAAAAGCCGCCAATGAGCGAAAAGTAGTGGATGGCATTTACTTTTACGAAGCTTGGCAAAAGCCCTTTAAAAAAATAGTGAAAACATTAAAATTGAGAACAAATTGCAAGTATAAAGTAGTAACCAACGACTGGTAAAACAGGCCAAAAGCCTAGCAAAAACAAAGCTTAAAAACAGTGATAATCATCAGCAAAAACCCTAGTCCCAAAACAACACATCGCCCGTCCTTTTTGACGCATTTTACAAATACGCTTTATGAAATTAAAATTTTGCCGATTTAGCCTCAAAAGGATTTAAAAATGCAAACAAATTTTTACTCTCAAGGAAGCTACAACAACATGAGCTTTTCGATGAAAACTAGCTCAGGCGATGAGATAAGCTTTTCTATGTATGACAACAAAAGTTTGGAGTTTTCTAGCCAGAAAAATGGCACTTCAAGCCAAAAAGCCTAACTCTAACGCACGAATACGGCTAGAGTTTTTATACAAAGGAAACGGCATAGACGAGCAGGATATGAAAGAGATCGAAGAGGCGATGAAGCAAATTCGCCCGCAAGTTGATGAATTTATGAAAAACGTCAAGGAAGGCGACAAGATCGCAGGTAGCAGTCAAAGCATAAGCGATCTTTCAAACAAGATCAAGCAGATGTTGCCTGAGCCAAAAGACCTAAATCACAAAACATTTCATAAATGACAATATGCTAAAAATGTTTGACGAGCTTCTAGCTCAAAATGAGGCAAATAAAAACCTGCTAAGTGCGACAAAAAGGCTATTTGACACTTTGCTTGATGAGAGCAACAAACTATCTTACTACGCATACATTTGGGGCCTTTTTGGCTCTAAATTTTAACTAGCGCCTCTCTTTGATAAAAGAGGTGCGACAAAACTATCACAAAAATAAAGCTGAAAAATAGTCCAACAAGCGGCACAAGTGAGATGAGATAAAACAAAAGTGTAAAAACTATCAAATTTAACCCCGCCACCTTCAAGCAGTGCTAGCTCAATTTGTCACTATCAAGCGTGTTTGAGCCAACGTCTATAAGTAAAAAGCTTGTAGTAGATGTAAAAATGGCACGTTGATGATGAAAAATTTACAAAAGGCACAAACAAAAGCGGCAAACAAACGAGCAAAAATCCCAAGAAATTTCATGATCTCAACCATCGTCACTTTTAGCACTCTAGCCGTGCTAGCCTCGCTTTTAAGCACGTAGTTATAGTGCCTTTTGTTTATCTCTTTAGCCACAACTGGCGTTAAAAAGCCAGCTACTATTAGGGCGATTATTATGCTGATAATTATCGTTAAAAGGTGCTTAGAACGTAAAAAGTATGCTAACTATCCACTTTGTAGCACTAAAAGCTTAAAATTTTAATAGCTATAAAAGATAGCGTTGAGTTTGTCTCTACAAAAGGAGAAATTACCGTTTTTGCCCCATCGCTTAAAAGGTCAAATATCTCACCGCCTCCCCAGATCGTAAGCCACGCAAGGCTACAAATGCTAAGAAAAAGTGGCAAGATCGATAGCGTTATCATTGGCTGTAAAAAGTCTTTAAAAGCCAAGGCGAAGAAGATTTATCATTTTACCTTTTTGTACTCACGCTCAAGTCGTGCGTAAATTTCATCGATCTTACTAACGCCATTTGATAAATTTCACTCATCACCTCGTTATCTTCGCGTCCGTTCCAGTTTTCTTATAGCTTCCCTCTTTGTAGCCATTATTTTGGCGGGAAGCGATTTAGCACGTTTTTAGCGATGTAGCACTCATAAAGCGAATATAAATTTTCACCCCACACTTTAGTGCCATCGAGAAGTAAATCTTTAAATATATCAAAGATATTGTAGTCAAAGTCATGTCGCACTCATGTATAAGCATCTCAACATCGTTCATGATCTCATAAATGCTCTCGTCTTCAACCTTTGGTGGCTCCTTGCAAAAGTCACTAAAACCGCTTGCTTGCAGATATCATCAGCTAGCGTGTTTTATATCTCCGAGCTGCTTTGCCTTGTAAATTCCAGAGCCAAACTCATCAAAAAGTGCCAGATATCGACAACTTCGATGCGTAAAATTTTGCTCATCAGTCTTGGCGTCTATACTCTTCCAGTGCTTCCATGCAAAGCTATCTATAAGCTCGGCGCACTCCATATATATGCACTGTCTCCAGCTTATTAGTTTATTTTTATTTGTATAGCCATTTTCCCAACCAAGCCCGTTTGTCTCGTCGTTTAGGCTTTGTTGCATATTTAACATCTCTAAAAATTATCGCTCTTTCATCCATTTTTATGCCTTTTTAGATTTTCGTGGATTATAACCATTAATGCCATTTACCTTGACTTAAATCATTTTAAGTATAAATTTAACCGCTAAAATGCCAGAAAATTTTCAAAGGAGAAAAATGAGAGATCAAAATTTAGTAGTTTGCAACGTTTGCGGACTAAAAGCGACGATGACAAAATGCAGTTTTCATCCACGCTCACAAAAATGGTGAAGAGGTAGATATCTGCACTAGCTGTATCCCAAGCGTGATACATGGCTCAGGCATGGTCGTGAAGTCAAACAGAAGAGATAAAAGGCTGAAAGTAAATTTCAGCTATCATTTGAGGATTTTGCCTCAAATGGTCTTCAGTCCAACCGCACTCATAGGGCCCTAGATAGCGCATATCCTTGCATCTCACTGCAATCAATATCTTTTAAAAGATTTAAAATTTCTAAGCTCTCAACGCCCTTTGCAGTTGCTTTTATTTTTCATAGACTTTGCCAGATTATAATTGCCGTAACTATTTGCATGTCTAGTTTGCTGTTAGTGATTTGAGAAACAAAGTCGCTTGCTATCTTTATGCGGTCGATCCTATACTTTCTAATATAGACAAATGACGTATATCCTGATCCAAAGTCATCCACACAAACATCAATGCCATTTTTGTCCAAGAGTGCAGAGTACATCCAGCATCTCCTCATCGTTTTTCCAGATATCTTCGCTAAATTCTAGCTCAAAATGCCTTGGATTTAGATGGTGTGAATTTAGCGCTAACATAAAGTCATTCACACATTCTCAGACGTACTCTGAATTTGCGCTACATTTATACTTATCTTTGGAACTTTTTAAATTTTTACTTTTCCACATGACAGCTTGCTCGACTGTTTTTGAGACTGCAAGCGTGCAGATGTCGTTTAAGATGTCGCTATTTAGGCTTGCTATGCTCATAGATTCGCTAGCTTCTTTTTAGACCATACTCTTGCGACTGCCATCTTAAAAGTGACTCTACATATATCATTTTTGAGTTTTTATGTCATATATCGGCTGAAAATATACCTGAAAATCATCTTGCAAATTTGCCTTTTTAAGTGCGATCTCTATGCTTGAGTTAAGGTGCATCTCACTATCGATCATATCATTATAGAGCATTGGATTTAAGACTGGATTTTTGTTTGGCGTAGTACATCGCCATGTCAGCTTTTTGATGATGGTTCTTGGGTCGCTTATATTTGTTTTATTTACAACATGTATACCAACCACACTTTTTAATAGAAAAATGATATTTTTTTCTATTTGTATAGGATTTTTCTATGCTCTCTTTTAGTTGATAGCCAAGATTCATGCGCTTTGTATGGCTATCTAGCTCCATCTTTGCAAGTACGACAAACTCATCAGCCCCAATCCTAGCGATAGTTTCTTGCCTGTTGCAAACCTCGCGTATACTTTTTGCAATAGCCTTTAAAATTTTATCACCAACCTCGTGTCCATAAGAGGTATTTATATTTTTAAAGCGGCTTACGTTTATGTAATAAACTGCAATTTCTTGTTTATCTTCAAGTGAGTTGCACATACTTTTTAGCTCATTCATCAAAGAAGCTCTGTTGCCAAGAGAAGTAAGATAGTCCTTTTCAGAAACCCCTCAAGCTCAAATTTAACATTTCTAGCTCATTTGTCTTACTATGTTTTTCTTTTTCTTTGCTATCGCGTAAAATTTTATCTTTCTGTAAAGCTTCATCATTTAGGTTAGAAACTCTAACGTAATAATTTACAATAGCACCGGCTACAATTACAGATAAAAATAAGCAGATCAGATGCTGAGCCAAAGTTTCCTCTTTTTGTTAAAAAGTAAAAAGCTGAGATCATAGGTATTAGTTTTGAAGTAGTATGTATCCCAATATTAATAACACTGATATGATTATTTTTTCACTCTTAAGATAAAAAGCACCAAACATCAAAAGAAAAAGGTACTAGGTAGAGCGATTGGGAATTTAAAGTCATAGTCCTTGTGCAAAAATTCATTATAGGAGACATATCAAATTTAATAGTGTAAAAATAACATTTGCAACGATAAAGTAAAAGCCACTATATCTTATATGAAGAATATTACTAGTAAAAATTTCAATCAACGATACAAATAATATAAAGCGAAATTATGCAAATAGCAATACTGGTTACAAACTTATCTGTGTCTTGCGGATGAAAGAATGGGCTAAGATCACCAAAGTCATCAACAATACAGTAAGTAAGTGTGCCGACTAGGAAAAAGTACATTAATACCGTCGGCGCAAGCTGTATTTTTATTTTTTTATCAAGACTTTGTATTTTTACGATCAAAAATAGACTAATAGCAACTAAAAATAACCCCATTGGCAATAACATAAAGAGGTCAAGATATGAAAATTTTCGTGCTATCTCTTAGCAAAAAGTCCTGATTTACGCTTCTAATTGTATCAATAATGCCCCTACAAAAACACCCATACACACAGCTAGCCAGTGCATGACCTTGAGCTTTTGATCTGCCCATGGAGATATACATACCAAATGTCATAAGGCCAAATAAAATAAATATAAGCAAATTTTTAACATTGTTGTAGTTAAAAAGATTTTGCAAGCTGAGATACCAAAAAGCACAACAACAGCAAATAAAATTTGTCTTTGCTTTGTAATTAATGATGTCTGATACGTTAAAAATGTTTTTCTCCATTGCTTATTCTAACCTTAATCTCGCTTTTGGATATAATTTTTGAAAAATTTACACTAAAAAGGTTAGTTTATGAAAACAAATATCGTCTTATCTGGACAAAAATTTAATAGATTATCAAGCATTTAATCTATTTTTCAAAAAGCGCGAAAACAATACTTTATAAATGTCTTTATGATCTTCACAGAGGCCGTTTTGGCTGGCTTTGTCGCCGATATGCTTTTTAAAAACTAAAATTTTTACCATAGTTGGCGTAGTATTTGCTGTTTTTGGATCATTTTTATCCGAGATTTTTAAAAAAATAGGCGAGCAGACTTAAAAAGCTTAGAAAATAACTGAGTTTCAGAAAAGAATTTATATTTGAAGTTGATGAGCAAAATTTAGCTTTTTATGAAAATGAGCCAAAGGAAAATGAAATTTTCTGATATTAGATATGTAAGTGAAATTTACGAGCTTAAAAATATCTTTATCATCTTTGTAAGTGAAAAAGATCCACCTCATCATCCCAAAAGAGCGGCGAGAGCGCACAAATGATCCAACTGCTAGCCAAAAAAATACCAAAAAGCCAATACTAGAAATTTGAGAAAATTTAGACTACCAAAGTGTTATGGTTTAGCATAAATTTTTATTTGATATAGTTTTAAATTTTCTAAACTTTTTACCATGTGAAAAAGATGTGAAAAACTAAAAACCCAAGAGAAGAATTTTCCTACCCCAGCGAGCTTTTTATAAGCTCCTCAAAGTCTTTTTGCATTCATCGGCTTGCCCCAGAAGTAGCCTTGTATCTCGTCGCAGCCCAAGCTCCCTTAAAATTTCAAGCTGAGTCTCGTCCTCAACGCCCTCAGCGATCGTTTTTTTAGCCCGATATTTTTAGCAAATGTTATAATGCTCTTTACAACGTCTCTATCTATCTCGTTTGTAGCGATGTTATCAACTAGCTCTTTTGCGATCTTTTAGTCTATCTAGCGGGTACTTTTTGATGTAGTTCATCGACGAAAAAGCCAGTGCCAAAGTCATCAATCGAGATACTCATCTTATTTTGTGAAAACTCAGCCAAGACAGTTTGCATGATCTCCTCGGCATTGACAAGGCTTTGCCTCTGTAAGCTCGACGTCTATGCACTTTGGATCGATGCCGTATTCGTTTACATAGTTTAAGATATCAGATGAGAAATTTATATTATCAACCTGTTTTGGCGAGATATTTATACCTATTTTTAGGTTGATACCATACTTTTTGTTCCAGTAGCTCATCTGCCTTATGGCTTCACGCGCCACCCATGTTCCAATACTATTTATGATAGAGCTTTGCTCGGCTATTGGGATAATTTAGCTGGGCTTACAAAGCCTTTAACCGGTGAGTTCCACCTAATAAGCGCCTCAGCTCCTATGATCTTTTTACCATTTAGCAAGTACTGCGGCTGGAAAATTTAGGCTAAATTCCTCATCAAAATTCATCGAGATTGCTAAAGATTCTATGTAGTTTTTCTCCTGAATTTGCTCTTTTATATCATCATAAAAGACATATTTTTGTATTTGCATCTTTTTTAGCGCGTCAAGTGCCGCTCCAGCTTGCATGATGAGGTCATCAGCCATTATCTCGCTTGTTTGCGTTGAGCTAACACCCACCTTTGCGCCAAGACCTATCTTATAGTCGCCAACTACGATCTGCTCGCCTATCACTTTTAGTAGATAGTATAAAAATTCTCTAAAATGGCCATCTTCTTTTTGCTTTAAAAACTATCATAAAATCATCACCACCAAACCTCGATATGATCGCCCCTTCTGGCAAAATAGCCTTGATATTTTGAGAGAGCTTTTAAAAGCACCTCGTCGCCAACATAGTGGCCATACATATCATTTATCGCTTTAAAGTGATTGATATCGATGCTATAAGTGTCGATCTTTTCGCCAAGCGCCTTTGTCTTTATCATCTCAGCAAGCTTGCTTAAGAAGGCTTTTTCTGTTTAAAAGACCAGTTAGAGAGTCAAATTCACTAAGCTGTCTTAAACGCTCGTTTTTTCTCCTCAAGCTCCCCTAATGCTCTCCTTTATCTCGTTATCAAGCTTTTGCGATTATGATTTTTCTTTGTGAGCTAATTTTTGTATTTTCACTATATGAAATATTATAAGTTATCGCAGACATATACCAACAAAGTCATAAGCAAAAAAAGCGATCCAGATAGAGTAAATTTTACCACTACCAGCAAGACCAAGAGCAACACAACTAACGATTAACAAAATGGCGACTTTTTTTCTATCAATACCATTTGAAAAATCTATCCTATGAAGCCTTATCTTGATATTTCCTTCATTTTCTACCAGATGCAAGCTGGCCATGAAAATAATAAAAATGCAACCTTAAAAAGACATCATAATGAACATCTGTAGGCTCAAGGCCAAAATAATCCCTAGTTGAATAATATGTATCACAGATAGAAATAACCAATATAGAAAGCAGATATAGCAGACAAGCTTTATATGTCTTTTTCTGAAAGTATCGAAAATAATGTGACAAATATCATACAAAAACATACAAATATCCATTACTATGTAAGCAAGATTTAAAAAGATATTCTTTGTTTAAAATCACCGCAAAAATTCATATTAAAAACAGCAAACCAAAAAGCTAGAGACTACAAATACTATAACTAGCATATCTACGACTACTTGCTGCCATATCATTCGCTTTAAAATTCTGGCAAATAGTGTAACGAAAGCTGTCAAAAAAACATTGCAAATGGCATTAGGTATAAAATTTGCATAAAGCTTCTGCGAGAAATATTATTTTCACTAAAATCTAAATCATCATAATGCATCCATAAAACATCAGCAACAACCCACGCTGCAACACCCTAAAACTATATAAAGCCAGTATGAGTTTAAATTTCTGCTATCTTTTACCCTAAAAAAATAAAAAAATAAAAATAAAAAAACATCAAAAACAATAGACGTGGCAGTTAGATATAAAAATTATCCAAATATATAGCTGTAAAATATGCAATAAGAAGAATAAATATAAATAAAAAAACGATCCACTATGAAAAATTTGTCACTCTATCAAGCACGGCTACTCTCCGCTTCCTGGGCTAGTTTTTGCCACCTTTGCCACTCGCCGCTATCATCGACGTCGTTGCCGATAGCCTCGTACCTAGCGTAAAAATGCTCAACAAATTTCTTGCACTCTTCATCTTTTTGGCAGGTAGCTCTGCTCATCTTTTTGTAAAATTTCTCCAAAAACGTGCTCGCATCATCTTTTTAGCATATGTTTTCGCTAGCTCAAAGTAGTTTTGCAAGCAAATTTCTTTAAATTTAGCGTAGGCTTGCTCGCTCATATCTACACTTAGTTTGCCGTCAAATTTAAGCACCCCTAGCCCTAAAAAGCAGGCTAAGATGTATGAGCCCCTCGCAGTAATAAGCCCTCACCTCATCGACCTTTCGCCACGCTATAAGCCCAACTGCACGGGCTATTAGCTCATGAAAGACGGCCATTTTATACTCCGCCTCTTCGTGCAAGAAGAAAATTTACTAGCCCGCCAGTCGTCGCCTTGTACTCTTCTATAAATTTAAAAACGCCACTTTTATTCATACTCATCTCGGTATCAAGCCCGATAAATAAAAATGTGCCCAAACTCATGGCCGATCGTTGAAATTTCATATACTTTTTCCAAATTACTGGCTTTAAAATAAAATTTCCTACCAAAATCCAAAAATTCCTTGCTAAAATTTCAGCTCCAAGCTTCATAAAAGGCTTTGCTTTTGCGCCCCTCGTAGACGTGATTTACAAAAGCAAAGATACTTTCTTGTCGCATTTTTGCACTCACGCTCTCATCATTTGGCACGACCTGAGCGCTAAAAAGCCCGTTTAGCTCCGCACCGTAATAGATCATCGGCACACTTATATAAAAGCTGCGTTCTAGCGATATTTTTCGCTAACTGCCTTGTTTGTCGCGGCGTTATCAGATTTGATCTTTTTCGCAAACGCTTTTTGTAAGTTTTTGTCACTTTTTTCTTTAAATTTAAGCTCGTCAATGCCCTCGCTATCAACTAGCCTGATGTCCCATTCAAGCGCAACTGCATGCGTGTAGGCGTCCTCGTAGTACTCTAGCGGATGGCCTGGCTGAAGCGCTCCTTTTACATCCATCCACGCTATCTCAGCCTCTTGCCAGGCGTTTATCACCTTTGCATTGTCCTCTTCGCAAAAGGCATTTTGCAGCTTTTCAAAGGTATTTTACGTAGGATTTTTGCTCGTCATTTTTGAGCTAAATTTCTTACAAATTTCAAGATTTTTTTATAAAAACTTTTTAAGCTCTCTAACCTCATCTTTAAAGGCTAGCGCGTAAGGCAAAAAAGCTCAAATTTCTCGCCCTCTTTGCAAACTGCGCCATAAGTTCTATCAGCTCTTACGCCGTTACTATCACACTGAAATAAGCCGTTTTTAGTGATGAACTCATTTGCCATACCAAGATCGCTGAATTAGCTTCAAACTCTTTGTTTGTGGTGTCTATTATCTTATCTTGCCATGAAATTTGCACGCATTTAGACTAAGCCCTAGCTCGTGCATAGCCTCTACAAAGGCTTGATAAAACGGGTCTAGAAATTTGCTCATAACGTGCCTTTTTATAAGCTTTGAGTGGAGATCTTCATATAAATTTCTAACATAGCCGTAGATCAAATTTAGCACGCGTTTTTGCTCGTCCTCGCCCTAAATTAGCTTTTTAGCTCATTTTGAAGTGGGTCTACTTTTAGGTCTATGATCCTTCTTGCAAGGGCTAGTTTTTGGCTCGGTGTGCCAGCAAGGGCGCAAATTTTAACAGCATCAGCTATGATCTTGTCATCTAAATTTTCTATAAATAGCATTTAGCTTGGATTTTTGCGCTTTTGTAAGTTCGTTTAGTCTTTTAAAATCATTCATCTTTTCATCCCTTAAAGTTGCAGGATTTTAGCATAAAAGTATGAAATTGCTACAATTTGCCCAAAAATTTAAGATCTAAAAAGGCAAAAAATGGATATTTTTAGAAGTTTTGGCGAGCCGCGCATCAAGCAAGTGATGCTACCAAAAGATACAAACTCAGCTGGCAATATCTTTGGCGGCTGGATAATGAGTCAGATAGACCTTTGCAGGTGCTCAGGGTCGCTAGAGAAATTTCGCCTGAGCGAGTTGTGACAATTTCTATGAAAGAGATCATCTTTAAACAACCAGTCTTTGTTGGCGACGTGCTAAGTCGCTATGCAAAGATCATCGCAGTTGGCAAAACATCGATAACAACACAGATAGAAGTGACTGCACTTAGGCTAAAATGACGGCGGTTTTAGAGAGACTATACACGTCACAAGCGCCATCGCGACCCTATGTTAGTGTGACAAAAGATGGGCACAAAAACCGATAGATGAGAAGATAAAAGAGCTCCATGGCTTTTTGAAATTTGGTTGCAGTTTATGCAACCACTCTCACTTATTACTTTCCTTAAAAATTTAAATGAAGATAAAATTCAACTGATTTAAATACTTTCTAAGATACAATCCCACTCTATTTTTAGGAGAGTTATGAAAAATCACGCTTAGGGCCTTCTTCAAACAGAAATTTTAGAAATTCTAACTCCAAGCGAGCTAGAGAAAGTTTGGAGTCTAAAAGAGTCGCCAAAAACAAGCACGATCTACACCGAAGATATCGAGATCATCGTCCCTAAAGAGCGGCTCTGCGAAACTCTCATTTTTTTGAAGATGGCGAGAATTTATCCTTTATCATTTAGAAAAACAACATCGCCATACTCGATGACAACTGTGCGTTTGAAGTTCTCGAAGATGCCCAAATTTACATTATCAGGTTAGATGATATAGGTGAGTTTGCACAATCAAAAAGCCGCGAGCGAGATCCCTAACAACCACGCTAAACACTATCATAGTGCAACGCCAGATCACAAAGTCGATACTTTTTGAGGACGCAAAGGGCAGGATAGCAATTTTCTTAATCGAACTCGCACGCGAGCAAGACCTAAACCAAAACGGCTATCGATACGTGTTTTTGCCATTTTTCTCTAAAGGTGCTCTCAAGCTTTGTTGGGCTTAAAGCGCCAAAGCGCCTCAACAGCCTTTAATGAGCTTATCAAATACGACATCATCAGAAAGATCACACCACACGAATTTCTCATCATCGACCACGAAAAACTTGAAAGTTATACAAATTAATATCACTCAGGGTCCTCAGAGAATTCATTATCTCTAAAAAAATTGCATAAAGAGTATGAGCCAAAAAGATAAAAAGCAAGTGCTATCAAAGTGGCTGGTAAATGAATATAAAATCCACTCCAAAAAAATAAGCCAAAATGCCTCTACTAACGCCAGCTAAAATGACTAAAATAAATGCAATTTTGCTAAGACGCAAAAACTCAAGCTCTTGTCTGCTGTGACGAAGTCCAGCGATATTAAAAATAAGCATAACACTAAAAATAACGGCATTTATGGCTATTAAATGCATAAAAATTTACTTCAAGACCCAAATTTAAAAGCCCACTTGCCCCTGATACCTAAAAATCCAACCGCTAAAAATATCTGCATAAAGTAGTAGTAAATCACAAAATTATGCCTCAAAAAGCTGCTTGTAATGCCACTCTTTTAAAGCTTTTGCAAAGCACCGCACATCCGCAAGCAATGGCTACATAGTAGGTGCCGATACTCTTTTCAAAAATATATTAAAAAGCAAAAATGCACAAGTCATACAAATAGCGATATTTTTTTATAGATAGAAATTTGGCACAAAGATAGCCTCATCCATATCGTTTTTCTCGCTTTAGCGCTTCTTTGCCAAGTACAACGCTAACGCGATATGAAATAAGCAAGATAGCGATGACATGAATATAAATTTGGTACAAGTAGTACTTTTTCGTTGCCACTTATTAGATAGTAGATCTCAAAACCTAAAATACCGAATAAAAAAATCCAAGTACGCTAAATTGATCAAGATTTTTATCTCGCCAGATCATATACAGGCAAAGCATCACTAGATATGCCCAAAAAAAGCGTAATAAAAATGTGCTAAAAATAAGCTAAAAAGTGCAGCTATAAAGCTAGTTGCAAAAGTGAAAATAAAATGTAAGCGTGGGCTTTTAGTGAGGAGCTGAAATTTGTCCAGTCAGTTAGTCCAGTGAGTAAAAATCCAGCATAGGCAAGTGCTAGAAAAAGGTGTAAAAAAATATAAATTTATGCAAACTCACAAAATCAGTTGGTGTAAAAATATAGCAGCCCCATAACGGCACAGGCAAGCACTGGTAAGAAAAATATCCTCATAGGATAGGTAAAAAAAGTTGTTAATCATAATAAATTTGCCCTTTTAAAATTTTTCATCTATTGTTTTGCTGATAAAATGTAAAATCACGGTTTTTTAAAAAGCCTCATCTAAAAATAAGCTCTTTTGTATGACCGCACCTTTATTTGCGAGAAAATAAATTTTATTTGACATCTTTACGGCCTCCATTCTGTCGTGTGTGACTAGTATTACGCTCATGCCCTTGCTGACTCTTTGGCTAACGATATCGATCAGAAATTTTCTTTCATATCATAATCAAGCCCCGAAAATGGCTCATCCATTAAAAAGTAGGTCAGGTTTTGTCACAACTGCTCTTACAAAAGCGACCCTTTGCCTCATACCACCACTTAGTTCACTTGGGTATTTCAGTGCGTCTTTTGACTAAGACCAACCTTAGCAAAGAGCTTTAAAACGATGTTTTTGATCGGGTTTATCCATAACCAAAAGCACATTTTCAAGAGCATTTTTTTCCATGTAAGCAGACGATTTTCTTGAAAAATATGTCATTTTTAAATTATTAGAAATTTTCCCCTTTTCTGGGCTCATTTAGTCCGCTAATAAGCCGCAAAATAGTAGTTTTCCCACACCTGAAGGCCCAAAAAGCGTCACCACCTCGCCTTTTTCTACCTTTAAATTGTAAATTCTTACGACCTTATCTCTGTACAAATTCATACTCTACATTTTTTAAGTTCAAGCATCATCTTCTCCAAGGCATCAAGGCTATTTTTAAAGGCTCAATGATGAGGTATTCAAAAAGCATAATGAGTGCTATACTTAAAAGAACATAGGCCATTACCTCGGTTGTTTCTGAGCATCGCCCTTGCATTTGCTATCTTTGCTCCCATGCCGTTATTTGCACCCAAGAGTTCGGCCATTATGACTATTTTTACACCCATTGCAACAGCTACGCTAACAGAGCTTATTATATAGCTTGTAAGATGTGGGATATAAAGGTGTTTTTATCTTTTTAAAAAGCCTAAATGATAAGCATCAAACATCTCTTTTTAGCTCCTCATCTACGCTACTCATAGCAACTGCCGAGCTTGCAAAAAGTAAGCGGCAAAACGGTTATAAAGATAGTAAAAATGGTGCTAAAATTTTCCAAATCCAAACCAAAAAAATAGCAAGCACTATCCAGATAATTGGTGGCATCGATAAAAAGCAAGGTAATGACAGGTTTTAAAAAGGGTTGCAAAGCTTTTAAAAGTCGCCTGCTATTAGCCCCTAAAAATATACCAAAAAAATGTTGCCGTGCTAACCCCAACTAGCGATCTGCAAAGCGTTATATTTATCTCGCTATTTTTGTAATCTTTTGTAATTTCACAGGCTTTTAAAAATACATCTTTTGGCGATGGGAGTAGGAGTGGGGAGCTAAACTCGCTTCCCACTTGCCAAATGGCTAAGATCAAAAACTACGGCAAATCCGCTAAATCCGCCCCCAAAAATAGTCAATCATTTTTAAAAAGGCTGAGCGATCTTTTTGACGCCGTCAATTAGTATCATAAAAATAGACCTTTATCTGGCATCTTACGCCTAAAAAATTACTGGATTAAACTGATAAATTTTCTTCAAAAAAATGCCATGATTTCACTTTGTAGTTCATTTTGCTTTTTGTCACTGTTAAATTTGTCTTTATCAAAGGCATTTGCAAGTGCCACTTCTGGAGCTGGTAAGTAGCTTGAACCTATCTTTCTCGCGCTTTGCTTGTTCTCAAGTATCCAAGAAAGAGCATTTTTTAAGATCGCTATGGAGCGTATCAAATAGATTTGAGTTTTTCTCATAAAAGCCTCTTTCTACGATAATGCCAGCCATTGGGATTATCGGTTTTTGTACTAAAGCTCTCGCCCCAATTCTGGAAAAATCAACTGAGTAATGCACGCTAACACCTGCTTTTTTACCACGCAAAATAGTCGCTTCGCCAAGAGGTTGTGGGACTATTAAAATGTCAAAAATCTTTTTGTAAAAAAATAAAAGTAGAGCTTCAGGAGGTGTTGCTGTATAGGTGATATCTATTTTGCTAGCGTCTATGCCTCGCTTCTTGCAAAGTGCCCTTAGCACAAGATCAGGCATATCACCACGAAACAGCATGACTAGCTTTTTGCCCACAAAATCTTCTAAATTTCTGATCTTTTTCGTCCTTGACCATAGCGTTCATTACGCCAAGGGTCAGTAAATTTAACATCGCAAAATCAAGCCCTTGGTTTCTTAAAGTGCAGCGACATTTGATGGTGACATCGTGACTTTAATATCCCCACTAGCTACGCCTGCACGAAGCTGATCTGGTGTTTTCCAGATATTTAGGCTTACATCGTAAGTTTTTATTTAACTCCCTTGCAGTGCGAAAGCAACTGCCATTATGACACTTGGGATCGCTGGTGCACCCCACATAGTAAAGCTCTCTTTTGCAAATAATTTTTGGTGCAAAAAGCGCTAACGCCCTAAAGCTGTGCTAAGTCCTAAGAAATTTTCTTCTATCTAACATCTTTTTCTCCTTTAAAAACTGCTGTGAAAGCTAATGAAAAATGTTCTGCCAGGGGCATGAACGACTACTGGATCAAGTCTGCTACGTGATCACCGCTGATAAATCTGCATAATCTTTGTCAAATAAATTTGCAATGCCAAATCTTATGCCAACTTTGTTTTTAAACTCTACGCCACCATAAAAGATCGAGCAAGCCAAACCCCTTTGCGGCCTCTTTTTGTCGATACCTAGACCATTTTTGCTTGCTAAAATCACCCCTAGTTTGCTTTGAAACTAGTCTTAGTGCAGTGCCTAGATTGTAGCTACCAAAGCTTGCATAGTCTTTTGTAGTCAAACGCATAAATTGCCTCAAAAGGCCTTATTTGATAAAGTGGTCTGCCATCTGTTTTATTTTGTCCGTAGTTGTAGTAAAGTGAGCTTTTTAAGCCAAAAGTGCCTTGCAAAGCTATATTCTGAGTTTAAATTTAGACTATAAAGCGTTGCGTCAACATTTCTTGAGATGACAGCATTTTTGTTTAATGGCATAGCAGCTTTTTGAGTGGCGTCTATCAAAAATGATTAAATTTTCTACGCTATCAGCGATGAAATGCCCGCTAAAGCTAAAAGCATCTTTGTTTTTGCAAAAGAATTTAGGTATTCTTTATAAAACTGACTGCCATTTAAAAGCCAGAACTGCTCTATTGTGCCTTTCTGGCTCTAAATTCGGATTTGCTATCCAGCCATTATCGCCTGCACCATAAAGTGCATTGAATCGCTCCATATTACTTGGCAAGCGAGATAAACTCTCAAGTTTTGCAAAATAGCTATCTTTATCGTTTGGTGTAAATTATATTTTAAACTTGCGCTAAAAGCGTCTTTTTGATCTTATCGTTTACGTCTTCACCATAATTGACGAAGTAGCCCGCGAGTCGTGCTAACGGCTGGATTTTTGTGCGAAATATTTAGTATCAAGTCCGTTAAGCTTGCTTCTTTGCTCTTCATATTTTAAAGCAAGAGAAGCTTCGTTTGCTTCATTAAATTATAGGCAAGTGTATCAAAAAGAGTAAATTTATCACTTCTAACATCAGCAAATCTATATCCGTTAAAGACCCAGTTCTTTCGCCTTGTTTTATATATCTTTTGCCATCATGCTTATCTTTTTTTCAAAGCCAGCGCCTATTTGATTGTGAAAGCTTGCAAAAATCAGCGTCATATTTTAAATTTGTTTCAAGCACATCTCTTTTTATCTCAACTTTTTACATTTGGGGTAGCATCCCTTAGATGAAAGTTGTCAGCTTTTTCGCTCAATCTTTTTTTAGGATAAATTAAATGTAGCGTATTTGAAAGGTCTTCTTCGCCTAGCCTAATATTTAGTTTGCCAACTTTTCTTGTCGTTTTAAAGGCATCCATCGCGTGTTCTGGCTGCTTGTCTTTATCGATATTATCCCTTAAAAAAACGTAAGTCTAAGCTCGCTAAGCTCATTTGGCACGAAACCTAAAATAGCGCTTTGACCTTTGTCTATTGTAACCATAGTTCCATTTTTGCCACTTCCGTCTTTATAGCTATTTGCCTTAGTGAATGCGTTTAAAATGGTATAAAAATTGTGCCACGATATTTAAAAAAAGCGATGAGTTGTAAAAGCTTTTGCCATACATCCCGGCTGAGATATGAAACATATCCGCTGAGCTATCAAATAAATTGTCACAAATGGATACTCGCTTCTTTGAGTGCGGTCAAATTGATTTTCCACAAAGGCACTTTGCGCAACATTTGGCGTTATAATTAGCGGTGGCGCAAATTCTTTAACAGGCTTTATAATGTCCCAAATTTGCTTCATTTGCTAAAAGCAGTGACGAAAAAAACTATTAGGCTTAAAACTTGCCTCATAAAAACTCCTTTTTAAAAATACAATTATGATTTTTCTTATCGAAATTGTAAATAAAAATCTCTTATAAGATATTGATATAAATCATCATATATTTTTATAAAAATTATTGAATACAGAATTAATCAGCAGGTAAAAATAACATAATAAGGCAAAAATAATGTAAAGTAATTTTTGCTATATATTTTTGATAATTATTATATGAAAATTTAAATTATAAATAATTAGGCAAAGGACAAAAATTAATTAAAAATTTTACCTAACTACGCCCTATCTTTAAAATTTAGCTAGCCTATCTCGAAGCTCTTTTTGAAAGTGTAAATTGTGAAAGCTCATATCTGTCAAAAAATGACGATCATATCATCGCCAAGTGCCTGTACTAAGCCAAAAACACGCATCTCTATCGAGACGATTTTTTTCTAAATCTAACACTTAGTGCATCGACTTTTTTTCTTATCGCCAAAGCTCTTAATGGCGATCTCATCGATATCTTTGAAGAAAAAAATTGATATTTTTTTGAGCCTTTTTTTATGACAAACCCATCATCATCTATCTCAAAAAGTTGTTTTGCAAGATCTTTCTCACGCAAAAAAAGGTTGAAATGGCGCCAACGATGACACCAAAAAGAGAGGGCGTGCCAAGATCAAGATAAAAAGTAGCTAGCGACGCTAAAGACAAAGAGCCCAAGCCCAAAGGCTAGCGCCCAAAAAACATCTTTTTTACTCTCTTTGGTTATCATTTTTGCCCTTTTTATGCCAAAAGTCCGGCACCATTTATCGCTTGACTGCGCTCTTTTGCGTAAATTCTCTCGCCATTTATCACGTCATATTTCCAAATCGGTGCATTTGCCTTAAAGTCCTCGACAAACTCGTTTATAAGCCTTAGCGCGACCTTTCTTTGAGGGCTTACTACACCTGCTACATAAGAGCTCGTATGCACTGGCACATCGCCTTTTGAGTGAGCAAAGAGCACGTAGGCATTTTCTTTTTTGGCTCGCTCCTGCCAAGCATCTAGCCATTTTTTAAGGATCGGCTCATAGATATCAAAGCTAAGCGCCGAGATTCCCGCCCTCTTCTCTTACTATGCCTACAAAAGTGATGAGCGCACCGCAGTTTTTTATCTTTAAACTATCATACCACTCGTTTGTGATACTTTGAATATCCAAGCTACCATTATAAATTTGCATCTTAGCCTCCACAAACTGGTGGCAATATAGAAAATTTTTATCGCCTGATTTAAGAGCGAAATGTATATCGCTTACGATCTCGTCATTTACCGCCACAGCGCAGATATTTAGCCACTTTTAAGCTCTTCTTTCTCGCTTAAAGTCGCTTTTACCTCGCCCTAAATTTTTTGCTTCTACTTTTATACTCTCAAGCCCGATAGGCCCAAGAAATTCGATCTCTACCACATTTTTATCCTTTGAAATTTTTGCTGATTTTTACTTTAAAAATAAATTAGATATACTTATTTGAAAATTTGCAAAAAGAGATATAAGATGAACGAAATTTTAAAAAGCATAAAAACCCCAGCCTACGTCTGCGAAGAGGCAAAAGTACGTGAAAACTTTAGAGCTTTTTAAAGTATGTAAAGAGCAAAGTGGAGCTAGTAATTTTAGTAGCACTCAAAGGTTTTGCATTTAGCGGAGTGATGGACTTGGTGGGCTCATATCTTGACGGAGCGACTTGCAGTGGGCTTCATGAGGCTAATTTGCGAGCGAATACGTAAAAGGCGAGATCCACACGTATAGTCCAGCCTTTAAAGATGAGGACTTTGATGAGAATTTCTAGAAATTTCAAAGCACATCACATTTAACTCTTTTTGCTCAGTGGCAGAAATTTAAAGGCATTGCCCTTCAAAATGGTGTCATCTGCGGCCTGCGAGTAAATCCAGAGGTCTCACTAGCGCCAACTGATAGCTACAACCCATGCGGTAAAATTAGCAGGCTTGGCATCACAAGGGCAAAGTAAGCCAGAACTTCTTGATGGCATTACTGGGCTTCATTTTCATGCGCTTTGCGAGGAGAGTGCGAGCAGCTTGCAGGTCGTGCTGGAGGCGTTTGAGGAGAAATTTGGTGAATTTGATACCAAAGATGAAATGGATAAATATGGGCGGCAGCCACCACATCACGAGGGCTGATTATGACGTGGAGCCGCTTATAAAGATCATCAGACGCTTCCGCGAAAAGTACGGCGTAGAGGTCTATCTGGAGCCTGGCGAGGCTGTGGGCTGGCAAACTGGCTTTTTGATAAGTAGCGTGCTTGACATCGTGCATAACGATAAAGATATCGCCATCCTTGACACCTCAGCCGAGGCCTCACATGCCAGATACCGTACTAATGCCCTACCGACCAGCCGTTAGAGGCGAGAGTGAAAATGGCAGATTCTCTTATAGATTTGGCGGTAATACCCTGCCCTAGCTGGCGATATCGTGGGGCTTGAGGCGGGCGATGCGGAGTATAAATTTGATAGCGAGCTTAAAATCGGCGACCGCATAATATTTGAAGATCAAATCCACTACACGATCGTGAAAAATACGACATTTAACGGCATAAAACTGCCTGATCTTCTTCTTTTAAAAGAAAAATGGCGAGGTTAAAAATGATCCGCGAGCTAGACTACGAAGAGTATAGGCGCAGAAACTGTAAATCTTTGCTTTTTGAAGGTAATTTGGCTTTTTAAATTTAAGTCACTTATCTGTCCCTGCAAATTTTGCCAAAATGCCTTTAAACTGCCGCCCAATTTGAAAAGATGGGTTCAATTTAATTTCTATAAATTTATCCTAGTGACATTTTTGGCAAAGATATTTTTATTTTTAAAATTTAAACTCGCTCAATTGGCAAATTTCTAGCTAGTTCTGTGAGCTACTTCAAATTTAGTATCACTCAAATTTACTTTCATTAAAGATATTTTGTTGTGGTTTTTTAAAAAAGCCACTAAACTTGGCAAAATTGCAAATATCTTGAGAGCTACCTTAGAAATTTAATACCCATAAATTCATGCGGGAATCTGTCTATCTTTGAGCTTTTTGCCAGTTGTATTCAGTCTCGTTTGCGATATTTTGGGCTAGCTCCTTGCCAAAATGATCACTGATAAAGCCAAGCGCCATATCCATGCCAGCAGCCACACCTGAAGCGCTGTAAAATTTACCAGCTTTCACCCATCTGGCACGCTCTTGCCATTTTACCGCCTCGCCGCAACTTTTTACCCACTCAAGCGATCTTTTATTTGACGTCGCTTTTAGCCCATCAAGCTCTCCAGTGCGAGCGATGAGCGCTGAGCCTGTGCAGACGCTTAGACAAAATTTAGACGCCAAAACGCACTCTTTTTAGTCTAAAGATAAACTCTTTATCACCTACCAGCGCCCTTGTGCCCTGACCTCCAGGAAGTAGTAAGACGCCATCTTTTGGCACTTTGGCAAGCTTTTTGTCTTTATCTCAAAGCCTTGCTTGCTCCTTTTTGCCCCGCCCTCAAATGAAACAAAATTTCAAATTTATCTCAGGCACTCTGGCTAAAAATCTCGACCGGACCCATGAGATCAAGCGTCTCGTAGTCATCAAATATAAGGCAAAAAGATCCATATCACAGCCTTTTTTTAGCTAAATTTTGGCTTTTATTTTAGCTAAATTTACAAATGAAGATTATCAAAAATAAACAAAACTTAAATATTTTTTTATAAAATTTTAGTAATCTTTTTGCTAAGGTTTGCTTGTGATTAGCTCTGATATAATAGCCACCAAAACGGCATAGCTATGTGATTTTTAGCATATTTAACAAAAAGCTTAAATCATTTAAGTTTTTATGCAAATAAAGGAATAAAATGACGAGAATTCTTACTCTACTTTTTACATTGTCCGTTGCGGCAATGGCCATTGAGGGACCAACTGGTGTAAATCAATTTGACAGCACCATTTGGGCAACACAGAGGATAGAAAATATCAAGCCTTATGAGCATGGCTGGGGTCCGATATTTACTTTTATCCAAGGTAACGACTACTTTGCGATAGGTGCGCTCTGTATTATCTTTGCGGTCATCGGTGCGTTCGTGCTACACTTCTTGATCATCGGACCAAAACACTTTAGTCACGATGGCAAAAAGTATACGCATTTTCAATGATCGAGCGTATAGCTCACGGCTTAGCTGCGATCTCTTGGATCATCTTAGTGCCAACAGGCATCATCATCATGTGGGGTGCAGAGCTTGGCGGTGGCACATTTGTGCGTTTCTGTAGATACTTGCACGATATAGCGACTATTATATTTGCTATATCTGTGCTTCCTATGTTATTTGCTTGGACTATCAGAATGCTTCCAGCTGTTTTATGACATCAGATGGATGATGATAGTTGGTGGTTATCTATCAAAGAAGAAAAACCAGTCCCTGCTGGTAAATTTAACGCTGGTCAAAAAGCATGGTACTGGATCGCTATCCCTGGTGGTATCGTGATGATCATCACTGGTGCGATTATGTATTTCATGGATATTAAAGAGCCAGCAGTTGCTAGTTGGTTTGGTATCTCTCAAATCGATCTTTTTAAGATATAGCGTAGTTATCCACAACTGCCTTGGCATCGTCTGTGCGGTATTTTTCCTAGTTCATATCTATATGGGCTGCGATCGCTATACATGGCGCTATCTGGTCAATGGTCACTGGATACAAAGAAGAAGAAGAGGTTTATGTACTTCACCACTACTGGTATCAAGAGCTTGTTAAAGAAAAACAAGATCCCAGTATCTGACTACGAGAAATCTTACACAAATTTAAAATAATCAACCTTGACCTTGCGACTTACGCAGGGTCAAACTCTCTTTATAGCAAATTCACAGCACAAATCCTTTTTAAAAAAATTAATATTTTTTTAGCTATAATCCAAAATCAGTTTCAAGGTTTGAAATACTAATAACAAAAGGAAAAACAATGACAAGAACAATTGATTGCAGAAATTTAGAGTGCCCAAAACCAGTCATCATGACCAAAAACGCGCTTGAGGGGCCTAAACGAGGGAGAGAGCCTAGAGATCATCGTAAATGCCCTAGCTCCAAAAAGAAAATATCTCAAGATTTTTAAAAAAATCAAAAATATAGAATGTAGCCTTGAAAGTAGCGAAAAAGAGACTAAAATTTTGGCAATAAAAAGGCAAAAAGTGCACTTGAACTTACAAATTTTTGACGACAGTTTGTCTGCGATATAACACCAAAAACGAAAAAGTGCTCTATCTAAACGAAGAGCGCGCAGGTAGCGGCGAAGTGGGCATAAATTTGCTATCAAAATTTCTAGGCGCACTTCTTCAAGTAGAGAAAAACCAAAGATAATCATCTGCGTAAATAACGCCGTTAAAATGACCACAGATCGCTCACACCCAAGCTTTTAAGCCATTAAAAGACCTCGAGGTCGCTGGCGTGCAAATTTTGTCGCGGAAGCTGCTTGGAGGCTTATAAACTAGTAAGCGACCTTGCGATCGGCGAAATTTCAAACGCTTATGAGATCATAGACATACTCTCAACTCACGAGCAAATCAAACTATGATCTATCACGACAAAAAGCTTACGCAGTTCGTTAGAGCCGCTGGCTGAGCTGCTAAAGCTTCGACCCGTCGGGTCTCACAAAACGATTAGTAGTTTAATTTATCTCATCCAAATCTGCTCTCAAGCACCGGTTCAAACGAGGACGCGAGCGTTTTTAAGCTCTCAGACGACCTGGCACTCGTTCAGACGCTTGACTTTATCACGCCAGTAGTCAATGACCCATTTATCTATGGTCAAATAGCTGCTGCAAACAGCCCTAAGCGACGTCTTTGCGATGGGTGGTGAGGTTATAAACGCCCCTAAATATCGTGGGCTTTGACAGGCTGCAACCTTGCGCCTGAAATTTTGGGCGAGTTTTACAAGGCGGAGCTAGCAAGGTAAAAGAGTGTGGCGGCATCATCGTTGGCGGACATACGATAGAGACGCGAGCAGATGTATTACGGGCTAAGCGTCGACTGGCAAGGTGAGCCCGCAGAAATTCTGGGCAGAATAACACAGCGCAGCCAGGCAATGTTTTTGATCCTCACAAAGCCCCTTGGCAGCGGCATGCTTAAGCACTGCTATCAAGGCTGATCTAGCTAAGCATGGCAGCAAATAAACGAGGTCGCAGGCATCATGGCTCAGCTCAATTTCTACGCTCTAAAAGCACTAAGTGGCATCAAAGGTTTATGCCGCTACCGATGTGACTGGATTTGGATTTTTAGGGCATTTAAGCGAGATGTTAAACGACAAGATTAGCTTTAACGTCTTTGAAAAAGATGTGCCAGTGATAGCAAGTGCGAAAAAGAATCCCTGCCGATATGGGCATCATCCCAGAAGGAAGCTACAAAAACCGCGAATTTGCAAAAGCATTTTGTGAGCAAAGAGGCTGATATATTGCTTTTTGACGCGCAAACTTCTGGTGGACTTTTTGCTAGCTGTTAGCGAGAACGACGCGAGCTTAGCTCTATCACGCGCCTAAGAGGGGTTGGCTATGAGCGCTCAGCCATCATCGCAGAGGCGATACAAAAAGGCGAGTTTGATATATTTTTAAACTAACTCTAGGCTAAATTTAGCCTATTTTATAGCCAGCTAAGTCTGGCTAAAATTTCTTTTAATTTACCTAGTCGCTTTTATAATGTCAAGAAAACTTAATAAAGGAGATATGATGAACTATCTTGAGACTCTAGTATTTCGTCACGCTTGCAAAATGTACTGACGAGCAAAAAGATCGGTGCTGGCGATTTGACTTTATCCTAGAGGCTGGCAGGCTAAGCCCAAGCTCGACTGGCCTTGAGCAGTGGGACTTTTGGTCGTGCAAAACAAGGAGCTTAGAGAAAAGATAAAAGCTGTTTCGTGGAACCAAGTGCAAATCACCTCTTGCTCGCATTTGGTTGTCATCTTTAGCAAAGATCAAAGAGGTAAAAGTTGGTAGTAGCTATATCGATAAAATGATCGCTAGAAGGGCTGATAAAGACCCTGAAGCTATCGTCGCAAAGGCGAAGATTTTATCACGACTTTTTGCTATCAAAATTTCAAAAATGACGACGAGCTAACCTTTCAGTGGTCACACGAGCAGTGCATGATAGTCTGCGACAAATATGATGAACGCGACCCGCAAGCCTTGGGATTGACAGTCTGCCCGATCGAAGGCTTTGACAGACACGCTTTAAATGAAATTTTCAGGGTCTTGATGAGAGCGAGAAAAAGAGTGGCTATCGTAGTGCCATTTGGCTACCGCCCTAAACCCACAACCTGAAAAAAACTACGCAGACAAAGAGCTGAAGTAGTTACTTGTATCTACTAACTCACGGGGCAAAAACGCCCTGTGATCTCTCTACTTTAAACAAAAAGGCATTTTATAAGCTAGCAAATTGCGTTAAAATCATGACTAGTTTTAAAAAGCGAGGCTTTAAATTTAATGCATAGTGTCAAGTCGATTTTGCAGATTTTTAAGAAATTTTATATAAAGATCGTGTTGCTTCTTTTTGCTTTCATTTTTTTCTTGCGATATTTGTCGTGCTTGCCGGCACAAAACGACATCAAGTATGAAATTTCCACTCTAAATTTAATCACTAAAAACAATATCACCAACGCATTTTTCAGATGTAAAAGATAACATCTCCACAAAGGCAAGACTCATTGCAAAACGGCGTAGAGCCATTTTATGAAAGATACTGTTGTAAGTAAATTCTACGCCGCTTTTTTTACGTGATAGCAAAAGATAACTCTTTGCTTTACGAGCGTAAATTTGATGGTGCTTTAGAGCTACACGACTACGATATCGCATGGTTTTCAGATATAAAAGCAGGCGAGTTTAGGCTCTCTGATAGATTTTTATAAAAATAGACGCTTTAAAGATATCTACATAGCTTACGGGCTAAAAATGGCAATAAAATTCTCGCTCAGTTAAAGTCAAACCTTTTTAAAAATAGGGTCGATACAGGCTACAATAAAAAAACCTTGCTGCATACGTCTTTTTGGTCGATAAAGATGGCAACCTCTCAAGAGATGAGTTTTTATAGAAAATTTATAAAAGAGGACTTTAATAATACATCTCGCAAGGTGGCGAGTTTAAAGCCGACAAGATCATTTTTATGCTAAAAAGATATGAATTTTTACAAGATAAGCTACCTCGCAGAATACAAGCTCTTTGTCATCACCGGCTCTAGCAAGCAGCTGGAGATATTCTTCTGCAGCTTCTTTTTACAACGCTTTCGTTTATATGTTTTGTTGCGTTTAGTATATTTTTGGATGCTTGATAACAGAGATGTCCAAGATAAAATTTATCTCCGCTTTAAAAAGATCACCCTTTTTGCCACAGACAAGAGCAAAGAGGCTGGAGATGACTTTGAGATAAGTGAGTTTATATCGCTAAACAACAGCATAAAAAGCACTCTACGACAAAACCGACAAGGCCTACGAAGTGGCGCAAAGCTATGAGCATAGATTTGGCTACGTTTTTGAAAAAGAGCTTTTTAAAGATCGTCGTGTTTGACGCATATACTGGCGTTATAACAGACATTAGCAACGCTCTTTTAGAAACTCTTGGCTACAAAAAGATGAGATATTAAAGTGAAAACGTCAAAGAGCTACTTTATGGCAAGTTTAAGAGCCTTGCAAGAGATAGGCAAAATGCGATGAAAAACGGCCTAGCTTATGAAGCAAAGTTAAAACACAAAAATGGCGATATAGTCGATGTTTCAGTGATCGAAAGTAGCTTTCAGCTAGAAAACACAAGAATAAATTTTATCGTTGTAAAAGACATCACACAAGAAAAGATCACGCAAAAAAATGATGATATTGTAAAAACTATGTACTATTTTCTCCAAACGTCATCGCAGTGGCCGCCCTTGATGAGCCACTTTTGATAACTCAAAGCACAAATAACATTGAGAGAGTTTTTAACATCCAAAACGAGAGCCTCATAAATTTAGAGCATATCATCGCGAGTGAGGATATAGAGAGTTTTAAAGCGGCCATGCAAGCGACCCAAAAAGGCTTTTTGCAGACAAATTTCAAAAACGACGAGCTAAATATCATCGTCAATATGCTAAACGCCCATGGCAAGAAAATGCCATTTAAAGTAAGGGCTAAATTTGTCGATGGGGACGAGCAAAAGATCATCTACTCATTTACCGATCTTAGCGATATGCTAAAGCTTCAGGAGAATTTTGACAGGCAGGCAAAAAGAGAACAAAGCGCTACTTTGGGCGGGCGAGGCAAATATCTTCTCTTGGGATAAGAGAAATGATCTACTTAGCATTTCAGACGAACTGGCTAGAAATTTTCAGGCACGCAAAGCACGCTACATTTCGAGCAGGCCAGATCTATCTTGGTCGATGAGTTGATAGTTTTTACAGCTTTTTTGAGAGTTTAAGAGATGGCAACAGCTATGTTGGCGATGTTAAATTTTATAGCGCAGATAAAGAGATAGCACTCTTTAGACTACGAGCAAAAGCCCTTGAAAGCGACGAATTTGGCGAACCAAGCCTGATAAAAGGCGTCTTAAAAGATCAAAGCTTAGAAGAAAAGATTTCTTTATCTACCAAGACTTGCTGGCTAAAATTCTTCTCATTTAGCAAAGAGGAGATCATCTTGCTTGATGAGGAGCTAAGAGTGATCGACGCAAACGACGCATTTTTCAGCACCCAAAGCAAAAAGATGAATTTATCTAAAAGATATCACCCTTATAAAAAACAAGGTCTAAGCGATGCAAAATATCAGATCACAGAGATCATAAACCGCGAAGGCTCTTGGAAAGGCAAGGTCTGGAGCGAGGACGCCAAGGGTAAAAAGCAAGCTTGAGATGATAGAAATTTTACCGCTCATAAATGCTTACGAGAGCAAAAACGGCTATCTAATGCTCTCAATGCCTTCAAACAACGAACAGCAAAACGAAAAATATCTCGAATATATCGCATATCACGACCCGCTCACCAAGCTACCAAATAGATTTTTACTCTATAACAAGCTCAAATTCACTAATACAAAAAAATGATCAAAAAAATAGCCGTTATCTACCTTGATATGGACGATTTTTAAGGAGATAAATGACAGCTTTGGTCACCAGATCGGCGATACTTTTCTAATCACTATCGCAGAGAAGATAAGCGCCCTATTTTTAACAAAAATATCTTTGCAAGGATCGGTGGAGACGAGTTTGTAGGCGTTATAAACTATGAAAACTTAGGCGAGGTATATGAGATCGTTGAAAATATACTAAGGATATCATCGCAAGCTGTCGTTATAAATGAGATCAGCCTAAAAACTAGTGCAAGCATCGGCATAGCGCTGGCTGAGCCTGAGCTTGGAGCTGATGACGTATTGCAAAAGAGCCGACTGGGCGATGTATCAGGCGAAGATAAGTGGCAAAAACAGAAGCTATATATTTGACGCCAAAAAGATGTCTATTTTAAAAAGCCAGTACGAAGATGGCTCGAAAATTTTAAAGGCACTAGAGGCTGGCGAGATGTTTTTGGAGTTTCAGCCAGAGATCAGCTTTAGCACTGGTGAAATTTTCAAGTTACAGAGGCGCTTATAAGATGGAAAAAAAGATGGAAAGATCATCTATCCAAGCGACTTTTTACCGCTTATAAAAACGAGCAACACATCGACTAATATCGCGCTATTTACGATAAAAGAGGCCTTGCTGGCTAGAAAGGTACTGGCTGAAAATGGCATAACCGCAAAAGTGCGTGTAAATTTAAGCGTTAAAAAGCTCTTTACAGAGGAGTTTCTGGCAGAAAATTTAAAGCGATCTTTGAAGAGGATAAGAGCCTTGATCCAACTGGGCTCATCATTGACGTTATCGACGCTGCGACCGCTACAAATTGAAATTTTTAGAAATGTATGTCAGAAAGTACAAGGAGCTTGGCATAAGCTTTTTCGCTAGAACGACTTTGCCTCATACTCAAGCTCGATCGAAGCCCTTGGTATGCTAAAAACCAACCGCTTTAACATAGACAACAAATTCTGCAAACATATCTTTAGCTCAAAAGAGGCGCTTGAGAGCATAAATATGATAAGGTTTGTGGCTGATAAATTGGACTAAATGCGACTATAAAAAAATATCGATGACAAAAAGAACGCTTGAGTTTTTACTTGGTCTTGGCTTTGATAAATTTCAAGGAAATATCTTCTCGCACGCGCTTTTACCACAAGACGCCGTTGCGTTTACATTTAAAAAGCCAGACGATCTAGAGGTCAAAAACTATCTTGATGGCGATAATTTTCGATGTTTTAAGAGAGCTAGTTACAATAAAAGAGCTTGCAAATGAGGTGATAGCAAATTTAAAACAAAACGATCAAATTCCACAGAAATTTAAGACAAAAGATAGAAAACGAGACAAAAAAATACCACCAAATTTAATGAAGAGATATCGATAAATTTCGAAGTAAGATAGCAAGCCTTGATGATAGCAATGAAGCCTACAAAATAGCCACTTCAATCGTCAAAGAGTGCGATATAAATGTGGGTTTTAGCAAGGAGATAAGAGTTGAGTGATCTAAATGTTTATGAGCATGAAATTCCAAACGGAAGCAGGCTTTACTTTTGCAAAAAGCGCAAAAGCTAAAAGAGGCAAATCGAGCAAAAAGCGAGTGAGATACTAGAAAATGAGGGCTTTAGCGAGATCGTAACGCCGTTTTTTCATACCATCAGCACCTAAGCGTAAATGCGACAAATCTTTTGCGCTTTTAGCGATAGTCTAAATCACGAGATAAGCCTGAGGGCAGATAGCACCGTAGATACCGTTAGGATCGTGCTTAGAAGGCTAAAAGCAAACGAGCCAAAGAGATGGTTTTACATCCAGCCAGTCTTTCGCTACCCAAGCCACGAAAATTTATCAGATCGGCGCAGAGATGATCGGCGAAAACGACATCTTAAATAGCGTAAATATCGTCGCAAAAGCTTTTTAATGAGCTAGAACTTAGCGCTTGCTTACAGCTTAGCAACATGCAAATACCAAGAATAATCTGCGAATATTTAAACTTAGAGATAGAAATTTTTGAAAACTCATGGCTAGAAAAATTTTATCGCAAAACGTGCCATGGCTTAGCAAACTAGCCCTCTTAAAGGACGCTAGCGAGCTTGATGATATAGTAAAATTAGTCCCTGATAAGCTAAAAGAGCCGCTACGAAATTTGCAAGCTGTGGCAAAATCACTAGAATATGAAAAATTTAAGAATAGTTCCGCTATATTACTCAAAAATGAGATATTATGATAGTTTATTTTTAGATTTTTTTAAAAGACAATGCCATCTTGGCAAGTGGTGGAAACTATGAAATAGACGGGATTTCAAGCAGCGGATTCGCTGTATATACAGACGCATTAATCGAAGAAAAATTAATTTAAGGAAGTAAGAATGAGAAAGGCTGATTTAGTAGTTGGAGTTCAATGGGGTGACGAGGGCAAAGGCAAGATAGTTGATATGCTAGGACTAAACTATGACATGATTTGTCGCTCTCAAGGCAGCCACAACGCTGGCCATACGATCTGGGTCGATGGCGTTAGATACGCGTTACATCTTGTTCCAAGTGGCATTTTGCACAAAAAGATAGTAAACATCATCGGCAACGGCGTCGTCGTGTGCCCAGAAGTGCTTATCACCGAGATGGCTCAGTTTGAAAATTTAGAAGGCAGGCTATTTATCAGCGACAAAGCACGCCAAATTTAAGCTACCACAGCCAAGTTGACCAGGCAAAAGAGCGCTGCAAAAGGCGAAAAAAAGCGATCGGAACGACTGGCAAAGGCATCGGACCAACATACGCAGACAAGATCAGCAGAAGTGGCCACAGAGTGGGCGAACTGCTTGAGCCAGAGCGTTTGTGCGAGGCTTTGATGCATGATTTTGAGACAAACAAATGCGTATTTGACGCGCTTGGTGTGAAAAACTCCTGACGCTATCGAGCTACTTGAAGAGCTAAAAAGATATAAAGATGTTTTAGCTCCGTTTATCGCAAACACCACAAACATCGTCTGGAAGGCACTTTGATGAAATAAAAAGGTCCCTACTTGAAGGCGCGCAGGGCACACTTCTTGACATCGACCACGGCACATATCCCTGCGTAACTAGCTCAAATACCATAAGCGCTGGCGCTTGCACCGGCCTAGGGCTCAATCCAAAAGAGATCGGCGAAGTAATAGGCGTTATAAAAGCCTATACAACACGCGTTGGATATGGACCTTTCCCGACTGAGGACAAGGGCACAAACGGCGATAAAATGTGCGATATCGGTAAAAGAATTTGGCACGACAACAGGCCGCCGCAGACGTTGTGGCTGGTTTGACGCAGTAAGCGTAAAAATACGCTTCAAGACTTGACGGCGTCGATACTTACGCGCTTATGAAGCTTGACGTGCTTGATGGATTTGAGGTAGTAAAAATGTGTAAAGCCTATCAATATAACGGCGAGACGATCGACTATGTGCCAACAGACCCTGAAAACGCAACGCCTATTTATGAGGAGCTTGCGGGCTGGGACAGCGTAAAAGGTATCAGCAAATCTGAGGACCTACCAGCAAACGCAAAAGCATATATCGAGCGCATCGAGGAGCTAACTGGCGTAAAAAGTTGGCTACATCTCGACAAGCCCTGAGAGATGTGACACGATCGTTAGATGAAAAAGTACATTACCTCCGTCGTCCGCGTAAAAAGCAGGAGATGGACAAGGTAGAGGCCAAGCTTGTCGTTGCCAGGCTAAATGTTAGAAGTGCTGAGGAAAAATTGGCACTTCTAAGAGCTAGGCTTGATGAGTTTAGCCTGCCAAAAAGTGGTAATATCGATGAGCTAAAGGCAAATTTAGAGTTTATAAATATCGCGAGGCAGGAGCTAAGTGCCTGCAAAGAGCGCCTTGAGATAGCCAAAAAAAGAGGTTTTTGCACTACGAGCATAAATACAAAAAAACGCAAATTTAGAGTACGAAAAAGATGAGATATCTAGAAAAAGAAGAGTTTAAACGAGAGATAAAACGTATACAAAAGGCCGAAGCACTAGCACTTGACGAGTTTGCGGTGATGAGTACGCAGGCAAAAAGCGAGGCGTGATGAGAGCTGTTTTTACTATTTTTTTGTGCTATTAAATTTTGCATTTTGTTTTTGAAGTGCCGGTTGATTGCACTCAGATTTTTGAGGCTAGAAAAGAGGAAAATTTCAAAAGAACTAGAGATCATAGACGAGCAGCGCCAAGCACTTGAGGTCTTTCGTGCAAGCAGTGCAAAGCGAGCATATGAGGAAAATAACAAAAAGCTTGCAAAAAGAGGCTGACCCTAAATGCGACGATGAAGGTGATCGAGCAAAAACGCAAAAGAGATCGACGAAGTAGTCGCTAAAAAAATGAGAAAGATACTAAAAGAGCTTCGAACGATGACTACCGATAAGGTAAATGAGTCGTACTCTAAGATGAAAGATGGTCTGCATGACCGAGGTACTCTCGCAAATGCCTAGAACAAACGACCACCATACTTTACGCACTTGATGCCAAAAAGATCTCAACCATAATGGCAAAGATGGATCCAAAAGTTGCCTCTGAGATCACAGCCTTACTTCAAAAGGCCCTCCATTTATCGACGAAAAAGGCGATATGCCAGCACCAGCTGGAAGCATAAATATGCAATAAATTTCAAATTTCTAGTGATTTAAAGCCAGATTTTTAAAGGCAATTTTACTTTCATTCAAATTTTCCTAAGTAAAAATTATCGTCAAATTTCACACGAAAGGTTTCCCATGAAAAACGATATGTGCGACATGTGTTGCAAGTAAAGGCCCTGAGCGCTAAGCACAAAAATTTCTTTTTAAGTGCTTAGCAAGTCGCTAAACATTTAAAAAGAAATTTAACCACATTTGCACTTTCCTTTTTAGATGAATAGCCAATTATCAAATTTAAAAAGGACAATCAATGAAAAATTTACTAAACTCTTCGCTTCTGGCTCTTGCTAGCCTAGCTCTAGCGATCAGCGCAAATGCAAAAACTATCGAAAACGGTGTTTTAAAGATAGCAACCGAAGGCACCTATTCTCCATACTCTTTTCACGACAAAAGTGACAAACTCACTGGATTTGACGTAGATATAGCACGCGAGGTGGCTAAAAAGCTAAATTTAAAAGCAGAATCATTGAAGCACTCATGGGACGCTATGCTTTACGCTTTTGCACGCACAAACAAGGCAGATATCGTCTTTAACCAAGTAAGCATCACAGATGAGCGCAAGAAAAAGTACGACTACACTCTGCCTTATACTGTTGCTACTGCAGACGCTTGTGACGCACAAAAATGATGATAGCATAAAGAGCTTTGATGATCTAAAAGGCAAGAAAAAGTGCCCACTCAGCCACTAGCAACTGGGCTGGTATCGCACAAAAAATACGGTGCCGATATCGTGACGGTAGATGGCTTTTAGTAAGGGCGTAGAGCTTATCGCTACAAAACGCGCAGACGCTACGATAAACGATACCGTGACATTTTACGACTACATAGCACAGCGTCCAAAATGCACCGCTTAAGATAGCGACCACAGGAAACGAACCGATCTACTCAGTCGCTTTAATAAAAAGGGCAATGAAGAGCTAGTAGATGCGGTAAACAAAAGCGCTTGATGAGCTTTCAAAAGAGGGCAAGCTAAGTGAAATTTTCTGTCAAATATTTTTGGCAAAGATATCACAAAGTAGCCAAAAAAATGAGCAGATCGAGCGTATAAGCGAGCTTGTTTTAGGTTCGCTTTGGCCTATGGCAGTGGCGATGGTGCAAGTCACCCTGCCACTTACCGTGGTCTCATTTTTTCTAGGGCTTATGGTCGCGGTGCTAACGGCGATATTTCGCATAGCTGATGTTAAATTTTTAAGACAGGTGAGCGAGATTTTTACATATGGATATTTCGTGGAACGCCGCTTTTTGGTTCAGTTATTTATCGTCTATTTTGGGCTTCCAGTCGTTGGCATCGTGCTTGATATTTGGAGCGCGACCATCATCACCTTTAGCCCTAAATATCGGAGCCTATGCGTCAGAGAGCCGTTAGAGCGACCCATACTTTCGGTGCCAAAAGGACAATGGGAAGCGGCAACATCGCTTGGCATGAGCTATGCTCAAACTTTGCAGCCGCATCATCGCCCTGCAAGCCGCTAGGATCTCAGCTGCCACCACTTTCAAAATATCTTTATCAGCACGCTAAAAGACACTTCGCTGGCTCGCTTCTATCACGATGGTTGATATGTTTATGGTCGCCCAAAGGATCGCCGCAAGGAGCTTTGACCCACTCACGCTCTATCTACTAGCCGCACTTTACTACCTCATTGTCTGCACCGTGCTTACATTTTTGCAAGCTAGGCTAGAAAAAGATTTTTCAAAAGGTATGTGTGATGATAAAACTTAGAAAGTAACTAAGTTTGGCCAAAACACAGTGCTAAATGATCTAAATTTAGAGTTCAAAGACGCTCAAACAACTGTCATACTAGGCAGCTCAGGCTCCAGGTAAGTCAACTCTTCTTAGATGTATACATTTACTGAAAATTCCAGATAGTGGCGAGCTGGAGCTTGGAGATGAAAGGATCAAATTGGCACAAATATTTCTCAGCAAGATATGTTGCCATTTCGTGAAAACTGGCATGGTCTTTCAAAGTTTTAATCTCTTTTCCACATCTTAGTGCGCTACAAAATGTAACCGAAAGGGCCAACGCAGGTGCTAAAGGTCCCAAAAGAAGAGGCTGATAAAGAGGCTCTTAGTCTGCTTGAAAAGTTGGACTAAAAGGCAAAGGCACGAGTATCCTAGCAGACTCTCTGGCGGACAGAGTCAGCGCGTAGGCAATAGCAAGAGCACTTGCGATGAAGCCGTTGTTTTTCTGCTTGACGAGCCTACGAGGCGCGCTTGATCCGGAGCTTGAAGTGGAGGTTTTAAAGGTTATTAGCGAGCTTAGCCACGAGCACAAATCCTAATCATCGTCACGCACAACATGGCGTTTGCAAGGCGTGTGGCAGATAGAATTTTGTTTTTAGAGGGCGGAAATATCGCATTTGACGGTGGTAGTGAGGAATTTTTAGTAGCGATTTGTCTCGCATCAAAAATTATCTCGGCTATGGATTTTTAAATCGAAAGGAAAAATATGAAAAGTAGATACACTGATAGTAAAAGGGCTAGAAGCCAAAAACAACCCACACAAAGCGGTCGTGCCGCCTATTTATCTGGCTACGACTTTTGTGCAAGAGGGTCTTAGTGAGTTTGGTAGGATTGCCTACTCAAGGGTGCAAACCCAACTAGAAATGCCTTTGAAGAGATATTCGCATAATGAAGAATCAAAATTTGCATTTGCTCTAGCCTCTGGCATGGCGGCAACCAGTGGGTCTTTTAGCCTGCTAAAAAGCGGCGATAAGGTGATACTAAATAGCAATGTTTATGGCGGCACATATCGCTACGCAAAACGGCCTTTTGATGCTTACAGGGATAAAATTGAGCTTGCAGATGATCTAAATAAGATAACAAAACTTGACGATGACGTGAAGATGATCTTTATCGAAACTCCATCAAACCCACTTTTGCGAGTAACCGACATCGCACGCCTTGCAAAAGCTCGCGCATAAAAAGGGTGCGCTTGTGGTGGTTGATAACACATTTTTGACGCCTTATTATCAAAAGCCGCTAAAATTGGCGCTGATATCGTTGTTTATAGCGCGACAAAATATATCGGTGGCCCACGCAGATGTGATCGCTGGCATTGTGACTACAAATGATGAGAAACTGGCTGAGCGCATAGCATTTTATGAAAAACACTCTTGGCGCTACGCTCAGCCCGCTCGAGGCTTATAAGCTTGATAAAAAGGGCTAAAAACGCTAAGCGTGAGGTTTGATAGACAAAGCCAAAAACACGCTAGAAATCATAGAATTTCTAAAAATAGCAATGCTGTTAAAGTTGTATATTATGCTGGCTCGTACTCAGCGGAGGAAAAAGCCATGCAAGAGGCACAGGCAAGCGGTATCGGTGCGTTGATATCTTTTGAGCTAAAAGATGGCTACGATAAAAACATTTTTGTTAAAAGCTTAGAACTCTTTGACCTAGCGGTTAGCCTTGGAGGGGTTGAGAGTCTCATCTGCCACCCAGCCTCGATGACGCATGAGTCTTACGACAAGGCGCTTCAAGAGAAGATAGGCATTAGCGATGGGCTACTAAGACTTGCTATCGGTATCGAAAATGCAGACGATCTCATCTTTGACCTAGAGCAAGCTATCAAAAAGGCCAGATTTAACCACATTACTGCTGCTACACATTAGTGGCGGCGCATCATCTCTTAGAATTTGCAGTTTATTTTGGAAATGTAAAGCCACAGAGCATAAATTTTAAAAATATTTTCATAGATCAGTTTTCAGTGAAAAATAAATTTGTAGATTAAAATACTTAAATGAGATAAAAATATAAGTTTGGTGAGCTATAAAATTTAGTCTAACAAATTTTGTAAAGTAATAAAAAGCACCAAAAGTGCCTAAAAGTTAGATCGTTCAAAACGTGCTTTTTGCAAATTTAGTCTTCTTTATAAAACACACTGCCTCAAGTGGAGTTAAGAAGATATGGTCGCTGAATTTTTTCCAGATCAGCCCTTTTGTCCATATCCACAGGTAAGTCCGACACCAGTTACTAAAGCGACTTTTTGCGACCTTTTAGATCCATAATAGTATCGCCAACCATAAAAGCATTATCTTTGCCTTTTTCTAGCCTTTTTAAGAGCTAAATTTATAGGCTCTGGATCTGGCTTTGGATTTACTACGTCATCTCTGCCAACAACTGTTTTTATACATTTCATAACTCCCAAAATGCTCTAACAAGATGATAGAAAATTTAGAAGTTTTTTTGTCGTAACTACGCCAACATCAGCAAAAACCGCTAGCCTCCTTGAGAGCCTCCATCGCGTATGGCAAAAAGTGTCGTCTCATCAAGGTAGATACTTTCTCATAACAAGCTTTATACTCTCTTACATAGTCGGCAAGCAAATTTTTATCTGCGCCAAGTTTTTCAAACATTATTTCAAGCGGATAACCAACTAGCGACTTTAGAACGTCATGATCTGGCGTTTGCTTACCATGAGCTACAAAAGCGCTATCAAAGCCTTTTTAAAATAGCGAAGTTGAGTCTATAAGTGTGCCATCTAAGTCAAAAAGTATGGTTTTTCATGATGATCTCCGCAGAAATAAAAAGGGCCTAGCCGAAGCCAAGCCCTAAAGAAGTAATTTTAAATTATAAAATTATTTGTTGAAAGTAGCTTCAACACGTCTGTTTTTGAGCGCGACCTTCTTTTGTTTTGTTTGTAGCAACTGGTTTAAGTTCGCCGTAACCAACTGTTGAGATTTTTTTGATTGCTCAACGCCGTAGCCAGCAAGAACTTCAGCCACTGCTTTTGCTCTTTTCTCAGATAGTTTTTGGTTTGTAAGCTTCTGCACCTACGCTATCAGTGTGGCCAGCAAGTACAACTTTTATAATCTGGGTGTTCACTCATAAAATCAGCTACTTTTTGATCTCAGCTGCATAGCTTGGTCCAACTTTGTAGCTATCAAATGCGAAGTTAACGTCCAGGTCTCTAGAACGATAACTTTCTCGCAACCTCTTTCGTCAACAACTACACCAGCTGGGTGTTGGGGCATTGATCGATATCATTTGGCACACCATCATTGTCATCGTCAAGAACTGGAGCTGGAGTTGCTGTCGCTGCTTTGCTACTGGAGCTGCTGCTACAACTGGAGCTGCTTTTTGAGTCAAGACCGATGCCAAAGCCTGGTGAGTAGAATAGGGTTGTGATCGGCATGATTAGATTTGATAGCATCCTTGCTTCTGCTTTGAAAGAGCAAATCTATCAGTTACTTGGTATCTTAAACCAAGACCATATTGACCAAAAACCACCATCTTTATTTTTCACAAAAAGCGTTTGGATATCTTCATAACCAGCACCGATTAAACCATATAGGCCAACTGGTCCAAAGTCAACGATATCTTTTTACAAGGTTTGCGTGATATCTAAGCGCTCTACCATGTCTTACAACGTCGCCTGTTCTCTCTTTAATTTTTGAGAATAATCAACACCAAGCTCAACTTGATCAAAGAAGAAGTTCTCAAGGTTTCTAGCTACTCTAACGCCAAAGAAGTTGTGGTCTTTTATGCGTAGGTTTCCTTCTGGATGTACACCACCGATAGTTGGAGTGATCTCGTAGTTGTATCTTTGCATTAGATGCAAAAACCGCTGTTGCGGCAAACCATAGCTAAAAGCAATCTTTTTCATAATAGAAATTCCTTTCAATAGGGATTTTTAATGTTGACTATAATTTTTACCTAAATAAAGATTAATCAACTTTAAATTATAACTAAATTTCTAATGTAAAGTTTGAAAATTTACATAACCTAAAAATTTGCAAGAGCAAAAAGCACTTGCAAAATCCATTAACGTTTAGAGAATTGTGGGCTTCTTCTAGCCTTTCTCTTACCATTCTTACGTTCAACAACACGAGAATCTCTAGTTAGTAAGCCTTTTTGGTTTAAGTGCTGCTCTAAAATCAGCATCCATATCAGCTAAAGCACGTGAAATGCCGTGTCTTAAAGCCTCTGCTTGTGCTGAATAACCGCCACCTAAAGTTGTAGCTACTACGTCTATTAAACTCTCTTGTTTTGTTACTAAAAGTGGTTGAATAACTTTAAGCTTGATAGCCTCGTGACCACCAAGCCAAGTGTTAAGATCCATACCATTTACTACGATTTTACCGCTTCCAGACTTTATCCAAACCTTTGCTACGGCAGTTTTTTCTTTTTACCAGTTGCATAAACTTTTGCCATAATTATTTTCCTTCTTTTTAGCTATTTGTGCCGTATGAGGATGCTCACTGCCAGCATAAACTTTTAGTTTTTATCATCTCTCTTCAAGTTTTGTCTTTGGAAGCATGCCACGAACAGCTAGCTTGAAAAGTTTTTTTCTGGCTTATTTGCTATCAAATCGCCGAATTTCTCGCTCTTTACGCTGCCAAAATATCCTGAGTGTCTGTGATAAAGTTTATCTTCAGCTTTGTTATTACCAGTAAATTCTACTTTAGAAGCATTTATGATGATAACATAGTCGCCACAATCTACGTTTGGCGTGAAGCATGGTTTGTTTTTACCACGAAGTATAGTTGCTACCTCAGTTAGCAATCTACCAAAGCGCTTACCAGCTGCATCAACTACGATCCAGTCTCGCTTAACTTCGTTTGGCTTTGTTATTTTTGTCATTTTCTTACCTTTGCCAAGTTAATTTTTTTGAGTTGTGATTGTATTTAAATAATACTTTGAAAAACTTAAATTAAGTAGTCTTTAAACTTCAACAAATGAAATTTTTGTTGCTAAGAGCATAAAAGATGACCGCCATTATACTATGCTCTGGATAAAATTTGCTTAATGCCGCCTTATACTCGCCAACTTGTTTTTATTTTCCTCGATGTTTTTTTATCTGTCGTTTTATAATCAATCACGCAAATTTCACGATCATTAAAGCAAAAAAAGATCCATCTGTTTTTAGCTCATTTTTTTACTTTTAAATGGTCTGCTCTTTGTAAACTCCTTGCCTTTTTATGCACTCTATAAATTTCTTTGCTCACTTATAAGCATTTTTGCCCTAGAAAAAGGCATCTTCAAGTGCTTCAAGCGGCAAAAGATTTATGAAATTTATTTAGCATCAAATTTCTTTAGCTTTTTCTAGTGAAATTTCATCAAATTTCTCGCTCATCTCAAGCAGATAGTGAAACGCCAGACCAAAAATATATCGCACTTAAGTTTTTACCACTCGTCTTTTTGCTCTTTTGCCTCAACCTCTTGCCTCTCTATCTTTAAAATTTCAGGCATTTTTCATCTTTTTTTGCCTCTTTTTGCTCGCTCTTGCTAGATAAAAATTTTGCCAAAACTAAACTCTTTTAGATCAAGATAGTCGTTCGCTTCGCTCTTGTCGCTTTTTGTGTAAAATGAAAAAAAGCTTGGGCTACTTCCGCTTGGGAAGGCTTGCTTGATGATGATGAGCGACTTTGTGGCTCTTGTGAAAGCGACGTAAATTTTATTGATATTTTCTTGCCTTTCAAGCTCTTTCATCTGCTCCAAAACGCTTGCGTAGTCGCTATCAAAATTCTCTCTGCCTGAAATTTTACTCTTTACGATCCACTCGCCTTTTTCGCTGTATTCGGTTATGAAATGTGAGTCATCCCCCTGCCCTTGCCCATCATGTCGCAAACTATGACGTGAGCAAACTCAAGCCCCTTTGACTTATGCACGGTCATCACTCTCACGCCGTCGCTACTTTTTGGACTGATTTTTAGAGCTAAAGTTTTCAAGGTTAAATATAAAAATCACTTAAATTTTTATACCCCCGCGCTTAGCTCAAACAGCCTCAGGATATCAACGTCTGCCATGCTTATGCCCTAAATTTCTTTAGCTAAGTAAAATAGGCTATTTGTAGCGCTCTCTTCTGGTTTTATGCTTGGTTTTTTTGACATTTGCATTTACTAGCGCTCTTACATTTTTCTCATACATTTCTTCACTAAAAAGGCAAAATTTCGCATACTCGATGATCGCGGCGACAAGTGGCGTTCTTTTTAGCTCCAAAGTGCCTTCATTGACGCTTTTTTTATCCCTTCACTGCTAAGCACTTCTGAAATGAGGCTGATGTCGCTATTTTTTTCCAGCAAAGCACGGTTATATCGCTTGCATTTACGCCAGCTTTTAAAAGCTCACTTGCTTGCGAAACGACCGCACCTGCGATATCTTCATCGCTTAGCACACGCAAGTAGCCGTAGTCGTCTTTTTCTACTTCAAAGTATGCACACTCGCCGCTTACCTCGTAGCTTAGCGCCTCATCTTTTTGGCTGGCTCTTGCGGCTCAAAAACTAAGCCCATATCTATGATAAATTTCTTCAAAAAAATAGCGTTATTAAATTTCACTAAAAGCCTTTAAACTGCGGTAGTTGCTTGGTAAATTTTCTATATCTATCTGACTAAAATCATCTCCAAGCTTGTCAAAAAGCTCCTTTTGCCACCTCTAAATTATAGATGCTCTGCTTCGTATCGCCCACGTAAAAGAAACTTCCAAGCCCGTTTTGTCCGTATCCAGAGACGATTTCAGCGATGAGTGGCAAGATGATCTCATACTGGATCACGTTTGTATCTTGAAACTCATCGACCAAGAGGTGATTTATCCTGCCATCAAGCCTAAAATAAAGCGCCTCTTTGTCTAAGCTTTGCACCAAAAGCTTAAAAACCAGCTTGTTTATATCAGCAAAAACTTAGCGCATTTATCTCCTTGCTTAGCTCTAAATTTGAAGCCTTATAAAGCTTTTAATAGCTTGCTAAAAGCCACTTAGCCTATACTTTTCGACCTCTAAAATGTAGTTTTTCAGCTGCCTCTTTTAGCTCACAAAAAGCCTATCAAGCTCAGTGGTGTAAATTTTGCTAAAAGTGCGGTAGTCTAGGCTCTCACGCGCAAAAACTTTACTCTTAAATAGCTCAAATAAATTCTGCTCGCCAAATGTCTTTTTAGCCACATCGCTAGCGCCATTTTGCAAGGCTATATGCTCATTTAACGCCCTTTGCGCCTCCCTTACCCTGCTATCATCTGGATAGCTTGCGCCACTATCTTTTAGCTCGCGCAAAGCTCTCATGACTTTCGCCAAAGTCTGCGAAAAAGCTAGCCTCCTTTTGGCTTGAGATGATCATCATTAAGGCTAGCTCGCTAAGAAGCTTTTTATCCTTGCTCGCCTCTTTTTACAAATTTTTCCACGCCAGATCTTGCAAGCTATCTTGCACGCTGTAATCAGGGCTAAGCCCTAAATTTTCGGCTACAATTTTCTTTAAAATCCCAGAGAAAAACGCATCAAATGTATAAATTTCTTAGCTCGCTTTGTAAAAGACACCAAGGCGCTCATCTCGCCTTTTTTATCGCCCTCGTCTTGGCTTATATCAAGCTCCGCGCACACCGCTTCAAGCTCGCCTTTTTGTTTTGCAAGTCCAAAAAAAGTGACGATTATGCGCTCTTTTCATCTCGTTTGTGCTTTTTTGTAAAAGTTAGAGCGACGATCTCGTTTATATTTTCACCTCGAAGCACCAAAGCGATGTAACGAACGCTTAGCGCAAAGGTTTTACCGCTTCCAGCGCTTGCTTTTAGGGCTAAAAATACTTTTCATAACTCTCTCCTACAAAGTGTAGCGTATTCGCAAAATGCGCAAGCACCGCTCTTTCTTTCAGAAATTTATCTTGGTTTTTGTTTATGGCTTTTTAGCTTTTTCTATCTCGCCGCTTAGATCCTCTACGCTTTTTCGAGCTAACTAAGCTAGGCTCGTTTTTTTAGGGCATAGTAGGCACTTCTTGCCTCAGCCGCCAAAAAGCGCTTCGTAAAATGCAAGCTGGAGCGACTTTACATTTGCTTCGCCCGTTTTATAATCAAGTATAAGCACGTCGCCGTTTGCGTCCGCATCGATCCCTATCGATAAATCGCTTTATCTGCACGCCGCAAAACTCGCTTTGCATCTCTTTTTCGCACTCAAGCACCCTAAAACCAGCCCTAAAAACGAGCGTTTTCATACATTTCATACTCTTTTAAATTTATGCGTCCACTTCAAACTCAAGTGGCGTAAGATTCTGCTTTTGCTAACATCTCTTTAAAAAAACGGCTAGATCAAAGGTGTTATTTTTGCTTATAAAATGCACTCGTATAATATTCAAAAAGTGCGCTATGAACGCTATTTCCTTGTTTTGTACCAAGCTCTTTTTGCTACGCCTTTTGCAGGCTTTTATGCCAGCTATCTTTGTGTAGTAGTATTTTCTTGGGCAGGTTAGAAATAGATTTAGCGTCGAAAAACGAGAGTGGGTTTGTGAAAAATCATGCTCTAAAACGATCTCATCATCCTTTAAATTTAAGCTCGCACTTCCTTTTTAAAAAAATAGCTTTAAATAGGCCTCATCGCTCAAATTTCTCATCTTTTATCGTTTTGAATTTCTTTTTAAAAATCTCGAAGGTATGCTCTCCTCATTTACGCACAGACTTTATCGCCACTTTTTGGCGTTATTTATGAGAGCTTTCGTAGTAAAAATCTCTGCAAATTTTCACGCTCCACATAGCTTATAAGCCCCGCTTTTTGCCTCACTTTTGAGTTTAAAAACATCTCATTTGCGCTTCTTGCTGGGATGAAATTGTCGTTAAAATCAACTATGATGACGCCATCAATCTCATCCCACGGCTCTCTAGCATGCCCATGACGCTGATCTTTCCGCCGCCCACGTCGTCGATGCTTAGGCGCGAGATATTTAGCGAAAAATTCTCACTTAGCTGCTTTAAGCTAAAGCTAAAATACCTGCATACACTCTCCATCCCTAAAAAGCTCAAGTGCGAGCTTTTCTTCGTATCTTGGCTCATTTTTCAAGCGCCAAAAAGCTCATCTATTAGCTCTTTACATTGTAGCAAATCCACACAGCTCAAAATAGCCAGCCTTAATTTCTCAAAAAGCTGCTCACTCACGCCAATCTGCTCAAAATAAAGCCAAGCTCTTCATAGCTTTCACACTTGCTTTGGTCAAAGTTTAACGCTCACGCCCCTCATTTATCGCCCTTGTGATGTAGCTTAGGCTCTTATAAAATTTGCTATTTTTAAAAGCTCGCCCATGGCGTAGTTAGTAATTTCTAGCACCATCATGAAGCCTTAAAAATCTCGCTAAAGCCCTCATCTGGCAAGATAACAGCGATATTTTCAGGCTTTTATGCCCTCGCTGCACTAAACTCGCTCGCCTTTGCCATAGCGTAAGCGCACTGCAAGCTTCTTGTGGCAAATCTCTTACTAAAACTGGCTCAAATTTACGTGATATTTTTCTAGGCAGATTAGCTCGTTTGTGTTTAATTTAGCTCATATTTTTTTATAGTTTTTCAAACTCGCTAATGGCTGAAATTTGCCTTATCTTATCGATAAGTTTTTGTTAAAAACGCTAGTTTGAAAGATAATTTTTAGCGTTGTTAGTTTTGAGATTTTTCTAGAAAACTTTCCCACTCAAACTCACTTTAAAATGCCATCAATGTGCAGTGAAATTTCACTAAAACTTCTTATATAGGCTTCATTTATGGAGTAAATTTGCAGCAAGGTTATATCATCATAAAGATCCCTCTTTATCAAGTAAGCTCTCATACTCTTTTTAAAAACCGCTTCAAGGATGCTTAGATGCTCTTCAAAAATCAGCGTAAATGTCGTTAAATTTAATATCTGCAATGCTCTTTTTGCTGATGGCAAGCTCTTTAAAAAAACGAAAAAGATAGTCGTTGTTTTTCAAAAACTCAAAAACTCAGTTGGGATTTTTAAGCACAGAGTTTGCCTCTTTGACACTGGCACAGGCTCTGTTCATAAGCACTAAAGCGTAGGTGCTATCGCACTCAAAGCGGCCATTTACAAAAACGACCTTTTTATAAAACTCTGCGATACTTAGGCTTTTTGGGATTAGCTCGTCATTAAAACCAGCGTTAAATTCCTGATCTTACGCGAGTTTGTAAAGACGAAAAGTTGATTTAGATTGCGCATTTTACTCTCTTAAATTTTTTAAAAAAATGATAGCCAAAAAGCTGATAAAAGAGCGCTTTTTCTCACTTAAGGCAAGCTTTGAAAATTTTTCTAAATTCATTAAAATTTTAAGCCTTAAAGTGCTGGGGGATAAAATCTAAAAAAGGAGAAAAAATGCATAAAGAGTTAAACAGATCTGGCTTTTACTACGGCTTTTCCTGTCCTGCTTTGCCACTACAAAAGATCAAAAAGGGCGAGATGATATCACCGTTCTTTCATCCTCTTGGACGCTAGGAGATAGCGTGGTGCTTGGCATCGGAGTTGATAACAAAGGCTATAAAAATATCCAAAATGGCTCAGACATCACGCTCAAATTTGATGCGATGAGAGCTTGCTTGAAGCTATAAGAAAGATAGAAAAACTAACAGGCGATGAGGACGTGCCAGAGGAGAAAAGAGCCCTTGGATACAGCTATGAAAGCGATAAATTGAGGTGGCACGATATTACAAAGAGCCTGGTATAAAGGTAAAAAGCGCGCGCATAAAAGAGTGCAAGATACAGATAGAAACGATCGTCGAAAAAGTGCGAGATAAAGGAGTGGTTTTGCATCGTCACTTGCAAGATAGTTGGCATATTTGTGGATGAAAGAAATTTGTTAAAAGACGAAAAGCTAGATACTAAAAATACTCGCCTCTTATCTATAAATGTAAAGAATACGTTAAAACTGGCAAGCGTTTGGGCTTAAATTTTTGGCTTTAAAGAGGTTTGATCTAGCATTTAGCCAAATTCGCCCTGAATTTTATGCGAGCGTAAAAATACGCTATAATCGCCAAATTTATAAAAAGGAAGCAAAATGGGCGGAATAAAAAGAGTTTTTAAAACACGAAGCCAGCGGCGGATTTTGCTGATGATCGCTACGGTCGCGGCGCTACTGTGTCAAAAATACGTTTTTTTGAGCGATTTTTACAACGAATTTTTAAATACCAAATTTACCATGAGCTTCGGCGAATACGGACTAAGCAAACCCCTGATCTTGTGGGTGAACGACGGGTTGATGGCGGTATTTTTCTTTCTCATCGGACTTGAGCTAAAAGCGCGAGGTGCTGGAGGGCGAGCTAAAAATCCGTCGCAAATCGCGCCGCCAGCGATCGGCGCGGCAGGCGGCCTGATAGTGCCCGCGGTTATCTTCTATCTTTTTACGAAGCACGACTCCTTCACGCTTGGCGGCTGGGCGATACCGACGGCGACGGATATCGCGTTTGCTCTGGGGATTTTTGAGCCTACTCGGGCCTCGCGTACCGACTAGTTTAAAATTTTTCCTCATGACGCTAGCGATCGTCGACGACCTTTGCGCGATCGTGATTATCGCACTATTTTACACGAGCGAGCTTAGCGCCCAAATGCTTGCGGTCGCGAGCGTTTGTCTAGCCGCGCTTTTCGTGCTAAACAGACTCGGCGTAAAGAGCAAGGCGGCGTATCTGATCGTAGGCGCGGTGATGTGGGTATCGGTGCTAAAAATCAGGCGTTCACGCCACGCTTGCCGGCGTCGTGGCGGCCTTTTCATACCGCTTAGCTTTAAAGACGAGCCGGGCAAATCTATGCTAAAAAGCATCGAGCACGACCTGCACGGCTGGGTAGCGTTTGGCGTGCTGCCGATATTTGCCTTCGTAAACGCAGGCATCTCACTGCGAGGCGTCGGACTGGACGAGATTTTGTCTCCGGTCGCGCTAGGCACGGCGCTGGGGCTTTTTCGTCGGCAAGCAAATCGGAGTATTTGGATTTAGCTTTTTAGCGATCACATTTAAGCTAGCCAGCTGCCCGAGGGGTCACATTCATCCAGCTTTACGGCATTGCCGTGCTTTGCGGCGTAGGATTTACGATGAGCCTTTTCGTTAACGGCCCTAGCCTACAACGACACGGACGCCTTTGCCTACACCGACAAGCTCGCTATCTTGCTAGGTTCGGTAGTTTCGGGTGCCGCGGGGTTTATATTGCTTAAATGTAGCGCCAAAAACTAAAGCGCGCGCATAAAAGAGTGCAAGATACAGATAAAAACGATCGTAGAAAAGTGCGAGATAAAGGAGTGGTTTTGCATCGTCACTTGCAAGATAGTTGGCATATTTGTGGATGAAAATTTACTAAAAAGATGAAAAGATCGATACTAAAAATTGGTCGCCTCTAATCTATAAATTTAAAGAGTATGTTAAAACTGGCAAGCGTTTGGGCTTAATTTTGGCTTTAAAGAAGTTTGATCTAGCATTTAGCTAAAATTTGCAGTTAAATTTATTTGGTTTTTGACTTTGGCTAAAAACTTTTGGGTACAATTGTAGTCTATTTTGTAGCGTTAAAATCAAATTTATAATATCTCGTATCTTGCTTGTCGCTTAGCCTTAAAATTAGCCGCCACCTGCCCTCTTTTTAGGCTAACGCTCTCGCTTACAAGCTCATTTTCTTGCCATGAAGCGTTTAATGTCTTGTTGTCTTTGTTTGTTTGTGGGCGAGTGAGTAAAATTTCATAGCTAAGGCTTGAAATTTCGCCATTTTTTGGCGTTAGGTGAAATTTAAATTGCCCTGTGAGCCTTTTAAATTCTGGCTCAAATTTAAGCTCCATTCTTATCAAATCTAGCCTCACTCTCTTTTATAAAGGTGATGTTTTTCATCGACGCTTTGATGACTTTTGCATATAAGCGCTATCCATCTCGACTGGGTTATTGATCGCAACAACGATGGTTGCGGCGCAAGCTAAGATGATAGCTACTATGCTAAGTACGATGCCATAAGGCCAAAAGCTCTTTTTAGCCATTTTTTTACCTTTTTTTATAAAAGATGATGAGAACGAAAAATGCGATCAAGCCGTAGATGAAAATTCGCAAGAAATTTAAGGTCGTCTTGTTTGAACTGCCGATGCCACTTTCTAGGCTTAATTTAAGCTCGCCGCGATCTGCTCGGCGATATCAGCGTAGCCGTTTAAGATAGCGGCATTATAGACATCTTTGCCGTTTTTTTGATACTAAAATTGGGATGATTGTGCCTGATTCTGGATTAGGACTTAGAAATCTGCTCCTTGTTAAAGAGCTCTGAGGTTTTGTTGTCGCTAGAAATTTCAACCTTTGCTTATCTTTTTATGAGCGCTAAGAAGACAAAAGGCGAGCTTAATTCTGCTCTTTAAAAAGCATGCCAAGCTCGCCATCTTTATATACGCCAACTACTAAACTGTATGCCACTTTTTTTGATAAAGCTCATCTCCTATCTCATTTAGCTTTTGGCTCACTTTTTGGCTTAGAAATTCATCGTTATTGATAACAAAATTTGACCCTCAAGCCAGATCGTACAGAGCAAAATGATAAAAATGAGTGCACATTCTTCAATAACCTACAAATAGGTGATTTGGCGTAAGTACTGACCAGGCACAAATGGCGCCTGCGACGACTATTAGCAGGATAATGGCTTTTTCTATTATGCCTAGCATCACTTCTCCTTTACAATGACGTGTTTAGCGTTATCAACGCTCTTCATCTCGATGCTAGCCGCATCTTTTAGCGAATAAGGCTTGGTCGCGACCTCTTGCTGCAAGCCGATGCCAACATATGTAAGCACCGCTAGGATAGAGAGCAAAAGCACCACCGCTATTAAAAAACCACTAATGCCATTTAAGGCAAAGATGTTTCTATTTTTTTATTTTTCCATTATTCGCCCTTTGATAGCGATATGACGTACTCGCCAACTGCTTTTTGCTGGATCTCGTTTAGCCTGCCATCATTAAACTTTAGGCATAGTGCCGATCGCTCCTTTTTGCCGCGATTTAGCACCTCAGCCACAAAACCGGCCGAGCCATATTTGCTAAGATCAACCGACATGCCATCCATGCCCTTGCCATCTTCGCCGTGGCACGACGCACATGCAGCGTAAAGCTCTTTGCCAGTTGCTACTAAATTTTCATTTTTAGTGCTTTTTATCGCGCTTATCTCTTTAGCTACGTATGCTGCGATCGCCTTTGCGCCATCAGCGTCAGCTAAAGCCTGCTGGCATCTCGCCCATAGGATATTCAAGCCCTTTTGAGCCATTTAGTATAGTCTCAACTATACCTTTTTCGCTACCCCAAATTTGTAAATTTGCAGACCTTGCCACCTATGCCATCGCCTGTGATGCCGTGACATGCTGAGCACTGCACGAGATATGCTCTCGCCCATAGCGTGAAGCGTCTCTTTGCTTGGGTTTGCGTACTCTTTTTTCAAATTTAGTGTTTGCCTCTTTAACCTCTTGGTTGTACTCGCCTATTTGTGAGTAAGATTTAAAGGATAGCCGATCAAATAGTACCAGACTGCCCAAACTAGCACTAGCAAAAAATACAACCGCCCAGCCAAGTGGGACAGGGTTTTTGTATTCTCCTATGCCGTCCCAGTTGTGCTCGCTAAGCTCAACGCTCTCATCTTTTTTAACCTTCATCTGCCCAACATACCTACCAGCTACAACGATGGTAAGCACGATGATTAGAGCCGCTCCTATAAGAGCTAGTAAATTTACATTATCTTCAATTTAGCCATTGCATACGCTCTCCTTTTGTAGCCTTACGCTCTGAGTAAATCTCGCCACCGATCTCATCGTTAAGCGCTAGTTTTGAGTACTTCTCATAGTTTCTTCTGCCAGTTTTTCACTTTTGAAAAAGGTGAAAAAAAGTAGGCATATAAAAAGTGATCGCCAAAAATGCCGTCAAGAAAAAAATAGCCATAAAGCTTGAAGCTCTCTAATGTTTTCCATCTCTCGCTCCTACTTTGGGCTATTTAGATAAGCAATGAGTGCTACGATCTGGCGAATTTCACCTTTTTCAAACGCACTTTTTACCTGCTCATCTTTCATATTTTTCAATGATAGCTGCAGCTTCAGCCTTGACATTAGCATTTGTCTGCTCTAGCGTGCCAAGAGCTGGCATATCTTTTTCGTCATAAGGCGTATTAAAGACCTTTTTAACAGTTAGGGCTTCAGCGTATGCAGTCTCGATATCAGCATTTTTCTTAAATAAAAATGGATATGCAGGCATAATCGAGCCTGGCACTACTGAGGCTGGATTTAGCATGTGATTTTTCATGCCAGTCAGTCGTTCTGTAGTTACCCACACGCATAATATCTGGGCCTGTTCTTTTTTTGAGCCCCAAAGGTGCGGACGATCATATGCAAACTCGCCGCTTAGCGAGTACATGCCGTATCTATCAGTCTCTGCCTTAAACGGGCGGATCATTTGTGAGTGGCAAGTGTTGCGACCATTTTGCATATAGATATTTTTACCAGCTAGCTCTAAAACGGTGTAAGGCTTTGTGCCCTCAAGCGGTCTAGCCCTGTTTGCAAAGTCTGGTAAAATTTCAACTATGCCAGCGTAAGCGATGACAATAAAGACGCAAACTGCAAAAAAAGAATGGATTTTTCTAACCAAGCAAACATCACATCACCTCCGCACTAGCTTTTGCCCCGCCACCCATTGGCGAAGCGCTTTTTGGCTCTGCTAAGATAGCTTTAGCAGAAGTTGATTTTGTAGATGTTATAAGCAAACATCAAGAAGCCAACCAGATAAAGAAGTCCGCCAATAGCTCTTATATAGTAGTATGGGATAAGCACAACCACCGTGTCTATAAACGAGTAGAGTAAATTTCCGTAGCTATCAGTCGCTCTCCACATCATACCTTGTGTGATACCAGCGATCCACATAGAGGCAAAGTATAAAACGATACCTGTTGTTTGTATCCAAAACTGAGCTTCCATTAGCGACTTTGAGTACATTCACGCTTAAATACACGTGGTGTCATGTGATAAAGCTGCGCCATAGTCATAAAAGCCAACCCAGCCAAGTGCTCCATCATGCACATGTCCTGGCACCCAGTCAGTAAAGTGCGCTAGGGCGTTTACAGACTTGATAGAAAGTATCGGGCCTTCAAGTGTTGAGAACATATAAAATGTCGAAGCTAGGATCATCATTTGAATAAGCGGACTCTCTCTAAGTCGCGCCCACTCACCCTTCATAGTAAGAAGGATATTTATAGCTGAACCCCATGAAGGAAGTATCAAAACGATAGAAAAGACAGAGCCCATAGTCTGCATCCAATCAGGCGTAGCAGAGTATATAAGGTGGTGTCCACCAGCCCAAAGGTAGATAAACATCAGACCCCAAAAACGAAAATAGCGATAGTTTATGTGAAAATATCGGCTGACCACTCTCTTTTGGCAAGAAATAATAAGTTGAGCGATGATAGCTACCGTAAACACAAATGCAACTGCGTTGTGGCCGTACCACCACTGAACCAAAGCATCGTTTGAACCAGCGTACATAGAGACAGAGTGTAGCCATGAACCATATCCTGTAACAAGTCTTGTTGGAACTTCCATATTGTTAAATAGATATAGCATCGCAACGCCCTAAAAATGTAGCGATGTAGTACCAAACTGAGATATAAAGTGTCTTTTTCGCGGCGAATACCAATGAGGCCAAATATACTAACGCCCCAAAGCACCCAAAACCAAGACCACCGCGATATCTAGTGGCCACTCAAGCTCGGCGTACTCTTTCGCTGTGCTCTCACCCATAAAAAAAGCGTAACAACAGCCAAAACCATAACAAGCATATATAGCCAAAAATGAAGCTTACCAATAAACATCAAAAATGGCGACTCGCTCATCGAGACCTTTAAAAACACGCTGTCCGATGTAGTACCAAGTGGCAAATATGCCAGATAGCATAAAAGCCAAAGATGATGCCGTTAGTATGAAGAGGACGCAACCTCCCAAACGCCGAATATTCGCCAGCTATGTAGTTAAGCTCTGGACAGGCCATTTGAAAAGCTATAACTACGCCAATAGCCATTCCAACGATACCAAAAAGTATCGTTGCAAACATAAAAAAGTTTTTGCCACACTATAATCATAATGCAAGAACTGGGATGGTCGCATAAAATTTTCCTCCTAGTTAAATTTATATTAATATTTCGTTATTCTAAGACACAATATCTGTAAAAACTTAATTAATATAAATTCTCATTAACTAGGAAAGTCTTCTGTCTATTTTTGTAACCAAGTCCTGAACGTTTTTGATAAAGTTGTTGCCAACCTTGTCTCTAACACGCTTAACAAAGGTTCTAATAGCTGCCTCAGTCACACTCTCACCAACCCACACGACGCTTTTTGATCTCATCATGAAGCACGAGCGTACCAAGTCTCTTTATCAAAAGTGAGATAAATGCGAGCTCTTTTTAGTAAGCGAAATTTCAACGCCATCTCTAATTAGTACGCGCTTGATCTTGTTAAAGCTATATCCACTTGCGACTTGGATGATGTTTGCTGTTTCTATCTTATTTCTAGCGACATTTTCTATGGTTTTTAAAATGTCATCAGCCATGATAGGCTTGATAAGATATTTATCTACGCCAACATCGATCGCCTTTAGCAAGGTCTCCTTTTTCGCTGTGCGCACTTAGGACGATGACTGGTGTATCTTTAGAAATTTCCTTGATATATCTTGTCATATCAAGTCCATCGCTAATTGGCATAAATACATCTGTGATTACCATATTTGGGTTGTATTTTTAAATTTCTTCAAACCTTCATCGCCGTTTTTGAGCAGTGAAAAACTTTTTCAAAATTATCACTTAACATATCGTGCATGATCTTTTTGCTATCGTTGTCGTCTTCGACAAGCAAAACCGTTAGGTTCTTTGAAATTTTATTCATCTATCTCTCCTTTGTGTGGTAACTTTATCGAAAAGCAAGCGCCGCCATCGCTGTTGCTCGCTGTTATTTCTGCATTAAATTGTTCAACTATTTGTTTTGACATATAAAGACCTATGCCCGTTGATTTGTTATGTTTTTGTGCTAAAGTATGGCTTGAAAATTTTTATCCATGACGCTTTCGTCGATACCGCCGCCATTATCTTGCACACTAATGTAAGCACATTTATCATCGCTATCGATGCTTATTTTTATATTTTTTTATCTTCTATCTTTTTAAATTGAGTGCGTCTTTTTGCATTATTTAGTAAATTATGATGACTTGCATGAGCCTGTTTTTTTGTGACCACAAATTTTAGAGTCAGCCAGCACTTCAAGCTCTATATGAGCGCCCTCTTTTTTCATTACGCCTTTTACTATTTGTATCGACGCTCTAGCTGCGTCTGCAAGGCTACAATGCTTGTGAAAGTGTGTTTTGGATTTAGAAAAGAACTAAAATCATCAGTCGTATCAGCCATATATTTTTATGATCTGCATAGCCCTCTCATAAGCGCCCACAAACTCGCCTTCTTCGCTGTTTGCAAGCTTTTTCATCTTATATAAAATAAGACTTAGCTCATTTAGCAGGGTCGCTTCCACTGGTGAGTTATATTTGCCATCATCTCGCCCATCATCGCAAAGCTTAGCAAGTCTCATACCCTCGCTACTTGAAAGGAAATTTTTCATCCAAAATTTAAACTAGGCATTTGCTCTATATCCTAAAAAAATGATAGATAAAATCCATTTGCAATCATTATGCAAGCCGAGAGCTTTAAACATTATCTCTTTAAATTTTCTCCCCCAGCAAGCCAAAGACAAAACTGGCAAGCAACATCGCTGGCAAGGTGCAAAGCCCAAAAATAAGCATTATGAGCGACGCATCAGCTGCGTTTGCACTTAAAATGCCAAGCGCTAAAGTAATAGACCACTCCGCACGGAAGCAGGCCATTTAAAAAAAGCCAAGCAAGAAAATTTGCTAAATTTTTATTGTTTAGCCTATTTTTGCCATTTTTACAACAAATTTAAGTGCTTTTTTTCGTTTTTCTACAATTTAAAAGCTCGCCCCTAAAAAGCAAGGCGATACCGATAAATGCGATCACTAAGCCAACTATGAAAAATATAATACCTCTTGCTTGCAAACCAAAGCTAATGACCGCTCCAAAAGCGCCAAATAACGCGCCCAAAAGCCACATAAGCAAAAGACTCTAGCTAGATTATAAAGCGTGCTTAGCATTGTAAATTTCTCTCTTGCTTTTACCTTTAAAAAAGAGCCTGCAAGCTCAAAAACCCGCTACACATACCGACACAATGGCTAAAGCTGCTCATAAAAAGCAACCGCGATGATCGTGTAGAGGCTTATATCTTGCATTATGTATTTCTAAAAACTGCTTAAATATATATTTGCTCTCGTTAGGGCCACTACTTGCTTCTGGGTGGTGCTGGACTGAAAAGATCGGATAGTCCTTGTATCTTACACCTTCGATCGTGTTGTCAAATACATTTCTATGTGTTACAACAGCAACTTCAGCTATGCTCTCTGGCACGTTGTAGTTGTGATTTTGCGTTGTTATCTCTATCGCTTTTTGTTTCTAAATTTAAGACTGGATGGTTTTGCTCCGTGCTGGCCGAAATTTAAGTTTATATGTCTCATATCCAAAGGCATTTGATAGTAGCTGGTGTCCAAGGCAGATACCAAATATAGGGATCTTTGCCTCTATCATCTTTTTGATCTCAGCTATCTCAGCCTTTAAATTCTTTGGCTCGCCAGGACCATTTTGATAAAAAGATACCATTTATCTCGCCATTTTTTTAAATTTTTTCTATCAAAACTTCAGCCTTAGTGTCGTGTGGCACAACCATGACCTCAAGGCCAGTTTCACATAGCTCATTTAGGATATTTCTCTTTACACCAAAGTCAAAAACAGCTATCTTTTTGCCGATACTTTTTAGCGGCTTATATGACTTTAAATTTTCTATCCCAAGCACCTTTTTTTATGCTCGTATTCGTCCATAGCACTGACTGTTTTTACGTAGTTTATATTTTCTATGCGTCCACTGCTTTCAAGCCTACGTTTTAGCTCGTCTTTGTCGCTTATCTGCGTTGAGATGTAGGCCATAAGTGCGCCCTCGTCACGTAGCATCTTTGTCAAATATCTAGTATCAACGTCGTAAACGCCAAATGTGCCCTGCTCTTCGAAAGAAATTTACCCAAAGATTTTTGCGAGCGGTAGTTTGACGAGTCTCGTTGTAGCTTCTCATTATGACGCCACTTGCGTGAATTCTAAGGCTCTCCATATCATCTTCGTTTACGCCTACTATACCGATCTCTGGCATAGTAAAGACGATAAACTGACCAGCATAGCTTGGATCGCTCATGATCTCTTCATAGCCAGTCATCGAGGTATTGAAAACTAGCTCGCCTGCGCACTCGCCGTGAGCACCAAAGGCTTTCGCCTCTAAAAACGCCGTTTTCAATGTAAATATAAGCTTTCATTAAAGCATTCCTCTTTTTTAAAGCTCATCTTGATATAAACGCTCGAAAATCAGGTCGTATTCGTCAGTTCCTGGGATCAGTTTGCGTTTATAGTTTTGCATCATCTCATAGACTTTATCTTCTATCTTCTCATAACTCTTTAGATACTCATCTATCGAGCCATATATCACGTTTTTTTCACGCGATTTTCAGATACGCTGTAATCAACCAGTCCGCTCTTCCAAATAGTCTCAAGTATCTTGTGAGCGACGTTGCTAAATCTATCTTCGTGAGTTAAAATGACGTCAAATTCGCCTGCAAGCTTCTTTTTAACGAGCCAAAACATATTTTTGCGGTCGATTTGCATAGTTTGCATCTCGTCCTCGTTTTTTTCTCCAAAAAGCTCATTTACTCGCTCATCTAAGGCTCTTTCTTTTTGAACGTCGTTACTTAAAAATTTCATTTGCCTTTTGCCACAACTGGCTCGATGCCTTTGTTTAACTTTACAAAACCACAATTTAAAAAGATCTATTGCTATTTTTTATGTGAAACATATGGGACGTGCGGAAGTTTTATACGCATTTTAAACCTTTTAAATTTCTTTGTGTCATTGTAACGAAACAAAAGTAAAACTTTACTTTGAATTTTAACGACTTTATCATTATCACTTCTTAAAAAGTACATCTTTTTCGGCCGATATAAAGATCTCTCCCACTCACTTCTACTGCGCCCTCCGCTGTGACAGCTCTACTCTTTGGCTCACTTGTGAAGATACTTTTTACCAAGCTCTAAGCCACTTAGGATACCAGCTAAGTGCGCAAACCACGAGTAAGAGCAGATAAAAAGCCTCTAAAGATCTTGCTAAATGGATGCGTAAAAGAAACAATATCCAAATATAAAAAAACACAGGCAAAAGCCACAAAAAGGTACGTTATCAACAAAGATAGCGTTAAAGTACTCGTTTATGCCGTAGTGTGAAAAGTAGTTGTTAAAAAGTCCAACAAATAGCGTAAAAATAGGAGCAAGGACAAATATGATGCCAGCAAAAAGCATTTAGGATTTTCATAAACTCTCCTCTTGGGCGAGATTATATTAAATATAAGCTTTAATATTGCTCAAATTTAATCTATAAAGTAAATTTTAACTTGCTAATTTCACAAAAGAAATTTAAAAACTAGGCGCAAAAAGGTGAAATTGAAGCCAAGTGTGACATTTTTTATATAGATTTTTAGGATATATTTTTGAAACTTTTTAGAGGATTTGAAAAAAGAAATTTAGTCTTTGCTGGATAGCAAAGACTAAAGGTTGATTGCTTTTTTTCTTCATATCACATTTATTAGCCATGAAGCCAACAAGACCAACAAAGAAAAGACCACCGCATGTGTTGCCAAGCGTAACTGGAACTAGGTTTTTTTAACTATGAAATTTCCCCAGTTTAGCATATCTAGCTTATCAGCTGTAGTGTGAAGTAACGCTCGCTGCCAGCATTGATGTCGCCGCCACTTGCTGCGATATAGTGAGCTTTAGAGATGATAGCTTCAGTGATGATGAACATATTTGCAACGCAGTGTTCCATTGAGCATGCGACAAATGCGCCGATCATCCACATGATCGCGAAGAATTTACCAGATAGGTTGCTCTCGCTTGTCGCAGTCCAGATAGACATACAAACAAAGACGTTACAAAAGATACCGCGGATAAATAGCTCGTGAAATGGCGCTGTGATCTTGCCGATACCAGCTGGTACGAAGTGCTGTAAGATGTAGCCGTCGTATTTTAGTGGCAAGCCTGAGTAGTAGTACATATAAGCGATCAATGCACCGCCAATAAAAGTTAAATATCCAAACGATAGCCCAGTAGCTTATGGTTTTGCCAGTGGCGAATTTGCCATCATATGCACTAACGTCGCTTAAAATAGAGCTAGTAAATAGGTGGCCACCATAAAACACAACCATCATGAGACCGCAGCTAAATGTGATACCACCGATGAAATTGCAAGACCGATAGACTGTTTTTCAGCCATACCAACTGTTGAGTGAGCCCAGAAGATATCACCCATCGCAATAGCAGCTCCAGCCATGATAGCAAGGAAAAATAATGCTTACAAGTGGCGTATGAGCTTTATGCTCTATTGAATTTGAGACCGCTTGAGCGGTTTCTGCCGGATTTAACATCACGTCTCCTTTTTACTTTTTCTTCCTTTTAGCCTAGCAAAACAAGCCGAAGAAGATTTTTGCCTGCAGTTGTGAAGTCTGCGTAGGCAAAAAGACTAAGGACGTACTACAATCCAAAAACTTTGGATAAATTTAAACCCTTGTTAGAGTTTAAATTTCTCGCAACCAATTTTGTCTTTAGTAACCAACCAGGTCAAATTTAGCCCCTTGCCAATTTAACCGACTAAATTTTATCAATCTCTACTATTCTTAAAAAGCTTTTCTGGCACTTTTTCGCCTGCTCACTAAGGCCTTCTTCAAAATCGAAGACATTTTCGAGCAAGACGCTAATGCCTAGAAAGAGCGTCTTTGGGCAAATTTTACGCAAGTAGCTTAAAAGCACTGGCGTTGGGAGATTGTGAGTCGAGTAGATGTAGTCTTTATCGTCGCTTAGGTCAAAAAAACTCTATCTTATCCTCGCTAAATCCGCTCATCGCATCAACGACTATCAAAATCTCAGGTGCAAATCTCTAATAGCTGAAAAATTCATTCTCAGGCAACATCTTGCCCGAAAATACCTTCCACTCTTTTAGCTCGGCCTCTACGATGCGACCGACTTCGTTACCCACGTCATCGTCACCACGCATTGGGTTGCTGATGCAAAGGATGGCCTTTTTCATCAAAAATCCTTCCTAAGCACTGACATATCCCTCTTTTAAATCTGCTAAAAATTTTCTTTAGCTTACACTGCAAAGCTGTGGCAAAAGTCGCACGATATGCTCAGCAAAAAATTTCTACTTCGAAATATTTGCTCAAATTTCCGATTTTGAAATTTCACATATTCGCCCTGAATTCTTTGATCATCTCGTCAAATTCTTTCTTCACTGATCTCTAAAAACCTTCTCACTAAAGTCTATCGTGCCAACGCCGTGTCCCACGCAAGTGGAGATTTTACCTCCTTTAGCTCGCGTGGAAGTTTGTCGTTGTCGTCCATGTGCCTTTTTGTAAGCTTAAACACTTGTATCATCTTTTGCTCCAAACCTCGCTATCAACGTCTATCGCAAAGCTCTTGTCAGCTTTTGCATATTTTAGATAGACATCGTTGTGTAAAAGTCCCATGCACTCGGCATATCTTGGGTCTTCCTCTTTTTGATAGCTGCAAGCACAGCCTCTCTGACGCACTTGGGTTATGAATATCACTTGAACCCTTGATAGCGTTCATATTTTTTTCGTAAAGAGTTCTACCAAAGATATAGCTCATCAGCCTTTTACTCTCAGCCTGCAAGTCGCGCTCAAACAAGATATCTCCCATTACCGACTTCTCAACTGGCGGAGGTGTAGTGCTGTCGTTTTTCATAGCTTTTTCTGAAGCTTTTGATCGATGATACCAAGAGCCATGCCAAGACCATAAATAACGCTTGCTGGGTGTGGAGGGCAGCCTGGGATATAAACATCTACTGGTATGATCTTATCTATACCGCCCCAAACGCTGTAAGCATCGTGGAAAATTCCGCCCGTACTTCCGCAAGCACCAAAAGCAACTACGATCTTAGGATCTGGAGCTGCTTCGTACGCACGAAGTAGTGGGTAGTACATCTGTCTTGTGACTGGACCTGAGCAGATCAAGATATCAGCGTGTCTTGGGTTTACTACTAGTTTAAAAGCCAAAGCGCTCAGGGTCCCACATCGGCGTAATAGCAGCGAAAACTTTTCGATCTCGCAACCATTGCAGCTTCCGCAGTCGATCCTATAAACACTAAAGCTTCTTTTATATTTTTTTAAATGCTCTAGCTTTGCAGTTAGGTCATTTGCTGTTTTTATGTCCTCTGGGACTTGATATAGACTCATTTTATAGCCTCCTCAACGCCTTTTGTTAGCCTCTCAGCAGATTGATTTTTCTTGCACTCTGGGCAGATGAAAAAGATAGTTTTTAGCCCTCTTCAAGTCTGCCTGAAGTAATTTGCAGTGCCAAGCTTTTTGTAGAGTAGAAATTTATAAGCCTTTTTGGCGTAAATGGCTTGCCGCAAGCATTTGCATGTTTGCATCTCAAGCTCGCCTCTTTGTATAAGAGCGCTCGTCACTGAACTGCAAGCTCAAAGCTATCGCTTTAGGCGAACGGCTCCTGTTGGGCAAACCCTCATCGCAGCCGACCGCAAAAATATGCGCTGACCGCAGTCAAACTGCCAAACAAGCCTTGACTGATCCCCGTTCATCTTAAGCTCGATAGCGTTACTTAGGACAAGCAACACTGCAGGTCTGCGCAAACCTACACAAAGATCGTATGTGTAGTTTTGGCTGACCACGGAAAATTTTTCAGGCACAATGTCTGGCTCAAATGGATAGGCGTATGTCGCCTTTCCATTTTTCTGTTATGTCAAATAACTCTCATCATCTTAAATCCTTTTTGCTAACCCCGCCATTTTGACAGAATTGTTTAAGGTCTTTTTTCTGTTAAAAATTTTGCTCTTTTTAGTTCTTACATCAACTAAGGTAACACGCCTCGGTGCATGAGTAGCAAGGGTCAAGTGAGCAAACGATAAGCGCCGTCACTTATGTTGTTGCCTCTGAATTGATATCTTAGGCTTGGGCCAGTTGTTATAAGTAGCCGCCCTACATCTCCAGCGATATACTTTTTGAGCGCTGCCTTGCATGATCCAGTGGACGTTCTCACCGCGGTGCTTCGTCGTGACCGAGCGCGAAATTCTCAGGCTTGATCATAGTCACAGGGTCGATCATGATCGGAGTTTGTGGCATTAGCTCAAAGCATTGGCGGATGATGTGGATAGAGCTTTTTAGCTCTTTATATCTAACCATCTCACGAGCAAATACGTCGCAACCATGCTCAACTGCTACTCACCCTATCTGTTTGAAGAAGTCGTATGGGTGGTCGTAGCGGTTGTCGCGTTTAAAGCCAGAGCCTCTCATATTTGGACCAACTGGGCTAAAGTCACGTGCTACTTGACGGTCAAGCACACCTACGCCTTTCCAGCGGCCAAGCTGGCGTTTATCTTCCATAACTGCGTCCCAAAATTTTCTGAAATTGGATGTCAAGTTTATTTATGATCCTCGATACCTTTTTGATCTCGTGGTTTGTCATATCACGTCTTAAGCCGCCCATAACGACGTTACCGTATGTTTTACGGCCGCCAGTTACTAACTGAGCTAGCTCCATAGAGTACTCACGCACCCTAAAGATGTGCATGAATGCGTTGTAGTTACCAGTAACCCTCGCAAGCTAGACCGATATTTAAAAGGTGGCTGTGAAGACGCCTCGATCTCAAGGCAAATGACACGTATAGCTGAGCCTTAAAGCGAATTTCAAGCTTGATAGCTTTTTCTGCCGCTTCGATACAAGCGATGGCGTGAGCATAACCGCAAATCCCGCAAACACGCTCTGCAAGGTAGCCCATTTGGTCATAGTTCATTCTATTTTCAGCGAGTTTTTCCATACCGCGGTGTTGATAGAACAAGCGGTAGTCAGCGTCGATGATCTCGTCGCCGTCACAGAAAAAGTCTAAAGTGACCAGGCTCATCAGATGTAACGTGTAGTGGTCCAAGTGGTACGTCTACTACTGCATCACCAGTTGGAAATAGAAATTTCGCCTCTGGCTCATCTCTGTGATCAACCGGATCAGGGCGATAGCGTAATCCATCGCGTCTTTTTCTAAGTGGATGAAGTCCGTCTGGCCAGTCATCACTTAAAACTAGACGCCTTTTTATCAGGTAGTCCCTCGGCTACAAGACCAAACATATCATAGCTTCTCTTTCGTACCAAACACAAGCTGGCACTAGCGGAGTAACAGACGGAAATGTCGGATCGCTTCCTGAATAAGCGTTTTAACAGTGATAAAGCACTTATCCTCAGCTGCAAAGTCGTCTGCCTCAGTCATCTTGCTACCTTCCATTGAGATAGCGTAGTAAAGCGCATAGTCGCCATTTATCTGGCGCTCGTCGTTTGGTATCATCGTGCTTAAAAAGCCGCCGATATCATAGTAAAGCGTCTTAACCGCTAAAGGGAGGTCGTTTCTATCAACTAAAACAGTGATCTGATCGTCAGCTTGACGAGTTACCTCTAAAAATTTTTACTTTAGTTTTTAGTATTTCTACAAATGTTATCGCCTCTCATTTTTAAAGCTCCCATCATTATATTAACACTGTTATCTACTAGCGTATAAAAAGCTATCTACATGCCATACGCCAAAAGATTATGATAAGGGCACAAAGTGCTATAAGAGGTACTCTCTAACAAACTCATCTCTTTGTTGTGAACGATCACACCTTTTGGCTCGCCAAAGCTTGCCATATTAAAGTGTGCAAAGTCAGCTATGAAAAATAACTGCAAGTGCAATAGCAAATAGTGCAACTGCGATGTATTGACCGCTTGTAATAGCTCCAACAAAGACGTTATATTCACTAACAAATATAGCAAACGCTGGAACACCAACAAGTGAGCAAACAGCCGCGCCAAACATTATAGTGGTGATCGGTGCGATCTTAACCATACCGCCCATCTTACTCATATCTTTGTGGCCGTAAATTCTTGTGATATTGCCTGTTGAGCAAAAATGCCAAAGCTTTTTGTGAAGCTGTGAGCCAAAGCAGTGGAATATCGCGCAAATAAGCCGTATTTACCACCAACACCAAGTGCAAATGCGATAACACCCATGTGAACGATTGAGTGATATGCAAACATTCTTTTTACGTTGTGTTGTCTGATTAGGAAAAATCCCGCTACAAAAAGAGTGATAGTTCCTGATACGATCATTATGCCCTCAACAAAGCTAAATCCAACTGCTTGAGCTGTGATAGCGTAGTATCTTAAAAGTGCTAGCATCGCACATTTTAAAAGTACACCTGAAAGCAAGGCTGAGATAGGTGCTGGACCTTCAGCGTGAACGTCTGGCAGCCAAGTATGTGTTGAGCAAGACCAGCTTTGTAGCCAGAAACCAATTAGCGCAAATACAAAGATAAGTTTTCTCTGCATCTGGGTTTAAATTTCAGCATTTTCCATTATTCCAGAAAAATAGCATAGAAGCCTCACCATCTCCTAGAGTGCTGTATGTAGCTGAGTATAGAAGAACAGTCGCATAAAGCGCAAATGCTGAGCCGATTGAGCAAAGAACGATGTAGTTGTAACCACTCTCTGTTGATTTTTGATCTTTGTGGATAGCGACAAGAAATACTGAAGCTAGTGTTGTAGCCTCGATAGCTGCCCACATAAACGCAACGTTGTTGCAAATAACGCTTAGTGTCATAGTAAAGATAAATACATGGCATAAAGCGTAGTATTTTTTAAGATCGCTTAGGTGGATGTGTCCATCTTCAAGCTCCCATTTCATGTAGTGGATAGAGTAGAAATTTACTATAAATCCAGTTACAGCGATAAGGAACAAGAAAACACAGCCCAAGCTATCTAAAAACAGTAATTTGTCAAAACTATAAAAAGTTCTGCCGCTTAAGACTTTAAGAACATTGTTAAGTAAAGCCACTGATGTCGCAGCAGAAAACAAAACGTGAAGCCCGCTTAATACCGCATAATTTTTAGGACTTAAAAACAAGATCAAAGCACCAAGGAGCGGTAAGATAAGTATTAAAGCTAAACTATCCATCTCTAACCCCTTAAATTTGAAGCTTTTAGAAGTATCTAAGCTATCATAAGCTTTATACAAATCTAATCACAGAACGCTCATTATGATAACAGCAAATATCGCATCTGTTAAGATACAAGCTCAACTAGCTCATGTGAGTTATGATCATTAGAGCGAGGCTTAGGTGGATGCCGTTTTTCAAACAAGCAGTAAGCTAGAATTTGTTTTACAAATGAATCTTTTAGCATAAGCTAAAAATCCCCATCATAAAAACTGTTCCAGCTGCGATTAGCATGATCTCTTCTTTAATAAGAGAGACTAAAAATATAGGGGTGGATACTCATTGAAAGAGCTAGAGAAAATCCATAGCGATAACAGGGCTTTACAAAAATCCACCAACTGGCTCATCTTTCGCTAACTCACATCTAGCTTTTTAACAAGCCAGAATAAGATAGCTGGTACAAAAATAACTTTTGGTAAAGAACGCAACGATCGCCCAGGTTGTGAGCTGTTCTGCATTAAATTTCTCAGATAGCAAGAAAAATATGCTAACTAAAAAGCAATGTCTCAACCGCATAAGCGATGATAGATAGCTTTTAAATTCTAAGACCAAAAACCGCAAGCGAAGTTACGATCATGCAAATTGCTAGTGCGTCTAAAGTTTGCATCTCACACTCCTACTACATAAAGTGTTAGTGCAACAAACGAGATAGCAAGTGCACCAAGCGCATTTTTGCGTAAAGATGAAGTCATTCTAAAGCGTGGGCCAAAGTTGTCTATAAAGACAGCGCTACGTAAAAATACTCCGGTTTTTATCTACAAAAATGATGATAGCTAAGAAAGGATTGCTAAAGTTCCATGGCTCAAATATAGTTAGAAAAAAGTCCGATCATAGCAAACTGTTTTAATATAAGTGATGCTTGAACCAAAACCAAGGTCGCTACCTGCGTACTCGCCAAGTAAGCCCTCTTGAAGCTCTTGCTCTGCTTCAGCTACGTCAAATGGTTTTCTACCAGTCTCAACGTACATGCACCATAAAAATGCGATAGAAGCTGCAGCAAAGCTTGGGATTTGATATCCGATAACGCCAGTTCTTACCATCTCTTGGATCTCAACTAAGTTTGATGTTTTTAGCTGCGAGCATTACGACGATTAGACACATGATCATAACTGGCTCGACATATACGCGCTAGCATTTGCTCCCCTGCCGCCACCTGTTGCTGCAAATGGGTTGCCGCTATCCATTGAAGCTGCACCAAATACAAATCTAAGCAATGCGCCAAGATAAAGGATCACAAATATATCTGAATATGCTCCAAATACAGTATCTTTGCTATATGTTATAGGTATAGCGACTAGCACTGCAGCTGAAGTTGCAAAAAGGAAAAATGGAGCCCATCTAAATACCCAGTGTGAGCACTCAGGGACGGTTCTTCCTCTTCTAAATAGTTTTATAATGTCGCGATATGTTTGAAAGAAATCGCTACCTTGTTTTTGATTGAAGTTTAGCCCTTAGTTTTCTTGCCATACCATCAAACAAAGGAGCTACCAAAACGATAACGACTACTTGAAATATCATTAAAAGTAGTAGTTTGCATTTTCGTCTCCTAAACTAAAAAGTAGCCTACAGCAAGTATGGCACATAGATAAACTAGGATATAAAGCGTATAGACGTTTGTATATCCGCTTTGAACGATGCCAAGTTTATCAGCAAATTCTCATACACCATTTGATGACTGGCTCATAAAACATTCCCCCACCAAATATCTTTTTGGATAGTTAGTGATACTCAACCGCGTCAAAATAATTTCTAGTAACTACTTTTTATCAGCTCTAAATAGCCATTGCATAATCTTTCTAAGGTCGCCAGTGAATGGACCACCTGTCATTTGCATACGTGAGCTATATTTAAAGCCACAAGCCCAAGGATCAGTTGCGTGGTTTATCTCTGTTTGCTTTCATAACAGCAAGGATGATAAATGGCAAAATCATAGTTGCACATAGGACTAAAGCGATAAGTGGAGTTGAGATCATACTGCCCATAGGTGAAGTTACATTTATAGCACCAAGGCTAGCTTTATAGTCGCTTATAGCGATAGAATTTACAGCTTGCATGATGTAATCAACTATGTAGTTTGCGCCAAGGCCAAAGCCAACGCGACTATCATTAGGGATGATCATACCAAGAACCATACCTATCGGACTCTCTTTAGCATTTTTCCCAAATTCTTTGATCTCTTGGAGTACCTGCAAAAGATAACAGCGTAAAGTTTAAGGGTGCATACCGACCAAAACGCCTGTTAGCGCAAGAGCTACGACGCCAAGTGTAAATGCATATCTAACTAATGTTCCTTCTCCCATCGCACCTTGAAGCATACCTTGATATGTAAACCACTCTGAAAACAAAGCCATTTACTGAGGTAAAGTCTGCAATACCCATGATACCTATAAACATACGCAAGGCTTGTCCATGGCATCTTTTTAGCAAGACCACCAAGGATGTCCATATTTTTGTGTATGAGTAGCGTGGATGACTGAACCAGCGCAAAGGAAAAGCAGACCTTTAAATATAGCGTGGTTAACTACGTGGTAGCAACCTGCTAGAAAACCTACTGCTGCAAGTGTTAACTTCAGCTGCAACGCCATAAATACCAGTACCAAGACCTAGCAAGATGATGCCTATGTTCTCAACTGAGTGGTAAGCAAAGCAAAGCTTTGAAGTCGTGTTGGCAAAAGAGCGTATAAAACACCAAATAGTGAGCTAGCTGCACCCAAGAGCGAGTATTGTAAGACCAAAATATGTGCTAAGTGGTAGGTAAAGTGTAATTTAACTCAGTGTAAATAGAGCAACTTTAATCATAACGCCTGACATAAGGGCTGAAACGTTTGATGGTGCTGCTGGGTGAGCTTGTAGCCAAACGTGAAATGGCCACATACCAGCTTTACTACCAAAAGCCGACCAAGAATAGTACAAATACAGCAAAGAGAAGCGCCAATGGCATCTTAACACCCATAAATGCGCTACAATTCAAAGCTTCCTGCATAGTAAGCTGTGATAAGCAAGCCACAGGTTATACAAAATGCACCGATTTGTGCGATACCAAGATATACCATAACCGCTTTTAAGTGTATTTTTACCGTCATTGACGATGATAAGAAATGATGATACAAGAGTCATAAGCTCCCATAAAACAACAAAGCAAAATACATTGTCAGCGCTGATTACTAGAAGCATTGAAAGGATAAATGTGTTAAACAAACATGCAAACACACCAACATTTGCTTTTTATGTACTCTTCTGCATAGCTCATACCATAAACACTACTTGCAAAATCCTATGAAAACAACTACGAAACTAAAGAAATTTTCCAAGTGGATTTAGAGCAAATTTTCAGCGAATACAAAAAGCCATCCATAAGAGCAAAGCTATCAGCTTACTCCCATATTTGCAACGAAGTGACACATCGCATAAAAAGCAGACTCAAAGCACTTAGTCCAAAACCAACCTTTACAGCAGCCTTTTGGAGCGCAGTAGAGCAAGATGCTAACGACGGCACTTACAAGAAATAGCATATAAAACCGTAGTCATCTTATGCTCCTTGTCCGTTTAAATACCCTCAGTAACAATTTATTCGCCGCCTCGTAGTCTATCTTCTTGCCAAAGCTTATGTTTGCCCTCTTCTGGATCTACCATTATAAGAGCGCTTGTTGGACAGACGTCAACACAGGCTGGTCCGTTTTTCACGGCCAAAACACATATCGCATTTAACAGCGATGTTTTTGCGCCTGATTGTGACTCTACCTCAAGGTAGTATTTTGGCTCAACAGCGTAATTTACTGAAGGCATAAGCTCTGCACTTGAGCTAATTGCACCATAAGGGGCAAGCGATCGTGCACATCTTACAACCTATACAATTTCTTCGTGAAGCTCGATGCAATTGTCGTTAAATCGCAACGCTCCAGTTGAGCACACATTTGCGCAAGGGCCGTCGTCACATTGTCTACACTGAGTCGGCATGACGCCGCTAGCTTCTCTTAAGACGCTTAGCCTTGCACGTGATAACTTTGCCGCGCTCATAAGCGCTTCTAAAACATGCAGCCCATGCAGGTCGCACATCCTATGCGGCGTTTTGAGTCGGCAATCACAAATTATGTTTTTTTCATAATCCCTCCTATAAAAACAAGGCTAGACGCCCTGCTCGCTAATAGTTTGATTGTTAATCACCTGAATAGAGATAGTTAAATCTTATTTAACATCTCAAACGCTCCTTCCTAATTTTTTGCAAACCATTTCTATAACTTCTAGCAAATAAATTCCGTCATCTATCTGACAATTTTCGTATTTTTGAAAATTAAATTTTTATTTTATATTGGTTTTAAGATATGCTATTAAACAGCGTTATTATCGTGATATTAATCAAAAATGTTAATATTTCATAACAAACAATTAGTAAAAAGAGTAATATTATCTTATTTATGTTTAAATTTAAAAATTAGTTTTTAAGCTTTGGTTAATTAAATGAAACTGAAATTTCAAAAATACAAAATATAATCTCACTTTTTAAATTTAAAAGGTCGTTTTATGGGAATTTCTATTTTTATAGTTTTGCTTGGATTTTGTGTTTTACATTTTATGAAAATTGCCCCTGTTTTTGGTGGCACACCAGATACAAAAGAGCCAAAAACTCATAGAGGCTTCGCCAATTTTCAATAGTAATGCTTTTTATAATTAGAGCCGACGATCGATCTAGTAAAGAAAAATCTGCAAGCATCTATGTTACACCCTCCAAGCGCTCTTTCCACCAAAAGGCAAGCTACCAAAATGCCCTTTGCCGAATTAGAAATTTGACGCAAAATGCCCTCAAAAACGGAGAGTTTATCTGGCTTGGGCACGTTAGCCTTATCTGCAGCTTGATGGCAAAACGATCGTCACAGACCCAGTTTTGCACCGAGCATTTCCGCCGCCAATAGGCGGCAAGCCCTTTGCCTACGAGCACGCCATCACCGCTAGCGACTACCCAGAGGTGATCGACATCGCCCTCATCTCGCACGACCACTACGACCACCTAGACTACAAGACGATCCTTGAGCTAAAGGATAGGATTTGCAAGTTTCTAGTGCCCCTTGGCGTCAAAAGCTCACCTCGTAAAATGGGGAGTAAACGCAGATAAAAGTGTGAATTTGACTGGTTTAATGATCAAAAATAGGAAATGAACTTCACTTTTTGCCCCTTCAAGGCACTTTAGCGGGCGCACATTTAAAAAAGAAACGGCACGCTTTGGGGCGGCTGGGCGATTAAAGAGGCTGGCTTTAGCTTTTATTTTAGCGGTGACGGCGGATACGGCGAGCATTTTAAGATGATAAATGAGAAATTTGGCGGATTTGATCTGGTTTTTCATAGAAAATGGCGCTTATAGCGACGGCTGGCCATACGTGCATATGCGGCCAGAAGAGTCAGCGCAAGCGCTAAAAGATCTTGGTGCAAGGCTTGGTGTGCCGGTGCATTGGGGCACTTGACCTTTCTTATCACGCTTGGGACGAGCCGATCAAGCGCTTTGAAAAGGCAGCGACAAAACTTGAGCTAAACTACGCAACACCGATGATCGGAGAGGTTTTTAGCGTGCAAAATCCACCTAGAAAAAGTGGTGGGAGGAAAGCTAGGAATAGAATCTGCTCCAAATTTTCAAAAATCCAAAAGGAAGTGCAGATGAAAATTTCTGAGAAATTTATCAAATTTAAAAATGTCATCGACAAGGCGACTAAAAACGACCTTGATGCGAGCGCGACTGGAAGCTTTTTGCAGAAATTTAGAAAAAGCCAACGAAGAGACAGAAAAAGATCTACGAAAAGCTTGAAAAAGAGCTAAAAGAGCGATGCACAGATGTTTAAGCAGTTTGACTTCATGCAGATGATGACAAAGCTTCAATATGGCAACCTAAAATCAAGCGAGGCGCGAAGAGCTCATAAACAAAATGAGCAAGATCGCTAGAATTTAGTCAATTGAGATTGATAATGGGATTACGGCTGTTTTTGTACTCGAATTTAGTAGCTTTTAGCGTATAAGTTGATAGATAATGCAGGGTTGGTTGCTTTATGAATACTATACTTCGATGTTATGCCATTTTTGCCAAAATCCCTGTGCTTTTAAAAACATATCCCTATCGCACGGGCACACCAGGCATTGGTTAGCGTCTAGCAAAGTTTTTTAAATTAGAGCTGGCATATCACGGCTCTGAAATGTAGTGGCGAGCGTTAGCGAGACCTGAATTTGGTAAGTTGCTAAGGCGAGTGAGTAAAATTTGTAGTCTGCAAACATTGCTTTGTCAAATCAAATAAGCGCCAAGCAATTTAGTAATTTTCATGAACGAGTAATTTTCGGCTCTAGAAATTTGAGCTAAGCGATAATTTTAGTAGTCAATTCTTAGGGGTGAATGAAAATTTTCAAAATTTGCTTTTGAGATATAAATTTTATCAAAAAGGGAGACAAGGGACTCAATTTACGTTCTGCTTTGCAGTTGCGAGCTTGCGAAGCAAAGAAGCTCCTTCCCCTTAACAATCCCCCGTCTGTTTTGCAGTTACGAGACGAAGTCGAGTAAAAGCCTCGACAACGTTAGAGGTGGCATGCAATTGTGCTAACGCACTGCATGCGGTTCATCATCAAATAAATTTCGAGCAAATTTACAAAATTTCTCAAAACAGCTTGATTCAAATTTGTAAAAAGAATAATGTAAAAATCAGATACCTATTTATATATGTAAATTTACTAGAAAGAGACTTTAAGAGCCAAAAAGGCTCTTAAATTCTAGTGGAGTTCACTCCAGACTTTGCGTTTCCAAAGCCAAGCAAAAATTCCCCAAGATAAAGAAGTAGATCATCGCATAAGACCTGTGCTCTCACGCTCAGCCTTTTTGCTGTCGCCTACTTTTTGGATATAAGCCACCACGTCATCTTCAGCCGCTTTGTTTAGGCCAACCCTAGGCATAGCTGTGCCTGGAAGCATCTTTTGAGTATCGTTTATAATTTATGCAAGTACTCGTCGCCTTTTGAGCGGATCATCATAGATAGATCAGGTGGGTTTGAACCCATATAAGCTGCAAGGCTTACTTTGTTGCCAAGAGTATATTTTTATCATACTTCATATCGTGGCATCTTTGACACGCGTCAGCGAAAACCTTTTCTTCAGTGATCTTGCTCTTTGCATCTGCGTCAGCTGATACTTTTTAAGGTAAGCAACTATGTCAGCCACCTCGGTATTTAGATCGCCGCCAGCACCGAAAAATGCAGTCATCGGATATGGCTTCTCATCGTTAGATTGTGCGAGATAGTTTTACAGCCATAGTTGGATTTTTGATAAGTCTCGCCAAAAATCTCTCATCATACACTACCAGCTGTGCTAAGATCTGGTGGTACTACGCCAAAGCTTTGGCTAGCTGTCTCAGCGTCCATACTAGCTGGCATGCCGGTCGCTTCTATGCCGTGACATCCTGTACATCCAGCTGCGCCAAATGTCTCAGCACCTTTTGTAGCATCACCTTTTGCAAGATCGATCGAGTTTATATCAGCCCAAAAATGCTGTATAGTCATCAAGATTTTTGTGCTGTCTCGACATCTTTGTAGCCGCTTCTATGCTAGCTTTTGTTGCCGCCAGCTTTTGCGACCTCAAGTGCCTCTTTTTCTGCTCTAAAAAGTGCTTTGCATAGTCAGTATCTTCTTTTGAGAAGTTGTACTCAGCATTTGCAGTGTGCGGATGAAGCTTTGTGTGAGCGTAAGGCTCGATACCCCAGTATAAAATGCCTGAAAAGAATAACAACGATGGCAAGAAATTCTAAGCTCTTTCATGATTAGCCCCTTTTTCTTTCAAGTATTGTGATAACTGGGAGTGCGACTATAAATAGCACCAAAAAAATAGTAGTGACGAGTAAAAATCCTATCCAGTCGTTGATGCCACCTGTTGGGAGCTTACCATATATAGATAAGACGATAAGGTCGATAACTAGTACCCAAAACCATACAAAAATAGCGGTCTTTTGTGAGCTGGTGCCACAAGGTCGCTTCTATCAAAGAGCGGTATAAGCATAAAATGCCACGCCCGCAAAGGCAAACGCGATAAGACCGATGTTGTAAGCTGAAATTCCAGCTATATCAAAGAAGAAGCCACGTAAAATTTCATATTGCCACAGAAGTACCACTCTGGGTAGATGTGTGGTGGAGTTTTTAGTGATTTGCTGGCTCAAAGTTGATAGGATCCATCGCAAAGTTGAAGTGATAGCAGACTAGATACATGAAAAAGATCATGAAAAATGCCACATACATAAAGTCTTTTGCTAAAAATCCTGGCCAAAATGGTATGACTTTAGCTTTTGCTCTATCGCCGTGTAGATAGACCTCAGCCTCTACGTCAAAGTCAATATCTTCGCTTGTTAGGTTATTTTACGTGTGGAACTCTTAGCGAGTAGAAGTGGATAACCAAAACAGCGATAGTCACAGCGGAAGCAAACAGACGTGAAGCATGAAAAATCTAGTAAGCGTTGAGTCGCCAACTGCGTAATCACCCCTGATCCACTCAACCAAAGCATCGCCAATAACTGGCACGCCACCAAAAAGCTGAGTGATAACAGTCGCCGCCCAGTAGCTCATCTGTCCCCATGGGGAGCATATAGCTACTAAATGCCTCTGCTGAAAAGCAGATAACAGCACCATACCGCTTATCCAGATGACCTCTCACCTCTTTTATATGAGCCGTAGTAAAGTCCAGTAAGCAGGTGGATATACATGATAAGAAAGATCGTCGAAGCTGAAATCGCATGGATATGACGCCAAAAGCCAGCCGTACTCAACCTCTTGCATGATAGTGTAGTTTACGCTATCAAAGGCTAAATTTACGTCTGGTTTGTAGTACATCATAAGCAAAAAGCCAGTGATGATCAAAAGCAAGAAAAGCGTCGTTAGGATAACACCCATCGCCCAAAGGAAATTTATATTTTTGGGATCCAGTATTCGCTAACTAAAACCTTCATAAGCTTTTGTAAAAAGCTAGGCGTTGATCAAGCCAGTCAATAACGCCAGTTGATTTATGAGATAAAGACATCGCTAACCTCCTAAGCTTTTGCTACTAATTTTTCGTATTCTGGGCTTGTTTCGCCTAGAACCAGCTTGGTTCCATCGATCTTAAATGGTGGGATATCAAGCGGTCTTGGTGGAGGTCCGTATGTCTGTATGCCATCGACGTTAAATTCGCCGCCATGACAGGCACAGACAAACATTTGCTTACTAGCTTTATACTCAGGGATACATCCTAGGTGTGTCCAAAGTCCGATAACAACTACATATCTAGCATCTCCAACGACTACATCTCTCTTGTCGTTTTTAGCCATATCTGGACTTTTTTTGAGGATAAAGATAGGCTTTTTGCGCCACTCAACCTGTCTCATCTCGCCATCTTTGATCGGGCTTAGATCGACAGTTGTAAAACCAGCGGCTTTTACGCTAGGGAGCGGATCCCATGTCTTTTTCATAGCAACTAGCGACATAGCGCCACCAACAGCTGCTACAGCACCAAACGCAAGGCCGATAAAGCTTCGTCTTTCTTGCTTTACTGACATTAATTTCCTTTCTATAAATAAAATTTAAACGATTATACTCTCAAAAATTAAAAACTATAATCTCACAATATAGTTTGTAAAAATAAAGTGAATTTAAGCTTTTTTACACCAAAAAGTTTGAGACAAAGTTTATCTAAAAAAATACCTATATATCATAACTTTAAACTTTTTGTAAAAGAGAAATTTGACTTAATACCCAAACATTAAGATAAATTTTCTATTTTAGCTCTCGTAAAATGAGAAAATTTTTAATAATAAATTATTAAACTTAAAAAAATTATAAATAGCAACTATTAAAAATGATAGGCTTTGTTTTAATTTTAAATACTAGTTAAACTTTAAAAACCATAAAAAGGCTTAAATTTAAGCCTTTTTCTCGCTCATCTTTATATAGATATGTAAGATATCGATCGCTGCTGGCGTGATACCCGAAATTTCACTCGCCGCAAAGAGCGTTGGCGGGGCAAATTCTTCAAGCTTTTCGACCACTTCGTTGCTAAGTCCGCTTATGCTTCTAAAGTCGAAATTTTTCAGGGATTTTTCACATCCATCATATCTTTCATTTTTCTATCTGATTTTTGCTCGCTGATGTAGTGCTGATACTTGCACTCGGTTGTACTTTGATCCATGCTCGCATCGTCTAAATGTACAAATCTCTCATCAAGCTTTCTTAGTTTCTCAGCCGTGAAGCTCTTGCGTGCGACTATCTTTTGAAGGCTCACGTTTTGACTGATCGGCTCTTCATCAAGACTTGCTAAAAGCTCTAAACTTTGCCTTTACTTGGCGTGATCTGAGTCTCATTTAAAAACTCTAACCCATCTTTTACATTTTCTTCTTATATTTTCGATCTTACTAAAAGTCTCATCATCAAGCACCCAAGCTCATGACCATATCCGCCAAGCCTTAAAATGGCATTTTTCCTCACGCAAAAAGCAAGCGATACTCCGCCCTACTCGTAAACATCCTATATGGCTCTTTTGTCCCTTTTGTGACAAGGTCATCTATCAAAACGCCGATATACGCCTCATCACGGCGCAAAACAAGCGGCTCTTTGTTATCAAGTGAAAGCTGCGCATTTATACCAGCCATTAGCCCCTGAGCGCCGGCCTCCTCGTATCCAGTCGTGCCATTTATCTGCCCAGCCAGATATAGCCCTTTTACTTTTTTTGGTCTCTAAGCTATGTTTTTAACTGCGTTGGCTCGACGTAGTCGTATTCGATGGCGTATCCATGCCTTACTATTTTTGGCATTTTTCAAAGCCCTTTACGGAGCGGAGCATCTGCACTTGCACCTCATAAGGCAGGCTCGTTGAAAAAGCCGTTTATGTAGTACTCTGTCGCTTCAAGGGTCTGAGGCTCGATGAAAAGGTGGTGCCTGTCGCGGTCACCAAAGCGGTTTATCTTATCCTCGATACTAGGGCAATATCTTGGTCCGATGCCCCTCGATCTGACCTGTAAAAAGTGGCGCTTTGTCGAAAGTGAGCGGATTATCTCATGAGTGGTTTCGTTTGTATAGGCGATGTAGCATAGCAGCTGCGTTGGGGAGAAATTTTTCAGTTCTAAAGCTAAATGCAACTGGCTTTGCGTCACCATCTTGCTTCTCTAAAATTTCAAAATTTATCGTTTTTGCGTCGATCCTTGGGCATGTTCCAGTCTTTAGCCTGCCTAGTGAGCCCAAGCTCTCTTAGACTAGAGCTTAGATCCTTTGCGCTTAGCTCTCCCACACGGCCAGCTTCTAGCTTATTAAATCCAACGTGGATTAGCCCGTTTAAAAATGTGCCAGTCGTAATTATCACTTTTTGCGTTATAGATGTTGTTTAGATGGGTTTTAACGCCAGTTACTTCGCCATTTTCGCTTAGAAATTTCCAGTGGCGATCTCTTGAGAAAATTTTCTAACTTTGGCGTATTTAAAAAGCACATTCTCATATAAACTCTATATCTATCCATATCTATCTGAGCACGGCTACCACGCACAGCTGGACCCTTGCTCTCATTTAGCACGCGAAACTGGATACCAACAGCGTCAGTCGTAAGCCCCATCTGACCGCCAAGTGCGTCGATCTCTTTTACAAGGTGTCCTTTGCAAAGGCCGCCGATGGCTGGATTACAGCTTGCGGCGCCTATTTGCTCGGCCAAGATAGTGATCAGTAAAGTTTGTTTGCCCATTCTAGCACCTGCAAGACTTGCCTCAATGCCAGCATGTCCGCCGCCAACGACGATGATTTCATAGTCCATGATAAATTTTTCCTTATTTTTGATGGGCAGATTTTATCAAAAGCATATAAAATTTGAAATTTTTCAAAGAAATTTTCACCACAAAATTTATGGCTAGAGTTTTTTTATTAATGATATTTTAAATATTTTGCTGTTAGATTTACAGAATTTTAAATCCAAAAAGGCTTTATTCATGAGGAATTTACTAAAAGTCACTGGCTTTTTGCCCTACCTTACGATCGCATTTTTAAACGCAAGCGTCGATCTAGCACACAAGATCACTATCCAAAACGTCCTTTTAAAGATATATGACGGCGATATTTTATTTATCCTAACGGCCGTTATAAACGCGATGATCTTGCTTCCGTTTATATTTTTATTTTTCGCCTTCAAGCTTTATAAATGACAAATTGCAAAGACTAAAGTTATTAGAATTTGCGCCATTTTGGGCCCTTGTTATCAGCGTTGCGGTGCTATTTAGCTACCTTGCTGGGGCGTTTAACCTAGCCTTTGCGCTTACACTCATACTAGCCGCTCAAAGTGCGATCTACTCGCCTGCAAAAATATGGCATCATTAAAGCTCTCGTTGGACCTGAGCGCCTTGGCACCGCAAACGGCGTCATACAAGCGCTAACTATCGTCGCAATACTCGCTAGTTCGTTTTTATTTTTCATTTATATTTGAAAAGCTCTACGTTCACAGCGGCAACGCATCAGATATCATCCAGCGTCTATCCTATCGGTATCTTTTTAGTCGTATTTAGCGCGCTTGAAGCCTACTTTGCCTACAAGCTACCATATATCAGCGAAACAAACGAAGAGAACGAGAATGTGAGCTTAAAAAAATACATCAGCCTTAGCTACTTAAGAGAAATGTAAAAGAGGTAAGATCAGATAAAAACATCTGGCTAAGCATCGCTGGACTAAGCATATTTTGGGGCATTTCTCAGATCATCATCGCAGCTTTTTCCAGCTCACTATAAGGCAGTCTTTTAACGACGATAGCTCACTAGCGGTGCAGGCCATACTCGCAGTAAGCGCCATAGGTATCGCATTTGGCTCATACGTGGCTGGCTCTATGTCAAAGCTTCACATCGAGCTTGGCATCGTACCGATGGGTGCTATGGGTATATTTTTCTCGCTTTTATTTTTCGCATTTGGCTCAAATATCGGCGTAGTTAGCCTTAGCTCATTTGCATTTGGCTTTTTTTGGCGGGATATTTCATAGTGCCACTAAATGCGATGATCCAGTACTTTGCCCCGCAAAAACGACCGGCAAGATAATGGCGACAAACAACTTCTTGCAAAAACGTCTCAATGCTACTATTTTTGGCTATTGGCATAGGCTTAGTATATTTTGAAATTTCAACCACTGGGCTTTTTGTATTTACAGCTCTTGTTTGCTTAATCGGCAGTTTTTATGCCATTTTGCAGCTTCCACATCTTTTTACAAGGCTACTTTTTACTGCCATTTTTAAAGACAAGGTACCGCTTTTTTTCGTTGAAGGACTTCGTAATTTACCACAAAGTGGCGGCGCGCTACTACTTGGCAATCACATCAGCTGGATAGACTGGCTCGTGCTTCAAGCAGAGCAAGCCCTAGGGGGCATAAGATTTGTCATGTATAGAACGATCTATAACAAATGGTATCTAAAAGCAAATTTTCACTTTTCTTTTCAAAGTGATCCCGATAGGCGCAGGGGCTAGCAAAGAGTCGATCGAGCTTGTGCGTGAGTGCCTAAAAATGGCGAAGTGGTCGCACTTTTCCCAGAGGGACACATCAGCTATAACGGCCAGATAAATGAATCTCAAAAGGGCTTTGAGCTTATCATCAGAGATCTAGAAGCAATTTGCATCGTGCCGTTTTTACCTTCGTGGCCTTTGGGGCTCGAGCTTTTCAAGGGCTAGTAAAATTTACAAAGACCTCACTTCTAAAAACGGCAGACGCGACATCATCGTCGCCTTTGGCAAGCCAATAAATACATTTATAAACGCCGCAAAGATGAAGCAAAAGGTACTTGAGCTTAGCTTTTCGTCGTGGGAGAGCTTTATCTCAAGGCAAAAACCACTAACAAACGAGTGGCTAAACAACGCAAAAAGAGAATAAACTTAAAGAGTGCGTGAGCGACAGCACTGGGCTACTGAAGCAACTTGGAAATTTATAACAGCCGTTTTAGTCTTTATCAAAAATTTTTCAAACGAGAGCTAAAAGATGAGAAAAATATAGGCATCTTGTCGCCTAGCTCAAGCATCGCGACCATCGTAAATATGGCGCTTCTGCCATGGGCAAAGTGAGCGTAAATTTAAACTACACGCTAAATGAGACCTCGCTAAATCACGCCCTAAGAAAGGCAGATATAAACACAGTGATCACATCTAGCAATTTTCTTGAAAAAGCTCGCACTTAAGGGCTTTGATCTAAAAAGATGCAATGAGTGACAAGGCTAAATTTGCTGAAGATCTCTCAGCTAGCGTCTCAAAAAGAGAAATCTTTAGCGCTTTTAACTGCATTTTTTTGCCCCAACTTGGCTCATAAAACTTTGCTATTTTAAGCCAGTGAGCTTAGAGGATACGGCTACCATTTTTATTTAGTAGCGGCAGCGAGGGCGAGCCAAAAGGCATCGAGCTAAGCTTTACATAAAATTTACTTGCAAACATCAAGCAAATAAGCGAACTTCTAAACTCAAAAAGATGACGTGATCTTAAACTCACTCCCAGTATTTCACTCATTTGGCCTAACAGTCACCACGCTCATGCCACTTTTGTGAGGGGATAAAAATGGTGAGCGTACCTGACCCAACAGACGGAGCGACTATCGGCAAAATGGTCGCAAGACACAGCGCTAGCATCATCTTTTGGCACCTCAACGTTCTTTAGGCTCTACACCAGAAACAAAAAGCTTCATCCACTGATGTTTCAAAGTGCCAGAATGGTCGTAGCTGGGGCTGAAAAGCTAAAAACCTGAGATAAAAGATGAGTTTAGGCTCAATTGGCATAGAATTTATGAAGGTTATGGCGCTACCGAAACGGCACCAGTGGCGGCTGTAAATATGCCAAATATCCTAGAAAAAGAGAGCCTAAAAGAGCTTACATTTAATAGACCTGGCGCTGTTGGCATGCCTCTGCCTGGCACCATCATCAAGATAATCGACCCAGAGACGCTTGAAGAGTTAGAAACTGGCACCGACGGACTCATCGTGATCGGCGGATCTCAGGTGATGAAGGGCTATCTAAAACGACGAGGCCAAAACAAGCGAGGTCATCACGCAAATTGATGGCGTAAGATACTATAAAACTGGTGATAGAAAGGCCACATCGACGAAAAACGGCTTTGTTTTTTTATCGTCGATAGATACTCAAGATTTGCTAAAATTGGCGGCGAGATGATAAGCCTTGGAAGCGTCGAAGAAGAGCTTGCAAAGGTGCTTGGAAGCGATGTTGTTTTTAGTAGCGCAAACGTGCCAGATAGTAAAAAGGGCGAAGCGATCGCACTTTTTAGTAAAAAGTGGCACAGAGCCCGAAAATATCGAGCAAATTTTAAAAAGAGAGTAGCCCTAGCTCCTATAATGATGCCAAGCTATATATTCATCGTTGATGATATACCAACGCTTGCAAGTGGCAAGGTTGATTTTAAGGGCGTTAAAGCTCTAGCGGTCTCACTTTTGGCGGAGTGAGACACCGCTCTCTTATTTTTGTGATAAAAATAGCGCCAAAACATTACCCTAGGTCGCAGTTGCGACTGACATTTGCATAAATTATTCTAAATTTACTTTTTTGCAAATTTTTCATTATTTTTTTAATAGGTAGTTTTTTTGATTTAAATTTGAGATTACTTCACAAAAGGAGAAAATATGAAAAAGTTGTTTTTACTACTGGCGGTCTTACTTAGTATTTGTGGTGCGGAAGATAAGATCGTACTTACTTTTGAAGCAGGCAGCCGTCGGAGATAACTTCTCAACTGTTATTTCAAACGGCGCAAAAAGTGGCGGCTAAAGATCTAAACGTCGATCTAAAGGTCATGTACTCAGAGTGGGATCCAAAACAAGATGGTTGAAAAATTTTCGAAAACCGCTCTTGCCGCATCTCCTAGCGGCATCGTAGTCATGGGGCACCCAGGCGACGAGCTATATAGCCACTCATTAAAAAGCGCTTGATAGCAAAGTAGCGGTAACTAGCATAGATACTGAGCTACCAAATAGCCTTAATGAATTTAAAGCAGATGGCTTTGGCTACGCAGGCAAAGAACAACTACAAAGCTGGTCAGCTCATGGCAAATGAAGCTATTAGAGAAATTTGATATGAAAAAAGGGCGAAAAAAAGTGATGGTTTTGGGGGCTTTTTAAGCAAGCCGACACGCGGACTTAGAGCAAAAAGCGATGCTAGAAGTCTTTAAAGAAAACGGCCTAAAATGTAGAATATATAGAAATTTTCACCTGAGATCAACAAAGACCCTAGCTTAGGGCTTAGCGTATTTAGCGCATATATGGCAAAACACCCCTGACACAAAGCTAGTAGTGCTTGATCACGGCGCGCTAACAGCGCAGTCACCGCAGTTTTTTTAAAAAGCTTAATTTAGACAAAGAAAAGCTAAATGTAGCAGGCTTTTTCACTCTCTCCAGCAACGATAGCTGGCATCAAAGATGGTTCTATCGACCTAGTTGCTGACGCCCAAACCATTTTTTCCAAGGATATTTTAGTATTCTTCAGATCGTAATGAATAAAAAAATACTCATTTTTCTGGCTTTGCGCTAGATACGGGCGGCGGTTTCATAACATCTAAAAAAACATTGGCATCATCGAGCCGCTAGTAAAAAAATGGCATCAGATAAGGCGATAGAGCTAAAAACGCCTTTAAAAGTTTTTGGTAACACTCAAATTTTTAAAAAGGCGTTGATTTTTGACTTGAGAAGTGGCGAGACATTAGCACTTTTGGGCGACAATGGAGCTGGTAAATCCACTCTGATAAAGTGCCTTTGCGGATATGAAAAATTTGATAGTTTTGATGAATTTGTAATTTCACAAGTTCCTATCACAAAGGATACATCTAACCTACTAAAAAGCGCGAGATATGGGGATAGAAGTCGTCTTTCAAGAGGGCTTTTTAGGTAGCGAACAAGAATGTATCGCAAACATCTTCGCCACTCGCCACATAACTAAATTGGCCTCATAGATACCAAAAAAGAGATAGAAGTCGCAAATAAAATTTTGAAAGAATTCTTAGGGTTTAGCGGCGTTGGGCCAGATGCCACAAGCAAGGCAAAAATTTAAGCGGTGGCGAGAAACAAGGGCTTGCGATCGCTAGGGCGATATATTTTCGCTCTAGTAATTTGATCCCTAGATGAGCCGACAACAGCGCTTGGGGTAGATCAGAGCAAGCGTTTTATGGACTATCTAAAGTCGCTAAAAGAGCGAAAATTTGAAGCACGATCATCATCACTCACGACCTTCATCAAGCCTTTAACCTAGCGGATAGATTTTTCTTTTTGCGTGGCGGCAAGGGGCACAAAGAGCTGCTACGAAGCGAGATATCTAGCATAGATGAGCTATATAAGGCCTTTTATGAGTAGACTTTGATCATCACACTCATTTTTATTTGCTATTTTAGGCGTCTTTGCGAGATTTGCTCCTGATGTATTTTTTATCAAAAATATATACTTTTAGCTACCTTGTTAGTGTGCCTATCATCGCCATTTTGGCGCTTGGGCTCTGCCGCTTATAGTTGCGGACGAATTTGATGATGAGCTTCCCATCGGTTATGGCGATAAGCGGCTTTGTCTTTGCCCATATCTTTAACTTTAGCTCCAGCCCAGCTCTTTCGCTAGTTGCAAGCTTGGCCGTGGGCGCTGCTTGCGGTGCTTTAAATGCCTTTTTAGTCATAAACGCACGCATCCCATCTATCATAGCTACCATCGGCACGCAGTTTTTTTCTGGAGGGGCTTGCTACGGTGGCTAGTGGCGGACTAGCACTATCTCTAGCCACAGCTGAGGGGGCGATAAAAGAGCTTTTGATAGGGCGAGTTTTTGGCATACCAGCTCAGTCTATCATAGCCGTAGTGATCGCATTTTTAACCCATATAGTGATCTTTAGACATAATTTGGCGATGGCATACTTTTACCGGCGATAACCAAAAAGCCGCCAAAATGCTAGGTGTTGACGTAGCCAAGGCAAAATACCTACTCTTTATCAACACAGGCGTTATGAGCGCGCTAGCTGGTGTTATCTTGAGCTTAGAGTTTATCAACTGGTGGCCGACGCAGGGGATGGATATATGCTCCTTGTCTTTGCGGCGATATTTTTAGGTGGCACAGGCGTAAATGGTGGCAGCGGAAGCGTCTATGGCACGCTTATAGGCTCAATAATCATTGGAATAATGGAGAGTGGTATCGTAGCTATGGGCTTTGATGCGTTTTATACTCGTATGATTTACGGCGCGATCATCGTTATCTCTGTGATCATCTACGCTAATTTGACCATGTGGGCAAAGTAAATTAAAATAGCTCACGGCAAAGTTTAAATTTTGTAGCAAACTACGCAGGGGTTGCTATGCAAAAAAGGGCGAAGCGATCGCACTTTTAGTTAAAAGTGGCACAGAGCCTGAAAATTTAGAGCAAATTTTAAAAGAGAGTAGCCTAGCTCCTATCATGATGCCAAGCTATATATTCATCGTTGATGATATCCCAACACCTGCAAGCGGCAAGGTTGATTTTAAGGGTGTTAAAAAGCCTTAGCGGTCTCACTTTTAGAGGGTGAGCCGCCCCTTTTTTTATAAATTTGTTTTGTTAATTTAAAGAGAGAATTTAGCTAGAAGATCTAGCTCAATTTAGATTAAATAAAGTGTGGTTTTATCTGCTCTATCCAAGCTGAAAATTCTACCCTCGGTTTTGTCGCTTTCGTTATCAGCGTCAAGCGCTAGGGCCTACAAATTTACCATTTTTCACAGCGTCAGAGCCATCAAATGTATATCCATCAGTGCTAACCTCGCCCACGACCTTTGCGCCTGCTTTTACAACCTCGTCATAGAGCTTTTGCCATGCCGTTGCAGTACTCGTCTGAGTAGCTTTGGCTATCGCCCATACCAAAAACAGCGACCGTTTTGCCGTTTAAATTTAACGCTTTAAAGTCAAATGCGTCCCAGTCATCTTGCAGGGTCGCCGCTGCCCCAGGTCGATGTGCCAAGGATGAGCTTATCAAAGCCATTTAGCTTTGTCTGCGTCCACATCAGAGACGTTTAAAAGCTCGTTTTTAAGGCCTAGACCCTCGCTTATAAGTTTTTGTCGCATCTTCGGTATTTCCCATGCTACTTCCAAAAACTATACCTATCATTTTTTTATCCTTTTTAAAAATTTTACTAATAATCGTATAAGGCACGAGCTTGATCGAGCCTCTGGCAAAGCAGTGCCTAACCTCAACGTGCCGCCCTAAAATCCTCATTTCTAGGACAAACAATATAAACCATCTCGCACTCACTACCAAGCGCGCAAACAGCCCTATCTATATCGTCGTTTAAATTTTCTCATATCATCAAAGCTCACTTTTTAAAGCTTGGCATGACGCTGAGCAGATTTTTGCCATCTTTTTGACCGAGATGACGCCGCCGTTTAGCACGACCTCTTTGTCCTGATGGCGGAGGCGTATTTTTATCATAAACAAATTGACAAAACATCTGTGCTCGCGTCGATACAAAGCTCAATCTACCGCTTGCATAAAGCATTTTTATCATCTTTGCAGTGGCCATTTTTGGCTCTTTTTGCTATAAATTTGATCTTTGAAAGGTCATCTTTTAAGTAGCCATTTATGATGATGTTTGAGGGCAGGCAAAAGCGGCTAGCGGGTTTAAAGCTTTAGATACTTCTCGCGAAGTAAGAATTTATCCTAGCATCAAAAATATCTTTGAATGTAGAAAATTTGAGCGTAAGAAAGCGGGATCTTTAGCTCGCCCTCAACGCCAACATTATAAAGTGCGATGAAAGTACTTGCACGTGAAAGCTTGTCAAGCTTTTGCAAAAAAATACTTGGAGTTATTTTCGCCAATATCTGATAAAAACCCGAACTTCATCTATTATTCTTTGCATCCAAATTCCCTTATCTAGCCCAAAGACCTTACAATACTCGCAAAATACGCAACTAACGCTTCTTTTCGCACAAACGATAGGGATATTTCTCTTTTTGCTTGAGTTTTAATGGTCTTCATCGTGTTGTGGTTTAAAAAGCTAGTGAGCATCACCACGCACTCGGTGTCTTGTGGGATCGGCTTGCGATTTACGCGGTTTTCATTTCTAGCGTCCCAGTGCTCTATCTTTTCGGCCCCCAAATCATGCAAAACCGCCTTAATAGGCGTTATCTCATCTGCTCCTATAACTAAAACTGACATAACAAGCTCCTAATTTTTATTTGTTTTTCTGATAACGATTATAAAAAAGGTTAGCTAAAATTATTCTTAGTTATGATATTTATTATCACTTATTTGTAGAAAATTTGTAACGTTTTTGGTTGTTTTTGGGAGGTTAAATTTATAAATTTATTTTCTTTTCTAGCTTTTTTAAACTCATCTGCGTAGCACAAAGCATGGTCCACGCACTGAAGCCAGAAATTCGCTATTTCTAGCATCTTTTTGAAGTGTTTTTGCAAAAAGATCTTCAACGCTCATCACCCCACTATCCATCAAAAAAATGCCTTATATCTTGCCAGAAATTTACCGCTATCATTTTCAAATTCGCTTATTAAAAACTGCGATATCAAATAGCCGATCATATAAGGATAGTTGTAGATGTATTGATCCGTTTTGTAAAAATGCAGTTTAAAGTAAGGCAAAAATGCTCTCACTATCTTTTGTCGTATCGCCATAGAAATTTATCCCATGCCATTTGCATGAATATTTTCTATCTCTTTAGCGCTCACAACGCCGTTTTGCCTAGCTTTTTAAAAATTCACTCTCAAACTCATATCTAACACCGATATTTAGCATGAATGTGCAGCTGATTTTAGCTCCTGCCAAAGGATATCAAAGCAAAATTTATCATCACTGCTGCTTTTTCTAAGGTGATTTCTAAGCAGGGCTTCATTAAATGTACTAGCGCACTCAGCTAGGCTCATAGGTGGCTTTTTGATGAAGTGCGCAAATGTCGCGCATGAGCCAGTAGTGCCAAAGCGTGGCCCAGCTCGTGAGCCTGCTGTATCACGTGAGATAGAGCACCTGTATAGCTTTGAAAAAGTCGGTCGCTAATTTACCAAGCCAAACACAAAATGCCCCAGCCGCTTTATTATCACACACCTCGGCCTCCACCCAGCCTTTTTCTAGCATCATCTTTACAAATTCGCAAGCTTCATTATCTACTTTGCTAAGTCGTCGAGGATCACATGATAGCCTCTTCGTAGGAGAATCTATCCTTGCTAGCAAATGGCGATGGAGCCAAAAGGTCACAAGCGTACTCTGCCGTTTGAAAGGTACTTCGCCCTAAGACTCACGCACTCTCTTATCTTCTCTAGCCTCATGCAAACTGCCTCAAACATCGCATCAAGCGTCTCTTTGCTGATCTTATTTTTGCTCCAAGCTTGGTGTTAAAAAGTCGGTTTTTTGCAAAGATTAAATTTACTAAGCCTAAAGCCAGCTAGCATATTTAGTAAGTCTGCGTATAAATTTACATGTCTTTTTATAGTGCTCTTTTAGTCCGCAAAAGACATTTTTTTCTTAAAAATTTGATCTGGTGAGCCTTTTTAAGACGCCAGCGCATTTTGCGTAGCTATACGCATTTTCTTCGCCAGAGCCATTTACTGCTTTTTACTGATATGAGGTTGTTTAGGTGCCTAAATATGCCATAAATCGGCGCAAAGTTGCTAAGTGAATGTGATCATACCCGCCACTTTTTTTGCGTCAAGCATACGCCGATAGCTATTTTTATGCTCATCATAAAGTGGCTTTTATCTTTTTAAACTCGCCGCTTTTAAAAATAAATTTGAGCCATCAAGCTTGTTTATGGCATTAAAGATAGCTAATTTCACCTTTTCTAAACTTTACTCCCACTCATCAAAAAGTGGGATCTCTGCAGACTTGCTCGCTCGTCTTTTACGTCATTGCTCGCCTTGCACCTGCAAAATGCCAAAAGCGATTTAACTCGCCAAAAGCAAGCTCATAAGCATTTATAGCCAAACTTTAGACCTTCTTTTTGCTAGCTACATTTTCTAGCCTCTAAGATAAGAGCTTCTAGATGCCAAACGCCTCTTTAAATTTAGCACTATCAATGTCGCCATAAGCATCGCTAAAGTCCCAAACAACTCGCTTCATATCGTCCTCACAACGAAAGTAAAAATACAAAAATGTGATGACTTACTAGGCCCAAAATAGCAGGTACACTGCGACGTTTTACGATATCCATTGGGTTGCACTTTAGCATGCCGGCTATGGCGATGACTACGCCTGATACTGGCGAGATCGGACGGGCGATCGTTGAGGCTTGGTGCATAGGAAGTACCAGCATGACTGAGCTCACGTTTAGTTTAGATGCGATTTGCGGCACCATCTCTATGAGCGGATAAAAAGCTCGCTCCGTTTGAGCCAGAAATGATGGTAACTAGCGTTGTGATAACGACAAAGAGTACTGACATGCCAAAGCCAGCAAGTCCTAGAGTATTTTGCGAGTTTTATGATCGCATCTATCATGCCAAGAGCCTTAAAGCCCTCTGCAAAGACACCAGCTGCGATGATTAAAACGACAACGCCGCTTAAACTCTTACCCATAGCGTTAAAAAAGACCTTGAGCCCATCAGCAATAACGTCAAATTTAAACCCACACCTTACCGCCTCAAATATCATGGCAATGACAACTGAGATGATGATAATGGCTGAAATATCAAGCTTGATAGAAGTGATAGCGTAGCGTGAGAATACAACGACTAATATCATCGGCAAAAAGGGCAAAAGTGCGTAAAATTTTCAGGCGCCTCTTTAAGCTCGTCCTTTGTCCCCTCAAACTCCATAACATCACCCACATGCTCGCTACAAAACCCAGCCCTCTTTTTTTATCCAGATATCTGTTCCAAAAACTAGAGCGATACCGATAACTAGCGTCGTTGGCAGACCGGCTGGAATTTTATATGTAAATACATAATCTAGTATATTAAGTCGCGTAGCCTTTGCGCTGGCGACCCGTTGAAGCGCCAAGAAGCACTAGCGAAACAGCTCCAGACATAGCGCAGATCGAGCCTACTGTTAGTTTATTTAGCCCAAGCGAGATGAGCACTGGCCCAAGCAGAGCAAGGCACAAAACGCCCAGTCCAACGGCACTAGTGATAACCATACTAATGAGCTTTGCGACCAAAAATGCGACAAAAGACCATGATGTAAGGGTTTTTATCATCTTAAAGCGCTTTGTAGCGATACCAACGAAGGCGTGGTTTGCTCCGATATGCGTCATATAGCTTGCAAAACCGACCATAAACATGATGATGAGGCCGAGGTTTGAAAGCCTGTTTGAGAACATGTAGCGTATAAATTCTACGATGTTAAAATACTCATTTCCTGTTGGCACAGCTTGCTTTTGGCATAAAGTGCCCAGTGCCAAGCATGACCGAGCAGATCAGCATAAAAATGCCAGAAAGAAAGAGAACGAGTGGCGCGTATTTGCCTTTAATGATGGCGTATCCCACTACAAAAAGGGTCACTAGACCGATTATAATACCCCCAAAAAGCCATTTTATACTCCTTTGAGCGAATTTAACTGGTCAAATTCTAGTGCAGAAAAAGCTTTTTATTAAACTAAAAATAAAAATTTTCATTTAATTTACTTTTTGAGCTCTTTTGCCTTTAAATTTAGCAGCCGCAACGAGAAAGATGACAAGCCCAACCGCCGCAAAAAGGCTACCAACGTTGCCGATATTTTTGCTCTCCAAGGCGAACTATCGTCTGATGTCCGATGAGAGCGCCAGCTCCTATGCCGATATTATAAATAGCCGAGTATATCGCCATCGCGGCGTCCGTGGCGTTTGAGGCTAAACTTTAGCACCTTTATCTGAAAGCTCATATTTATCCCAGCTATGCCAAGCCCCCAGATAAAGGCAAGCGCAAGCATCAAACTCTCGTTTGTAGCGATCAAATTAGCACAAGCAAGCAGGCTAAAATGATCGCTATTGAGATGGCTGTAAAAGCATTTGGTATGAGCTTATAAAATTTAGAGAAAAGTACGCTTGCTACTATGCCAGCGACGCCAAATAAAAAGCAAAAAAATACCGTGATAAATTTACCATCAAAGCCGCTAATATCTTTAGCAAATGGCTCGATGTAGCTATAGGTGCTAAAATGCGCGCTGATAACGATAGCGGTTAGCAAAAATATCACCATCAAAAAGCCATTTCTTGCAAGATCAGGCAAGCTCTTTAATGAGCCTGAGTTTTTTACTAGGCAAAAAGCGGCAAAATTTTATATAGCAGCGCCAACTCCCACAGCAAAGGCCCCTATCAGCCCAAATGTGACACGCCAGCCCAAGCTATCACCTAAAATCCTGCCAAATGGCAAGCCAAGTATCATCGCCATAGATGTGCCAAGAGCTAGCAGTCCAAGGGCTTGCGAGCTTTTATTGATAGGCGCAACTCTAACAGCAAGCGAGGCGGTGATCGACCAAAATATAGCGTGCGAGATAGCGACCATAAGACGGCCAACGACTAAAACCTTGAAATTCAAGCGACCGCGCAAAGTGCATGAGAAGCCACAAAAATGATAAAAAAACCTTTAAAAAGCAGCGACCTTCGCTCCCAAATTTGCGGTAAGAAGCATAAATGGTAGCGACAAAATGGTCACGCTCCAAGCATAGATCGTGATGATGAGCCCAGTATCAGCCGTACTCATGTCAAAATCCTTCGCCATGTCGCTTAAAAGCGGCACTGGTACGAACTCAGTTGTATTAAATATAAAAAGCTGCAAAAAGCTAGCGCTATAACTCTTAGATAGGCTATTTTATGAATATTTATCACATTTCACCCTTTTTACTTTGCCCTACAATATTAGAAATTTGACTTACATCTTAGTTATTTATAAATTTTAATTTTTTTAATGATAGAGATTAATGACAAATTTCTGGATTATTTCCTTATAATAAAGCCATTTTTAAGATAACTTTAAGGCGGAAATATGTCAAAAATAATGAAAACTATGGACGGAAACGAGGCCGCAGCTTACGCATCGTACGCATTTACCGAAGTAGCTGGAATTTACCCTATCACTCCTAGCTCGCCTATGGCTGACTACACTGACCTTTGGGCGCTGCAGGGCAAGAAAAATTTATTTGGTATGCCAGTAAAAGTGGTCGAAATGCAAAGCGAAGGCGGCGCAGCTGGCACGGTGCATGGCTCGCTACAAGTTGGCGCACTAACTACGACCTACACAGCTTCTCAAGGTCTACTTTTAAAAATCCCAAATATGTATAAGATCGCAGGCCAGCTCCTCCCTGGCGTCATCCACGTCTCAGCTCGCTCGTTAGCGGCGCAAGCTCTCTCAATATTCGGCGACCACCAAGACATCTACGCCTGTCGCCAAACCGGCTTTTGCTATGCTAGCAAGCGGCTCAGTGCAAGAGGTGATGGACATCGCTGGCGTGGCGCATTTAGCAGCGATCAAGGGCAGAGTGCCCTTTTTACACTTCTTTGATGGCTTTAGAACGAGCCATGAAATTCAAAAAGTAGAAGTGATGGACTACGCGCACTTTGATAGACTTCTTGATAGAGAGGCGCTACAGAGATTTAGAGACAATGCACTAAATCCAGAGAGCCCAAAAACTCGTGGCACAGCGCAAAATGACGATATCTACTTTCAAACAAGAGAGCTAAGCAACCGCTTTTACGACGCGGTGCCAGATATCGTAGCAGAGTATCTAGCCGAAATTTCAAAGATCACTGGCCGTGACTACAAGCCGTTTAACTACTACGGCGACCCGGAAGCGACACGCGTCATCGTGGCTATGGGCTCAGTGACACAAACTCTTGAAGAGGTCGTGGACTATCTAAACGCAAAAGGCGAAAAAGGTGGGCATCATCAAGGTGCATTTGTACCGCCCATTTAGCACGAAGTATCTCTTTGACGTGATGCCAAAGAGTGTGAAAAAAATAGCCGTCCCTTGACCGCACAAAAGAGCCAGGCAGACCTTTGGCGAACCGCTATATCTTGATATAAAAGCTGCATTTTACGGCCAAAAGGACGCTCCAGTGATCGTTGGCGGCAGATACGGCCTAAGCTCAAAGGACGTCGATCCTGCGCAAATGCTAGCTGTATTTTGAGCATTTAAACCAAAACGAGCCAAAAGACGGCTTTACGGTGGGTATCGTCGATGACGTGACCTTTACGTCGCCGCCAACTGGAGAGAAAGTACTTTCACTAAGCGATGAAAGCGTTAAAGAGTGCTTATTTTACGGCCTTGGCGCTGATGGCACCGTGGGCGCAAACAAAAAAACTCGATAAAAGATCATCGGCGACAAAACCGACCTTTACGCGCAGGCATATTTTTGCCTACGATAGTAAAAAAATCAGGCGGCTACACACGCTCGCACCTTCGCTTTGGCAAAAAGCCGATCCGCTCGACCTATCTCGTCTCAAACCCGCACTTTGTAGCCTGCTCGGTCGCCGCATATCTTGAAATTTACGATGTTATTGATGGCATAAGAGAAAATGGCACATTTTTACTAAACTCTATCTGGGACGCAGAGCAGACCATAGCGAAGCTACCAAATAAAGTTAAGAAAAAATTTTAGCTAGCAAAAAAATATAAATTTCTACATCATAAACGCAACAAAGCTAGCGCACGACATCGGCCTTAAAAACCGCACAAATACCATTATGCAGTCGGCATTTTTCAAGCTTGCAGACATCATACCATTTGAAGATGCGCAAAAATATATGAAAGAGTACGCGCACAAAGCCTACGCTAAAAAAAGGCGAGGCGATCGTGCAGATGAACTACAACGCTATCGACGTTGGCGCAAACGGCCTCATAAAAGTACCAGTCGATCCTGCGTGAGCAAATTTGAGCAGATGACGCTCAACAAGAGGAAAAATACATCGGCAACAGCTTCATCGAAAAACGTCGTAAAACCGATAAATGCGGCCAGAGGCGATAGCCTGCCAGTCTCAGCCTTCATAGGCTACGAGGACGGCCACTTTGAAGCTGGCACGACGGCTTACGAGAAGCGTGGCGTTGGCGTCATGGTGCCAAAATGGATCGAGCAAAACTGCATCCAGTGCAACCAGTGCGCATTTGTCTGTCCTCACGCTGTAATCAGGCCATTTTTGATAGACGAAAACGAGTTTAGCGCAGCTCCTGATGGCGTCAAAGAACACAATTTAGAAGCCAAAGGCAAAGAGGTCAAGGGACTAAAAGTACAAAATCCAAGTAAGCCCACTAGACTGCACTGGCTGCGAGCTGTGCGCACAAAACTGCCCTGAGCAAGGAAAAAAATCACTCGTCATGGTGCCACTTGAAGAAGAGCTAGGCAAAAGCGAGCAAGAAAATGCTGATTATCTATTTAAAAAGGTCGCTTACAAAGACGATCTCATGAACAAAGAGAGCGTTAAGGGCGTTGGCTTTGCTAAGCCGCTTTTTGAATTCCACGGCGCTTGCCCGGGATGTGGCGAAACTCCGTATATCACGCTCATTACAAGGCTCTTTGGCGAGCGCATGATCGTGGCAAACGCGACTGGTTGTAGCTCGATATATGGCGGCTCAGCTCCATCTACTCCGTACACCACAAATGACGAAGGCAAGGGCGTTGCGTGGGCAATTCGCTATTTGAAGATAACGCCGAGTTTGGCATGGGTATGAACGTAGCGATCGAGACCATGCGCCACCGCATCGAAGATATCATGAGAAATAACATAGATAGCGTGCCAAACGCACTTTTCAGCGCTTTACAACGACTGGATAAATTTCAAAAATGACGGCGTTAAAAACGCAAGAGATCACCAAAAATTTATTGCCTATTTTAGAGCAAAAATTTAGGCGCGCCAGGCGTTAAAGAAATTTTAGAGCTTAAGAAATTTCTCGTCAAAAAAAGTCGCAATGGATCATCGGCGGCGACGGCTGGGCGTATGACATCGGCTTTGGCGGACTCGACCACGTGCTAGCAAGCGGCGAGAACGTAAATGTGCTAGTGCTTGACACCGAGGTCTACTCAAACACAGGCGGCCAAAGCTCAAAAATCAAGCCGTGCAGGCTCAATAGCGCAATTTACGGCTAGCGGCAAACCAGCTCAAAAGAAAGACCTTGGCTACATCGCGATGACCCTATGGCAACATCTTTGTCGCACAGATCAACTCAAACGCAAGCCAAAGCAAACGTGATAAAAGCTATCGCGCTGGCCGAAGCATATGACGGCCCAAGCCTCATCATCGCCTACTCTCCGTGCATCGCTCACGGCATCAAAGGCGGTTTGTCGCAGTCAGGCGGCCAAGGCGAGCTAGCGACCAAATGCGGATACTGGCCGACATATCTATACGATCCGCGTCTTTTTAAAAGAGGGGCAAAATCCGCTAAAAATCACCTCAAAAGAGCCAGACTGGTCGCTTTATGAAGAGTTTTTACTAAACGAAGTTCGCTACAACTCGCTTAAAAAAAGACCAACCCTGAGCACGCAGACGAGCTACTAGCTAAAAAAATAAGGCCGACGCGCAAAGACGCTACCGCCAGCTAAAACGCTTAAGCCTAGCAGACTTTAGCGACGAGATAGAGAGCGCTGAGGGTGTGCAAAGCGCTGAGTAATTTCAAATTTCTCTTGCCACTGAGCGGCAAGAGAAAGTACTTTCATGAATTTAGCCGTTTTTTTGCGGCTAATTTCTCAAATCTAAAAGGTGAAAAATGAGCCAGATGCACCCTTTTAAGCCAATCTTTGATAAAAACTCTAAAATTTATGATCCTTGGCTCTTTCCCTTCTGTCATCTCCCGTAATTTGGCTTTTTACTATGCAAATCCGCAAAACCGCTTTTTGGCGGGTGTTAGCTGGGATTTTAAACGCTGCCGTACCAGAGAGTACGGACAAAAAGATAAAATTTCTACTTTCTCATCACATCGCAATATATGACGTCGCGATCTCGTGTGAGATAGAGGGCTCGAGCGACGCAAAAATGAGCAAGATCGTGCCTGTAAATTTAAAGCCGATATTTAAAGATGCAAATATCACGCAAGTTTATGCAAACGGCAGCAAGGCTTACGAAATTGCGAAAAATACTTGAATGATGAGATTTTAAACGCAACCGGCAAAAAAGCCAGTCAAACTACCATCGACTAGCCCTGCAAATGCTAAATTTAGCCTTGAAAAGCTCACGGGTGAATGGAAAGTAGTAGTCAAAACGCTAAAAGGCGGTTAAATTTTACTAGAAAGCTCAAATTTAACTCGTTTAAAATAAAAATAACCACGCTTTCATATTAATTTAGCTTTAAATTTTAAAATTAACCAAACCAAGCCAAACGGAAAACCATGAAAATCCTAAAATTTCTATTTTTTTACTTCCGCTTTTAGCGATCGGAGTGCAGGCGCTGGAGCCAAAAATCGTAATGAAGCCAGAAGCGAGCCTAAAAACGGCCTTTACTACGTAAAAGGTAAGCTCTACGACGGCACGTTAAAGATGTTTCGATACAGCGCCGAGGACCTTTACGGCGTAAATGCGATGGGTATGGTCTATCCGAGGCTAAAAACCGTCGCCGCCTACGCTCATTCGCGAGATAGACGTGCAGGGGCGGTACGGCGGTGCGATATCGAGACTATTTTTGACGGCAGAGACAAACCCTCAAACGAATACCCGCTAAAAAAAACGGCGTCCGCGAGGGCACGGCCAAGCACTACCACGCAGATAGCGGTGCGCTAATGGGCGAGAGTGAATACAAAAATGGCGTTCGCGATGGGCGCTACCGACGCTACTACTTTGACGAGGGCGGCGCACTAGAGCAGGAGGGCACCTACAATGCGGACAAGCGAGAGGGTGTATTTACCGACTATTACGTTAGCGGCGAGGTTAGCGCACGCAGTCCCTATGTCGGCGGGCTACGAAACGGCAAGGACGTAGACTACTACAAAAGCGGTAAAAATCCGCGGCGTGCGAACTTATAAAAAAACGACAAGCGAGAGGGCGCGGAAAAAAATGGTACTACGAAAGCGGCGCCGTGGAGGAGGTGGGCGAATACAAAAATGACCGCAAACAAGGCGTTTGGAAGCGGTTTTACGAAAACGGTAAAAACGCGCGTGGTAGAAAAACTATAAAGACGGCGAAAAGGACGGTGTCGCGCGCGAATACTACGGAGGTGGCAAGCTTAAAGGCGAGTACGAGTACAAAGACGGCCGCCAAATAGGCACGGGGCTGGACTACTACGAGAGTGGGGCGCTGGCCGCAAAAGTGATGTTTAAAAACGGGCGCTATCACGGACTATACGAGGAGTATCACGAAAACGGCAAGCTAAAAGCCAAAGTGACGTTTGAGGACGGGCTAGAGGTCGGCGCGGCGAAACACTACTACGCAAGCGGCAAACTCGAAGCCGAGGGGAGTTTGAGCGTGGCAGGCTCGTGCGCGCCAAAAAAATACGACAAAGACGGCAAGCTAATCAGCCACAAGTCAGATAAAAACGGACTTCCGCGGGAGTGAGTTCGGATAAATTCAATTTGAGCGAAGCTAAATTTGCAGGCATGCGACGATGAGCGCAAATGGCATAATAAATTTGAATACAAAAGATGAGTTTGTCACAAATCCAGCCTAGCAACGCACAGTTTATGGTTATTTTGCGTGGGAAAAACCATACTTTACCTCTTTAGCTTTCGCTTTTTTTATTTCTAGGTTTTGATCTAAACAGCGGCTCGGTCTTTGGTTTTGGTCTTGTTTCATAGTGCGTGTTATAACATTTTAGCAGCTCTTGCCCGCATCCTTCACACATAGTTTCACCTATATGATAGAAATTTCTCTTGCAGTCAGGACACCACATGCCCTCTAGCCTTTGCACAACTGGTGGTTCTTTTCTAAGAGCCATCCAAAAGCCATAAATACCTAACAACAAAAATCCAAGTGCTGGCAATAGATACAAATTACCAGCATCATCGAATTTAAAAACTTCTCACCTACTTTTTACGTTTTTTTGTTAGCTAGCATAGAGATACAGTAAAAGCAAGCACATAAACCCTATAAAAGCCCAGCCTATGCGTTTAAACATCTTATTTATCCTTATTTTTTTACTGTATATTATTTATAAATTATTTTCTACAACATACCAGATGTATATATAGTATAAAAACAGTCTTTATCTATATTATGATATTTTTTTCTATGTAATCAATTGCCTTTTTAGCAGAATATTCATGTAGATCATATGTATATTCTCCAGAATTAAAGCTCCAATTATCATAAGTATATTCAGCTGCTTGCCCATTATACTTTATTACATCACCACCGACAATAACTTGTCCCTTGGCTTTCAATACTGCAATCTTCTTTATAGCATTTTTCATAGTCGTAAGCAATTTCATATATATACTAAAAAGAATTCTTCTATTCTTACTACGTCATTTACTAAATTCATACTATTTTTTTCCTTTATTTTAAAAAAATCTATGATTAACTGTATTATCAGGCTCTATTATATACTCAAACACTCCATCGTGATTTTTTTGTAGTTACCTTGAATTTCAATCTATTAAAGTCAACCAAACAAAACTTTGATAATAATTCCATTGTTTTTCCTCATTTAAATTCCAGTTGATAACATTTGGATTACCATTTTTAGCAATTATCTATTTTCCCATCACATTTAATCCAATCATTTTTCTTTAAAACCAAATTCAAATTCTGCTTGTTCAAAAAGCTTCTGTCAAACTATTATGATAAGTATCTGTTTGCTCGTTATCTAATTCATCTAAATAAAACAAACCATCATCGTCAAGATATTAAACTATGCTTAAAGCGTGCGAAATAGGCAATTTTCGTATTGATTAAAATGAATAGTTTTTTTGAGCTTGGTAAAAAAATTATTTAAATAAATTCTAAATAACTCTTTTCATTATCAATCCTTTATAATCTTAACAGATGTATTTTTTGATTATTTTCCACCTTGTTCTACTAGCTTATCATACGCCCTCGAAATGAGGACCGTAGGATGGGCATCCTTGCTCACCAATTTTATATATTTATCACTTTCATCATTTTTTTAATCCTTTATTCATCATTATGATGGATGTGGATGCTCGCATTGCGAGATTTCATTTGAAACAACTAAATTGTCTCCATTTGTGCTATTATAATTGGATATATATTCTACTGCCTTATCAAAAGATTTTTTTCATAATGTTTTTTTCTGAAAAACTCCAACTATCATAGGTAGGAAATGGTATTTTTATTATCTAATTCATAAACTTCGCCACCTAATATTATCATTTTTTTGCTTCTTTTGATAATATTTAATACCTCCATAATTTCATTATGTCTCCAAGCAATTTCATATACACCAATATGCTACCTTAAAAAAACCTTTATACAACAACTCATTTGGTAATATTTTTGAATATAATCTAAATCTATAAGCAAACTGCACTTCCTATTACTCTTTATTCATTTATATCCTGCTATCCATTGCCTAAAAATACATTTTATTATAAAAAAATCATCCGCTAATTCCTTAGCCCATTTTTTTCGTCAAATTCTTCATATTGCATATTTAGGAAATTTTACCATAATTAAAAAGCTTTCTTTTAGTGTTATTTTTTTAGAGCCTGAAATTTTATTGGAAATTGTTGTCCATTGATTATATAAATATTCATCTCCTGAATCTTCGCCTATCCAAATTTCTGGCGACATACTACCAAGAAAGCCACCTAAATCATTATTTAAATTTTTTAAAAATACAAATTACTTAAAAAATTATATGTGTAAATGTACGCTTCATTTATAGTTATATTTTTTTCATAATCTATTTCAATTTGGTCGTATTGGAGATGATAGCCCCTGTTTCAGAATTCAAATTTTTAGGTATCTTATTTATTCCACCATTTATAATTTGTCCGTTTCTAGTTTGTGTCCAAACTTGTTCGCCAGTATCCAAGAGTTTTGCACTCCAAGTATTTCCAAATTTATCATTACCTAAAATATTATTTGTATCATTGGCAATATTGATTAAAAGTTCTCTATTTTTGCGGAGTATCTACGATATGTCCTTCTCTTGTTCCAAATATTTTTAGCCTTATTATCTGTTATGATATTTTTTTAACACTCTCACCCCTAGCAACAACTATTCCATCATTACTATTATTGTTCCAATTGTTTGCGTTATTATTTGAATTTGTAGTAGTTGATTTAGTATCATTGGGCATATTGTTTTTTTAACTATATTGTCGCTATTTTTACCGATATTTGCTAGTTTGCTACTATTTTTTTGCTATTTGTCCCACTTTTACCAGCTGCTCCAAGAGAACCTATATTTTCACCTAGTGCGTGATAACTTCTATAATTTATAGAGCTTTGATCACCCTATCATACTATCTACGAAATTTCTTTAGCCACAAATTCTTGTATATCTGCATTTACATTTTTAGCTATTAGGATTGGGTGATAAAAGGCATTATTTAAAACCGTTTATTGAATCTACTGGATGTAAGATAATATTTCCTATATCATTAAGTCCTTCGATTCCACCTACTGCAAATCCACCCTAGACCATATATGGTTGATTTTGTATAATCTAATATGCCATCTAATATGCCAGGATTTGTTTTAATATACAAATTATCTTTGTAAAAAGTCTGAATTGTCATATGCCTTTGAAGCATAGACATACCTATCCTCATATTGCTTTTTATTTGGATTAAAGGCATTTGTATTATCTAGGCTTGTATTATAAAAAGCTACTTTGCTTTTATGAAATTTGTTGCTAGTTCTATATTATATAGATCATTTGAGCTTAGGCTTTGTCTATATGCTTCATTAAATGATCTATCTGTTAGAGATAGTGCTGCTTTTTGCTAGGATAGATTTTGCTTCATCATCACTATATATTTTATTTGTTGTTGTTTGAAGATTTGATTTAAAAAGCTTTCTATGTTCTTTTTGTTGTTTATAAAGTCTATCTCTCTTTGATGAAGCTGTCTATTATAAGTATCTGCACTTGTGGTTATCTTATATCCTGTGTTTGCTCCTTTATCGCCATTAGCTATACCTCCAGCTATTATGCCTATTAGCTGGGATGCTAGTAGGCGTTTGTTGTTATGTGTTTTTTTAATTATATTTTAAACTTAATAGTAATAATAAATTTCTCATACAATTCCCTAAAAAGATAAAGCCCAAGCTCGCCTTTCTTTACAGTGTTCTTTTGCCAGACAATATGACCCAGCCTAAAACTCTTTCTGGCTTGTCGTCTTTGTTGGTTAGATAGCCATAATGGCATCCTTTTGGTCTTTCAAATTCGTATATATACCTATCTTCACTATATACCCTTTTTATTTTTGTGCAAGTAAAATATTTGGATTGCCAATATTTGCCATTAATGTTTCTTTAAACACTTCATAACTTGGTCTCGCCTATATAGCGACCCACCAAATCCGATTATAGTGACTGCAAATAATATAGAAATTTCTAAACTTTCATATTTTTCCACAAGTCATTAGTCTGATCTACATCCACATCCCTACTCCTGGTGTTTCTTTTGCAATACTCTTTTTCCAGACAATATAACCCAGCCTACGACTTTCTCAATCTCGTCATTTCTATTTGTGAGATAACCATAAACACATCTTGTATCGTCGCCATTAAATTTATAAATATATCTATTGTCATCGTATATTTCCCTACGCTCACTGTGATATTTTGGGATATTTTTGGGATATTTTTGGGATATTTTTGGTTATTCCACTCATAAAGCTCGCCATCTCTTTTTGTATTTAAAAATCTCGTAAGTTGCGGTTTTTAAAGTAACAACCACTACATCCAACCAGAGTGATTATAAATAATATAAAATTTCTAAATTTTCATCTACTTTCTTTCGCTTTGTTTTAAAACTTCTTTTCTAGCATCTTTGCTTACTTTTTGATATCTTTATAAATTTGTATATCTGACAAATGCCCTTGTATAAATGGTGCAGCTGGAACTAAAAGCAAAACCACTTGCTATGTTTACCAAGCTTCCATTATCTTTTTAGATATGTAACTCCATTTATATTTTCATAGTTCCAGCTAGACATAAAGTCATGTGGTCCAGCAAAGTGCTCTATAGCATGATCTGCCAAAGAACCTTTTTTTCATAGCTTTTTTTCCAAATAACATCCTGGGGCCTGTTTGGGAACCACCAGTAGGTGCATCTATAGGCCTTCCTTTTAATACTCCATCTTCATATACTTTCTCAAAGTGACTGCCCCTATTTTAGCACCATCTCCTTTCACACCAACACTTTGTGTATCATCTGGTACTATTTCTCCACTTTTACCAGCATAATTATAATTTTTCCTTCACATGCTTTCTCATCTGAAGCGAAGCATCACTCATAATAGATAGCGCAACACCCATCAAAAAGCCCCTTTTTAAACTCTCCTCCATTTATCTCAGAGCTTATGCCTTGAAGTGCTCCGTTTATAGTAGCATTTTTTTACATAATCTGAAAAATCCATATTTTTGTGTTAGGGCATCTGTTCCAAAGGCAGCACCAGCATAAGATAGCACCCCTGCGCTGATGGCTGATTTAGCGAGGGATGATGTATCAATTTAACCTGCCATGAGATAAGAGATTGTTTGTTAGCTGAACTGTTGAGTTTGCTATGACAGCTGTTGTCATAGCTGATATGGCTGCACTTGCAGTTGAGCTAGCAGCAGCTCCAAGTGCTCCAGCTACAGCGGTTCCAGCTCCTGCTGTTAGGAATGTAACGATGGCTGTTATTATTAGAGCTCCCATACCACTAAGAGTAGTTGTCTTATCTTCCCACTCTTTAGAGTTTAGGAGTGCTTTTTACTTGATTTATCGTCTCTTCATCTATTGGGGTATTTGAGTTTGATCTTAGCTCTCTTATAACTCCTTCTTTAAATCCTCTGAGTTTAAAGAGTCGTTTATGGCTTTAAAGGTTGTAGCGTCTAGTTTATTGGTTTTACTGGCACATTATTTTTTTAAATCAAAAACAAATACTTTCCATCCCTAAATCAGTTTCTATACGACTAATTTTTTTGCTTTGCTTAACTGAATATCTCCCAAAAATCATTTTTTTAATATAAGATTTAAATAATTATTTAAATCTTTTGGAAAGTTACTATTGTAAATTTTGGTCATTTTTTAGACACTTGTTTATATTTATTCCAAGAAACTATAACTTTTTGTGCTTTTTAATAACAATCTGCCAATTTGGGTCTTTAATAATCGCTTCATCATCATTATCATCTTCTACAATATAATTTCTTAGTTCATCTCTAAAATCACGCAATAAATTGTATGAGTTCATCTGAAAGACCTAATAAGCATTTTTAAATTTGGAAACTCTGAAATTAAAATTTTATTTAATTCTAAACTATTCACATTGGTTTTCATTTTAAAACATTATTTATATCACTAATTTTAACAAAATCTTTTTCACCATCAGGCAATTGAATAAAATCAGAGTCTCCCAATTTCAATATATCAACACTGTATAGACATTTTTTTATCAATATATGCTAATAATACGACCTCGCACAGTACTTTATCTACATCATAAAATGAAAATTTCTGCAATCTTGGTTGAACGATTGTTTTTTTGGAGTAATTTTTGGTTCATAAACAAAATCAAAACTACCACTACAATCGCCCCATTCAACTACTTTATTTGAGTATTTGAAATAAATATTCTTATAATCATCTAGTTTATTTTTTAAGCAATACTTTAATTAATAGTTGCTCTTTTTCTTATATCTCTAATAATGCTATTATTCAACTGTTATCCTTCCTATATTGTAGCTTCATCTTGTAACAGGAAACTTATCGTTGTTTATAGAATTATTTTGTTTCTGGCACATAGTAAGTTCCTATATTTATAACTCCATTATCTCGTTTAAAAAGCATTATATTCTATTGTTATGCCATTTACTTCAATGGTATTTTTATAATGCTTATTTATTTCAAGGTTTTTTTACCATATAGTTCATTAACTATTGCATTTTTCAACTTCCGTATGATTAAGATTTACATCATATAAATGCCACCCTACGATACTAATAAATCTTTCCATTTTCTTTATCAACCCAACGGATTTGCGGACAATCATCATACCAAAAAAATACCATAGTTTTTTTACTATTTGAATAGTTACTTATATCATTCAAATCTTTCGGTAAAACACTGCGTGTATAATTTATAATTTCATCAGATGGAATATCCCAAAAAAATATCCCGCTCACCATTTATTTTTAATTTTTGTTGAATATGTTTTTTTGTTTGTTTGTCATAAAAACAATATGGAACTAAAACCATAAATCTCTCCATTATCTATCAATTTTTTAACATATACAAAAAAATGCTTCAAAATTATATTCTAAATTATCCTTAAATTCATCATAGTTCCCAAAACAATATGTGAGAAGAACATCCAAAGCACTCTAACGCCTCATTATAATATTTATTTACAATTTTTTTGATATATGAAATTTCTGATTGTTTCATAGACTTTCCTATTTAAATTTAATTTCATAAAGATTTTTTACCATTTTTACCAACAAATTCCATTGGAATATCTATCGTCCATCTTGGTTTTGTTCCATCAGTAAGTGTGGAATATGATCCTTGATGTTTGCCTTGTTTATCATAAATTTCGATTCATCCATTTTTCATTAAATTTATAAGTAATAAGCATAAAATCCTCTATCATCATATATATCAAATAACATAGAAAAATTGATCATCAAACTTTATAAAAAAATTGAACTTTAATATTTAGTGATGGTTCTTTTTGCTAATTCAAAATTAAAATGTCTTAACAAGATAAAAATCAATAAATTTAGTATCAATTTTTATCTTGTTCTACAAATATAATACCCGGCTTAATACCATTTTTATAGGATTTTATTTTTATAATTCCAAAAAGCCAAACAACTTTCTAGTACCTCGTCTTTTTTTCCCAAAAAAAGGATTTTTATACACAATATTTCCAACTAAATTTTTGTTGGCAATTAAAAATTTAATCAATTCCATTTTTTAGCAACACAAACATTTTTCAAAATCAAATTTCGATTTTTATCACACACTTTTTTTATTTTTATTTTTTTGAGTAAAGTTTTTAAATTCTTTATCAAAATTTTTCTGAATTAACAATATAATTATTTTTCACATACAATCACTTATAGATTTCTGTTATAAAAAAATCATCTGAATTTTTCTATATTTTCAATATTTTTAATTAAATCCAACAAATTATTTTTTCAATATATTTTTCGTTTTTAGATCCCCACAAACACCGATAAATTTCAAATTATTGATATTTTCTCCAATAAATCTACCTTTTTGAAAAAAATAAGAACCCATAAATTTTTTTCAAAAGAAATATAAGATAATATCTTTGTAGAATTTCGCTCTCTTTTTAATTTTAATAGAACACAAGATTTTGCATTAGCTATTTCTTTTAACAAGATTAAAGTCACCATAGTCATATTTTTATCAAAAATTTCAAATTAAGCTTGTGTATTATTTCATCATTTTCATTATCCATCGTCTGCTATAACGGCAATTGCCCTAAAATCATTATCTATATTACCGAATATATCTATTTTTAAACAATCTCCATTATATTTTGAATAAATAAATTCCTTTTAAACTATCATAGATTATGGAACTAGAAGCATAAGTTAATTCAGTTTTTCAAATTAGAATTTTTAAAATTACTTCACTCATTTTAAATCCTTGATTTTTATTGGCATAGCACCGTAGGGTGGGCATCCTTGCCCACCGAGTATATATTTTTATCAGGTTTATCATTTTTTTAATCCCTTTAATTAAACCTTTGTAACGGGCAAAGAACCACCCCTACGGTACTAATATTTTTTTAACTTAATCCGTCAAATGAAATTTTTGAATTTAGCACCAATGCTAGTTGCATCAGTTTTTCATCTATTTCTATGCAAAAAGCCGTCCCTACCAATATCTACGACAAAATAAATATTCACAGAACAACTATTTTTTGCGAACATATTCTCCGAGCTTATCTTTAATATTGTAAAACAAATCACAAAAGTCTTTTTGATACCTTACTAAGTTCGTTTGCCTTTATAATTTTTGGTTTGAAATTCCCATAAATTATTATCTCGTATTCGTTTGCTTTTTAACATTTCGCCAATTTTACCAATTTTTTTGTCGGTGCAAATTTTATAATATTATTCAAATCATCAATCAGACTAATATTTTTTTGCTTTCAAAAGATATTTCAGCGTAAATCTTGTATATTTATTTATTTTTGTGATTTTGGTATGGTTCAAGAATTGTGTAAAAACCATTTGTAAAATAATTATCAATATTTTGTGTACATTTATCAATTATAAAACACTTTTTTTGGGAATTGATTAAATCCTTGTAAATCTTGTATCTATTTACTGCTTCTGATGCACTTTTTAAAGATGAATATATGCCAAGATTTTTAGCTTCGTGTTCATTTTTGTTTGCCGTATTCATAAGAATGATATAATAAAAATATTTCGTTTGACATTTTAACTCCTTAATGTATCTTTATGATATTTTTGGGATTTATCCATTATAGAAAATTTTCACCAGTTTTTGGAATTTTTATATATGTCATATTTGCTTATGTCTTTGCCAACATATTCACCTTTTCAAATCATGCGCATCTTTTATAGCCTAAATCTTGCGCTAACTTATTCGCCCTCCTTATTACTACTAATTTTTGAATCCTTTTGCATTTTGATTAGCATAAATCACATTATCCTTAAAATTCTGCTCTTTTCCCTCAACTCCACCAAGATAAGGCTCATTAAAAGAATTGTCTGTATTTACACCGCCATTTGCTATTTTATCATATTGCTCTGTTTGCGGTATAGTGAGGATATTATCATTTTTTTATTTGGCTCTTCTTTTTGGGAAAAGTAGTTCCTGGTAAGGTCGAAATTTCATCACTAGGAAAAAAATTCATGACTACTATCTTTATCCTTGCTTGCATTATTATAAACAAACCAGCTGCTAAAAATAAGTGGGGCTATCTCGATAGTCTTTTTCTATGACTACTCCTGCTAATAATAATGGACTATTATCCCCCTTACTCTTATCTAGACCATTAAACATATAAGAATTTAAGAGTAGAGTATTTAAACTACTTTGATTTTTTAATATAGTTTATCGTCGCATCTTTTGGCATTGTGCCACTATCTTGTAAATTAGAGCTTTACTTAGATAGTCACTAAAACTATCTTCTTTTTAGTTTTGCATATATATTTTGCTTACTATCTCCTGGTATAAATTACCAGCTTTATAATCCATGGCATGTTTTAACTCATGACCTAGAGTGCTCACAAACTGATCAACATTTTTTAATGTGAGCTAAATTAGTATTATTGATCCGCTATTGAAATGCCCAAGAAATTACTTTTCATCGTCCTTTCCTTTTGCAAATTTATCATCAATTATTCTTAAAGATATGCCGTCTAGGTCAAGACCTGCTTTGCTTGCAAATAGCTGTATACATTTATTTCCTAAGGCCTCTTTTTCTTCTATGGTGACACTATCATCTATTAATTTTTTTGAGCCAGTTCTTTTGCCTAATAGTTTTTCCAGCTTCATACTGTGCAACATTTTTCTTTTTACTTCACTATTAAAATTAAGCTCGCCTGTTTCTATAATGGCATTTAGTGCTTTTTGTTATGGCAGTGGCTGTATTAAGCTCATCTTTGATATCCTTTTGCCCACTCTTAGTTAGCACTCTTAAATCCATACTACCATCTACATTTGAGCTTATGCCAGTATTTACTAAATCTTTTGTTAGTTTAGTGGTATCTCTATTTAGTCTATCTAGATCATCAGAGTTTTTCTTTATCTGCTATCTCTATGTTGCCACTACCTAGAGTTGCTAGGTTTTTAGATAGTGTGTAGCTTAGATTTCTATGGTTAGAGTAGTTTATTGACTTTTAAGACCAGAGTAGCAGCTTGTAGCACTCTTGTCTTGGCTGTTTTGATTAGCTTTTACTATCATCTTTTTTACCTACTAAGTAGTTAGCACCTATACTAAGAGATGATCCTTTGTTATAGCTTGTATTTGATAGGTTCTCATAGCTTATGGGTATTTGTCTTTAAATTTAGGTTGTGGTTATCTATAAAGGTATTGTCTTTTATCATACTCTCCTGCTGCTAGTAGTGATCCTTTTAGATGGGTGTTTTTACCTACATCTACGTTTAGCTCATTTGCTGTTATAGATGATAGGTTTGTCTGTTTTTATCTTTTGTGTTAGAGTTTGACTTACTAATGCTCGCTCCAACAGAGCTTAGAGAGCTATCTCCTGATGCAAAGTTTTTTTAGCATTAGTTGCTCCAGAGTAGCTTGCACTTAGGGTATACCCTTGCTTTTTAGAGCTAGCATCTTTTATATCTCTGGTGCTTTCTAGACTTAGGTTGTTTCCTACTTTTACAGTTTAGTCTTTCATCAGCTCTTGAAATTTGCTCCTTTGATGGTTGCGTCATTAGCTGTGTTTATATTCATATCTTTAGCTGAGTAAAGATGAGTTGTTATTTGTTAGACTTTGTTCGCTCTCTTTGGTGTCATTTAGACCTAGGTCTAAAAGATTTAAAATTTCCACCATAAAATGTAAAACCAAATCCTGTTGTAAGAGATCTGGTATGTGATTTATATTTTTAAACTATCTTCGCTAGAGTTTATATTTAGGTTGTTTGAGTTTAAGCTCATATCCTCTTTAGATGCTAGGTCTGAGCCTGTGATAGATATATCTTTAGTCGAGTTTATATTTATATGTTTAGCATTTAGACTAGACTTATTTGAGCTAGTTTGCTTTAAAGAGCTCTCTTGCTTAGTGGTAGCAAGATCAGCCCTTACGCCTACGCTAAAGCCATATGTTCCTGAGCTTGCGATGCGGCTGCCATTTGAGATACTAGAGCTAAAGTTTTTGCATTTACGTTTTGCGTAGCTAAAGTATATTTTCTTTATAGTATTTCTCCTCGTCTCTATACTCTTCTAAGATATCGCTACTTCTTCTATATCAGAGTAGTCGATGCCTACCTCTTTGTTTTTATATCTTTGTTTGATATCGCTTAGGCTAGCTTCTAGCTTTGATCTCTCTTTTTTATAGTTGTCATACTCTTTTTTTACTCTTTTTAGCTGAGCAACCGCCTCTTTTAGAGCAAGTGCTGCTGGAGCGATCTGCGCATATTCGTTTTGGGCAGTGATAGATAGTGTGCCTGTTGCCTCTTTGCTTGATGTATCTTTAGCATAGAGATTTGTCGAGTGTTTGATATTTGAGTTTTGGCTAGTTAAATTGTAGGCTTCATTGGCGTTTCAGTTGAGCCTACTATATTTATATCATCTTTTTGCGTTTAGGGTTTATGTCGCCGTTTGCATTTAAATTTGACGAGTTTGCATTTAGCCAGTTCTCTTTTGAGCTTTTTTGATCTAAGCTAGCTTTTGCGATAGGTACTTTTATAGATGTGTCTTTTGTTTTTGCTTTTAGATCTTTTATAGGATTTAGCTTTTGTATTAGGGTCTGCTTTTTCAAATTCTTGATGTGCTCACCAATTGAGATTAAGCCCTATCTTACTCTTTTTACTAACTTCGTTTCTATAGCTCTCATCATTAGTATTTGATATATCTATGAGATCCGCGTTTAAATTATATCTTTTTGCGAATTGGGTTTGCACCTTTTAGGCTGATGTTGTTTGCCTTTATATTTATATTTTTCATTTGCATTTTAAATTTGAAGCAACTGCTTTTTATCGCCTTTTTCAAGTAGATGAAGGTTTGCTTTCATAAAGAGATGTTGGTTTTAGTGAAAAGCGTGAGCTTTTAGTAAAAGCTTTGGCTTGCTTCTACGTTGTGATTAGCATCTACTATAACGTTCTCATCTGCGTTTAAATTTATATTATTAGCATTTTAGATTTGATGAGACTAGAGCCAGGTTACCCCCAGCTTTTTAAGCTGATATCACCTGCGTTTCAAATTTGAGCTAATAACCTTTTTGATTTATAGCCATTAGTTGAGACTCTTTTTGAGAAAAAGCCTTTTTGACTTCTCTTTAGTTTCTGTGCTCTCGTTTGTATTTGCTCCAACTACATATATGTCTCCTCCAGCCTCTACATTTAGCTTGTTAGTAGCTCTTAAGTTGCTTGAGCTTATGTTGGTATTTGATTTAGAGTTTAAATTATATCTTTTGCATCTAGGTTTGCACTATTTAGTGTTTTGGATGCTTTGCTTAAAAGCTTATGCCCTTTTCTTTTTGCGCTATGGCTGTAGGCAAACTCTTTGGCGTTTATATTTATATTATCTGCACTTACGTTATCTTCTCAGCCTCTAGACCCCCGCCAGCGATGTTTAGATTTTTCTTTAGCGTTTAGGTTAAGGCTCTCGTCTGCTTTCAAATTGACGCCTTGCTAAACTGAGATGACCCTTTGTCTAAGCTTATATTATTTGCATTTACATTTATGTTTTTGGCTGAAAATTTCACTTGAGTTGATATTTGCCCCGTCTGCTTTTTAAATTTGAGATCTTTAGAGTTTAGCTCTAGGTGATTTAGGTTTACATTACAGTGAGTTTACATTACATTGTCAGCCACTACGCTGCCAGCTAGGCTTATGTTGCCTTTGGCGTCTGGGTCTATATTATTAGCCATTACTAGAGCTGAGGCTTTTTACATTTTTATCTTTGGCCTCTTTTTAGATTTACTTATGCTCTCATTTCTTGCTTCATATAGACTATCAAGGATATTTGCTATATAAGCAGAGTTTATACTATCAAGGCTGTAGTAGTAACCTTGGTTTTTTAACCCTTCTATTTAGGGTTTTTAATTATTGGGCTATTAAATATTGGCTCAGAAGATTTATCCAGATCAACATTTGCTAGCTTTTATATCATCATTTAGTGCATAGCTTGAAAAAGTCCTGCGTGCTTCCTACTATGTTATTGCCCGTCTGCAAAGACTGCTGGAAGGCCAATATCTGTATATGAGAAGTTAAATACAGCACCTTTTGCCGCCTTTTTAGTTACCCACTTCTTTTTGCCAAAGACTTTTCCAGCTTTTTCCTTTTCCACTCTTGCTTTTTTTCCACTTAAATTCGTTAAAAGTCTGCTAACATCTCTTTTTTAAATTTAGCGCTACGTTTGTTATATCTTTGCTATCAAGCACAAGGTCATTGCCTGCGTAGATAAAGCTCTTATCATTTAGCACTTCATCTACTTTTAAATTTATATCATTGCTTGCTACTATACTACCTGGGATGAAAGTGCCCTTATCATCTTCGTTTAAATTCTTTGTTTATAGAGTAGTCAAATTCTCTTTAGTACTTCGCGGTCTTTTGCTTTGCTAGTATCAAGTACTACTTCGTTTTTGTCTATGTCTAGTCTTAGATTATAAAATACCTTTGTTGATGTGCCATATAGATATGAGTCTTTGTGTAAATTTAGAGCATAAAAGGGATGCTATCTTTGTTTATAGCCTCTTTTTAAAATTTTCAGCATTTAGCTCCTCTTCGCTTAGCTCTTTGCCTAGTTTTTAAGTAGCCTCAATCTTTGCTTTTTATCTCTTTTAAATTTACCTCTTCAAGTTTAAATCTATTCTCGCCACTTTGCTTTAGAGCTAAATTACTAGTAAATGAGCTTTTCTCTACCCTAGCCTGCGAGCTTGAGTTATTTACCAGCTTTTTAGCTTCTACATTTATATCTTTAGCATAATTTGGCTTGAAGTATTTACTAGAGTGTCTGCTTTTATGTTAAGGCTCTCTTTGGGCGCTATTAGTGCTTCGTCTTTGTTTGTTATGGTATTTGCTTTTATATTTGTATCTTTATTAGAAGCGATCGCACCAGTATTTACTATATCTCCATCAAGGCTTATCTCTATGTTGTTATTTGCTATAACTAGGCCGTTATTATTTACGCCTACGCCGTTACTTGTGCCAACTAGCTTTATCTTATTAGCATACATACCACCAAGTGCGCTACTATCTAGGCTAAAAGCTGTTTTCTTGGTTTTTAGCTTTGATGTCGTTATATAGCTTGCCACTACTTGAGCCAACAGCCTTTTCACCTATGATATTTAGCTCATTTGCATGGATATTTGAGTTTAAATTATGGCATTTGAGATGACGTTTGTGTAGTCGCTGCTCTTATCGTTTAGGCCGTCCCCTACGATGTCGATAGAGTTATTAGATATTAGCTCTATCTCTTTAGGGACTTAGTTTATTGATATTGCCTGTTGTTAGGGTGAGTGAGCGAGAGTTGATCATGATTTAGACCATCTACACTTATGCCATTTTGGGTTTTGCTATGACCACGTCAGCTCTGCTACCTGCAACCTCTAAACTTTCCTTTTAGAGATGATTTCTCAGCTGAATTGCTTTGTTGATAATAAGGTTTGCCTCTTTATTTAGCCTATAGTTTGCATCTATCTGTCCAGCTATCTTAGTATCTATGTTTTTGTTAGAGTTATTAAGGATAGTGCCTGTTGTTGGAGTATTAAACCTACTATATTCATTTATAGATACGCCCTTACTATCAGGGTTTGTGATGTTTATTATTAGCGTCTCGTTAGGAGCTTTTAGTATATCAGGGCGGTTACTAGCACCTGGGTCAGCTATGATACTTGGCTCATTTGCTAATGCTGGTGAAGTGGCAAGTAGCAAAGAGACTTACGTAGAAATGTAAGCCCATGGTTAAAAGGCTGAGGCTTTTTGTGCATTTGAGTGATTGTTCTTTAGCATATTTTATCCTTAAAATTCGTAGCTTATGATGAAATTACATTTGTTGATTTAGTTTCAAAAGCTCTTTGGTTTATAAAGAGGCTTAGAGACTGATATGTCGTAACTTAGGTTGTTGTAGGCTTTTTATGCGCTCTTAGACCTATGGCGTATCCTGCAAGAGTGTTTTTATCCCTTTATGCCGCTACTTGCGCTCTTACCATGCCAGCGTCAAGCCCAGCATAGACAGAGTTGCTCTTATAGTAGTTATATGAGAGGGTATTTCTTACGCTTACTCCGTGGTTTCCAACAAGAGAGCTCTCCCCGTCAAATCCCTCAACACTGTGGTATCCACCAATACTACATTTATCCTGCAAGCTTTAGTTTATTTAGACCATATCTTGCGTTGATATTTAGATCATAGCTTAGTGGAAGCTCAAATTTATATTTGTAGTTTAGGTTTAAAGTATTAGAGCAAACCTTGATGTTGCCTCTCCGCTATCCTCTAAAGGATCAGGCATGGATCTAAATATCCCAGTGCCTTTTTATAAGCTAGCTTGGCGCTAAAAGCTTGGTTGTAAGAATCTCAGCTTGATTTTACGCCTACCTCGTATCCAGCATTTCTTCTAGCTTGGTTATCTAGCTCGTAGTCCTCTAGGGTAGTTTTTATTTTTCTCTTAAATAGCTTTACATAAGCACTATTTTTTAGAGTTTGAGTCCCTATAAAATGTATAAGCAAGACTTAGTGAGTCGCTCTCGCTTCTACCTTTATATGTATAGAGATTGTAGAGCTGCGTTTATGATCTGGGCGTAGTCATACTTGCTCTTTTCATACTCAAGCATAAAGTATCCAAATGGGATACTAAAGCCGTAATAGTAGTTATTTGAAGCTCCGTGATCACTTGCGCCATTAAATTTATTAGTCACCTTATACTTTTTAAGTACATCCTTGCCACGTGAAAGCTAAAATACTCGTTAAATCCAAGTAAATTGGTGTGCTTAATTTATCATTGCTTGATATTTGCCGCTTTGTTTTGAGCCAAGATTATCAAGGCTAATGGCTGCTTTTAGTGGAAAGCTCTCTACTCTAGTGATCACTATGTTTGAAAAGCCAGCTCTATTTGAAGGTAAGAATTTAATACTAACGTCATTTTTCGAGACGTTTTGTAGTGACTCAAGAGCCTGCTCGATATCTCTTATGTTTGCCACTTTATTTTTTTATGAGAGTACTCACCAAAATGCGCTAAATAGACTCGCTCTATTTCTTTTTGGGTGTCAAGCTCATTGATGCTTATATCATCTATTAGAGCAAGATTTATCACAAACTCTAGCTTGGCATCTTTTAGACTCTTTGTAACTAGGCTAGCACTTGAAGTGATATAGCCACTTTTTTTATTATCTCGTTGTTAAAAGAGTTTATGATTAGATTGATAGAGTTTTTGCCAAGACAGTCAGCTTGGTTTAAAAGTCAAGCTTGTTTAAGCTAGCCTCTAAAATAGAGTTAAATTTAGAGTAGTTTGTATTATAGCTTTTTCTTATTATAGCCTCATCAGCACCACTACTAGCGTTAAAGCTAGCTACTTCGTTCTCACTAAGAAGTGAAATTTTTATCTATTTTAAAAGCATGGGGTTTCGTTTAAAGTTTAGCTTACCTTCTGAAGCTGGTTTTTCGTTAAAGCAAATTTATGTTGGAGCTTTCGTTAAAAAGCTTGCCATATTCGCCCTAATCTCTTCGTTGTTTAACTCATTTTTAGATTAGTCTCATTAGCAAGTAGCAAAGACACACCATGCTTAAAGATAAGAGAGTTCTCATCTTAACCTTCCTTGGAAATAACTATAAAGTTATATTTTTTAAAATAATTTAGTGACATTATAAAGGATATAATATTAAATAAATATTAAAAATATAATAAGAAAAAGAATTTTTTTATACAAAAATATTTCAAAAATGAAACTTTTTAGCTATATAAAATGGTAAAGACAAATTTATTTTGGTTTATCCCTTTGTGGATAGAAATTTAATTTTATATTGACATTGATTATTATTTTGATATAATTGCACTACTGATTTAAATTTCGTAATTTCAGTAGTTAAAGTATTTTTAATACTTATGTTATTTTATAAATTAAATGAATAAATTTAGTTTTGATTACTCAAATTTGTTAAAGAAAGAGCAAAAGTAGTCATGTAGAAATTTAACAATATTTTTTTGTGACATATATTAGAAATAGAAAAAGACATTTTTAACCTCAAAGGATAACTAATGACCAAGCATTTATTTGCACTTTTGGCTTTGGCAGCTTTTAGCAGTCACTCTTTAGCTCACAATTTTGGCTTTTTGGCGGAGACAAAGAGGTAACAAGCGTTGATATCGGCTACGCGGACGATTTTCCAACCGTTGAAAAAGATCCCAGACAATAGGATCGCCCTATTTGAAGCCCCCGTACGTTATAAACAAAAATGGCGAAAAACTGAGCCTAAAAGCAAAGCGGCGAAAAACTACCATTATGAAAAGAGCCAAACTAGAGGACGGCTCATACCTTATAGCTGGCGAGTACAAGCCTACGTTTTTGGACAAAAAGCAAGCGATGGCACATGGCACATGGGCAAAACCAAAGAGGACATCAAGGACTCCAAATACTGCAAAAAGCGAGTATGAGCGCAAAAGGCGTCATAAATAAAAACGCAAAAAGATAGCTCAGTCACAAAACCGTCCAACCAACGCCTAGAGATAGTCCCACTTGACAATCCAGCACATTTCAAAGTTGGCGTGCCATTTAAAGTTCAAATTTATTTGAAGGCAAACCACTAGAAAATGCCACACTTGATGGAACATTTGATGGCTTTTTTGAAAGAAAAAGCGCATTTCACGGAGAAACTGAGCCAGATGGTACGATAGAAGTGCTTGCGCTTAAACCTGGAAAATGGCTACTACAAACAGTGCATAAAATGCCATTTGCTGACTCTAAAATTTGCGATGACGAGACGATCGCGGCAACACTTGCGTTTGAGCTAAAATAGATCACATTTGAGATTTATCAAAGGGCGTATTTAAATGCGCCCTACCCCTTTTATCTTATAAGTCAAATTTATCAAGGCAAAGTCAGCAAACTTTATCAAATTATTGCTGATCCGTTTTCGTCTAAAAACCTTTTGCAAAAATTCAAGCACCTCGTTATTAAAACAAGTTTTTAGACTCTCAGAAAAGAATTCTGAGCTTTTTGGGATACAGTATTTTAATATAATTTCTACTATCTAAATACCAAAATTGCTTCACATACCAGCAAGCAATAAAAGAAAATATTATAATCCTTGGATGTAAAAACAATATACAATTCATTTTACTGTGAAAACAGAGCGCACCGTTTTTTTCTATATGGGTACTCTGGTAGTTTTTAATACAAATTCACCTTTTATAAAATAAAAAGAGATTCTAAACATTTTTTTACATCAAAGATCAATTTTAAAAATTTCGGTAGCAAAATGCGTTCAATTTATTAGTCAATTTGATTACACTAGTAGTAAATTTGAGAAATTTGAGTTGAATTTAGAAAAAAATGGTGACCCATACGAGACTCGAACTCGTGTTACCAACGTGAGAGGCTGGTGTCCTAACCGCTAGACGAATGGGCCAAAAGATGGTGCCCCGTGTAGGGTCTCGAACCTACGACCCCATCATTAAGAGTGATATGCTCTACCAACTGAGCTAACGAGGCAAATTAAACCTACGAAACAATTTAAAAATATAATCATAAAACTTATAATCTTAAAATTTAATTTGACACTCAATAATGGATGTTTTATGAGAGTAACCTTAACCTAAGGTTTTAAGAGATGGCGCAGCGGACGGGGCTCGAACCCGCGACCTCCGCCGTGACAGGGCGGCATTCTAACCAACTGAACTACCGCTGCACCTAAAAGTAATGGTGGTCGCTATAAGACTCGAACTTATGACATCCACCTTGTAAGGGTGGCGCTCTACCAACTGAGCTAAGCGACCTAAAATTTATAAATCTGGCGACCCTTAGAGGATTTGAACCTCTGTTCCTACACAGAGAAAGTAGAGTCCTGAGCCACTAGACGAAAGGGTCATAAACCCAAAAATGGTGTCCTGCGTTGATTCGAACCAACGGCCCCCTCATTAAAAGTGAGATGCTCTACCGACTGAGCTAGCAAGACATTTGTTTTAAAAAGAATTGTGATTATACAAAAAAACATTATTATATGTCAAGAAAAATTAAATTTTTAATCAAAATAAAGCTATTATCTCCGCTATTTCTAGGCTAAAAATATAAATTTATAGACTAAAAATTTTCTTAGCTCTTAAACCATTTTATTCAGATAAGTTTTTTTAAATTTGCATTCTAGCTCTTGCTTAAAAATCTTACAGCCGATTTCCTAGCTTTTTCTATCTTTTTCTTCATTTTGGTTTTGAGCTGCCAGATATCCATTTTTTTACCAAATAAAATTTGAGCTGCTTCTATCATAACTGCGCAAGCATATAGCTCTTTTTCGCTAGAGATGCCTTGCAAAAATGCGGCTTTTTGTTTTGGCACACAAGATCTCTTGGCTGACCCTGTGAAAGGACATCTGCATAAGGCTAGCTGCTGCCCATGCCCTGCAAAGGCTATCTTTCGCTTAGCATTTCGTTTGTCAAAGTTTCTATCTCGCTTAAAGTACCAACCCAGCCAAGCGCTATTATAAGCTTGCGGCGAAGGGCATTTTCTGCGTTTGCAAAAGGGAGGATATGCGGGATAAGGCGGTCACAAAATGCGGCATAAAAAGTCTCTATGTTTAGACTTAGAGAGATTTGCGCCGTAAGATAGATCGTGGATATTTTTACTTTTGATCGCTTGTTTTGGCTAGCTGCTCAAACAAAAAAACTCCAGTCCAGCGTCTCCGTGCCTATCAAAGCTACTTTCAAATGTAGTGCCTGCCCTCTTGCCACTCTTTTGCAAATGAGCTCATAGTGGTATGCTATCTCGCCACTAGCGCCTCAATTTGCGATAAATTTGATCCTTTACCGTCTGGGAAATTTCTCTTTTCTAGCTTTACATACTCTTTTTCAAGATCATTTAAACTTTGACACTAATTTTTACTTTATCATCTCTAGTTTAGCTTTGCAGGCGTCTTTGTAAGCGCTTGTGAATGTGAGCTAACGCACTCGTCTAGGTAGCTCTTTGCCAGCTTGTACTGCTTTTTGCCTGATGTAAATTTCGCTTGCTAGATTTAGAGCATGCAGGCGCTCCTCTGGCTCAAGCTTCATATTTAGGATAAACTCGCCTCATCAAGCGACTCCTCGAGGTTATCTATCTTTAGCGAGGCCTCAGCAAAGTCAAAATTTAGCTTTGGCGAAAAGGTCTTTATCTTGGCTTTGGTTTGTAGCTCAAGCGCCTTTTTAGAGTACATCGCGGCGATAGCGTAGTCGTTGCTCTTCATCGCGTAATCGCATATAGCTCGCATAGGCTTCGATGATCTTAAAGTCCTGCCCCCTTAGCTGTTCGATCGCACTGATCGTAGAGACCGCCTCGGTAAAGCGCTTTAGCGCAAGCAGCGAGTAAAAATCTATCAAAAAGAGAAGGCGTAGGGTCTGAGTACTCGACCGCTGAGCCAAGCGAGAGAGCATCATTTGCCGCAGTGATCGCGTGCTCGTAGTCTTTATTTTTTTATATGTAATTTGCTCAAATTTACCAGCCATTCGACTCTATCTTCTAAACTTTTCATCCTTCACGTGCGCCTTTGCAAGCTCTAGCGCCTCGTTGTAACGTGCCGTTCTAAAGTAGCAGTTAAAGAGCTTAAACTGCGGCAAAGAGACCTTGCTCACATCATGGTTTTTCAAGTAAATTTGACAACCGCCGTGCAGTCATCTTTAATGAAAAACTCTTTTGTTAGCTCAAGCGCGACCTCATTTACAAGCTCCATAGCTCTGCTAAATTTTTCATCTTTTGCGAGGTTGTGATAGGCTAGCGCATCGCCAATTTACGCTCTTTTAGATCAAGCTCAAGCTCGCTAATTAATGCCTTTTGGCTGATATTTGTGCCTGCGTATTTTTCGATGAGCTCTTTTATATCTTGCGTGAAGCGCGGTGGCGTTTTTGTCATCCTCTTCAAAAAAATAGCCCATCCTTTGCCTTAGCGACCTCATCGATATAATCGCCATATTTAAACTCTTTTTCGTATCTGTTTAGATACTCATACGCCCTTTTTTTCATCTTTTTGGTTTTTGGCTAAATTGAGCGCTAAATTTTTAATGTCTGCCTCGTAAAAAGTCTTTTGTCCTGTCGCTATTATTTACCGTATTCTCATAAATTTTAGCAGCCACGTCTGGCATATCTTTGCTGGCAAATGTATAGGCTAAATTCATCGATTTTTGTCGGATCGTTCATGAAAAAATTTTTCTCATTTGCATTTGCGATCTTTAGTACACATTCTTCGCCTCGTCAAATTTCTCTTTATCGATGTTTGCGTCTGCTAGACTAAGCGCAGCCCCTGCTTGCAAGGTCGATGTCGTTTGTAGAGTAGAGCACCTTTTTTTCATAGTCGCTTAGCGCCTCTTTTTGCCTGCCTATTTTTATATAGGTAGTCAGCATAATCAAGCGTGGCAAGCTTTGTAAATTGAGACTCCGCGTGCTCTTCACTTAGTATGTCAAGCATATATTTTGCATCACTTGCGATGCTATCTTTTGAGGTAAGCTCTGGCGATGAGATATAGCACCTCTGAGTAGTTTTCATCAGAGGGACTTTTCTTATCCAAGCTCTGCCCTCGCTTACGATGTCCTTTGGCTCAAGCCCCTCAAACTCGCTCTTTGTCTCAGAAATTTTTATCAAGTGCTCTTAGTCTAAAAAGTAAAAACTCACTTGAGAAAAAGACTGGCTGGGTGCCTTTTTCATCGCTGTTTGCGTATCTTTACCACGCTTTCATAAGCGCCCTTTTCATAAGCTCTTTTTTTATATTTATGTAGATGTCTATGTCGTTGCTATCAAGCCCAGCGATAGGCGCTTTGTTAAGATCAAGCGCTCCGATGCTTGGACTTAGCATATCTCTAAAAATCAGGCGAAAAATTGGCCCAGATACTCTTTTGTTGTTTTCACTGAGTGAAGTATCTATGATGATGCTAAAGTGCTTTGAGATGGTCGTCTTTTGGCGTATCTTGCACGCTTGGACTGCTGTAAAGCTCAGTTTGAATATTTAGAAGTTTTGAAGGCGCTTTTGGCATTATGACGATGAAGAGCTTGCCGTCTTGCTTTTTATATTTTATGTCCATTAAAAGGCGCGTCGTATCTTCGATCTTTGGCAAGATCCCATCATCGAGCATACAAACGTAGCGCTTCGTATCATAGGCTGAAATTTGCTCCACACATTCAAATTCTTTCTCGTCGCTTAGCTGAAGGACGCTATAAGGCTTATTTGCGTTTGCGCCGCTGTTTAGAGCTAAGGCTAAAAGGCGGATAGATAAAGCGGTAAAAATAAGATGGTTAAGAGCTTTTTCATGCCGCCATTATAGTTCGTTACTCAAAATCCTGAAGCAAAGACAAAATGCTCGATAAATTCCAAAAATCGCTCCCAGAAAATAAAAAGGCAAAGACCGTGCCAGCAACGGCAACTCCAACGATCACTTTTAGCGCCATCGAGACGTTTGAGATGTAGATATTTTTATCTTTTACGATAGGCTCTTTTAAAAACATAAAGACGATGAGCTTTAGGTAGTAATAAATCGCAATCGCCGAGTTTATCATGATGATAAGGCTAAGCACGATGTAATCAGACTTTATGAGCGATGAGATAAGCACCATCTTGCCCCAAAAATACGCTAAAAGGCGGTATGCCAGCAAGGGCGATCATGAAAATTCCCCATTATCACGGCGTAACTTGGCAAAAATTTCTAATAAGACCCTGAGAAAATTTCTCATACGGGTGTTTAAATCGCTTGTCCCAGCAGACGACGTCGTCGCACCTGCGACCCAAAGCATAGAAAAATGCGCCAAATTTGCAAACAAAAAAACATGATCCAGTAGAAAAACAAGGCGACATTTGCCTCGTGAGATTTGCCACAAGCGCGCAAAAGCACGACACCAGCGTGAGCTATCGAGCTAAAAGCGAGCATCCTTTTTACGTCTTTTTGCACTAGCGCCATGATGTTTTGCAAGGCTCATCGTAAGCACGGCGATGATGTAGAGCATATCTTTTATCCATGAAATTCCAGAGCCCTCAAGCATCGCAAAAGATTCGTAACGCGACGATAAATCCAGCAACCTTTGGCACGATCGACATGTAGCCTGCTAGCGGGGCATTTGAGCCCTCATAAACGTCTGGTATCCATGTGTGAAATGGTATGAGCGAGAGCTTAAAGCCAATGGCTGATGCGATGAAAAACGCGACCCAAGCAAGATGATCAAAGTTTTCGATTTAGGCTAAGATCTTTTATGACAACGCCGATACGAGCGATGTCTATTGAGTTTGTTGCTAGATAAAAACATCGCTATCGCCATCGCAAAAAGCCAGCTGAGAGCGAGCCCATCGCGAAGTATTTTGATACGCGACCTCGACGCTTTTTGCCTTGTTGTGAAGGGCGATTAAGGTGTAGAGGCAAAGCGAGCTGATCTCAAGGCCTAAAAAAAGATGATAAGTAGGTTGTTTGAGCTCACCATAAACAAAAAAATCCAGCGATCATAAACAAAAAAATAGTGCGTAATACTCGTAAATTTTATACTCAAAATACTCTTTTGTGCTAAGTGCAAGAGGGATGAAAAGAGCTGAGGCAATGAGGATGATGATCTGCGAGATGATAGAAAATTCCATCGACTAAGAGCATATCCCAAAAGCTTAGGCTAAGCCCGTTAAAATCAAGCGTAATGCCTACAATTACAAATATAGCGATGATACAAAAATACGCAGTAGAAATTCCTCGAAAGATCCTTTTTTATCGCTCCAACTATGAGGATAAAAAGTGCAAAAACCATCATGCTAAGCATCGGCGAGAGTGATTGTAGCGAGATCTCGTTTAGGTCTAAAAAGGCTATTTCGTTCATAGTTTGCTCCCGCCATTTAAAGATGAAATTTTATCCTTCGTGCCGCTATCTATCGCTCTGCTTTGCATTTTACTTATGATATTTTTGCACGCTTGGCTCAAGTGGTTTTAGGATCAAATTTGGTGCAATACCAAGGGCTATTATGAGCAAACAAAGTGGCACAAGAGCGGCTAGCTCTTTGAAAATTTAGATCTTTTAAACCCAAATTTTTATCCTTGCACTCTCCAAAAAGACCCTTTTTATAAAGCACTAGCATATAAATAGCGCCCACGATGATACTAAAGCCACCAAGTAGCGCAAAAAGCTTGTTTAGTTTAAAGATGCCAAGCAAGCTCAAAAACTCGCCTACAAAGCCAATGGTTAGCGGCAGGCCGATACTTGCAAGAGTTGCTATAAAAAAATATAAGCGCATACTTTGGCATCACCTTGGCAAGGCCGCCAAATTCGCAAATTCTTTGGTGTGAGTCCCCTCGTAGATGACGCCAACTAGCAAGAACAAAGCGCCACTTACGATACCGTGGCTTATCATTAAAAATATTGAGCCGCCAAGACCCTATTAAATTTGAGTGAAAAATATGCCTAGCATGATGACACCCATGTGTGAAATGGAGCTATAAGCGATCACTTGCTTCATATCGCTTTGCGCGTAGGCAACGAGGGCTGCGTAGATGATCATGATAATGGCTATGACACAGACAAAGCCGCTTAAAAGCAGGCTCGCGTCTGGAAAAAGTGGTAGTGAAAATCTCACAAAGCCGTAAGTACCCATCTTTAAAAAGCACGCTAGCAAGCAGCACCGAGCCGATCGTTGGGGCCTGTCCGTGTGCGTAAGGAAGCCACGTATGAAATGGAAATAGCGGAGTTTTCACACCAAAAGCAAAGAAAAAAATGCTAAAAATAGCCAAATTTGAGCGCTCTGTCCCGATGCCAAGCTTATACCAATCAAGCAGGTTAAAGCTAAAGACGCCACTTTTTGATAGCACAGATAGCCGATAAAAATGATAGCTACTAGCATAAAGACTGAGCCTAAAAATGTATAGATAAAAATTTAATCGCCGCGTAAATTCTATTTTTACTGCCAAATGCGCCGATGATATAGAGTAGTGGTATGAGGCTAAGCTCCCAAAAAGCTGTAAAACAAGATCATATCAAGTGCGCTAAAGACGCCCATCATCGTGCTCTCTAAAAAAATAGCACGCTAATAACTAGGTGCTTTTAAATTTCCATCATCGCTAAGCGCGGCGATAGAGATGAAGCTCATAAATGCACTTAGCACAATGAGGACTAGCGAAATGGTGTCGATGCCGACAAAATAGCTGATATTTAGGCTTGGTATGAGCGAGACTTGATGCGTTAAAACAAAGTCGTAACCCTGAAAATCGACATTTACGCAGATAAAAAAATAGCCAGTAAAAAGCTCGATTAAAGCGATGCTTGCTCCATAAAATTTGATACTTTTTGTTTTCTATCAAAAAGCCAAGCACGGCGCTAATTGCTGGGAAAAAAATATGATGACACTTAGCATTATTTGGCTCCGTTTAATAAAAATATAAAGCTTAAAAAGCAAGGCAAATCCTGCGACCATAAACCTAAGCATGACGCTAAGATCGCCACTTTGCATTTTGTTTGCAAGATACGCAAATTTAGTAACCAAAAAGTGCGACAAAATCAACACTTCGATCAACTATCATCTCATCAAATTTCTTACAAATTTTAGAGATAAAAGCGTAGCCATTTATAAAAATTTCTCATAAAGTATCTGGGATAAAGTAGGCATTTTGCAAAGTACTTTATAATTTTACTCTCGCAAATGCTCTCTTTAAATATCTCTTTTTATAAGCAAACACCGCAAAGCCAGCACTTACAAGCACTAAGCTAAGCGTTAGAACGAGTAAGAAAATTTCACTGCTGTGAGATAAATTGAGCTTAAAATCCCCAAGGCTGTTACTTAAAAACTCGCTAAAGCCCTCCCAAAAAGCCGCTGATAACTGAGAGAATGCCAAGCACGCTCATGCCAACAAGCATGTAGCTTTTTAGCTTCATGTGCGTGCTCCTCACTCTTTGGCTTTGCAAAAAAATACTAGCATAACGAGCCTAAAGCTATAAAATGCCGTAAGCACCGCACCAAAGAGCAAAACAAGCCATAAAAATTTGATTTTTCACTAAAAGGCGACCTCTAAAATTTTATCCTTTGAAAAAGCCAGCAAATGGATAAAATCCAGCTAGCGCGCAGCTTTGCGATGATAGAAAGAAGGGCGGTTGGCTTCATAAATTTATAAAGTCCGCCCATTTTTGATATTTAGCTCGTCGTTCATCGCGTGCATGACATTGCCAGCGCACAAAAAGAGAAGTGACTTGAAAAATGCGTGCGTGACAAAGGTGAAAAAGTGCGATCTTATAAGCCCCAAGACCAGCCGCTACAAACATATATCCAAGCTGCGAAAGCGTCGAATAGGCGACTATCTTTTTAAGGTCGTTATGCACAAGCGCAATGCTAGCGGCAAATATCGCCACAAATGCGCCAAGGCAGGCGATAAAGTGCGAGACCTCTGGCACGTTTGCAAAGATGAAATGTGCGCGTATTACCAGATAAACGCCAGCTGTTACCATGGTCGCAGCGTGGATGAGTGCAGAAACTGGTGTTGGGCCCTCCATGGCGTTTTGCAAGCCATGTGTGAAATGGAAACTGCGCGCTTTTACCCATGGCGCCGATGAAAAGAAGGGTCGCAATCACGCCTAAATTTAGCCCAGAAAGGTCGCTTCTAGCGGCAAAAACCTCGCTAAATTTAAGCGAGCCAAAGCTATAAAATATATAAAAAAATGCCAACAAGCATGGCAAGGTCAGCCACTCTATTCATCACAAAGGCTTCGTTTGCAGCGATGTTTGCGCTAGGGTCTTTTTATACCAAAAAGCCAATAAGTAGCCACGAGCAAAGTCCAACGCCCTCCCAGCCGATAAAGAGCCCTATGAAGTTATCGCTTGATACAAGAACGTTCATGCAAAAAGACAAAGAGCCCAAGGTAGCTAAAAAAAGCGGTTAAAACTCGCGTCATCTCTCATGTAGCCAATGGAGTAGATATGCACGATGCTAGCGACCACGCCCACGGTGCTAAGCATCACAAGGCTAATCGCGTCAAGGTAGAAGCTAAAGCTAAGATCAAGCGAGCCAAAAATTATAAACTCTTTTAGAGTTAAACTGAGTGGCTCATCCACGCTAAGACTCAGCCGTTAGCATAAGCGAAGCTGTCGTGCTAATGATCATGAGAAGCGAGCAAAAAGACCGATAAATAAATTCTTACTGCTATGCGAAAAGATGCCAGCTATGATGAAGCTAAGAAGCGGAAAAAAATAGCGAAATACAAAAATAAAATCATCTCTTAGCCTTTCATATTTGTCATCGAATCTAAACTGATGCTGCCAGTCTTTTTATACCAAAGCACAAGCAGGCCAAGCCCCACAGCGACTTCGCTAGCAGCGATGGCTACTATAAATAATGCGATGATCTGCCCAGTTAGATCAAAGTAGTATTTTCGAGATAGCTGCAAGTGCGATGTTTGCTGAGTTTAGTAAAATTTCGCTTGAGAAAAATAGCATTATCAAATTTCTTCTTCGCATTATGCCAACAAGCCCTATGACAAAGACCAGACTTGCTAGGATAAGGTAGTGCGTAAGGCCTATCATAGCATCTCCTCAACGCTACTTTGTGCGTTCATATCTTTTATGTATCAAGATGATGCCAGCCACCATCGCCACAAGTAGCATGATAGCGCACATCTCAAAGGCTAGTAGATACTTGCTAAAGAGCAAAATTCCAACCGCTTCGATGTTGCCAAGACTAGCGAGGGTAGAATTTACCACCTCTTGCTTTGCGCTATAGATCGGCGCTAAAAAGATAAATATCAAAAGAAGCGCTATGAAGCTACTTAGAAGATAGATGATGATCTTTGCTTTTTTGCCACTTTTTTTGGCTCGCACTCCTTGCTGGTGTCAAAAACATCATCGCAAATGCGTATAAAACGACCACCGCGCCTGTATAGACGACGATTTGCACCACGCCCTAAAAAAACTCAGCCCCAAAAAGGAAAAAAATATAGCCGAGATAAAAAAACCATGCCAGCAGCTAGCGCAGAGACTGCATTTAGGGCGTTTTTACAAAGCACGCTAAAAGAAAAAAACTAACTAATATAAGGGCGCTAAAAAAATAAAATGCAAAGCTCTCATACATCGCTTGACCCTTTTAAATTTATATCCATCGTTTCTGCCTTATCTTCATTTGTAAGTGCATTTGGCGTCTTTTTTTCACCAAGCTATCAGCATTTTTAGGTAGTGCGCCATAGCCCTCAAACTCGGTTTGATCTTTTTGAAAATGTATCATCTGTTAAAAACTCAGCCTTTGTGCCAAAGAGGATTTTTATTTTTCACTTGCGACCTCATACTCTTGCCCGCAAACGATGGCAAGCTCAGGGCAGACATCAGCGCAAAATCCGCAATATACACCTGCTTAAATTTATCGTGTAGCTTGCGACCTTTTTGCGACCATCTTCACCAAGAGAAGTCTTCATTGAGATGCAGTTGCTAACGCAAATTTTCTCGCATAGCCCACAGCCTATGCAGCGCTCATTTTCGCTTTCAACAAATTTTAAAAGTCTATGAATTCCCCATATCTGGCGTTTAGCTGCATCTTTTGCATAGGGTACTTTAGAGTGTGCGACTTGCTAAATAGCATCTGCTTTAGCGTGATCTTTAGCCCCACTAAAAGATCAAGCTTTAAAAAGTAGCGGCGATGAAGTGCTTTAAACGTATCAAATGCCCCTTTTGGCTCTATCTTTTCGTCTATCAAAATATATCTTTTTCTCGCTCATTTTTACGCCTTAGATAAGTAGTGCAAAGCCGGTGATTACGACATTTAAGATGCCAAGCGGAAGTAGAAATTTTTCCAGCAGAGCATGCTAAGCTGATCGACCCTTAGATGCGGCCACGACGCCCTCGTCCAGAGAAAAAAAGAAAAAGACTAGGCTTGATTTTTAAAATGATCATCAAAGCACCAGGGATAAATAAAAACTCATTAAAAACCACCTAAAAACAGAAGCGTGATAATGATGCTTGCTCGCGATCATGTTTGTGTATTCGCCGATAAAAACATCGCCCATCTCATGCCGCTATACTCGATGCCGCAGCCTGCTACGATCTCGGTCTCGTTTTCTGTTAGGCAAAACGGCGTTCTGTTGCACTCCACAAAGCTTGCCATCACGAAAAAGCACGAAAGCTAGTGGTTGCTTGAAGATGAGCCAGTTAAATATGCCTTTTTGGTAGTTGTTTATATCAACTAACGAGAGCGAGCTAGTCGCCATGACAACGCTTAAAAGCGCCATGCCAGCGACCACTTCGAAGCTAAGAAGCGATACGACTGCACGAGCAGCGCTGATTAGTGCACATTTATTGTAGCTTGCAAGACCTGCGCGAAGTGGCGAAAAAGACGCAAACCGTCGCCACGCCAGCGATATATAAAACGCCCACGTTTATGTCAGCAAGTATCGGTCTAATCGTATGTCCAAAAACCTCAAACTCAGGCAAAAATGGCACTGGCGCAAGCGCTGCAAATGCCGCGATAGCAGAGATGAGAGGCGCGATAAGAAATATAAAGTTTATTTGCATTTGCTGGGACGATGTCCTCTTTTGTAAAAGAGCTTTATCATGTCAGCCACGATCTGAAGCACGCCAGCAGGCCCCACCATATCAGGCCCAACGCGGCGCCGCATGTAGGCTAGCACCTTTCTTTCAGCATAAGTCGCAAGGCCAGCAAGGCTAGCCATGACGGCCAAGATGACGACTGCTTTTAACAATAGTTGTTATCACGAAAAATAGCATTTCACTCATTCTCTGCCTTTATTATTTTTACGCTAGCGTAACAGCTACCCTCAAAAATGGCGCTTACATCAAGCTTCTCGTCGTAGTCACCAAGATAGGCGCCAATGTCTCCTAGTTCACTATCAAGCTCCACGCAAATGGCAAGCTTTTTGCCCATTTTTCTAAAAATGACCGCTTCATTTTGTGAAAATTTCAAATTTAGCCATAAACTCGCTACTTGCGTAAAGTTTCGCACGTTTAGCAGTTTGTGTAGCGTAGTTTGCAAAAACGATGGCAAATTTATTGGATTTGCAAGGCTTATAAGCGCTTCCTCTTCTTTTTAAATTTAGCCCCTGCGCCTCTTTAAAAAGTGGTTCTATATCCTCTTTTGGCGTGAGTGAAATTTCAAGCCTGTAGCCTCTGTGACTTGTGCCATCATTTGCGTAAAAGTTTTTCTAAATCATCAATTAACGCCCCTGTAACCCTTCTCCTTTGGTAGTCGCGCTGTATAATCAATCGTATTTTTTTAGCCACCAGTCCAAGCGCATTTGCGATGTCGTTTAAAAAGTAGCCGTTATGACTTAGCGCCGCATTTGTCGGCACTACTTCGTTATTTATGCTTGTAAATGTGCCCTCTTGCTGATTTAGCGCGCCAGCGTCAAGATCGCCTTCAAAGATGCTAAATTAAACTCGCCCATTTCGTTATATCCCAGCGTCTTGCCGGGCTTTTTTTCTCAAGTGAGAGCGTGCAAACTAGCCACGCCAAGCGAGTTTGTGCGAGGTGGTATGAGCATCACAGCAAAGGGCGTAGTTCTTGCGATCACTCCAGCAAGTGCAGCTAGTAAATTTGCATTTTCATGAGTGTAAAAGTCACTACCCAAAATGAGCGTAAATTTAGCCTTGCCCTCGCTCAAAGTGGCTACTTCTAAGCCAAAGTTTTTCATCAAATTTTTCAACTCTTGCCTGAAGTGCTTTGCTGGTAAATTTTCGCCCCAGTTTTTAAGCACAAAGAGTAAAATTTGCTCCAATTTGCCAGCCTCATAACTCACACAGGCGAAATTCTTTGAAAACTTTCTTCACCACCTCATCGACGATGTGATGAAAGTAAATTCCACTAGCTTTATTCATCTTAAGGGCGTTATTTAGCTTATAGCTTGTAACTGGGCTCTCATGGCGCAAGAAGCTACCAGCCGTGATCACAAAAATCACTATTTTTTTAGGCTCTCGTAGTCTGCGTTATATGAGCTAAGACCGCTCAAATTCGCTAAAAAAATATTTAAGAAATTTTTGAAAGTTTAAAAGCCTCATCGTTTAGTAAATTTAGGGTCAAATTTCTCTCAAGCGCTCCAAAATAAGCGCCTCTTCGTTTGTTATAAAGCTATTAAATTTTATATTTTTTTATGTTGCCGTTTTTTAAAATTTGAGATAAGCTCGTTAAAATTTCGTCTCATTTTTATGGGCATTTTCGTTGTGAAAGTCATAGCCAAACCTAGCAGCGCCGTTTATCTCGCCAAAATGAAAGTCGTTGCTGACCCTATAAAGTTTGCCTGCTTCTATCACTAGTGCTCTTCTCTTTTACGTCATAAAAAAATGAGTTCGCAGTCGCTTTGGTGTGGATTTGCCGCTGGGACGCTGCTTAGCTCCCAGACATTTGAGCTATACTGAGAAATTTGAGCTAACAAGCGCTCCAACAGGGCAAACGCTGATACACTCGCCACAAAACGAGCAGTCTAAGCTTTCACCCGCACTTGGGCCAATGAGACTCTTTTTGCATCTTGCTAAAGACGGCGTAGGCATCTTTTGGCATGCTATCTTTTAGCTCTTTTGGTACTTCAACGCCCCTTGGCACTGTTTTTAAGGCACTTTCTCCAATCTTATCTTTACAGACCGTCACGCACCTTTCGCAGACCACGCAAAGGGCTGGATCGTAGTTTATAAGTCCCCATTTTTTTGTGCGGTTTGTGCGTGTCTGTAATGGCAAAGCTTTTGCTCATTTACATTTAAAATGCGCCGTTAAATTTTCGTAATTCACACTCGCCACTTTTTGTCGCAAACTCCGCATTGAAGGGGGTGATTGACGCAGTAGGTCTGCATGATCGCATTTCGCTCGGCAGCGATCTCAGGCGTATTTGTGTAAATTTGCATATCCTCTTTTGGCTTTGGCGTTGCAGACTATATACCACTTTGCCGTTTGCCTCGACCATACAAAGCCTGCAAGCAAGCGTTGGCGAGCAGCCGTTAAGGTAGCAAAGCGCAGGGATATATATGCCATTTGCCCTTGCGATGTTTAGGATACTCTCGCCCTCGTTTGCCTCTAAAAATTTGATCGTTTATGGTGATTTTCATTTGCTAACTACTACTTGTTTAAATGCGTATCCGTCAAATTCCCTGCACGCCAACTATGGCAACCGTGCCTTTTAGCGACGGATCAAGCCTCAAATTTAGCACTCACGCTAAAGTCTTTTGCCTTTAAATTTAAGGTTTCGCCATCCTTTGCCTTTGCCACTATGCCAAACTGCACGCCGCCCACGATCTCGTCGCTTGCGTTTTTATTTAGATAAACGACCGCTCCGTCAAAAGTTTTCAAGCTCTCTTAGCTCATCTACTTTTTTTGATGCTTGCCAAATTCTTTGACCTCACTGCCTGCTAAGACAACATTTTTACCTAAAATTTCAAGTAGCCAAAATATCGCATCTTTGTCTGGATGAGTAAAGAGCGAGTCATCTATGATCACGTTTTTAACGTCTTTTATCCACTCGCCAAGCTCTTCAAACTCCTCCTCTCCCACGTTGCACTCACCGCTTATGAGCCCATCATCAAGCTCGTCAAAAACTCATTTTGCACCAAAGTGCATACTTGCAAAGAAGCGCTAAGACATAGCTTATTGATCCTATCTCACAGCGGATCAAATTTACCATCGCCAAGCTCGTTATCTTCAAAGCATGAGATGTATTTAAACTCGTGTTCTTTTATCTTTTTGCTAAATTTTTGTCGCTCAAACTTAATAAATTTGCGATACTTAGGCTCTTGCCTGCTATTAGATTATTAAATTTCATATCTTGCCCTTTTTTATCGTTAATGCCCAATCAACTTGATTAAATTTAAGCGAGTTCATCACCTCACAGTTTAGGTTATAAGCCAAATTTACAGCCTTCTCCACGCCGCTGTAATATCCTATCTCAAACAAAAAAATATCACCACTTCGCCTGGCTCGCTCGCCTTTATCTGCTGCCCAAGAGTGCTTAAAAACTCGCCCTTTAGATGCCTAAGATCGACCCTTCTCATCTATCAACCTCGCCTAAGATGATATTTGTCTGCCTATTATCGCGGCCACATCTGCCACATACTGCCCAACTAGCATATCTTCATAAATAGCGCAGTGCCAAAAGCTTGGCGTGCGAATTTTTAGGCGGTACGGGCTTGCGCTGCCGTCTGAGTTTATATAATTCAAGCTCGCCCTTTGGCGACTCACTAGCGAAGTACATTTCGCCCTTTGGTGGCTTTTTAGTCCCTGAGTTATCAGCACAAAATGCCGCATAAAGTGAGTAGTTTTGGCTCATTATCTGCTCTTTTGAAGCGCTCACATACTCTGGCGCGTCGGCGATGATGGCAGGGCTGCTGGTCTGATACTTGCTAACGCACTGCTTTAAAATTTTCACGCACTCACGCATCTCTTTCATATAAAGCAGGTATCTCGCGTAGCAGTCGCCCCTTGGTGGCGTAAGGCACATCAAATTCAGCTCGTCGTAGATAAGATATGGCTCTTCTTTTTCTGATATCACGCGCCACACCACTTGCTCTTAGCATGACGCCAGAGCAGCCGCTACTAAGGGCTAGCTCCTTGCTAACTACGCCAACATCCACGAGCCTTGCTTGCCGATTCTATTTTCACTTAGCAGGTCTTCATAAAGCGTGATGTCGCTTGAAATTTCTCGCAAAGTGAGCAGCTCATCGCACCAACCATCAGGCAGATCAAGCGGCACGCCACCGATCCTTATCGAGCTATGCGTTAGCCTTGCGCCGCAGTATTTTTCTATGAGATCAAGGACATATTCGCGCTCTCTAAATGCGTATAAAAAGACGCTCATAGCCCCCACGTCAAGGGCGTGCGTAGCTAAAAATAAAAAGGTGCGAGCTGATACGGTTTTAGCTCCAAAAGCATAACTCTAATGATCCGCGCACGGCGAGGCACTTCTATGGCGCAAAGCTTCTCCACAGCGGCGCAAAATGCGTAGTTATTCGCACTCGATGCGATGTAATCGACCCTGTCAGTTACAGGGATAAACTCCTGATAGGTCATATTTTCAGCCATCTTTTCAACGCCTCGGTGCATAAAGCCAACCTCTGGCATAGCGCGCACGACCTTTTTCACCGTCAAGCTCTAGCACGAGTTTTAGCTGTCCGTGTGCGCTTGGGTGCTGTGGGCCAAAATTTAGTATCATCTTGCCGTCATTTTGCTCAAATTCTAAATTTTCAAAAAATGGTTTTAAGCGGTTTGGTGCTTGGCTCAAGGTCGTTCCTTTACTATCTGGCTCTCGTTAAATTTAGCCTTTTTGACAATTCACGCCGCCTTCTTCTTGATACTCGTAGTCTTCATTTTCATCAAACACACGTGAAAATCCAAAGGTATCTTTCTCGTCCACAAAGGCTGGGTCGCGGTTCTCTTCGCCGATCTGCTCTCTAAACTCGGCGCCAAAAATTTTATCCACCTCGTACCATTGGGCTGCCTCGTCGCCAACTAGCGGATAGCTCTTTAGTAGCGGGTGCGAGTGCCAGTCATCAGGCATTATTAGGCGCTTTGAAATTTGGATGATCTTTAACGAGAACGCCACTTAGATCATACATCTCGCGCTCCGCCCAGTTTGCGCTTTTATAAAAGCTCGCAAACGCTTTTTAGCATTTCGTCCTTTTAACAAAAGCACTTTACTCGTGTGCGCCTATTTTTTTAGTGATACTAAGAAGCTGATAAAAAGACCCTCATATCCACCTTTTTTTGTGCTATAAGATCAACCGCCGCAAGCTCGCAAAGCTGCTCGTAGCCAAAAGCTCTTTAACGCTTCAGTGCTTTTAGAAATTTTCACTAGAATTTACATAAATTACAAGCTGATCAAACTCCACGTAGCTAGATAAAAATTCCACTCCGCTTTGCTCTAAAATAGCCAGCTCTTCGTCACTTTAGAGCCATTTGCTCGCTTCTTTTGGCGTCTCTTTAGCTATATGTACATTCTCGCTGTAATACTGCTTTTTGCAGGTCGTTTTTAGCTTATACCTCTCATATCTCTAGCTTTCTTGGCTTTTTGCACCCTAAATGCACTTTGTTTTCTTATCTTTTTGAAGCATCATAAGTGCGTACTGAAGCGTTTCTGGGCGAGGCGCACAGCCTGGGATGTAGATATCGACGGGGATTATGCGGTCTACACCTTGAACGGTTGAGTAGGTGTTAAACATACCGCCAGTGTTTGCGCAGCTACCCATCGAGATGACCCACTTTGGCTCAGGCATTTGGTCGTAAAGGCGCCTTGTAATTCAGCGTGCTTTTTTTAGTTAGCGTGCCAGCTATAATCATCACCTCCGAGTGCCTTGGACTAGCCCTAAAAATGGTGCCAAATCTATCAAAGTCATATCTACTAGCCCCACTTGCCATCATCTCGATCGCACAGCAAGCAAGCCCGTAGCTAAGCGCCCAAAGCGAGTTACTCCTGCCCCACTGCACGAGCTTATCAACGGTTGTTAAAACAACTGGCAGGCCGCCATTTGCAGTGTAGTTTATCTGATGCTTTGCCATTTAAAGACCCCTTTTTGCCATGCGTAAGCAAAGCCGATGAGTAAGATCACTACAAAAAGTAGCATCTCGATGAGCCCAAATAGCCCAAGCAGACCTAAAATCCACCGCCCACGGATACATAAAGATGACCTCAACGTCAAATAAAAATAAATAAAAATTCCCATAAAAAAAGTAGTGGATATTTATCTTGTTTGGTTGTTTTTACAGTTGTCGGTCCGCACTCGTAAAAAGCCTCACTTTTAGGCGCTCGGTATTGCGGTTGGCTAGCTTTTTACTTATCTTTGAAGATAAAAATGTTATCAGACTAAACGAACAAGTAGCTAACAAAAAGTATGATAAAAGCGCCAAGATAGGTGCTATCAAGCTCTGAGTGTGACATACTTCGCCTTTTTTAATTTTTCAAAATCTACCACCAATTGATTATTTGATCTTGAAATAGCTCAAGAGTGGCGCACTCAAATCTCTTTTTGTGTAAAAAAATACTCTTATTTTATCTTCTCAACGGCGTCTTTTTGCGGCGCTGGCACGCTCACTCTCATCAAGCTCACACAAAGCCATCTTTAACTAAAATGATCCTAGTCGCCACGTCAAAGTAGCTATCATCGTGGCTAACGGCTATGACGCTTATGCCCTTGCTTTGCAAAAATGGCAAAACTCTTTTGTAAAATTACGCTTAAATAATGGGTCTTGATCGGCCGCCCACTCATCAAGGATAAGGATAGAGCGGCGCTCCAAGATAGCTATTAGCAGGCTTAGTCGCTTTTCGCTGACCGGTTGAGAGCTGCGTGGTGCTAAGTTTGTTATTTATAACGCTTACTTTTTATCGATCTCAAGTAGCACTAAAAGCTCCTCTATATCGCTTTGGCTGGCAAAGCCATCACGAGAGAGCGTTTGTGAAAATAGATAAAAATCAGCAAAAATAGCGCTTATCTTTGCCTGATAGCTTTGTAAACGGTTTGCCTCATCTATCTTTGTGCTATCAAGGTACTCGCCGCTGCTTGGGCGAAGAAGGCCGCAGAGTAAATTTATAAGCGTGCTTTTTGCCACTGCCATTTTTACCGATGATAAATGTTATCTCACCACGTTTGATCTCTAGTACCCCTTTTAGGCTAAATTTGCCCTGCTCGTAGTTAAAATTTATATCTTTTTAGCCTGATGCTTTGCCACTCATCGCTTAGGCTATCATCAAACTAAAACCCTCTTTGAAATCATTTAAATTTAATTCATTATCTTCTCTAAGCTCACCTTTGCGCTAAGTGCGGATGGTATGGAGCCAACCATACTCATAAATGAGCCTCTTAAAAATAGTATCGTAAGGCTTATGCTAAGCGCTGTTTGCAGGCTCGCCCAGCCAAATGCCACGCACAAAAATACGCAAAGTCCGACTGCGCCAAGGAGCATTACATTTGTGAAATTATCACTTAGTGCGTGATAAACGTCTGCTTTTACCATGCTTTTGGCGCTTTTTGTCACCTGTTAATGTAGCTCATCAAAGCAGACACTAGCTCTTGATCTGTTTAGGCTAAGCTCTCTATGACCCTCGACGATGTCGTCATAGTGCTTTTGCAGTGCGTCATCTTGCGTTCTGGACTCTTTAAAGTAAAGGTGTATCTTTTTCATCAAAAGCGTGTTTATAACGAGTGTTGCGCCGATCCAAACGGCACTAAATATAAAAACCTTTGGCGCGATGTATGCTAGATAAAAGCTGGCACAAATGATGAAAACTAGGCTTTGTATAAAGCCAGTAGCGCTCATAAAAGCAAAAAGTGATCGTCTTTTATGTCGTTGTTTAGGCTAGCTATGATCTTTGCCTTGCCGATCTCGTTTATCACGCTATTTGGCGTATCTAAAATTTGCTTTACGCTTTGATATCTAAGCTCGTAGATAAATTATGTCCGGAAATATGTAAGCGAGATATTTGCGGCGATGGCGCTTATGAAAAATAAGATCAAAAATAACTATCAAATTTAACCGCCACAAAAGCGTCAATCTTTTTTAAATTTACAAGTTCGTTGTTGATAAAGAGAGCGTCCAGACGCCAAGCCCGCTAAAGGCAAGCGTCAGGATCACTATTTTGATTATTGAAAAGAGATTGCTTTTTATTAAACGGTGCAAGCATTACATCGCGACGACGTGGCTGAATGATATTTTTGATCAGATACTTGCTCGGTGTCTTCGCTCATGATGTGAAGCACCTTGTCGCGTTTGATCTTCGCGTCGTTTTTGAATATCGCGCGCACTTTGTCCATGCCTGCGTAAAAGTCGCGCATGAGCACGACGCAGATGTATTTGCCAAAAAAATGTTGGCTTTATGACGCCATTTTCTTCATAGATCGCATTTACTAGCTTTAGCAAGCTAAGCTCGACAAATAGGTCTTTGTTGATGTTTGCGTCGTTTTTGCTCGTTGTAGGTTTTGATATCCACGGCGCCATCAAAAAGCCTTGTTAAAAATGTATATTTTTAGTCTCTCTTTTTGCTAAATGCGCATTTTGCGATGACTGGGCTTTGTCTATCTTTGACCTTTCTGCCGTAGTCAAGTAGGTTAAATGCGTTTATAACTAGCTCGCCGTCAAGGAAGCTAAATGCCCCGCCGCCAACGCCAACATACTCTGAAATGTGAGCCTACATATTCGTCGCGAAGGTCTGCGCTTTTTCATTTGAAAATGCCCAAGCGTTGCTTTGTCTATATCCGCCTTTAGCAATTCGCTCACGATGATCTCGTACATTCTCGCTCGTTATCGACGTTTGAGACGCCAAGTGCGCGAGCGATGTTCTCTCTTGTTAGCTCTGATTTCATCAGTGGATAGAAGGTGATTTGTCTGCGGCGATATTGATTTTTGCGACATTTACGTCGTTTATGATCTGCTCTTTTTGTTTGATTTGGTAGGTTAAAGATGAGATCCAGACTGATGACTGGGATCTTGCCAAGAGCCTGCTCTATCTTTCTTTTTTTGTCTCCTCAGCCGAGCCAATTTATCATATCTACCAACTCTTTTTAAGGTCTCATCGTCAAAGCTTTGCACGCCTACGCTTAAGCGGTCGATGAGCCCATCAAAACGGCTTAGGCTCTCTGGCGAGATGTGATTTGGGTCACTCTCAGCTGAGATGTCTTCGATACTAAAGAGATCTTTTGCGAGTTTTAGCGTTTTTCAAGCTCTGGCTCGTTTATGAGCGTCGTGCCACCGCCCACATAAAGCGATGTAAAGTCAAAGCCAGCCTCTTTTATCTGCCTCATCTCCTCGCGTAAATTTTCCAAAAGTACTAGCATAGCTCCTGCTCGTAGTGGTACTTATGAAACGAGCAATACGGGCAAAATGTGTGACAAAAACGGCACGTGAGCGTAGAGCATGTACTTTTTGTCTTTTTGGGAGTTTTGGTGTAAGTCATGCTTAAAATGTCTATGTTAAATTCATTATATAGCGATTTTTGTATAGAATTATGAGCGTAATTTACAGCAAAACTCTCAACAATATTTTTTAAAAATCATAATTAATCGCCTTTTTGTAAGTTGGTCTTAAAATAATGCGTTAGGATAGCTGAAAATTTGATAAATTTAGTCTTGAATTAAAGAAAGTCTTTAGCTTAGCCCCATAAATTCGGCTTATAAATTTTAAATTTCTAAACCTGCAAATTCACATATATATCAAATTGTAGCCACAAAGCTTAAGGATTTTTACTCCTTGGCTCTTGAGATGATCTTACTTGAGTCAAGCTCAAATTTCTCTCCGTCTTTTGCCTGAAGATAGTAGAAATTTCACCGATATTGCAAAAGTGATTTTATACCATAAAATTTTAACTGCTTTCTCATCTATCTCACAAGGCGTTTGCTCTTTGTCTTTTGCATCACAAAGTGAGCTTGGTAGCGCCTTTAACGCACTTTTTATCCACAAGTAAAATTTATAATCCACGTCGCCTATGTTAAAGGTTTTTGCTGTGTATTTTTATAAACAAAAGCGAGTTTGAAAACGATCATAAGCGAAAGTGCAGTGTAGAAAACACAATGAAAAAAATCCCTTTGTCTCTTTGATGCTAGCAGCGCCCAGTATAAAAGAGAGCATGAACGAGCACAAAGAGTATCCAAAGTGCCAAAAATCCGCCATTTTTAAGATAATAACTGAAATTATAAAGAGTAAAATCATGAGAAATGACAGAAAATAGATGATAATTTGATCTATCTTTAAAAGAAAACTGCCAATTTACTCCAACGTAGGAAAGTAAAAACATCGACAAGATAGTGCTCCAGCCGTAGTTTAGCTTGTAGCTTGCAAAGGCCAAAATAGCAAAAGAGATGAGCGTTAAAATGTAGATGAAATGTGAGTTATAAAAAAATAGAAAATTTTGGCTTTTTAAATTATACTTTTTATCGTCGTTTTGGTACAAAAATGAGACAAAGACAAGGACTAATATCTCAAAAAAACGGTGACAAATGCGGTTGCGCAAAATAGCATGATGCCTGTAAATATCATCTCCGAGCTATTTAAACTCGGAAAATACCCTATCTCAAAACCAAAATATAAAAAAAGTAGCAAAAGCACGCTGATGATAGGCACTATGAATGTGAGTGTTTGAAAAATTTGCGACGCACTCTTTTATGAAAATTTGCCTTTTAACGTTGCCGAGTGCTCGCTCAAATGGCTCTCGAAAAACGAGTTTAAAAAGTAGTTCATTTTTGACCTTTTCAAGCTCCTCTGGCTCTTTTGAGAGCGCCCTTTTATACATTCTATAGTTTTGCTCGTCAAAGTCCTTTATGATCTCATCTTTGATATCCAAAATAACAAGAGTGATCTGCTCTTTTATCTCGCTCGAGCCTTTTTGAAACTTCATTAAAATTTGTCCTATTTAGCCTGTCAAAAAGGTCGTTTTCTTCATTTAAAAAGTGCGATCAAACGCGCTTGCTTTGCTACTTCTTATCTCGCAGTTTGAAAAAATTGCCTTTAAGAAATTTACAAATTACAGCGTTTTTTTAACACTCTCATCTTTTTCATCTAAAATGTCTTGGTAGCTCAAAATTTTTATCCATCCTATTAAATTACAAACTTTAACTAGCTAAGAACCTTTGCGATTTCGCTCCAGCCCAAAAATCTTAGCAAAGTCTGCCGCTGTTTTGCCACTTTTTGTGCGGGCATTTTTATCAGCGCCATATTTTAGCAAAGAGATTTACAAAGGTTTAAATTTCCCAGCGATCGCCTCGTGGTGAAGCTGCGTATATCCAAACTCATCGGCGTCTGTGGCTACGCTTGGGTGCTCTTTTGCGTAGTTTTCAAACTGCTCGGTCATATTTTTGCTCATCGGATGCTCGATCAAATTTTCTGGGTGCTCTTTTTGCTCGTAAACGACCAAAATATCGTTAAAATCGCCAAAATCAAGTCCCCAAGCCGCGTCATGCTCAGCTAGCTCATCTTTTTGCATACGTGAGCGCATCGCCTGCACGCTCAAATCCGCCGTATGCTCGCCCGCCAATGGCAAAAGAGCCAGTCGCTCATCTCATCTATCTTTGCGCTTATTTGGTCGCCAACTTTCACGTTTTGCACGCTATCAGGCTCATTTAGAAGCGTGCCATATATCGTTTCGCCGTCAACTCTACGTCATTTATCCACATGTGCTCGCCAACTTCCTCGCCGTTTATGGTGTCAAGAAAGCAAATTTTAACCATCGCATAGTCAAGCCCTGGCACGATCCTGCGGCGCTCCCAGTAAAGCTCACGCCAAAAATATCTAAAAGCTCTCACGAGCTTGCTCAAATGCGCGCTGCATGTAGTCTTCGTCGCTACTTACAAAAATAGATCGGCATCTGCTCGCCAAGATCGATTTGCTTGCCAAGAATTTTCTTAAAAAAACTCATTTTTATCCTTAGTGAAATAGATTGAGTACAAATTGCAAAAAAACTGCCAGGATAGGCTAAATATCTAGAATTACTAAATGAAAAAGAAATTGAGTGTCAGTTTCGCAAAAATTAGGCTAGGCGATTTCAGAAATTTAGCCTGCCAACTTACCAAAGCTAAACAAAAAAACATCGTGAGATGGATTTAAATGTTGCGACGAAAAATCAAGCATGCGCTAGGGCACTTAGCCTGCGAAGCGAGAATTTTTCTAGCTCATTTAAAAGGCACTCGCGAGAAGCAGTTATTTTTAGGTTTTTAAAAAGCTATAGGAAGCTCAAAATTAACCCCCTAACGAGCTTTATACACTCCTGCAAGTCATCTATACTTTTTGCTTGTCACTCTGATCTCTTCGCCCCTGATCTGCGCGCTCACCTTGATCTTTGAGTCTTTGATCGCTTTGGTGATCTTTTTGAGTTTTCGCCGTCAAGCGTGTCGTTTAGTTTTAGCGTCGCCTTTACATTTCCCCCGCTCGCTGGCTCTTTTTTGTCTCTGTGATCGCAACTGGTGGGATATTGCGCTTGATGAGCTTTGAGATCACTATATCTTTTAGCGCATCGATCTTGCTATCGCTTGAGCTAAGAAGCGTTATCAAATTCTCTTTTCATTTAGCTCGACTTCGGTCGCCAATCCCTTAAAATCATATCTCGCGCGATCTCTTTTTCGCCGTCTCAAGAGCGTTTTTTTAACCTCCATCATATCGACCTCGGCACTTATATCAAAGCTATGCTCGGCTTGCCATTTTCTATCCTTTTATAAATTCTTCTATGTTTTTAACTATCAGTGAGATTAGCCGTTTTTCTAGCCTCTAGAGCTGCCCCATGCTACGTGCGGCGTAATCACTAGATTTGCTCTATTTTTACATTTAAAAATGAACTATTTTCGCTCATTGGCTCGTTCTCTAAAACATCCGTGCCAAAGCGTAAATTTCTCTCATCTATCGCCCTTGCCATCGCCGCTTCGTCCACTATGCCGCCACGTCCTAAATTAGCACTATCGCATCATCTTTTAGTAAATTTATCTCGTTTGCTCCCAGTAAATTTCTAGTCTTTTCATTTAGTGGTGCGTGGATACTGATGATGTCGCTGCCCTCTTAGTAGCTCGTCTAGGCTTTTTTTGCTTAAATCGCTATTTTTATTTGCTCACTTGTCGAGTAGTAGCTCACGTTTGCGCCAAATGCACGTGCCACTGCCGCCACGCCGCGTCCTATCTCGCCAAGTCCGATGATGCCAAATCTTTACCAGCGATCTCGCTGATATCTGCGCCAAGATAGGTGGAAAATTTCGCTCTTCACCCACTCGCCACTTTTTACATACTCATCATAAAATTGGTGCGATTTGTTAGCTCAAAAAGCAAGGCAAATGTGTGCTGCACGACGCTTGCAGTTGAGTAGCCAGCGACGTTTTTAACAGCTATGTTTTTTAGCTTTTGCGTGCTCTAGATCAACATTATTCATCCCAGTTGCACTTATGCAGATAAGCTTTTCAAATTGTTGCGTCCATCACGGCTTTGTCGATGACGACCTTGTTTGTTATGACGACATCAACGCCTTTTAGACGAGGCGCAACCTCTTCACTTTTGGTTTTTTGGTAGCTGATAAACTCGCCAAATTTCTTAAAAACACTAAGATCAACGTTTTCGCCAAGCGTGGCCGCGTCTAAACAAACGATCTTCATCTTTAGTCCTTAATGAAATGTCCCTACAAATTTAGAGTAGTTATCTAAAGTACTGCCGCCCTTTCTATATCCAAGAGCGCACGCCTCATAAACGTAAAATACGCCAGCTTGATAGTTATCGCCTCTTTCATCTTGATTGAACTCCATCAAAATTCCTGATAGATAGCCTTTGTTTGAGTCGTATTCGCCGTCATTACTTGCTATTTGTGCGCCGTTTTTCGTCGTGTATCGAGACGTTTGCGCCCTCTCTGCCAAATACCGGCTTTTTCACATATTTTTTTGCCTTTTTAGCGGCTCGTTTGAGGTTTCAAGCAAGAGCGGATGATTAGGATATAGATCCCAAAGGATTTTTAAAATCCCTTTGCTTTGGAAAAAGCAGCGTGTAGGCTGGATTTATGATGATAGCTTTTTGGTTTTTATGATGTTTGAAAGTATGAGAGCCAGCTCGCCCTCATCGATCGCTATGCTCTCCCAAGGCACGAGCTTAAACCAGTACTCGAAAATTTTTCATCGCCTTTTAAAAATGCCCTCATTATCGTCAAAAACGACCTCATCAACGTAAGAAAAGTCAGTTTTAAAGCCAGCCTCTTTTTGCGATGTATTGCAAGAGTTTCACGGTCTGCTCGTCCTCGATACTGCCAGCGATACTGCTAAATAGTATCCCCCAGCCCTCGTAAAAGCTCATCAAAATCCACATCATCATCGCCAAGCGTGATAAGGCGTTTGAGACTTTGCTTTAGCGACTCGTAAAGGTCGTTAAACTGGGGACGCTTCGTCCATGTGATTTAGCTTTAGCATCGCCCACTGGATGATCGCGGTCTCAAAAGACTGCCGTTGGCGTATCGGCGTTAAATTCGATCAGCTTTATGGGCTTGCCATCAAGCCCACCCGCTAGGTCAAATCTGCCGTAAAGGTGCCAGTGCACATCATTTTTCCCAGCTATTTTTGATGCTATCAACAAGGTTAAATGGTATGCCTATCTCGTGAAAAAGGTTGTTGTCGATCACGTGCTGCGCGGCATTTACATACATATCATATAGCTCATTTTGCGAGCCTCATAGTAGGCATTTGCCTCTTTTTTCGCTTACTTGCACGATCTCATCAGCGATATACGAGCTGTTGTCGTTATCTGTGTGCCATGCAAAGCCCTATTTTCTCCATAAATTCGTTATTTAACGGCGTGATTTTTCTTGTACCATTTTCAGCCTCCAAAACCTGATGAGCTAGAGCTTGATGACTTCGAGCCACCACCGAAAAATCCACTCTTTCCGCCGCTACTTTTTAGCAGGAGAATTGCCGCTTTTTGCTTGTTAAAGCTATCGACGCTTCTTGTGTATGAGCTTGGATTTTTATAAGTACTTTTGGCGATTTGCTTGCAGTGCTGGTTACCAAAGAGCTTGCTACCTATCCAGCTACCAAGTATCGCGCCAGCTGCTGAGGCAAGGATCGTCTCGCCAAGACTTAGTCCGCCACTACTCAGCTGTGCGTCGCTCGCCTTTGTCAAATTTGAAGTGCCATTGTCGATATTTGCATTTGCTTGTGCCAAAAGATTGTCGATCTCCTCTTTGCTTAGCACGCGCTCAGTGCCGTTTATATCTTTTAGCACGACCCTAGTTTCGGTGCTTGGGTACTCTTCTAAAATTTATAAACGCCAGGGTGCGCTCTCCTCGATGATGACAAAGGCACCGTTTTTGCGCAACTTCATTTAGTGCGTTTTCATTACCACCATCGTCACTTCCGCAACCAGCAAGTCCAGCCATGACAATGGCACCAAATCCCCAACCGCGGCATAAGTAGCTATCTTTTTTTAATGTGTTTCACTATCTCTCCTATCAACTCTTTTAAAATTTTTCTTTTCTAACAAGTATCACGCCGCGTTTCAGTGATAAATTTGGGTGATGTATCTTTTTATTATCTTTTCACTGATCTTTTTGTCGCCTTTGGTTTTAAATTTAACTCCTTTAGATATTCGCTTCGATTACCCATTTTGACTCGTTTTCTATCTCAGCCTCTATCGCCACTTCGCTTGTAGCACTTTCATTTTTAGGTGCTAAAAGTGGCCTTTGCATAGCGTTTAAAGAACTGCATGAGCTTCTCGTCTCTGTCCTTGTAAATTGCAAATTTCATTTTTCGCTCGATAAGCATCTGCTCTTTTTTTCTTTAAAGAGCCTATCCTTGTCGGCTTGCAAATTAAATTAAACTCTTTAGCTCGCTTTAGCTCGTTTAACAAATAACTTACAAACTCATCGTTTTGGGATTTGGATTTTTGTGCTTTTTGGGGCAATTTTTGTGGCTTTTTCGCCACTTGGCTCCTCGTCAAGGATGACCAATTGAGTGCCATTTTCAATGACCGTCTTTAAAGAACCTCGGCGGATCCTGTTATAAACTGCTTCTTTTTGTTATACCTAGAATTTCTGCAGCTTCATTTACAGCTAGCTTTTTGCATCAGATTTCCGTTTTAAAAATAAAAATAAAAATTGCTTTGATTATAAAAAAATAAGGCTAAAAGAAGAGGTTAAACAAAAGAGCAAAGCTCCCTTTGTCTTGGTTTTAGAGTCTTGACTCGTAGCGTCTAAGCATATAAAGACGTTTAAGCATTTTTTTGCGAGCGGCAATTTTTGTTTCTTGCGGATCTCAGTCTTAGGGCTCAAAAAAAGCGTCTAGCTCTTGCTTCAGTAACGACTAAGTTACGGTCAGTTTGTTTTTAAACTTTCTGTAACCCTCGTCAAATGACTCGTTAGGATGTACCTTAATACCAGGCAACGTCCTCCCACCTTTCAGATTAAAATAAGCCGTGAGTATAGTCTGTTTTTATAAATTGAAAGCTTTCAAAATATGCTCAGCAGCTATCAAACCAGAGCTAATGCAGTCTGGCGTAGAGCAGCCTAGTTAGCCTTGCATAGCCGTGAATTCCGCCTGTTGCTTCGCCTATGGCATCTCGATTTCTAATAGGCAAATTATCTTTTAAGCCCTAGCACTTCAAAATTTAAACTAACCCTGACTCCACCTGGCGTGTAAGCTTATGCCAGGAGCTGCCAACATGCCGTAAAAATGGCGCTTTTAAGATAGGATTTACCTTGCTAAGGTCCTTTTAAAGTCGCTATCATCTTTTTCTCTATATTTTTCATTATATCGCTTGATCTCGCTGTTTAAAAACCTCTAAATTGGCTCAAATTCCTTTGTCAGCTCATCTAAAGTGCGAAATTCTTCATCTTGCCATCTTCTACAAATTGATTTTAGCCTTTTTGGATCGTGGCTACTTCCAAAGCCGACCTCATCGAAGATGATAACAGCAAATTTATCTGAGCTGTTATCTTGCATATTTTCTAAAGTATTTTTATCTGATAAAGGCCTGCCTGTCGCCATCTTCATTCATAAATCTTTTTGAGTTTTTTTACCATCAACTATCATTGAAAAGACTAGGGTCTTCGGTTTGGGATACCAAAAGAGTATCTGCCAAGACTTAGCTGTATAGGCGTAGCGCCTGCTGCTAGCATGGTTTTTAGCGCTCCAGCTGTTGCGCCTGGGCTTGAAGGTGTTTTGGCAAGAGCTGAGTCTTGGATTTTTGAGCGACTTTAAATGCCTTATCCGCAGAGTAGCCGCCGCTTGCAAAGATAACAGCTTTATTTGCTTTGTAAATTGACATCGCCTACTGTGTTTTGCAGATCATCATCAGCCAAGCTCTTATCAAATTATACTCTTCTCTCACCTTTAAGCCTGCTACCTTGCCACTTTCGTCAAATATAATCTCATCGGCCTTTACGCGCTTAAGACTTACTCCGCCTTTTGCCTTCAAAAGTGCGAATTGAGCGCCAGCACAAACGCTCCACCGCCGCCCTCTGTCTCTAAGCTTCTAGCCACGCTATGACCGCCAAGATGTTTTTAGCTTGCTAGCAAATTAACACCTCTTGCCTTTACAAATTCATACGATCGTTTTGGATTTTTCCAGCTATACGTGAGAGTTGTGCAACGTCGTTAAAAACCCTTACCTGCTTTGTTTGGGTCTTTGACAAAAAGTTCTATGGAGTCTTTTATGCCAGCATTTACCTGTTCGTCTGACCCAACGCATGCAAAAGTCAAGCTGTGAAATGACCGAGTTGCCGCCAAGCCTTGACATCTTTTCAATCAGCGCTACCTTTAGTCCAGCCTCTGCCAGAACTATACCAGCAACATTTGCACTAAGACCAGCGCCAACGATAAGTACGTCAAATTCTTTATCCCATTTAGGCTCATTTGTGACGCCTCTAAATTTAAAGCGACTAATGTTGTGGGCTCGCTAAACTTGTCTTCTAAATTTTCGTCTAGAAATCATGCACGCTCCTTTTGAAGAATTGTAAAAATATACCTTAGAAAAAGGCAAAAATGGGTTTAAAGCGGTTTTAATGTATAATCACAAAAATCAAAAAGGCTCACCATGTCAAAGTATCTTCATATTAGCTACGCCAAGAGGCGTTACATTTTTTGCCTGTATCACGCTATTTGTATTTATTTTTGCCATTTATCAGGATAAATGACGCGCAGCTATTTTTGCTAAGTTTTGATAAGAGCAGGGTCGATCTATTTTTACAAATTGATATGCAAGAGCTATATTTGCTACCATTTTTGTTTATCACTTTGTTTTTGACTATATTTTTCTAACGACGCTTGCAGGGCGTGTCTGGTGCAGTTGGAGCTGTCCGCAGACCATTTTTAGAACGCTCTTTCGTGACCTTTTGCAAACTAAATTTTAAAGATCAGAAAAATATCCAAAACAAACAAAATGAGCCACAAGGTCAAATTTCTAAGCGTGCAATAGCTGTTGGGATTTGGTGCGTTTTATCCCCTTATAATAGCGCACATTTTCTTGTGGTATTTTTGTGCCGCCACTTGATTTTTCGCTTATCTAAATGATGCAAGCGAACATAAATTTCACTTGCATTTTGGCTTGGTATAGCAACTTGGCTGGTCTATGACGTGGTCATCTTAAAGAGAAAGCTTTCTGCGTCTATGTCTGCCCGTATGCGAGGGTGCAGTCAGTTATGTTTGATAGCGACACGATACAAGTCATCTACAACCAAAATAGAGGCGGCGTCATATATGATGGCTGGGAGAAAATTTAAAAAAAGCCAAAGAAGATGGTGCGCTTTGCACTGGTCGCGAAGCCTGCGTGAGGATATGCCCAACTCATATAGATATAAGAAAAGGCATGCAGCTTGAGTGTATAAACTGCCTTGAGTGTAGTGATGCGTGCGCTAAAGTGATGGGACATTTCAACGAGAGCTCGCTTATAGAGTGGAGAAGCATAAACTCAATTAAAGAGCAAAAAAAGGTCGAAATGTTTACGCTTTTAGAACGGTGGCATATCTTGTTATCCTATCTTGCGTGCTGGCAGCTGGCTTTTTATGAGTGGCAAGAAAGAAAATATGCTACTAAATATCAACAGAACTAGCGAGCTTTATAAGGTTTTAGAGCAAAATGAAGTCGAAAACTCATACGTCTTTTTGGTGCAAAACACCCAAAAATAAAGAGCATACATTTTTCTTTGAGATAGATGATAAAAGTATAGAAATTTCACGTCCAAGCAAGCCTATCACGCTAAAAGCTGGCGCAAAACAAAAGGTAATCGTCACGCTAAAAATCAAAAATGAAAACACGAGCGAAAAAAAGATCTTTTAAAAACATATAAATATAAGAGCTTACGCTACTGACGAGTCAACTATCAGCGTGCAAAGAGCTAACACCTTTATCTATCCTAAAAAGATGATAAAATAGCGAAAAAAATTGAGTGGGAAGTAAAATGGCGATATCAGAAAAAGGCAAAAAGATACGAACTCATCGTAAAAACAGCGCTTGAGCTATTTTTTAAAAATGGCTACGAAAAGACAAAGCCTTAGCGATATCGTGGCGATAAGTGGCGGCTCGCTGGCTAGCATTTATACATTTTTTTGAGAACAAAGAGGGACTTTTAAAAGCGATCATCGAGCAAAGAGATAGATGAACTTATAAGCGAGATCGATGAGAAGATAGACCTTAAAATTTTCTCATAGCTTGGAGGAGTTTTTAACTCAAATTTGCAACCATTATCTTTTCCATCATCTGCAGGAAGATCTCACTTGGTAGGATAATGATGAGTGAAGGCCCTAAAGATGGCGGACTTTTGGGTAGGGCATTTTTGGATCAAATTTTAAATAAGATCGACCTTGTGCTATAAATTTCTTTGAAAAAGATGAGATAAGAGCCCAGCTAAGTCCAGACTTTCAGCAAAATTGCCGCAAAAAGCTTTATACAGAGCGTGATCGGGTTTATTACTACGATGCACTTATATTAAATGAAGAGCCAAAACTTAGTAAAAAGAGCGTGAAGAGCACGTTGCTTTGTGTGTTGAGCTATTTTTAAATGGCATCATTAAAAAGTAGAATTGACTTTTAATTTATATTTAGTTATAGTCAGTGACTTTTATAATTTGTAATGAAAATTACAAAACTAAATTTGGGATTACATTAAAATTAAGAGAGGTTTTTATGTTGAAATTTAAAAGTTTTCTTGTGCTCAGGTGCCGTTTTTGCTTTCTGGGCTGCTTTGAAAGTGGCGACAAAAAAGGCTGCTGCAGGCCGCCAGATACCAACATCTCATGTTGATATATTTGTTGCACAAAAAGCGGATGTGCCTATTAGCTTTGACTACAGCTACAGTTACTAGCAACCAAGATGTCATCATCTATCCAAAGGTTGGCGGCACGATCATAAAGCAGTTTTTAAGCCTGGCGACAAGGTAAAAGCTGGGGAGAAGCTATTTCTCATAGATCCAGAGAAATATCAAGCTAGCTACGACTCACTTGACGCTGACCGTTGGCGTTGCAAACTGCAAATTTAAAAATGCGCAGACTGAGTTTAAAAAGATTCTGCCCTATATAGAAAAATGCAGTCTCTCAAAAAGACTACGACGCGACCGTTGCAGCTTACGATATCGCAAATGCACCGTTGAGTAAGCGCAAAAAGCAAATTTAAAAAGTGCAAAAATAGATCTAGGCTACACAAGCATAGTGGCTCCATTTGACGGCGTAGTGGGCGATAATAGAAGTCGATGTTGGCTCACTTGTTATAGCAAGTCAAACAAAACTTGTAAGACTAACTAAGATAAATCCGATCGAAGCTGACTTTTTACATTGCAGACGTGGATAATCTAAGCAGAAAAAGCACATTTGAGATAGTGGCGCTTGGCGAGCAACTAAATAGCGAGGCTGTTTTTAAATTTGAAACAATGAAGATTTCACTGGCAAAGTGACATTTATAGATAATGTCGTAAATACCGCAACTGGCAGCGTTTTGGCAAAGGCTAGCTTTGATAACAGTGAGGGTAGAAATACTACCAGGTGCGTTTGGTCATATCAAGATGAGTGGATTTGTGCAAAAATGCCTTTAACATCCCTAAGTCGCCCTTCAACAAAGCGCTACAAACACTTATGTTTTGGTCGTAAAAGATGGCAAAGTAGGCCAAAAATGTAAAAAACTAGCTACCAAACAAAAGATATGGTCGTAGTGACTGAGGGGTCTTGAAGAGGGCGATAAAATAATAGTTAATAACTTCCTTAAAATCGGAGTTGGCGCACCAGTTGAAACTGATAAAGACCCTAAGCGCACATTTCTTAAACAAAGATGCAAACGCTACAAGTAGCAAGTAAAGGCAGATAGATGTTTTCAAGATTTTTCATAAACCGCCCGATATTTGCAACTGTTATATCTATCATCATAGTTATAGCAGGTTTTATGGGTATCAAGGGCTTCCTATAGAGGAGTATCCAAGTCTTACACCGCCTACTGTCTCTGTAACTGCGACATATAGCGGCGCTGATGCGCAGACGATCGCTGACTCAGTCGCAAGTGCCATTGAAGATCAGATAAATGGTGTTGAAAATATGCTTTATATGCAAAGTACCTCAAGCTCAGCAGGGTACTATGAATATAAGCGTATATTTTAAGATCGGCTCATCATCAAAACAAGCTACGATCGATGTAAATAACCGCGTCCAAGCTGCCCTTTCAAGGCTACCTCAAGAGGTGCAAAACATGGGTGTAACGGTGCGCGAAAGAAGTGGCTCGATCCTTCAAGTAGTTGGCTTTTCAAACCCAAATATGGACCTAGTGGAGCTATATAACTATGTAAATTTAAACATCGCCGACGAGATCAAAAGAGTAAATGGCATCGGCGATACAGCGCTCGATGGCGACAAAGAGTACTCAATGAGAATTTGGCTAAAAAGCCAGACAGACTTGCTCAGTTTAAACTAACTCCAAAGCGACGTCATCTCTCAAGTAAAGGAATTCAAAACTCACAATACGCCGCTGGCAAGATCGGCGAGCAGCCATCAAAAGGTGAAAATCCTTATGTTTATTCAGTAGTTTCTGAAGGACGTTTTAAAGATCCAAAGCAGTTTGGCGAAATTTTGATAAAAAGTGATGACGGCACAGTTGTCAAGCTAAAAGAGGTCGCCACAGTCGAGCTCGGAGCTGCTAGCTACGCATCTGAAGCTATGCTAAATGGCAAGCCAGCAGTGCCACTTTTGCTATTTTTACAAAATGACGCAAACGCACTTGCAACTGCTGAAGCGGTCGCCGCAAAACTTGAAGAGCTAAAGAAAACCTATCCAGTTGGCCTAGAGCACACCATAGCCTGCAACCCAACTGGATTTATCACCGTCTCAATAGACGAAGTCATAAAAACTTTCATAGAAGCGATGGTACTAGTTCTTATCGTAATGTACTTCTTCTTAAAGAGCTTTAGAGCTACCATCATACCGATGCTCGCCGTGCCAGTCTCTATCATAGGTACATTTGGCGGACTTTATATCATGGGCTTTAGTATAAAAGTTTGATCACGCTTTTCGCCCTAGTTCTTGCCATCGGTATCGTCGTGGATGACGCCATCATCGTTATAGAAAACGTTGAGAAGATTTTGCACGAAGATAAAAATATAAGCGTAAAAGACGCGACATTTAAGGCGATGGAGGAGGTGCAAACTCCAGTCATCTCTATCGTGCTAGTACTTTGTGCTGTTTTCGTGCCAGTATCTTTTTATGGAGGGCTTTGTAGGCGTTATACAAAAGCAGTTTGCGCTAACACTTGTCGTCTCTGTTTGTATCTCTGGCTTTGTTGCTCTTACTCTTACGCCAGCACTTTTGCGCGGTTATGCTTAAAAGGCAAGAGAGCAAGCCATTTTGGATAGTTCAGAAAATTTAACGACTTCTTTGATTTTAGTACTAAAATTACTCACAGCAGGCGTGGCAAAGAAATTTTTAAAACATGTATTTATTAGCTTTATTGTCATTGGTATCATGGGATTTGCAACGTATGGGCTATTTCAGAAAGTGCCAAAAAGGACTTGTGCCTTCAGAGGACAAGGGCGCTTTGATGGTTATCACTCGCTTCCACCTTCTACAAATATGCTAAAGACAAAAGATGAGCTAGCCTCTATCAGCGGTGCGATTTTGAGCAATCCAAATGTTGAATTTAGCATGGGTTTTGCAGGATACGATATGCTAGCTGGCTCACTTAGAGAAAACTCAGCCATTAGCTTTATTAAACTAAAAGACTGGAGCGAGAGAAAAGGCGTAGCAGATAGTGCAGATGCTTTGGCTGGGCAGTTTAACGGCATGCTTTGGGGCTCAAAAGAGTCAATGACCTTTGTTGTAAGTTACCTCCTATCATGGGCTTATCGATGACTGGTGGCTTTGAAATGTATCTACAAAACAAGAGCGGCAAGAGCTACAACGAGATAGAAGCGGATGCTAGAAAAGGTAACTGCAGCTGCAAACGCAAGACCTGAGCTAACTGGCGTAAGAACGACGCTGAGACAAACTACCGCCAGTTTAAGATCACGGTTGATAAAGAAAAAGCAAGGCTATTTGGCGTAAGCGAGAGCGAAAATTTTTAGCACGATAGCGACTAGCTTTGGCTCTTACTACATAAACGACTTCAACCTTGCGGGTAAATCATACCGCGTATATGCAAAGGGCGAGCGATAACTTTAGAAACAACCCCTGAGGATCTAAGGAAAAGTACTTCGTCCGCTCAAAAGATGGCGGCATGGTGCCACTCAATTCGGTCGTAACGCTTACAAGATCGATCGGACCTGATATCGTTGATAGATTTAACCTCTTTCCAGCAGCTATGATCATGGGCGATCCAAAACCTGGCTACACATCAGGCGATGCGATAAGAGCGATACAAGAGGGTCGTAAATGACACACTAAGCGCTGATGAGTACGCTATAAGCTGGGCTGGAACTGCGTATCAAGAGGTAAATTCTCAAGGAACAGGCACGGTTGCCTTTATCTTTGGTATGGTCTTTGTCTTTTTGATCCTTGCGGCTCAGTACGAAAGATGGCTCATTCCACTTGCAGTCATCACTGCCGTGCCGTTTGCGGTATTTGGCTCGTTGCTAGCTGTTTGGATAAGAGGGCTGACAAACGATATCTACTTTGAGATCGGACTCTTGCTTCTAATCGGTCTAGCGGCCAAAAACGCCATCTTGATCGTCGATCTGCCATGCAAGAGCGCGAGAGCGGTAAGAGCATATTTGACGCAGCGGTAAATGCGGCTAAACTTCGCTTTAGACCTATCGTAATGACCTCGATCGCATTTACTCTAGGCGTTTTTCCCGATGGTTATAAGCACAGGTGCTGGCGGCCGCATCTCGCCACTCACCTGGAACTGGCGTGGTTGGTGGCAGTGATAGCTTCTACTACGATAGCGATATTTTTCGTGCCTATGTTTTACTATTTGCTTGAAAAGTTAAATGAAAAATACTGGAAAAGGGAGCAAAAAGATGAGAAATAAGGCGTTTATACTTATAACAGCGGCGTTTTTTGGCTGGTTGCTCGTTTCGCCCAGATATGCCAAATGTGGATACAAATTTCACCTCAACATATAATTTCGAGACAAAGCGATATAAGAGATCTTTGGTGGAAGGAATTCACGATGAAAGACTTAAATGTTCTTGTTGAAAGTGCGCTTGAGAAAAATACAAATTTACGCATTGCTTTATTTAAATTTAGAAAAAGCAAAGGCGAGCCTTGGCGTTGCTGAGGCTAGCTTTGCCCCTGGGGTACTTTAAATGTAAGTTATACCAAGGCGAAAAAGCAGTGGCGAAACATACACGGGGCAGACCTCAAACACGCTACCGAACATCGAGTACAATTTAGGGCTAAACTATGAGATAGACCTTTGGGGCAGAGTAAGAAATAGCGTGCTTCGTGACAAATGAGAGCCCTAAATGCAAGCAAATTTGACTACGATAGCGCCAGACTAAGCCTTAGCTCAAGCGTGGCAAAAGCTACTTTACGCTAGTCTCGCTAAATATGCAAGAGGCAGTACTTCAAGAGACGCTAAAGACTTATGAGGCGACACTTGCACTTCGCAAGACACAGCTTGATCTTGGCGGTATAAATGAGATGACCCTATCTACAAAGTAAGGTCGCGGTTGAGAGTGCAAAAATGAGCCTTATTTCGGTGCTACAGTTAAAAGTCAAAGGCGCTAACCTCGCTTGCCATCCTAACTGGCAAAAAGCAACGATGAAATTTTTAAAAGGCGCAGTTGCTAGCTCAAAAACCTTGCCAGCCTCACCTGATATAAACGCTGGCATTAGCTCAGATGTTTTTGCTAAGAAGAAGCGACGTAGCAAAAGCTCTAGCTGATCTAAAGGCGACAAATGCGCTTGTTGGCGTGGCAAAAGCTGAATATTTCCCTACGATCTCGCTTACTGGGCTTTTTAGGCTACAAGTGTTGATTTTGAAAATATATTTGTAGGAAACGCCAACACTTGGAGTATAGGCGGCTCTTTTAGTTCAGAAGATCTTTGACTACGGCAGAACAAAAACAATGTCCGCATCGCAGAGACAAACGAACAAATCGCATGCCGTTACTTATGAAGGCGTGGTAAAAACTGCCCTTGGTGAGGTTAGAGATGCCCTTATATCAAGGCAAAACGCAAAGCTCTCTTTGGATCAGGTGAGTACTTTTGCACAATCGCGACGAGAAAATTTATTCGCTCGCCAAAGATCAGTATGATGCTGGTTACATCGGACACTTAGAGCTTCTTGATGCACAGAGAAATTTGCTTTAAGCCAAAATTGCAAGATATCTCAGCTAAGCTTGATGAGGGTTGATAGCGCAGTTGAAGTTTATAGAGCACTTGGCGGCGGATTTAAAGTAGATAAAATAAATCAAAAAGGAGAAAAGTTGATGACTAAGATTTTAAATTTTCTTATTTTCTTGGGGATTTTTGTTTTTGCTATCGCTCTTGGCGTAGCATTATGGTTTTGCGATAAATTACGTCGATACGATTAGACTTGAGTCTAGTTTTTATGATATCGGCGAGATATTTATGATGGCAGACTGTCTTTGGTATCGTTTTTACCTAGCTGCAGCGATATTTGTTATACCTATTAGGGCGATGACAAAAAGCTTTGAACTCTTTTTCATCTAAGAATTAAATTCTTAGATGATCCCCAAAATATCTTATATTCTTTTTTACTTATTTAAATTCAAGAGTAAAAAGGGCGAAGACCGCCTTTGAAGTATAATTAATTATTTTTGCACTTTTTGCAAAGCAACCGCATGTGCAGACCCATAACTTTATAGATGATAGCTCCGATGATCGCTCCAACGATAGGCGCAACCCAGAAAAGCCAAAGCTGCTCTAACGCCCAACCGCCCCGAAATATCGCAACGCCAGTTGAACGAGCTGGGTTAACTGATGTGTTTGTGATAGGTATCGAGATAAGGTGAATAAGTGTCAAACCAAGGCCAATAGCGATCGGCGCAAAGCCTTTTGGTGCACGCTCATCAGTCGCACCTAAGATGATGATAAGGAAAAATGCAGTTAAAAACTACCTCAGCAACTAGCGCTGAAACTAGGCTGTAGCCATTTGGTGAGTGCTCGCCGTATCCGTTGCTAGCAAAAACCGCTCGCGAGCAGCGTCAAATCCAGCCTTGCCAGATGCGATAAGATATAGCACAGCAGCACGCGATCGCTCCAATAACCTGTGCGATGACGTAAGGCACGAAGTCTTTTTGTCAAATCTTCCGCCAACTAATAGACCAACTGAGACAGCTGGGTTGAAGTGGCGTACCGCTAATGTACTAACTGCGTAAGCCATCATCGAGAACCGTAAGGCCAAACGCTAGCGCAACACCTGCAAAACCTATGCCTAGCTCTGGAAAAAGCCGCTGCAAATACTGCACTGCCGCAACCTCCAAAAAACTAACCAAAATGTGCCAAAAAGCTCGGCTAAATATTTTTTTCATATTTTTTTCCTTTTAGATAAATTTAAAAACGGGCGATTTTAGCATAAATGTGTGACATTACAAAAATATTGTAAAGATAAAAGTTTGGATGTAGATATTTTTTTATTTTTACTTTTTAATGTCCCAAAGACGTCATTAAACCATGTAAATTTTTTACTAGCCTTTTTTAGCTTTTACCCTTTACATAGTATTTTCTTAAATTTTCTACCACATAGTAAAATCCAAGTGCTGGTAGCAAATACAAATCGCCAGTATCATCAAATTTAAAAACTTCTCACTCAACTTTCACGTTTTTGGTAGCCAGCATAGATATACAATCAAGTAAGCACATAAATCCTATAAAACCCCCAGACTATGTGATCAAATATATAAAACATTATAAAAATTAAATCTTCACTAAGACAAAAACTAACTATTTTTATATTTTGCAAACAAATTTAGTATCGTTCTTGTAGCCAAAATAGTAAGTATAAAAAAATAGCTATATATTTTATATATGAGCCATCAAAATATTCAAAAATAAGCCTAAAGTCTAGTAGATATATCAAGAGCAACGCAATGAACAACAGGAGGTCAAATTAATTAAGTCACTTGTTTTACTGCCCTTAACATGGCACAACAGTGTAGACAAAAGCGCAAACAAAAAGGAGACCGAGAGAAGGTCAGCTTCACTCCACCCCCTAATATAGTATTTCCCATAAACAATACATAAAACGAGGCTCTACAAATGATATACAATCCACAGCTATTTTTACCTTTTTCCATGCCACTTCCTATCTTGGCAATATCGCCCTCAGAAATTTAAAATGAATTTATATGGCAAATGAGATAACACTATATTTTAGGTGCTTTTTATAGTGCTTGTTGTTCCCGTAGTTAGTGGCTTCGCAGAGTCTGGGCACCAAGAGATATCTTTGTCGATTTTAATGGTCTTATTGCAGGTCACGACACCATTTGCGTATTCAAATTCTTTCTTGCTATTTTCTTGCTAGCAAAAATTTGAATGGCGGTTATCAAAATCAATAGATATAAAGAAATTACTCATTTTTATTACCTTTAAAAGCCAAATTTGTAGCCCTTTTTATAAATTTGATAGCTGATACATATCTACATTCTTTTTGTATATATATTTGCTATTTTTTTAAGTAAGTAGGTAAAAGTCACTCATCTGGCAAAAACCTACTGCTTCTTTTTAACAAATTTGATCTTTCGGTTATATTTTTATTTAACTCATAAATATATCCTATTTTTAGCTTTTTGGTTTAGCTTCATAAAAACCTATAACTCTAAATTATATGTCGTGCGATAATTTTATATCATTATCTCCAAGAAAAGTCAAAAATTCACTATTGTAAATTATAGCTGGAAGCATATTCCAACTATATATTACTATCAATAATTCTTTGCTTACCCATTGGTGTTTTTGACCAAATTTCTTAACATCTTCTATAGAGACTCATTTAATATTTCTTGAATACAATGCTTATTTTTGATATTTTTGCTCTATTTTCAAACCAAAATTTTTATACTTTAATACACATTGTTATTCAGGAGCTTTTTATCTCCCTTTTTCCATATTTTTGTAACCTTAATATTATCAAATTGCTTAATATTAATTGTTTTATCGGAAGTCGCCATCAAGATGACAAATATTTCATTACTTTCCATGATAAATTCCTTAAAAAGTCATTTATATTATAGCCAGTTGGTTCGCCCTTGACCTTTTCCGTTTTTAAGTTTGACAAAAATATTGCCTTTGTCTTTATACAAATCATAATCAGAATGTGGCTTTTAAATCATTGCGGATATATACCCGTTCTTTTTAATTTACTTATTTCTCCATTTGATAACTTTTTATCTTTTCAATCAAAGATAAACATTATCTTTAAAATTCTGCCTTTCCTTGAACTCCACCGACATAAGGGTTATTAAAAGGATTATCTGTATTTACACCGCCATTTGTTATTTTTATCATATTGCTCTGTTTGCGGTGTAGTGAGGATATTATCATTTTTTTATTTGACCTCTTGTTTTTGGAAAAATAGTTCCTGGCGAGGTCGAGATTTTCATCACTTTTTAACGCAAAGCATTTACTATTTTATATTTATCACCACATTTTTCATCTAATTCGTTTAAATAGCTTAGCACCTGTTTTTCATCTAACTCTCCATATAAATAAGGTTGCTAGTTTAAAGATCATTTCTTGTGTTTTCTCATCTTCAAAGCCTATATCTTCACGACATTCTATTAACGTTGCCCCTCTTTCAAGCTCTAAAAAGATATCTTTTTATCCAAGCTTCTTTGCAAAATTTCTACTATATCATCTCTTGACATAGAAACGAGCTCAGTTTCGCTATCAAAACCAATCTGGGATAACATGTTTTTAATGTATCTATATTGTTTTTAAAATAAACCAAATCTAATAAAATGCTAGTTTTATGGTTTATATATATTACAATTATCTTTGTCATGCACAATATCTCTTTTGGATCATATGTTATTTTATTGTAAAGATATAGTATCATATCTTTATTAATCACTTTTATGTATTCTGCCTTAGATCCAAGTACTTTTCCTGGAGAAACCATTCACAATATTGCCATTATTTTTCCTATATATCTCAATATTTTCTTTTGAATTAGCAGGTATAATTGCTCGTTGGATGTTTGCTACTTGTGATTTACTTAATTTACTCTTGTAATCATTAATCTTAAATTTTTGTTTCCACTTGTTTTCAACAGACTTTATCCTAACACCACCAACAGCAATGCCTTTGGTTTCAGGATCAACCAATGTCAAAAGGAGGAATAGGAGCTAGTGGCTTCAAAAATCATTTATCTTTAGATCCATCAATATGATTATATATATCCAAATTACTATTCTTTATTACCTCCCTTGCTCTTATCTAAACCATTAAATATATAAGGGTAAGGTAGGGTATTTAAACTCACTTTTGATTTTTAATATAGTTTATCGCCGCATCTTTGGCATTGTGCCACTATCTTATAAAGTTTAGAGCTTTTACTTAGATAGTCACTAAAAGCATATCTCTAGTTTTGCTATATATTTTGCTTACTATCTCCTGGTATAAATTGCCAGCTTTATAATCCATGGCATGTTTAACTCATGACCTAGAGTGCTCTGCAAACTGATCAACATTTTTAATGTGAGCTAGTTTAGTACTATGATCCGCTATTGAAATGCCCAAAAAAGGTATTTTTCATCGTCCTTTCCTTTTTGCAATTATCATCAAATGTTATTCTTAAAGATATGCCGTCTGAGGTCAAGACCTGCTTTGCTTTGCAAATAGCTGTATAAATTATTTCTAAGGCCTCTTTTCTTCTATGGTGACACTATCATCTATTAATTTTTGAGCCAGTCTTTTGCCTAATAGTTTTCCAGCTTCATACTGTGCAACATTTTCTTTTACTTCACTATTAAAATTAAGCTCGCTGTTTCTATAATGGCATTTAGTGCTTTTGTTATGGCAGTGGCTGTATTAAGCTTCATCTTTGATATCCTTTTGCCCTCTTAGTTAGCACTTTCAACTCCATACTACCATCTACATTTGAGCTTAGCAGTATTTTACTAAATCTTTTGTTAGTTTAGTGGTATCTCTATTTAGTCTATCTAGATCATCAGAGTTTTGCTATCTGCTATCTCTATGTTGCCACTGCCTAATGTTGCTAGGGTTTTTAGATAGTGTGTAGCTTAGATTTCTATGGCTAGATAGATCTATTGATTTAAGACCTGTACATGTACCTCTGATTGTTATTTGATTTGCATGGTCTTTGTTGTCATCTTTCTGGGATATAGTTAGCTATACCTAAGAGACGATCCTTTGTTATAGCTTGTACTTTGATAGGGTTTTCATAGCTTAGGGTGTTTGTCTTTGATTTAGATTGTGGGTTATCTATAGTTGTATTATCTCTACTCATACTCTCCTGTCATGCTAAGTGATCCTTTTTAGATGAGTGTTTCGCTCACTTCTACGTTTAGCCTAATAGCTATAGATGAGAGTATGGTTTGTTTAGTAATAGTATTTGATCTTGATCTAGAGAATGGTATTGGTGCTAGATTTATTCATGGTGTTAATATCTACGAAATGGTTTTATCAAATAACCTGTAGTTATATTCATTACCTTGCCAGTATTACCACCAAAGCCAACTCCCGCTGATATACTAAAGTCTTTTGATTGGAGGTATATTTATCTCTTAGACTCTAAGAGTATTTATTTCACTTTTAATTTTAGTGTTCCATCAGCTCCAATTTGCCCTTGATAGCTGCGTCATTATTGCAAGCTATGTTCACTTTATTAGATATTAGCTTTGAGTTATTATTGATGATGTCACTATAGCTGTTTGATTTGTGAGTGATTAGACCCCAGGCCTCCGCCTCCATATTGCAATTTTAGCACTTCCACTAAGAGCCTTGCTTTCATCTGATTCAAATCTATCTGGCTAGAGTTTATATTTAGATCTTTGTGTTTATATTTATATCGTTATTTGCCAGCAATCGGAAACCGGTTATATTCGTGCTAGTATCTTTAAGGGTATTAGTCGAGAGATTTGGCGTTATTAGCGGATAGGTTTGAAGCGACGGGAAGTTATTTGCTTACATTACTTTTTGTATCGCTGCTACTGCTGGTATCAGCTGGGCGCCTCCCTAGGGCTAAACCTACAGGTACTCAGAGCTATTCTGCAGCTGCTCATTTGAGATATTAGGAGCTGTTGTTTTAGAGGCTAAGGTTTGTAGTAGTTTAGTGGGGCCATATTTCATAAGCAAAGTATTTTTTCTTCATCTTTTATGTTATCTAATATATCACTTAGATCTTCTAAGGTCAGCTAATTTGCCTACTTCTTTGTTTTCGCATCTTGCTTTAGTCTATCATTTTAGTTTGGTTTGTGGGACTTGATTTTTCATTCCTTATATTGTCTGTATTCTTTTTACGCTATTTAGCTGTTTGACGGCTTCAGAAGCAGCAGTGGCTGGAGCGATCTGCATATCTGTTTTGTGCAGTGATGGATAAGGCAAACCTGTGCCTCTTTAAAGTGGAGGTGGAATCGATTGTATCTGTGCTATTTGAGATGTAGATGCTGCCATTTTTACTAATTAAGCTAATATCTCTTTTTGCGTTTAGGGTTTGGAGCCTTTTATACTTATATCATAGTTAGTATCTATATTGATATTATTGGCATTTAGTGTGAACTACTTAATGGAAAGAAGAGGTGTTATAGTAGCTTCTTTATATTTTGAAGGTCTGCTACCTTTAGCTTTATACTA